>Ga0075015_100000543_pt1 | contig 13189 bp, 12 predicted proteins | sample AleBraG_ABR_2013_FD_71476 | JGI IMG/M metagenome (GOLD analysis project Ga0075015, IMG submission 71476) | Freshwater sediment microbial communities in response to fracking from Pennsylvania, USA - Alex Branch Run_MetaG_ABR_2013 | ecosystem: Environmental > Aquatic > Freshwater > Creek >...
ATGCGGTATGTGCAACTTCCCTTGCGCTGGCTGCTCTGCCTGAATGTCGGTTTCGCTCTGCTCGTCACTATGGCTTCGCGACGCTGGCTGGTTCGCGCTCTGGCCTGTCTCGCCATGCTTGCAGTGCTGGCCTTCGTATGGCATCGCGTCCAGCCCCCCTGGTGGGACGACGCCGGCGACATCGCTGAGATGCAGGACCACCAAGAGGATAGCTCGGGCTACGAGGGCATCGACGAGTACGTGCCCAACGGCGCCGACGTCTACGAAATCAAAAAGGACGCACGCCGCGTCAGCTTCGAGGGCAATGGCGCCTCGCGCATACGTATAACCCGGTGGGAACCCGAATCAAAGGCCTTCAGTGCAAATGCGACCCAACCGGGCAAGCTGGTGCTCAAGCTCTTTAACTATCCGGCGTGGAGGATCGAGGTGAACGGCCATCTGGTCCAAACCGGAATGCTCCAGGGCACCGGTCAAATGGTTATTCCGGTGGGGGCGGGAGACAACCAAGTCCATGTTACATTCGCGCGAACGCGCGACCGGGAAATTGGAGGATTGATCTCTTTCGCCACCGTTATCCTGATTCTCGTACTGATTCCTTTCAATCGGCGCAGTGCTCATCTATGATTCGCGTCCTCATCGCCACCTCCAATCCGGGCAAGCTTCGCGACTTCGCCGGAGCCGCGTCTCCCCTGGGAATCGAAGTCGAGGCGCTGCCGAATTTCGCTTCTATTCCCCCAGCTGTCGAGGACGGTCTCACCTTCGAGGCCAACGCTCGCAAGAAGGCCGAGTACTACAGCGCGTACGCCCCGGGAGAAATCGTCCTGACGGACGACTCCGGCCTCGAAGTCGACGCACTGGGCGGCGCTCCCGGTGTCCACTCCGCCCGCTATACCGCCGACCAACCCCACCTGGTAGGAAATAACACCGACGACCAGGCCAACAACGCGCGCCTGATTCGCGAAGTCAGAAGAGTTCCCCCCGAAAACCGCACTGCCAGATTTGTATGCGTGATCGCGGTCGCCCGTGACGGACAAACCCTGAGCGTATTTCGCGGCCAAGCCGAAGGCGTGCTTCTAGATTCCCCGCGCGGCTCGAACGGATTTGGCTACGACCCACTCTTCTATTTTCCGTCCCTTCAAAAAACCTTCGCAGAACTAACGCCTGAAGAAAAAGCAAAGTACAGCCACCGCGGTGCAGCCTTCCACCAATTCCTGGACTGGTACCTGACTAAGAACTAAAAACTGGGAACCGAGAACTGGTTTCCTTGACTTCCCTTCTCCCTGACCGGGATAATAAAAAGTTCTCCAGTCATCTCGGACATCACAAGGGGTCCAGTGGCGACAACCGCCAGTCCTTCAGCTCCCATCAGCACCCGCGAAGGTGTCCCTCCTCTGCGCGCCGGCCAGGGACATTCCTTCCTGCTTCGCAAGCTCCATTCTCTCAGTGGCATTATTCCGGTAGGCGCGTTCCTGATTGAGCATTTCGTCTCCAACGCGTTCGCCACCCGAGGTCCCGGCGCTTATGCCAAGCAAGTGGAATTGCTGTCGAGTTTTCCCTTTGTTTTCTATCTCGAGCTGTTCGGGATATGGCTGCCGATTCTCTATCATGCGCTCTATGGCTTTTACATCTGGTTCCGCGGTGAGAGCAACGTTACCGACTATCCCTGGGCCGGCAACTGGATGTTCACGCTGCAGCGCTGGACCGGCGCCATCGCTTTCTGCTACATCCTGTGGCACACCTGGCATCTGCGCTTCAGCGGCGTCCACATTCTGACCCACCCGGATGCGGCCTTCGGCAAAGTGCAACTGGAATTCCAGCACACTTGGGCCATCGCGTTTTATGCCCTGGGAATTTTCTGCGCCTCCTGGCACTTCGCCTATGGACTGTGGCTCTTTGCCGCCAAGTGGGGCATCACCACCGGCGACTCGGCCCGGCGCAGATTCGGCTACGTCTGCTTCGCCATGGGATTGCTGCTCATGCTGGTGGGTGGGCTCACCATGCGCGCATTCTTGAAAACACCGTTGCAGCCAGTCGGTCCGCAGAACGGAATGCACGACTCCTATGCTGGCGCGGTAGCGCCTGGGGAAAGATCGCGGTAGACGGGAAATCCCAACGAAATGGCATCCAACCCGAAAATCATAGTGATTGGCGGCGGCCTGGCCGGACTTTCCGCCGTCATCAAAATCGCCGAGATGGGCGGACAGGTTGACTTGTTCTCCATCGTGCCGGTAAAGCGCTCGCACTCCGTCTGCGCCCAGGGCGGCATTAACGCCGCCAAAAATCTGAAAGGTGAAGGCGACTCCACCTGGCAGCATTTTGACGACACCGTTTACGGCGGGGACTTCCTGGCCAACCAACCGCCAGTCAAGGCCATGTGCGAAGCCGCCCCCGGCATTATCGACTTGCTCGACCGCATGGGTGTGCCTTTCAATCGCACCCCGGAAGGATTGCTCGACTTCCGCCGTTTCGGAGGCACGTTGTTCAATCGCACCGCCTTCGCCGGCGCCACCACGGGTCAGCAGCTGCTCTACGCCTTGGACGAGCAGGTGCGCCGTTACGAGTCCGAGGACAAGGTCCGCAAATTCGAACACTGGGAATTTCTTTCCGCGGTGCTCGATTCCAACCGCGTCTGCAGAGGCATTTGCGCCATGGATCTGCGCTCCATGGAAGTGCGCACCTTCCCCGCCGACGCCATCATCATCGCCACCGGCGGCAACGGTGCCATTTTCGGCCGGTCCACCAACTCGGTAGTGTGTACCGGTTCAGCACAATCGGCGCTCTATCAGCAGGGATGCTTCTACGCCAACGGCGAGTTCATTCAGGTCCATCCCACGTGTATTCCTGGTCAAGACAAGCTGCGCCTGATGTCCGAGTCCGCCCGCGGAGAAGGCGGACGCGTCTGGGTGCCAAAAACTCCCGGCGACAAACGCGACCCGCTTTCGATTCCACAAAATGACCGCTGGTACTTCCTCGAAGAGTGGTATCCGAAATACGGCAATCTGGTGCCCCGTGACATCGCCACCAGGGCCATCCACAAAGTGGTGTACGAACACAACCTCGGCATCGACGGCAAGCCGATGGTCTATCTCGATCTCACCCATATCGATCGCAAGATTCTCGATCGCAAGCTCGAAGGTATCCTGGAAATTTACGAAAAGTTCGTGGGCGACGATCCCCGCGACACCCCCATGAGGATCTTCCCCGGCATGCACTACACCATGGGCGGGCTCTGGGTGGATTTCACACAAGGCACGAACATCCCCGGCATTTACGCTGCAGGGGAGTGCGAATATCAGTACCACGGGGCCAACCGCTTGGGCGCTAATTCCCTGGTCTCCTGCATCTTTGGCGGGTTTGTTGCCGGGCCAACCGCTGTGAACTATGCGCGCAGTCTCAAGGCTACGCCGAGCAATGGCTATTTCGATACCGAGCGCAAGCGTCAGGAAGAAAACAACGCTGTCCTGATGAAGTCGGACGGCACCGAGAATCCGTTCAAACTGTGGCGTGAGTTGGGCGACCTGATGACGAAAAACGTCACGGTGATTCGCTACAACAAGAACCTGCAGCAGACCGACGCCGAGCTGTGCACATTGCTGGAGCGATTCCGCCACATTAACCTGAGCGATCGCACGCAGTGGGCCAACACCTCGCTCGTCTTCGCCCGGCAACTTTACAACATGCTGCAACTGGCGCGTGTAATCGCCCAAGGGGCAGCCATGCGCGATGAATCGCGTGGCGCGCACTACAAACCTGACTTCCCCGAGCGCGACGACAAGAACTGGCTCAAGACCACAAAGGCAACCTTTGCTCCGGATGCCGACGAACCAAAGTTTGAGTTCGAACCGGTGGATGTTTCGTTGATTCCACCGCGCCCGAGAAGATACGACGCGGTGAAGTAACCGGCAACAGTCACGTAGGGGCAGGTGGCCCCACCGGCCCAGCCGAGCAAAGCTCGGCAGAGGTTTTAAAGCTAAAGGCTAAGAGCTAAAAGCTAATAATGGCTGAACAAAAGACAGTACTCTTCAAAATCAAGCGCCAGCCGAATCCCAACGTCCGGCCCCACTGGGAAGAATTCGAGCTGCCCTGGCACTCCGGCATGAACGTGATCTCGTCGCTCATGGAGATCGCCGCCAACCCGGTCACCCGCGAAGGCAAAGCGACTACGCCCATCACCTACGACTCCAACTGCCTCGAGGAGGTCTGCGGGTCCTGCGCCATGCTGATCAACGGACGCGCCCGTATGGCCTGCTCCGCTCTTGTCGATAAGCTCGAACAGCCCATTCGGCTCGAGCCTTTTTCTAAGTTTCCGGTAGTTCGCGACCTGGCGGTCGACCGCAGCGTCCTGTTTGAAAATCTCAAAGCGGCAAAGGCCTGGGTCCCGATTGACGGCAGCTACGACCTGGGCGCCGGCCCCCGCATGACCATGCAGGAGCAGGAAGAGGCCTATCCTCTTTCTCGCTGTATCTCCTGCTGCTGTTGCATGGAAGCCTGTCCCCAGTTCAACGAGGACACCGGCTTCGTCGGCGCAGCCACGATTTCCCAGGTCCGCTTGTTCAACACCCATCCCACCGGGGCCGCGCTGAAGCGCGAGCGTCTCGTCGCGCTCATGGGGGACGGCGGCATTCAGGAATGTGGTTATGCCCAGAACTGCGTCGAGGTCTGCCCCAAGGACATCCCCCTCACCCGCTCCATTGCTGAGGTAGGCGGCGATGTCATGAAACAAGCCATTGGCGACCTTTTCAGAAAATGACGAGCCATCCGTAACACCACTAAAGTGGCGTGTCGGGAACTGTCATCGCGACACCGCACTTTGTCACTCAAAAGCGCTGCAAGCTCCGTAAATAGGGCTGTCCGGCCCGTAACCTCTTGTAAATTACCTGGCGTGTGATTGGCATCCCGGTTGCTTCTACATAGAACGGTTGCCACGGGCGCGCCTTTAGCGCGAGTTCAGTAACCAAGGGTAACGGCCCAAAGGGCTCTTCAGAGCCGCTCCGGGCTTCAAAAAAAAGCCCTTGTTTTTGTGCAGCCACGGTTTAGAATACGCGCCTGTCTCAAGCGCCCTTGGGACAGACCAGCAAAAGATTGAGGCCACTTCGTGAACCGTAGGATTCAAAGCGCGACATTTCTGTTTCTGCTGGCTGCCGTCTGTGCACCTGCTTTCGCTCTGCACAGCTACGTGGCACCGCGTCGCACGCACCGGGTCCGTCGCGCTCACCTTCGTCGCCTCCGCTGGAATCCTGTGTTTCGTCCTTCTCGCGAATCACTGCTGCTGCAGAATCACGAAATTGACCGCATGGATTTGCCCCGCATTCAGGATGACGCTGAACTGGAGCAACTGAAAGCCAGCGACGATCTGGTTCCGATCCTTGCCGGTCCCACACTTCGCTTCGATCCACGTCTTGATCCTGACCGCCGCTATTGCCGCCCCTGGACACGCGAATTTCTCGATGATCTGAGTGCAGAGTATTACAAACGCTTCCATGCCCAGATTCAGGTGAACTCCGCGGTTCGTACCGTCAAGGTCCAGAAGAAACTTCGCCGTCATAATCGCAATGCGGCTCCCGCCGAAGGCGAGATTGCTTCCTCGCACCTGGCAGGCATCACCGTCGACATTCAGCGGCGCGGCCTGTCCCGGGAACAGATCAAGTGGGTCCAGGACTACATGCGGCCCCTGAAAGACCAAGGCCTGATCGAACCGGAAGAAGAACGCCACCAGTGGGTCTTCCATGTAATGGTGTCCGGACGCTACACCGACTGGCGCGAATCCATGATGCTGGCGGGCGAACAACCGATTCCAGAACTCTCCGAAGCCGCAGAGCTTCCCCTCCAGTAAAACCCTTGTCATCCTGAGCGGAGTGAGACGTTTCGCTTGCGAAATGTCTCACGAAGTCGAAGGACCCCTACCCGCACACCCACACGCGCGATTTTGGGCCACAAGCACTCGAACGAACCGTCATGGAAGAAGGAAGGGGTCCTTCGACTCCGCAACTTCTTCGCAACGCGAAGAAGTTGCTGCGCTCAGGATGACACGACGGCATAAAATCCTGCGCCCAATCCTCCAACCGTATAAAATCGCTCGGCGTCTCCAAACCATGAATATTTTTAGGATATCCCTGCTCCTGCTCCTCTCTGCAACCCTGGCCGCCCAAAGCGTCACGCCTCAGGCCCGCGCCATTCACAACTCCGCCATTGTCGTGGATACTCATGCCGACACCCCGCAGCGCTTTCTCTATGAGAATTTCGACATCGCCAACTCTGACCCAAAAGACATCGGCCACGTCAGCCTCGACAGAGCTCGCGCCGGCAATCTGTGCGCAGAATTCTTTTCCATCTGGGCCGATCCCGAGACCACCAGCGGACATTTCGCCAAATCCACCTTCGACATGATCGATTCGGTTTACGAACAGGCGGCGCGCCATCCTGACCGCATGATGATGGCCTTCTCCGTAGCCGACATCGAGCGCGCCCACAAGGAGAAGAAGCTGGCGGCCTTGATGGGAATCGAAGGCGGCCACTCCATCGAGAATGACATTCACCTGCTACACGATTACTACCGCCTGGGTGTCCGCTACATGACTCTGAGTTGGTCGAACACCAACGAGTGGGCCGATTCCTCCGGAGATATCGACGATCCCAAGATCCAGCATCACAACGGTCTCACCGATTTCGGCAAGCACGTGGTTCTCGAGATGAACCGCCTGGGCATGATGGTGGACATTTCCCACGTCGCCGACAAAACATTCTTTGACGCCATCGCCGCTACCAAGGCCCCGGTCATCGCCTCGCACTCGTCAGCCCGCGCCTTGACCAACCACCCTCGTAACATGACGGATGACATGCTGCGTGTCCTGGCCAAGAACGGCGGCGTCGTCCAGGCAAACTTCTATTCCGCCTTCATCGACGAAAATTACCGTAAGGCAGCCGAGGCCCAACAGAAGGACGCAGATGCGGCGATCGCAGCGCACCTCGCAGACTTGAAAGCGGCGGGCAAACCCATCACCTATCTGGACAAAGACCAGATCGAGCGGGAATGGGCTGCCAAGATTCCGCGCCCTCCGCTCAAGTCCCTGATCGATCACATCGACCACATCGCCAAGGTCGCTGGCGTCGATCACGTCGGTCTGGGTTCAGACTTCGATGGCGTAAGCGGTGCCGTGCCGGAGGGCATCGACTCCGCTGCCGACCTGCCCAAGATTACCCAGGCACTTCTGGACAGGGGTTACAGTGAAAAAGACATCCACAAGATTCTCGGCGGAAATCTGCTGCGCGTCTTCAGCGAGGTGGAGCGGGTGAGCCGTGAAATGCAAGCCGAAGCCTCGCGGATATCGACCAGTCAATAGCTTTTTTCGGACTCTAGGATAGAATCGTACTTCGCAGTCATCACAAACCACATAGGGGCAGGTGTCCGCACCTGCCCCGCCGGGCGAAGCCCGGCGCTCAGGAGCGTCTATGCGAACTTGTCTTTCAATCTGTTTGCTGATCGCGGCAGCGTGTTCGGCGGGATGGTCACAGACAACGCCCGCGGCAAAGACTGCACCAGCGAAGAAGCCAGCCACGGCTGTTGCCGCCAAACCGGCGGCTACAACATCCGCCCAGTCCACGGCGATCATTGAGACCAGCGCCGGCAAGCTGACCTGCACTCTGTTCCCCGACGTAGCGCCTATTGGCGTGGCCAACTTCATCGGCCTGGCCCAGGGCACCAAAGACTGGACCAACCCTATCTCGCACGCCAAGAAGCACGGCGTTCCGCTCTATGACGGCACCATCTTCCACCGCGTGATCCCGGACTTTATGATTCAGGGTGGTGACCCCGCCGGCAGTGGCAGCGGCGACGTTGGTTTTGAGTTCAAGAACGAAACCTCACCGACCCTGAAGTTCGACCGCCCCGGACGCCTGGCCTACGCCAACGCCGGTCCCGGCACCAACGGCTCCCAGTTTTTCATCACCGAGGTTTCCTACCCTAGCTTGAATGGCGGATACACCCTCTTCGGTCAATGCGACGAGCCCTCGATTGCCCTGGTGAAACAGATTGCGCGCATGGGTCGAGATGCCAACGACCGCCCTTATCGCCCCGTCAAAATCGTTCACATCACCATCACAAAAGGTGGAGCACCGGCAGCCAAGCCGTCTGCGGCAACCGCAGCCAAGCCAGCGGTCAAGAAGCCAGCTGCCGCACCCAAAACCGCACCACAGTAGCGCTGGCGTTCCGCCGGCTGTCGCGAGGGCATCTTGCCCTCGCATTCTCAAAACGAAAGGAATCCTATGGCTCGTCAACCCGGTACATACGCCATCTTCAATACCAGTGAAGGCGCGATCGTCTGCCGCCTCTTCCAAAAAGAAGCGCCCAAAACCGTAGCCAACTTCACCGACCTCGCCGAAGGCAAACGCGAGTGGACCCACCCGGTCAGCCGCAAGAAGAGCAAAGACCGCCTCTACGACGGCACCATCTTCCACCGCGTGATTCCCGATTTCATGATCCAGGGCGGAGACCCGGTTGGCACCGGCTTCGGCGGTCCCGGCTATCAGTTCGAGGACGAGACCAAGGGCTCACCCCACAGCTTCGACAAGCCCGGCAAGCTGGCCATGGCCAACTCCGGTCCCAACACCAACGGCTCGCAGTTCTTCATCACCATTGCGGCCACGCAATGGCTCACCGGCAAGCACACCATTTTCGGAGAAGTAGTGGAAGGCTACGAAGTGGCAGAAAAAATCGTCGCCACCCCGCGCAACCGCCAGGACAAACCGGTGAAAGATGCGGCAGTGAAATCCGTAACCATCGAACGCATCTGAGAACCGAGAACCAATATCTGAAAACAGGGTTCTCTATACTCCAATCACCGCCACCAACTCCTTCACTGCAGCCGCGCTCTTATCGAGCGCGGCTTTCTCTTCAGGGGTAAGCTTGATTTCAATAATCTGCTCGAGCCCCTTGGCGCCCAGCTTGCAAGGCACGCCAACATACAACCCGCTGATCCCATATTCGCCTTGAAGGTAAGCGGCACAAGGCAGAATCTTCTTCTTGTCTTTGAGGATCGCCTCCACCATCTCAGTCGCAGCCGCCGAAGGCGCATAGTAAGCGGACCCAGTCTTCAGATACTTCACAATCTCGGCGCCGCCATCCCGGGTACGCTGCACCAGCCGTTCCACGGTTGCCGCATCCATCAATTCAGTAATCGGAATCCCGGCGACGGTGGAATATCGCGGCAATGGAACCATGGTGTCGCCATGCCCGCCCAGCACAAATGCAGTCACATTCTCCACACTGACTTTCAATTCCTGCGAGATAAACGTCCGGAAGCGCGCCGAGTCCAAGACTCCAGCCATCCCAATCACCCGCTCGCGCGGAAACCCGCTCATCTTGTAAGCCGCCTGGGCCATGGCATCCAACGGGTTCGAGACAATAATCAGAATGCAGTTCGGCGAGTACTGCACCACCTTGCCGACAACGTCTTTCATGATCTTGTGGTTGGTGTTGAGCAGGTCATCGCGACTCATCCCCGGCTTGCGCGGGATGCCGGCAGTAATCACCACCACGTCGGAGTTCGCGGTATCGGCGTAATCCTGGGTGCCGAGCACGTAAGCGTCGCGCTTCTCGATCGGCATGGCTTCCAGCAGGTCTAAACCTTTGCCCTGCGGCACACCTTCGATGATGTCGATCAGCACCACATCCGCCAGTTCCTTGGCGGCGATCCAATGAGCCGCCGTCGCGCCGACATTACCCGAACCAACAATTGTCACCTTCTTGCGCATGAATGATTCCTTTCGAGTCCTGGATTTCACGGATTTACACGGATCAATTTTCTTGGCTTATCCGTGTTCATCCGCGAGATCCGTGGCAGGTTGTTCAGATGGCGGTCAGTACGCCCGCGCCCATGTTCTCGATGATGCAATTCGCGAACTCGCTGGTCGTAACCTTGGTGGCGCCTTCCATCAGTCGCTCAAAGTCATAGGTAACTTTCTTCTGCTCAATGGTGCGTTCCAACCCGCTCTCCACCAGGTCCGCCGCTTCATCCCATCCCAGGAAACGCAGCATCATCACTCCGGAGAGAATTACAGACCCGGGGTTGATGACATCCCTGTCCGCATATTTAGGAGCCGTCCCGTGGGTCGCCTCAAAACACGCGAAGCCATCGCCGATGTTGGCGCCGGGCGCGATACCCAGACCGCCCACCTGCGCCGCACAAGCGTCGGAGATGTAGTCGCCGTTCAGATTGGGCGTGGCCAGCACGGAATATTCATCCGCCCGAGTCACGACCTGCTGGAAGATAGAATCGGCAATCCGGTCGTTAATCATGAGCTTCTTCTTCCACGCCCCCTTGCCATGCGTGGCATAAATCGCTTCCAGAACTTTTTCCACTTCCCTATAAACCGACTGCCGGAAGTCTTCGGTAGCAAACTCCATGCCCGGCTCCACCAGCGCGGCATTCTGTTCGATCGAAATGTTGGGGTCTTTGTCTTTGTTGCCCAGAATCCAGCTCTCGCGCTCGGTCACCACTTGGTCGCGAAACTCTTCGGTCGCCAGTTCATATCCCCACTTGCGAAACGCTCCTTCGGTAAACTTCTGGATATTTCCCTTGTGCACTAGGGTCACACTCTTGCGCCCGCTCTCCAAGGCAAACTTGATGGCCATCCGCACCAGGCGCTTGGTTCCGGTAATTGAGATGGGCTTGATCCCTACGCCCGAATCGAGGCGCACCTGCTTCTTGCCGCCTTTCAGCATGTCCTTGTTCAGGAACTCGATGAGCCGGGCCGCCTCCGGCGTTCCCTGCTCCCACTCGATGCCGGCATAAACGTCTTCGGTATTCTCGCGGTAAATCACCACATCCATGCGCTCAGGATGCTTCACCGGCGAGGGGACACCCTTGTAGTACTTCACCGGCCGCACACAGCAATACAGATCAAGAATCTGCCGCAGTGCCACGTTCAGCGAACGAATGCCGCCTCCGACCGGCGTAGTCAGAGGACCCTTGATGGCGACACGAAATTCCCGGATAGCATTGACGCTGTCATCCGGCAGCCAGGTCTTGAAGTTCGCCATCGCCTTCTCGCCCGCGAACACCTCATACCAGGCGATGCGCCGCTTGCCTTTGTAGGCCTTCTCCACCGCCGCATCGAACACTCGTACCGAAGCCTTCCAGATGTCCCGCCCCGTGCCATCGCCTTCAATGAAAGGCACAATCGGATTATCGGGAACCTGATAAGTCCCGTTGCTGTAGGTAATCCGGGCGCCATGCGCCGGCACCGGCACGCCGTTATATGAAGCCGCCATTCCCCCCCGCCCCTGATGAATACCGATCGATGGATGAAACGAGCCATTATAAGGGTTCGCCGCCAGATCGCGACAGCCCACGAACCAGGCAGCGCACCAGAGACCACCTAGGGACAGCCGCCCTCGGCTGTCCGGCCGAGCGAGGCTCGGCAAGCACTCCCGCTACAATGCAAACATGTCCCACGATTCCTCCTTCGGCCGAATCTCTTTCCTGCCCTTACTTTTCGCAATCTGCTTCCTGGCTGTCTTGTCTGCTGCAGCTCAGCAACCCGCGCCGCCGAAACCCGGTCAGGTTTCCACCCCCGCCCCCCTTCCCGCCGCTCCTCCTCAGGGCTCGCCCCACGCCTTCTGGGACCGCACCAACATTCTCCTGTTCTCCGGCGTCGCGGTCTTCCGCGGCCTCGACTACGCCTCCACCCGAAACTTCCTGGCTCGCGGCCGCCAAGAAGTTCTGATCCCCGACGACATCGTCAACAACTCCGCTGGATTTGCCAGCCTCGAAGCAGCAGGAACGCTCACCTCTGTAGGCCTGTCCTACTTGATGCACCGCACCGGCCACCACAAGCTCGAACGCTGGATCTCAATTGGCAACATCGGTGTCACCGGCTTCGGCGTGGTGAGAAACTATTCGCTGAAATCGAAACACTAGGCTGGTCGTCGGTCTCTAGTCTTTGGTCCCGGGCCCTTCCCCTAGCTGGTGACTGAATACGAGCGCTCATCGACCAATGCCCAGCGTCGGGGCTTATACTGTTCGTCAGCACTGCCAGGAGCCTCTCATGACCCGACTCTCTCCCCTCAGAGCATTCTGCATGGTTGCGGTTTTCCTGGTGCCGTCCACCAGGTTGGTGGCAGAGATCCATCCCGACCGCTTTCAGATGAACCATGACATCCACATCCAGCCTGACGAAAAAGTCGGCGACGTTACCTGCATCGGCTGCTCTGTCTATGTCCGCGGGCAGGTATCGGGCGACGTCACAGCTATCGCCGGTAGTGTGGTAGCAGAACCCGGCGCCTCGATCGCGGGAGACGTAACCGCAATCGCTGGCAGCGCCAGAATCGAGAGCGGTACCCAGGTGGCGGGCGATCTCACCGCGATTGGAGGGGACCTGCGCCGCGACCCGCAGGCCACCGTGAGCGGCAATGTCACTACCATCGGAGGACACGGCTGGGTTTTTCTGATTTTCCTGCTGCCGTTCGTCTTCCTCGGCGGCATCATCGCGCTGATCATCTGGCTGATCCAGCGCAGCCGGCGCTCCACCCCGGTTCCCGCCTACACTCTGCGCCGGAACTGAGAGGCCAGTTTGGGCGCGGACGCCTTCGCCCGCGTCCACACTGGACCAATTACTCCCGCAACACCTGTTCATAAATCGCCCGCACCTTTTCGAACGTCGCATCTAACTCGCTCTCCAACCCCTCCGGGAACTCGCACACCAGAATCTGCCCCGTCAGCTTCTCCGTGACTTTTCGTCCGAGCTCAGTCGCCGGCAGCCACTTGACCGCCCGCCCCACCACCAGACGCGCCACGTGCTCCACGGTGCGCAATAATTCGGCCGCATGGTCGAGCACGCCCGCATCACTCTTATCGAGCACTCCGCAATCCACGCAGCGCCACAACCGGTCCCGCAGGCTTCCCCGCTTGTCCGCGACGTCATGCTTCACCAGCAGGAAGCTGGTGATGAAATCAATGTCATAGATCGCCCCGGGTGAATACTTGAAACTCTTCCCAGACGATTCCGCGGATTCCAGTTTCGTCCTCATTTCGCGAATATTCTGCGCAAAGCCGGTATCGGCCGCAAATCTCTCAAACAGCGCCTTCAGCGTCCCCGTTGCGCGCTGGCCGAGGGTTTGCGAGCCGACCAGAAATCGCATCTTGGTATACATCAGCGCTTCCCAAGCCTGCGCTTCGTGCGCGAAATACGC
>Ga0075015_100000544_pt1 | contig 13187 bp, 15 predicted proteins | sample AleBraG_ABR_2013_FD_71476 | JGI IMG/M metagenome (GOLD analysis project Ga0075015, IMG submission 71476) | Freshwater sediment microbial communities in response to fracking from Pennsylvania, USA - Alex Branch Run_MetaG_ABR_2013 | ecosystem: Environmental > Aquatic > Freshwater > Creek >...
TCCCTGCGCGAGGCGCTGCGGATCCTCGAAGCGGAAGGCCTGGTGTCGGTCGTGCGCGGCGTGCGCGGCGGCGTGGTGGTGCACCAGCCCGACGAGCGGATCACCGCCCGCAACGCGGCCCTGGTGCTGCAGTTCCGCAACGCGACGTTGGGCGACGTCCACGAGGCCCGCACGATCATCGAGCCTGCGGCGGCGCGCCGGGTCGCGGCACGACGCGAGGGGCGCACCGACGCGGTCGACGTGCTGCGTGCGTGCATCGCCAAGCAGGAGACGGCGATCGAGGACCCGCTCGAGTTCGCGAAGGCCAACGCCGAATTCCACGCCCTCCTGGTGTCGCTCGCCGGCAACCAGACGCTGCAGGTCATGGCCGAGATGCTCAACGAGATCGTCGAGCGGTCCGTCGCCGAGATCAGCCGCTCGGGTGGTCCGCCCAACGACTCGCTCCAGATCCGGCGCAAGGGCATCCGCTCGCAGGAGCGCCTCGTCGAGCTGATCGCGCTCGGGGCCGGCACCGAGGCGGAGGTGCACTGGCGCACCCACATGGAGAACGTCGGCCAGCTCACCATCGGCCGCGGTGCCAAGCGCATCATCGACCTCTTCGACCACTACTGATTCGCCGTGAGGCGGCGGACCGACCGCGACCACTCGCGCTCCGGCAGGTGTTGCCCTCACCCCGGGTGATCGTCGGGAGGCGGGCTCGGCGGCGCGTCTGCTGGACGGCGTGTGATGACGTGGACGACCCAGAACGCGGTCCCGGCCCAACCGATGGTGATCGCGAACGCGGCCCAGTCTGCGACGGTCATCGACTTCTCGATTCTCGATTCTCGATTCCGGTCCGGCCGTTCGTGCGACGGTATCCCACCGAGCAGAATTGCCGAACGTCGCCCAGCGGGCACACTCCGCCCATCGAACCGGGTGTCGGGCCGATTTGCAGTCGGCGCATATGTCTGACACTTTGGGGCCCGTGAGCTACGACTCCGTGCCGGGGGTCGAGATGGCGCTCGCCGACGGCGTCCTGCGGTTGCAGTTGTCGCGTCCGGCGAAGCGCAATGCCCTCGACGACTCGATGATGTACGCCCTGATCGCTGCGGTCGATTCGGCGGGCCGCGACGAAGCGGTGCGCGCCATCGTGCTGTCGGGTGACGGCGACGACTTCTGCTCGGGCTTCGACATCATCGCCCGCAACGCGGAGGGAGGAGCGAAGCCCCGCGTCGGCAGTCTGCAGCGGCGCCTCCCGTCGCACGCCAACCGGCTCGTGCCGCTCGTGATGAGTGTGCAGACCCCGGTGGTGTGCGCGGTACGGGGCTGGGCCGCGGGCATCGGGCTCAACCTCGCCCTCGCCGCCGACTTCACCGTCGCGACGCACGAGGCGAAGTTCTGGGCTCCGTTCACCCAGCGCGGCTTCACCGCCGACAGCGGCTCCACGTGGATGCTGCCCCGCCGCATCGGCGAGGTGCGCGCGCGAGAGATGCTCGAACTGTCGCGCGTCGTGTCGGGTGCGGAGGCGGCCGAGTGGCTGATGATCCACCAGTCGGTTGCCGACGCCGAGCTCGACGACGCGGTGGAGGAGATCGTGGGCAGGTTGGCGCGCAGCGCGACCGTCGCCCTCGGGCTCACCAAGTGGTTGCAGCACGCCGGCGCGCAGGCCACGCTGGACGCGCACCTGCGCAACGAGGCGTTCGCGATGGAGCTGTCGTCGCGCAGCGAGGACTTCCGCATCGGCATGAAGGCGCTGGTCGACAAGACGGCCCCGGACTTCACCGGCCGTTGACCCGCTCGGCACCACTCAGGGGGAATCACGGTGAGACTCGACGGAAAGGTCGCGCTGGTCACGGGCGGCACCCGGGGGATCGGGCGCGGCATCGTGCAGATGCTCGCCGCGCAGGGCGCGGGCGTGGCCTTCACCGGCCGCTCCGAGGAGAACGGCCGTGAGGTCGAGCGCCTCGTCGCCGACGCCGGCGGTCAGGCGATGTTCGTGCGGGCCGACAACAGTGTGGAGTCCGACATCGCGCACGCGGTGGACGCCACCGTCGCGCGGTTCGGCTCGCTCACCACGCTGGTGAACAACGCGATCTCCGACGACTCCGGCAGCGGCCGCGACAACCACGTCGACGAGATCGACGACGAGACCATCCACAACATCATGACCGTCGCGGTGATGGGCACGTTCTGGGCGTGCCGCCACGCGGTGCCCGAGATGCGCAAGGCCGGCAACGGCTCGATCGTGAACATCTCCGCGAGCTCGTCGAAGCGCGCGCTGCCGCACCGTCCCGCGTACCACGCGTCGAAGGGCGCCATCAACGCGCTCACCCGCCAGCTCGCCGCCGACTACGGCGTGGACGACATCCGGGTCAACACGATCATCGTCGGGTTCATCTACACCGGCACCGACATCATGGATGCGATCCTCGCCGACGAGCGCAACGTCGCGGCTCTGAAGAGCCAGATCGCGGTGCCGCGCCTCGGTGAGCCCGCCGACATCGCGGCAGGCGTGGTGTACCTCGCGTCCGACGAGGCGAAGTACGTCACCGGCATCGAGCTCACCATCGACGGCGGTGCGCTCTGCCGCCAGGCGCTCCCCGAGTTCCACTACGAGGACATGGTGCAGCGAGGAGGTGCGTCGTGAAGCTCGAGGACATGATCCTGGTGAGCGTCGACGACCACGTCGTCGAGCCGCCGCACCTGTTCGACGGGCGCATGCCGGCCAAGTACGCCGACGCCGCGCCACTCGTCGTGCGCACGCCCGAGGGCGACGACGTGTGGACGTTCAACGGCGAGGTGATCCCGAACATCGGGCTCAACGCAGTCGCCGGCCGACCGGCCGAGGAGTACGGCATCGAGCCGACCTCGTTCGAGGAGATGCGTCCTGGCTGCTTCGACCTGGCGGAGCGCATCAAGGACATGGATGCAGCCGGTGTGCTCGGCAGCATCTGCTTCCCGTCGTTCCCCGGTTTCGCCGGCCGGCTGTTCGCCAAGGCCGACGACAAGGACCTCGCGCTCGCGGTCACCCGGGCCTACAACGACTGGGTCATCGACGAGTGGTGCGCAACCTTCCCGGGCCGCATGATCCCGATGGCGCTGCCCGTGCTGTGGGACCCCGACCTCTGTGCCGACGAGGTCCACCGCGTCGCGGCGAAGGGCTGTCGTTCGATGACCTTCACCGAGAACCCGCACGCGCTCGGGTACCCGAGCTTCCACCAGGACCACTGGGATCCGCTGTGGCGCGCGCTGAGCGACGAGGGCACCGTGCTCAACGTCCACCTCGGTTCGTCGGGCCAGCTCCCCGGCACGGTGCCCGACGCGCCGGTCGACGTGATGATCACGCTGCAACCGATGAACATGTGCCTCGCAGCCACCGACCTGCTGTGGTCGCGCGTCTTCAAGGAGTTCCCCGACGTGCGCGTCGCTCTCTCGGAGGGCGGCATCGGGTGGATCCCGTACTTCCTCGATCGCATCGACCGCGGCTACGACACCCACCGCGCCTGGACGCACCAGGACGTCGGTGAGGGAGTGCGGCCGTCCGAACTCTTCCGCAAGCACTTCCTCACCTGTTTCGTGACCGACCCCGTCGGCCTCGCGATGCGCGACCGCATCGGCGTGGAGAACATCTGCTGGGAGCTCGACTACCCGCACTCCGAGGCGCCGTGGCCGCACTCGGCCGAGTCGGTGTGGGAGCAGATGGTCGAGGCCGGCTGCAGCGACACCGACATCGACGCGATCACCCACGGCAACGCCATGCGTTGGTACGGCTACGACCCGTTCTCGGTGATCCCGCGCGAGCAGTGCACCGTGGGTGCGCTCCGTGAGCGCGCCGTGGGCCACGACGTGTCGATCCGCTCGTACGATCAGGGCCGTCACGCGGCGCCCACCGGCGCCACCTCGAACGGGCCCTCCCTCGCCACCATCCAGGCCGAGATCCGCCAGTAGGAGCAGTCAGTTGGACATCCTCGTCACCGAAGACCAGGAGTTCTTCCGGGAAGCCTCCGGGAAGTACCTCGAACAGGAGTGCCCAATCCCGCAGGTGCGCGCCCTCTACGGCGACCCCGCCGGGTTCACCGAGGCGTACTGGAAGCAGGGCTGCGAGCTCGGCTGGACGTCGCTGCTCGTGAGCGAGGAGCACGGGGGCGGCACCGTCAGCGGCAGCGCCGTGCTCGACTTCATGGCGCTCGTCGACCTGTTCGGCACCCACGTCGCGCCCGGCCCGTTGCTCGCGACCAATCTCGTGGCTGCCGCGGTCTCGCGCGGTGGCACTGCGGCGCAGCAGGCCGACGTGATCCCCGGGCTGATCTCCGGCGATTCGGTCGCCGCGTGGGCCGACGCGGGCGAGGTGACCGCGGAACGCGCCGGCGACCATCTCGTGCTCTCCGGTGGGCACACGCCCGTGGAGGCGGGGGCGCAGGCCGATGTCCTGCTCGTGACCGCGCGTCTCGACGGCACGCCGGTGCAGGTCCTCGTCGACCCGAACGGCGCAGGAGTCGCGGTCACGCCGTTGCTGAGCATCGACATGACGCGTCGCTTCGCGAAGGTCGAGCTCGACGGCGCGCGTGTGCCCGCGAGCGCACTCGTGGGCGGCGGCGACGCCACCGCCGAGATCGCCTGGTTGCGACTGCTCGCCGCGACCGCGCAGTCGGTGGAGGCCACCGCGGCCGCGCAGGTCGCGTTCGATCTCACGATGGAGTGGATGTTCGACCGCTACTCGTTCGGCCGCCCGCTCGCGTCGTACCAGGAGCTCAAACACCGGTGCGCCGACATGAAGCTGTGGCTGGAGTGCAGCCACGGCATCACCACGTCGGCCGCCCGTGCGCTGCAGGCCGGCGACGACGACGCGGCCGAATGGGTCAGCGGCGCCAAGGCGTACACCGGCCAGTACCTCGCCGAGCTCGTGCAGGACTGCATCCAGATGCACGGCGGCATCGGGCTCACCTGGGAGCACGACCTGCACCTCTACCAGCGGCGCATCGCCGCCGACCGCAACACCCACGGGACGCCGGCCGACCACCGGCTGCAGCTCGCCGCCATGAGAGAGGCAGTGTGATGGAGACTTCCCGTCCCCCCGAGTCCGTCGAGGAATTCCGGGCGCGGCTCGAGGCGTGGGTGCCGGCCAACCTGCCGCGGCAGGAAGCGGGCGTCGACCACATGGCGAAGCGCCGCTCGATGAACGAGGAGGAGGAGGTCGCCGAGGTGCAGCGCCACCGCGACCTCCAGCGCACGCTGTGGGACGGCGGCTTCGCCGGCATCTGCTTCCCGGCGGCGTACGGCGGCCTCGGTCTGCCTTACGAGTACCAACTCGCGTTCAACGACGTGGTCGTGGGCTACGAGACGCCCGCGCTGCTGCAGGTACCCACGTTCGTGCCGTGCGGCGCGGTGCTGCTCGACTTCGCCAACGAGGACATCCTCGAGCGCCACATCCCCGCGATGCTGCGCGGCGACGAGATCTGGATGCAGTTCCTCTCGGAGCCGAGCGGCGGCTCGGACGTCGCCGGCGCGCTCACCACCGCCGTGCGTGACGGCGACGAGTGGGTGCTCAACGGTTCCAAGATCTGGACGAGCGGCGCGTGGGCGGCCGACTACGGCCTCTGCCTCGCCCGCACCAACTGGGACGTGCCGAAGCATCGTGGCCTCACTGTGTTCGTCGTGCCGATGCACGACGACGGCGTCGAACTGCACCGCATCGAGATGACCGACGGCAGCCGCGAGTTCTGCCAGGAATTCCTCACCGATGTGCGCATCCCCGACTCCTACCGCGTCGGCGAGGTCGACGACGGCTGGACCGTCGGCACGCGGTGGATGTTCCACGAGCGCAACGCGATGGGTGGCGGTTCGCCCTACACGAGCGGCAATCGTTACAGCGAGGTGGTCGTCGAGAACGAGGGCGACAAGTACGTGCGCATCGCGCGCGCCGCCGGCCGGCTCGACGATTCCCGCGCCCGTGATCTCATCGGCGAGTCGCGCACGCTGCATCTCGCGTCGACCGCGCTCACCACGCGGGTGTCCGAGGGGATGCTCGCCGGCAAGCTGCCCGACACGTACGCGTCGATCACGCGGCTCATGCACGCGGTGGACGCGGTCCGGTCCACGAGCATCGCGTTCGAGCTCGGGGGCGCGGCGGCGGTGGCGGGCGAGGCCGGCGTCGGCTTCGACGCCGGGCAGACCTGGCTGGTGCGCCAACAAGGCGCGATCGGTGGCGGCACCACCGAAATGGCCCGCAACAACATCAGCGAGCGGGTGCTCGGCATGCCGCGAGAGCACAACCCGTTCTCGAACGTTCCGTTCCGCGACGTCCCGAAGGGTCCGCCGAGCACCGCGCCCGCGAACTAGAACAACCATCGACTCGAACTCACAGGGGGAACCACCATGACCGGTCGTCTCGACGGCAAGGCCGTCATCATCACCGGCGCCGCGCAGGGCATCGGCGCTGCGTACGCACGAGCCTGCGCGGCCGAGGGTGCGAACGTCACGATCGTCGACCTGACGCGCATCGACCAGGCCGCCGACGTGCAGGCCGACATCGAGAAGCTCGGCCGCACTTCGCTCGCGATCAAGGCCGACGTGACCGACCAGGAGGCCATGCGCGATGTCGCCAAGCAGACGGTCGACGCGTTCGGCGGCGTCGACGTGTTGGTGAACAACGCGGGCCTCATGTTCGATCAGCTCACGGCAACGTGGGAGGACTTCCTCGCCGTCAACTTCTTCGGTGCCGTGCGCGCGTCGAACGCGGTGGTGCCGTACATGTGGGAGCAGAGCAGCGGGTCGATCATCAACATCTCGTCGACCGCGGCGTTCCCGCTCTCACTGGGCGGCGTGATGGCGTACCCCGCCGACGCGCCGGCGCCGGAGATCGGCGTCGAGGGCTACGGCATGACCAAGTGGATGCTCATCAAGCAGACCCGCTCGATGGCGCAGCTCCTCGGGGTGCGGGGCATCCGCGTGAACGCGGTGTGCCCGGGCGTCACGATGTCGCCGGCGGGCAAGGAGGTCGTCCCCGACTTCGTGACCCAGGCGATCGTGAACGACTCCATCCTCAAGACCTCGCTGGTGCCCGAGGACATGGCCGGCGTGGTGCTGTTCCTCGCCTCCGACGACGGGGCGAAGATGACCGGCCAGGTGCTCATCAACGACGCCGGTACCTGGTTCGGGGGTGCGTGAGTTGTACCCCCGCATCCGGGTGGAACGCGAGGGAGGCGTCACCACGGTCACCCTCGACAGCCCCGAGGTGAAGAACGCGTGCAGCGGTGACATGTGGGTCGCGCTCGGGCAGATCTTCCGCGACGCGTCCTACGACGGCACGCGCTGCATCCTGCTCACCGGCGCGGGTGGCAACTTCTGCGCGGGCGCGGACCTGAGCGGCGCGAGTGGCGGACTCGGCGGAGGGGGAGGTGTCGGAGCAGGAGAGCCCGCACCTGGGAATTCGTCGAACCTGCACGGCATGCGCGTGCTCGGTGAGACGGTGCTCGCGATCCACAACACGCCGGTGCCCGTCGTCGCCAAGGTCGACGGCATCTGCGTGGGTGCGGGGCTCGGTCTCGCGCTCTCGGCCGACGTCACGTACTGCTCCGACCGGGCGCGCTTCTCGGCGATCTTCGCGAAGCGCGGGCTGAGCCTCGACTTCGGCACGTCGTGGTTGCTGCGCCAGCGGCTCCCCGTGCACAAGGCGAAGGAGCTCGCGCTCACCGCGAAGATGGTGAGCGGGCCCGAGGCGTTCGAGCTGGGCTTCGTCAACGGCGTGTTCGCCGCCGACGAGCTCGATGCACGAGTCGACGAGGTGTTGCAGACCATCGCCGGTGGGCCGCCGCTCGCGCTCTCGATGAGCAAGCGCGAGATCGACAACGCCGCCGACATCCCCCTCGCCGCCGCGCTCGAGGCCGAGGCGACGGCCCAGGGCGTCAACGTGAACACTGCCGACATGAAGGAGGCCTTCATGTCCTTCTTCGAGAAGCGCACCCCCGACTTCCAGGGCGGCTGAGCGCCCTCGTTTCGTGTGAGACTCAGGAGACGGTGGACATGGCGGACCTGCCCTTCCAGGCGATCGACGCGGACCAGCACCTCTACGAGGCGCTCGACTGCTGCACCCGGTACCTCGACCCGCAGTTCGAGGACCGCGGCATCAAGGCGGTGCAGCACGGCACCCACACGGGTGCTGCTCGCCGGCCGTGAGGTGTTCCGCTTCATCCGCAACCCCACGTTCGCCCCGATCATCGTGGCGGGCTGCCTTCTCGAACGACGAGATCCTCCAGGTCATGCGCACCAACGTGCTCGAGCTGATGAACGGGACGACTTCGTAGGTCGGCGCCTGATCCATGGCCGCGCGAACATCGCGCGATGACCGACCTCGAGCTGCTGACGGCACGCGCGTCGCGCGTGGGATCCCTCCCCGTGGCGCGCGTGTTGCCGTCCCGACCGCACCGCACCGTCGGCGCCTGGTGCTTCGCCGACCTGATGGGCCCGGTGGAGCTGGCGGCGGGGGAGGGCGTCGACGTCGCACCCCATCCGCACTGCGGGTTGCAGACGGTCACGTGGTTGTTCGCCGGCGAGATCCTCCATCGCGACAGCCTCGGGTCCGAGCAGGTGATCCGTCCCGGGCAGTGCAACCTCATGACGGCCGGACACGGCGTCGCGCACTCCGAGGAGTCGGTAACGCGCACGGGTGGCCCGGTGCACGGCATCCAGCTCTGGGCCGCACAGCCGTCGGTGACTCGTGGCGGTGACGCTGCGTTCGAGCACCACGGTGAGCTGGCGCGCGTCGCGATGACCGGTGCGCGCGGCGACGCGGAGGCCACCGTGTTCGTCGGCGGGTTCGCCGGTGTCGCGTCGCCGGCGCGGCGCGACTGGGAGAGCTTCGGTGCCGAGGTCGCGGTTCGCGGCGCGGTCGACGTGCCGCTCGTCGCCGCGCACGAGCACCTGGTCGTGGTGATCGACGGCGCAGTCGCGGTCGACGGCACCGCGATCGCGCCCGGCGTGCACGCGTACCTCGCGCCCGGTCGCGACGGCGCCACGCTGCAGTCGGCCGACGACGCCCGCGTCCTGCTCCTCGGGGGCGTGCCCTTTCCCGAGCCGATCGAGATGTGGTGGAACTTCGTCGCCCGCTCGCGGCAGGAGCTCGGCGAGGCGTGGCGGCAGTGGAGCGACGGCGCTCCCCGGTTCCCCTCGGTGGCGTCGCCGCTGCCCCGCACCGAGGTCGCACCCCCGCCCTGGCTCTGACCCGTTTGGCGTCAGTGGGCGCGGATATGGACGCCTGGTTGACGCCAAACGGGGAGGTCAGCGGGCGAGGTCGGTGGCGAGCTTGGCGGCGAGGCGTTGGAGCTCGGCGCGGTCGCGCTGCGACCAGCCATCCAGGGCGCGGGTGAGCACCTTCAGGCGGTACTGGACGACCTTGTCGTAGACCTTGCGCCCCTGCGGCGTGAGTGACAGCTCGACCGCCCGGGCGTCGCCGTCGGCGGCCCGCCGTTCCACCAGCCCCTCGGTCTCGAGCTGCACCACCTGCCGGCTGGCCGTGGGGGAGTCCATCACACTGGCCTCGGCGACCTCCCGCAAGGATGCGGAGCCGGCGTCGGCCAGGCTTCGCAGCACGGCATAGCCGGCCCTGGTGACCACCGCGCCCACCTCGGCGGCCTGGCGCGTGTCGAAGCGGCGGTTGGCGCCGAGGCGGAAGAGGCCTTCCAGCGCCCGCTCCAGGTCCTGCTCGAGCCGCAGATTCTTGTTTGCGACAACCATCAGTCCTGGAGCATACTCGCGCCATGACGACGAATCGACGTATCGACTACGCAGGCTCCGTCCACGATGAGCGGGAGATCGAAGCCGTGGTGGAGGTCCTGCGCGGCGGGCCCACCGCACTGCGCATCGGCAAGAACGTGAAGGCGATGGAGCGGCGGGTGGCGGAGCTGTTCGGCAAGCGCCGCGGCGTGATGTGCAACTCCGGCAGCTCCGCGCTCTACCTCGCCATCGAGGTCCTCGGCCTCGAGCCCGGCGACGAGATCGTCACCGCGGCCGTCACGTTCTCGACCGACATCGCGCCGATGGTGCGCGCGGGCATCGTGCCCGCGTTCGTCGACGTCACCCCCGACACGTTCCAGATCGACGTCGACGCGATCGAGGAGATGATCGGGCCGCGCACGAAGGCGATCCTCGCGCCCAACCTCATCGGCAACGCGCCCGACTGGGACGCGATCCGTGCCATCGCCGACCGCCACGGACTCCTCGTGGTCGAGGACTCCTGCGACGCGCTCGGTCTCACGCTGCGCGGCACGCCCACCGGCACGCGCGCCGACATCAGCCTCACGAGCTTCGCGCTGTCGCACATCATCACCGCCGCGGGCACCGGCGGCATGGTGTGCTTCGACGACGATGCGATGGCCGACCAGGCGCTGCTCCTGCGCCGGTGGGGCCGCCGTTCCGAGGTGCAGATCTTCGGCTCCACGAAGGGCGTCGACAAACGCTTCTTCAGCCGCATCGACGAGGGGCCCGACGGCGAGCTCGAGTACGACAACCTCTTCATCTTCGACGAGGTGGGTTGGAACTTCGAGCCGTCGGAGCTGTCTGCGGCGTTCGGCCTCGTGCAGCTCGACAAGCTGCCCGACAACCTGGCCCGTCGTCAGCGGAACTTCAAGATCACCGGCTCGTACTTCGCCAAGTACCCGCAACTGTTCACGCTGCCGCGCCTCACCGAGGGTGTCGAGACCGGCTGGCACATGTTCCCGGTGATCATCGACGCGGAGGCGGGCATCCGCCGCTCCGACCTGCAGCAGTGGATGGAGTCGCGCGGCGTCGACACCCGCATGGTGTGGACGGGCAACGCGGCGCGTCAGCCGGCGTTCCGCGACCGGCCTCACCGTCAGCCCGCCGGTGGGCTGCCCAATGCCGATCGGGTGATGGAATGGGGCCTCATCCTGCCCAACAACCACTCGATGGGCGACGACGACTGCCACTACATCGGCGAGTGCCTCGACGAGTTCGTCGCCGCGCGGGGTCTTCGATGAGGAGGGCCTGGCCGAGACCGGTCGCTCAGGACGCGTCCTCGCGGCGGCCGTCGGGGTGGACGGCGAACCGGCCTGCGGTCGCGGCGTGCACGGGGCCGTCGGCGGGCCACGGCCAGCCGCCGAACCCGGTGCGCTGGTAGTCGACGAAGGCCTGGCGCAGCTCGTCCTGGTCGTTCATCACGAACGGGCCCTGCTGCGCGACCGGCTCGCCGATCGGGCGGCCCTGCAGGATCAGGCATTCGGCGCCCGCGTCGGAGGCCACCGCGACGGGAACGTCGCAGCGCAGCACCGCGCCGGTGTCCTTGCCCAGCTCCACGGCATCGCCATCGCCCGCCTCGGGCGCCACCCGCAACGACGTGCCGTCGAACACGTAGAGCACGCGGATGGTGTCGGGTCCCGCTGCCGGTGGCAGCGTCCACGACGCGCCGGGCTCGAACGCGAGGTGCCAGATCGCGACATCGGAGCCGGGCAGCGCGGCCCACGAGCTCGGCGGCGGCTGCGGGGGAGTGGCGGTCGTGCCATCGGGGGCCTCGACCGCGCCGGCGATGACCGTGAGCACCATCCGGTGGCCCGCGTCGTCGACGATCTCGACCTTGGGCACGTCGTCGGCCCAGATCATCGTGAAGTACGGGTCGTCCATCTTGTGCGCGGCCGGCAGGTTGAGCCAGATCTGGAACAGCTCGCACGGGTTCGGCCGGTCGCGCTCCACGAGCGGGAACATCTCGGAGTGCACGATGCCGCCGGCCGCGGTGAGCCACTGCACGTCGCCGCGCCCGAAGCGGGCGGTGGCGCCGAGGGAGTCGGAGTGGTCGATGAGCCCCTTGCGCACGTAGGTGACGGTCTCGAAGCCTCGGTGGGGGTGCTGCGGGAACCCCGGCACGACGTCGCCGTGGTACATCCGCCAGCCGTCGCGGGGCTCGAAGTCCATGCCGAGGTCGCGCCCGGCGAGCGGGGCGTCGGGGCCGAGGGCCTCGTTGCCGGCGGGGTAGGCGTCGTCGTGGTGGGCGCAGAAGAGGAACGGGTCGACGGTGGGCCAGTGCAGCCCGAGCGGCACGGTCTGGACCACGACAGGTGCGGCGGCGTCGGTCATACGGCCCAGGCTACGGGCTCCCCCTGGACCAATGGTATCCGTTCGGATACCATTGGGTCATGGACGCAGCGACCCTGATCCGGCGGGTGCGCACCGAGCAGCAGTTGACCCTGCGCGACCTCGCGGGTCGGGCCGGCACGTCGCATTCCGCGCTCGCGGCGTACGAGGCGGGGCGCAAGGTTCCCTCGGTGGCCACCCTCGACCGAATCGTGCGCGCCGCCGGCTTCGAGCTCGAGGCGCGGTGCTCGCCGACCGTCGGCGGAGCCGATCCCGCCGCACGCGGCCGCGAGCTCATCGAGGTGCTCGAGCTCGCGGCGATGTTCCCGGCGCAGGTCGAGCCCACGCTCGCGTTCCCGCGCTTCGGCCCGGCGCGTGAGGGATCGATCCGATGAGCGCGGCGCGCCTCACCGGGCTGCCGCGCAAGATCGTCGCGGTGCACCGCGCGCTCGCAGCGGCCGGCCTCGCGCACGCGTTCGGTGGCGCGCTCGCGCTGGCATGGTGCACCGAACGTGCGCGCGGCACGATCGACATCGACGTGAACGTGTTCGTGCCCGCAGCGCGCGCGGCCGAGGTGGTCGCCGCACTGCCGCGCGGTGTCGACACCACGCCCGCGCAGCTCGACGCGCTGGCTCGCGACGGACAGGTCCGGCTGTTCTGGGGCACCACCCCGGTCGATCTGTTCCTCGACACGACCGAGTTCCACGATCAGGCTGCGGCTCGCGCCCGCTGGGAGGACTTCGGCGGCGAGCAGCTGCCGTTCGTCGCCTGCTCCGACCTCGCAGTGTTCAAGGCGTTCTTCGACCGCACGAAGGACTGGGCCGACCTCGAGGAGATGGCCGCGGTCGGCACCCTCGACGTCGACCGCGTGCTCGGCGTGCTCGTGCGCTACCTCGGCCCCGACGACCACCGCGTCGCCCGTCTCGCCACCCTCGCCTGACCGCCTTTGGCGTCACTCGGCGCGGATATAGCCGCCTGATTGACGCCAAACGGGTCAGCCGAGACGCAGCGTCTCCAGTGGTTCCAACCGGGCGGCCTTCACCGACGGGTAGAGCCCGGCCGCCACCGCCACGCCGACGGCCAACCCGATCCAGATCGGCATCTTCCCGTAGTTCACCACCACGACC
>Ga0075015_100000545_pt1 | contig 13173 bp, 17 predicted proteins | sample AleBraG_ABR_2013_FD_71476 | JGI IMG/M metagenome (GOLD analysis project Ga0075015, IMG submission 71476) | Freshwater sediment microbial communities in response to fracking from Pennsylvania, USA - Alex Branch Run_MetaG_ABR_2013 | ecosystem: Environmental > Aquatic > Freshwater > Creek >...
AGGAACAGGTTTCCGGGTTCCAGGTTCGTTTTTGTGCGCTTTTCGGCGGGCAGTTTCATGCGTTCGCACTGGCCTTCTAGTTCCGAATCCAGCTCATACGCCGCTGTCCTTGTTGCTTCGAGGGCGTCCTGTTCGTCCTTCAGGAACCAATAGGCGAGGAGGTAGCCCGTGATTACCAACTCGAGCGTCAGCGGCGACTCTTTCATCTGCCACTCTTTCCTCGACACCGCGTTACAGCAAGCCCGCGCGACCGCGCCGTACTTATATCGTCCCGCAATCCGGAGCGAAGCGCGTATGATTTCTAGGAATCGCTTTTCTTACGCCGCGTAGGGGAACTAATTCCTTTAGCTGCACGCGGAAGGGACGCTTTCGCCCCAATCTGGAATTGGTGGCGGGAGCACCTCAAAATGGCGGCTGAAAACGACGAGGTGGTGGAGACGCTGGAAATCTGGAAGAAGCGCGTTTTCATCGCGTTTCTCCTGATCGCATCCATTTTCGGCGCGACGGCGCTGCTCATCCTGGAGTTCGGCGTCGTCGAAAAGGCCTGGAGCCTGGAGTGGTCCGGCCATGGCGCGGCGGTGGTCGAGGCAGGATCGCCGCCGCGGCGCGTCGCGCCACCTGTCCTTCCGCGTGTTCTGGCCATCCGGCTCTCCGGTCCCTGTGACGGTGATGCACGAATCGACCCCGGAACGATAGCGGAGGCTTCTCCCGAAGCGCGTTTCGACGCCGCGATGCACGAGCTCTACGGCAGGATCGTCCGCGAATCCGGCTACACGCCTACGATTTTCCTCCGCATGATCGAACAGTATGGCGGTCTGGAGGTCGCTCACCGTTTGCTGAACCCGACGCCGATTTCTTCAACTACAGCTTCGAGCATTTGTGCAAGATGCGTCGTGACGAACTGACGATGGAATCCCTCATCCTGTCGCTCGACTACAAAAACCGCATCTTCAGCGAGAAGGAACTCGCGACCGCCGCCGAGCGTCTCGCGGCCGCTCTTCCGCGCGTCCGAACGCTGATCAGACGCGGCGTGGCAGTGAAGGCAGCAGATCGGTCCGAAACGATTCATGACTGTTCAACTGTATTTATATTTATCGGAACGGGCCAGACGCAACTTGTTCGTTTCGTCCACCGGTTGGCGCCTGACGGCCAAAAGGCCAGGTGTCAGGCCGTTGACAGGCGGCGGGCCGGCCACAGTCAACGCGTTTTCCAGGAGTTGAACTGCCCCTTGAGAGTTTTGAGAAAGAGTCCTAGCGATGGCTCGCGCGCTTCAACTTGGCCAAGATTCATTGCCATGACAATATCTTCGGCGTACTCTTGTCCGCCCAACGGAGCTTCAATTCCGCTCTCTCGAATCTCTCTTCGCAGCAACTTCTTGTACTCATCCTTGGCGCACTTGATTGACGGGAGCGTGCAGCCGCGGCCGAAAACGGTTTGAAAGGCCTTGGGATCCACCAACATCCATCGCTCGATATGGGGATCGGGGATGGCGTAGGAAACAAGCCGCTGAAACTGTGAGTAGTTAGCCAACACACTGTCCATTACTTCTTTACGCCCGTTGTATCCCTGGCAGTTGGCATCCACCACGACAATTATGGAGTCCGGAAGGTGCTGCCGTTGTATCGACAGGTCCCGCAGGAAGCCTTTGAACTCAGAGTGCATTCGAGGCAGGCCGCCCTGAGCACTCAGGAACCTGGACGTAACGCCGACTCCGTATTGGCTGCCGAACCTCCTGAGCAATGCGCCGATGAACTTTTCATGGAATGAGTCCTCGCAGAAGAGCGTAATCTCAGGCATCAAAATCGCCCCGGAGCATGCGCTGCGAGACCGGCACCGGCTCCGCTTCTTCCTCCAGAGCGGAGTCGATTTCCGAACGGCGCGCGAGCGGACCCCAAACTGAAAATGGCTCGATGATCGTGCCGGAGCTCTTTTTCTGGCAGACAAAAAGGGATTCGTTCGGGATATGGTCCGGCAGAATGGGCGAGTGAGTGGTAACGATCAATTGCGTATCGCCGGATTCGGCGCGGCTTTCGAGGATTTTGGCGATGTCGCGGATTCGACGGGGATGCACGCCGTTCTCCGGTTCTTCAAAGCCAACCAAAGCAGGCGGCTCCTTGACGCCACTTAGCGCGAGCAGTCCGAGTGCGCGGAGCGTGCCTTCGGAAAGAACCCGCGCCGGCATTGCCACATCGCCTTCCATGAGGCTCAACTCGACCTCACCCACCTTATTCACTTCGGTACGGATCCCCGTGATGGAGGGGATCAGGCTATGCAATGCCTTTTCGACCGCCCTGAACTGGCGCGGGTCGAGGCTGTTCAGTGTGTTCAGAAAAGCGGCCAATTCTTCTCCCATCGACCCAATGTGGCGCACTTCTTTCACGCCGGTGGGCGCCCGCATTCGCTCACGAGGTTCAAAATAATAAAAGAACCAACTCTGCAACTCCTTCTTGAGAGCCGTGAGATGAGGGTAGTGTGGCGCGTAGTGCGGCCGCGAGACGATGGCGTGATCCAGATACTGGTCAAAATAAGTGGGATGCGACTGACCTTCCATCCGCAAGTGGATTCGGTGGTTCACCCTTTCCAGAAACGCTTGGGGACGGGACCGGGGTTGACCATCCAGCCCGAGCGCCACGAGGTATTCGTCAGACACGTGGAGCACGCCGGATCGCGGCGAGATTCCGATCTCAATGCGATAGCGGAGGTTCTTGTGGTGGATAAATGAAGCCGGCTTCTTGGAATCAGAGCCGTTGGCCCCGGATTGCCCGCGTTTGGTCTCCAGGATTTCCTTATTGACTGCTGCGATCACCGCCGGCGAGAGCTCGATATCGGCCTCAATTTGGAACGACACCGAATCCTTCTTCATGAGGCCTTCGAGGCCGGTCTCGTCGAAGGAAAATGACTCCATCGGTTTGCCACGATAAGGAGGTTCGAAGGCCTCCTTCAGGCTACGGCTTGCAGCGATTCGAGATAGGAGTTGGAGGGCGTCAATGAAGTTGCTCTTGCCCGCCGCGTTCGGACCGAACAAAACCGAAAGTGGCTTGAGCGCCACCTCCACATCGCGCAGGGACTTGTACCTCTGAATATGGATTCGCCGGATCATTGAACGACCCTCCCCATCTTAGTGCAGATCTCCACACCAGACGCGTCTCCTGATGTTCTACGCTTCCCGTAGCTTGGCAACACCAAGTTGGGCGAACGTGCGATGACCGGTTCAACGCGCCCCCGGGAGGTCACAAAGGGTCCTCGCGTTCGTCAAACAAGAGCGCCTCGCGGAGTGCGTCAAACGTCGGGCGTGCGCAGGTTCCTATGCTTGTAGAACAGAGAACCATGCCATGACCTCCACTTCACCACCGGCCGGATTCAATTTATGCCCAGCTTGACGAACGTATATACATTTGTGTTGCATTATGATGGATTTACGGATCAGCGGGTTCGATTGGGATGAAGGGAATCGGGCGAAGTGTCAAAAGCATGGCCTTTCGATTGCGCAGATCGAAGACCTATTCGCCCGCGGCCCCCGCATCGCCCCCGATCCGAAACACTCGGCGGGACGAGGATCGCTCGGTCGCTGTGGGGAGAACGAGTACAGGACGGCCCATCTTCGTGGCGTTCACGATACGGGTTAAGAACAAGCGCCGTTTCATCCGCCCCGTGACGGCGCGGTTTATGCACGCGAAGGAGGTCGCCGCTTATGAAGAAGAAAGTTCCAAGACTGAAAACGGATAGGCAAGCCGAAGCCTTTTTAGCGCAAGATCTGTCCGGCCTTGATTTCTCGAAGTTCAAACCGGCGAAATTTGAATTCGAGAAGAAGGACGGCCAGATCAATATCCGCGTAGCGAAGCCGTTGCTGGCAGCGGTGAAGGCGCGAGCGAAGGCGCGTGGCATTCCCTCCACGCGCTTCATTCGGGAAACGCTCGAACGCGCGATCGCGCCGAAGTAGCGCCGGACGCAGAAAGAGACTTCGTGATATCCTCACCCGGCAAAGCCGGAACGAAGCAGGTCAGAATCCAAGTTGGAGCCTCTACGAAAGTGCCGCCGAGGGCCCGTGGATATTGCTCGCGGACGAACGGCAAAAAATATCTTGCCAGAATGATACAAGACTTCAGGACATCGGTACTACCGCAATGCTTTGTGTGGCGCGTCAAGAGAGAGGGAGTGAGCATTCTACAGTTATCGATATGTTGCCTCCTCCTGTGAAGTTGCGTATCCTCAAACTATGGAGCTGCTAACACCCGACGAGATCGACCGGTTGTCGCCGCCCGAGCGGATTGCGCTGATTGCCCAGCTTTGGGACAGTCTTGACGGCGATCAGATTCCCTTGACGAGTGCGCAGCAGGCTGAGCTTGAACGCCGTCTGACCTCGCTCGACCAAGATCGGCAGAACGGCGTGACTTGGGCAGTTTTGAAGGCCGAACTTGAGCGGCGTTGCCCGTAGTGTCGGCGGTTAATCTCTACTTAGGCTGCGAGAGCGGAGTCGATCGAGGCGCAGGATTGGTACGAAGGTGAGGCCAGCGGGTTAGGCCGCCATTTCCGACAGGTCGATTGATGTGTTGGTCGAGCGCATGAGCGCCAATCCCTGGCAGTTTCCGGTTGTGTTCAAGAATGTGCACCGCGCCCTTCTACGTCGTTTTCCATATTCGTTGTTCTTTATCCTTGAGGACGAGACCTTGCTTGTCATTGCTTGTTTTCATGCCAGCCGCGATCCGCTGAGGTTGTGATTGGTGAAACGGTTGGCTCTGCCGTCATTTCCGATTCCCTGATATGGCCGGACGCTCGGTTTCGATTAGGGAGCTTGCAGCAGTTCGAAGTGCGACGGCTCGGGAATTGGGTCGCCGTCCTCGCGCATGGCTGAAAGGTGCATTTCCATCGCCTTCGCCATTCGCGCTCTGGTCTCTTCGAGGGTGCGGCCGGTGGCCACGCAACCGGGGAGGTCAGGCGCGTATGCGCCATAGCCAGTGGTGGACTTTTCAAAAAGGACCAGGAATTTGTTCATGGGACACCCGCCTGCTTCATTTTAGACTTGTGAGTCTTGGTGGCATCTCGCCGGACTCGTGTCCGGCGACCGTGACCTTCCCCGGCTTGGTTGGATGAACGAACTGGCGGTGACTGCACTCCTGATTCCTCAGAACCCAACCGTCAATGAGCGGCATTTTCAGCACTTCGGTTCCGCCGTTCCGTTCCCCAACACGACCGGCGTGGCTAGAGCGTGTCCTGAAACTGCTGGGCCGACATCCCCGAGACGCGAATCAGGGCCCCGCAAAGTACCTGGCGCGACCTCACGGTGGAGGGGAATAGACAACACCGCAGGGTGGCCTAGCTTAACGAGGATCACATGACTGCCCACTTGCCGGTCTCGAATCCAACCCGCGCGGAGAAACGCTCTCACCGCTTGTTCGCCAGAGATCACTGGCAAGGGCACTTACGCGATTTCCACCTCGACTTCGCGGACCTCTACGGCCAAGGGCAGGTTATTGGCCTTGCGAGCCGCCAAGCATCCCTGGATCACCTCTCGTACATTTTCGATGGCCGCCACCTCGGTTGCGCCCTGCGAAACACATCCCGGCAGGGAGGGGCACTCCGCCACAATCATGCCAGTTTCGTCTCGTTCGAGCGTGATGAGCAGTCTCATGCCTTCATCTTAGCCCAGTCTGCAAAATTGGCAAGAAAGGTGAGCGGCGGGAGAGTGGGGTGTTAATTCGGCAGGCGGCTGCGCTTAACCCAACAGATTGGGCCGAACCAGCCCCCGCAAGAAGTCAACCGGTTGTTTTGGATTGCGGTGTGGCACCACGCGCCGAGCGACATGCCGGGGCTGGAGCCGTTCGGGGATCTGTTGCATGAGGCGGGATTCGCGCTGGTTCTGCATGGCGACGCGCATGAGACGCGGGCGGCGTGGCATAGTCCGTTTCGAAGGCCGCTGGTTGTGGCCGGGGCGGGGGCGTTTTGGATCGAGATTGCGCAGGACTTCAGTTATTTCCGGATTTACGCGCAGGAGCAGAAGAAGGCCGGAGGGCCGTTTGAGCAGAACTTTGATTTTTGGGATGAGGAAGGGCGGGCTCGAGTATTTTGAAGTGGCGAAGCCGCGGACTTATCGGGTGCCATAGTCCTGTTGCGTTGCGACCAATGAGCAGAGCGCCGGATTTTGCGAATGGTGTTTCAGTGCAGTGTGTCACGCGATCCGTGGCGAGTGCTTTAAACTGGTTGTTGTCATGCGCCAAGCTCTGATCTACCCCGGTGAGGACGGCTACTGGGTGGCGGAGTGCCCCAGTTTGCCAGGCTGCCTGAGTCAAGGCCGAACCAAAGCCGAGGCCGTTGCCAATATTCGCGAGGCAATCGAGGTTTACGTCGCAGCCTTGGAGACGGACGGACTGCCGGTCCCCGAGGAGCACTTCGACGCCGTGTTGGTCACGGTGTGAAACTGCCTCGCCTCTCTGGCACTGCTTGTGTCGCTGCCCTTACCAAGGCGGGATTCGCCGTTAAGCGCCAACAGGGCAGCCACATCATCCTCCGCCGTGACGTCCCGTACGCGCAGGTGGTCGTGCCCAACCACGACGAACTCGACCGTGGCACTCTCCGCGCCATCATTCGGTCGGCCGGACTGAGCTTGGAGCAATTCATGGAACTTCTGTAGGGCCTCACTGCGGCGCGACCGCGAATTCCCTGCAGGCCGCTGCCACCGCTTTCAGCCCACTTGGGCTGGTCCACTCCCAGTACGTCCATCCGAACGCCACGGAAACACGCGGGCTGTCCCCGCATTTGGCCGCATTTGGCCGAAATCGTCGCAGGAGCGCAGGCGGTGGCTTTGGAGAGGCAGCGCAGCCAATAACAGACATTGACACACTTCGCTATTGACGCTACCTTAGTCGATGACAGGATACGGAGGTTGCCCATGAACGTCTCTCTCACGCCGGAACTGGAAAAATTTGTCAGCGGCAAAGTGCAGTCGGGCCGCTACAACTCAGCCAGCGAGGTTGTCCGCGAAGCGCTACGGCTGCTGGAGGAGCACGATTCAGCCCGCGCCGCCCAACTGGGGGAATTCAACTTGGAACTCGGCCGCCGCCTCGCCGCTCTGGATCGCGGCGAAACCGTCGACCCCGCTACCAGCCGAGCCCGATTGCAGAGCAAATCCGAGCAGCGCCGGAAGCCCCGCAGGTGAGCGGTTATGTTCTCAGCGCCGATGCGGATCTCGATCTCGACGAGATTTGGGACTACATCGCCGCGGATAACATCGACGCCGCGGATCGCTGGATCGACAGGCTGTTCGATGCGTTTGAAGCCCTCGGACAAACGCCGAGGATCTCACTCGCTATCCGGTTCTGTTCTGGCCCGTCGGTGCGTATCTCATCATCTACCGCGCCGAGCGTCGTCCGGTTGAGATCGTAGCGGTGACCCAAGGTTCACGCGACATCCCTGCCTTCCTGATCCGGCGCGTTCGCAACTAAGACACGACGGTATGGAACTGATGTGTGAGTGTCCCGAGTTCCCCCTGTTACAATGCGGGCAAATGACTGGCTGCCGCTTGGCTCTGGTGATCCTAATTGCCGCCGTCAGCCATGCTCAGGAACTGCGCGTCTCGTCCGGCGTGGTGAACAGCCAGGTCTTCCAAAGAGGACCGGACGGCATGGCCACCATTCGTCTCTCGGGAACGGCCACCGGCAAGAAAATCAACGGACACGAAGTTCTGGCGCGGCTCCAAGGACCGGGCGGCGTGCCGGTTGCCAAGTTCGACTGGAAACCGCTGGCGCAAGTGCAGAAGACGCGCTGGGACGGCGACCTGTCCGGGATTCCGGTGGGCGGGCCGTATCGGCTCGACCTGCGTTTGCAGGATTCTCCGGCAGTGGTCTCGTTTACCGACCTTCTGGTGGGCGACCTGTGGATTTTGGCCGGGCAGTCCAACATGGAGGGGCTTGGCGATTTGGTGGACGCACAGTCTCCTTCGCCTCTAGTGCACAGCTTCGACATGGCGGATCGTTGGGTGCTGGCGGAGGAGCCGCTGCACACGCTGGTCAACGCGACCGACGCCGTGCATTGGCCGCCGAATAGCGATCAGGTTCCGGAGAAATGGACCGGGCAGAAGTTGGATCAGTATCTGGCCAACCGGCGCAAAGGCGCGGGCCCGGGTCTGCCTTTTGCCGTGGAAATGGCGAAGCGGACTGAAGTGCCCATCGGACTTCTTCCGTGCGCACACGACGGCACGTCGCTGGAACAATGGGACCCGGCGTTGAAGAATGTGGGTGGCGACTCGCTCTACGGGTCGATGCTGCGGCGGTTTCGCGCAACCGGGGGAAGAGTACGAGGCGTGCTTTGGTATCAAGGAGAATCCGACGCCAATCCCAAGGCGGCGCCGTTGTTCGAAGAACGCTTTCGCAAATTTGTGCAAGCCATCCGGGCGGACTTTAACGAGCCCAAACTGCCGTTCTACTATGTGCAGATCGGACGCACCGCGAATCCAGCTAATCCGCAACATTGGAATGCCGTTCAACTGGCGCAGTTGCGTAGTGAGTCCGAAATTCCGTACGTGGGCATGGCCGCGGCGGTGGATCTTACCCTGGACGACGCCATCCACGTGGACACGCAGGATTTGAAGCGGGTAGGAATCCGATTGTCGAATCTGGCCTGCCACGACCTGTTCCCGCGCAAGCAAAACTGCGTTTCACTCAAGCGGGGTCCGCATCCGGAGTCGGCCACACTCACCGGCAACATCATTCGCGTGACGTTTTCCGGCGTCAACGGACGCCTGCTGGCGGAAGGCAGGCTGGCTGGCTTCTCGTTGCAAGGACCGGATGATGCACCACTGGCGATGCTCTACAAAGCCCGCCTGGATCCGGCGGATCCGAACGGCGTTTTGCTGTACATTCAGGGAAATCTGCCGATGGATACGCGAGTCTGGTACGGGCAAGGCAAAGATCCCTACTGCAATCTCCACGACGAGGCGGATATGGCTGCCCCGGTGTTCATGCTTCCCGTGCAGAAGCCCTGATAAAATAAGACGTACTTTCCCTTTTCAGGAACTCTCATGAAATTTAGCGTAGTGACCTTTCTCCTATCAGCTCTGTTGTGCGCGCAAGCGCCTGCGCCACAAGGTTCGGCTCCGCCCCCAGCCATTCCCGGCGCGCCTCCCGCCGTGCCTCCCGATACCGTAGTGGCGGAGATTGGGGGAAAGAAATACACCGCGGCCGAACTGGACAAACTGATCTCTGGTATGCCAGTGCAGTTCCAGCCGGCCATTCGGGCCAATCCCAAAAATCTGACCCAGATTTTCGTCTTTCGCGAGTTGGAGCATATGGCCCTTGCGGACAAGCTCGAACAGCAGTCTCCTTATAAGGAGCAGTTGGAGTTCATGCGCACTCAATATCTCGCGCAGACCGAAGCGCAAAGCTACCGGTATTCCAAGATCGCGGTAAGTACAGACGAAGAACAAAAATTCTACGAGGCGCACAAGGCCGACAAGTATCGTCAGGCGAAGGTACGGGTGATTTACGTGGCGTTCCGGCCTCCCACGGCGCAAACCGAGGATGCGAAGAAGCAACCCACCGAGGCAGAGGCGAAAGCCAAGGCGGAGGATTTGCGGAAGCAACTGCAGAGCGGCGCGGACTTCGCCGCGTTGGCCAAAGCCAACTCGGACGATAAATCATCCGCGGAGAAAGGCGGAGACTATGGGCTGATCACGCAAGCCAGCAGCTCCGACGCTCTGAAGAAGGCCGCCTTCTCGCTGAAAGTCGGTGAGATCAGTGAACCGCTCCGGCAGCCGGCTGGTTTCTATTTGGTCCGCGTGGACGAGTTTCTGACCCAACCGTTCGACCAGGTGGAGAGTGCGATCAATGAAGAGGTTCGTAACGAGAAGTTCAACGCCTGGAACCAGGAGCTGCAATCCAAGTATGCGGTGAAGGTTGAAAACCAGAATTATTTTGCGCCACGGCCGATGCCCGCCGGTATGCAGCCACAACCGCCAATCCCCGGCCGGCCGGTTGTGCCTCCGGGGGCCAAGTAAGCGCATCCTTCTCGCTCAACGATTCGCGGACTCGTCCCATGGGTGATGGTTTGAGAACTAAACACAGTGCCATAAGTACTTGCGTCCGCTCCCTGCGGTCGCGGCTCGGAATTGGGCCCGTGAGCGGTTGTATCCGCAAACACCAATGACGTTGTGTTTATTTCGCGCCACGCCCGATGCCCGCTGATATGCCACCCCAGCCAGTCCCAGGCCGGCCGGCTGTGCTGCCAGGCACTAAGTAAGCTGCCCGTACTTCAGGGCGCACCGATCCGGCTGGAATTTCTGCCTTGCCTCACAGCCAGGCGCGGACAGTTGCACTCCAACGAATCTCATGGCCAAGCCGTACATGCGGCCACGTTTCTTAGAAAGCGCTCGATCACGTTGGACGCGGAACTAACTCGCCAGCCGTCCGAATTAAAGCGCATTCTCATTCACGAGCTTTTCCACTTCATTTGGGTGCGGCTCGGAAACAAGCGCCGCAACACCTGGCAAATCCTGATCGAACAGGAACTGCGGGCGCGTTCCCGAGGCGAACTCGGCTGGTCTGCCCAATGGCGGAAAGACACCGGCAGATGGTCCGGCCGCCCTTGGCGCGAATATCTGTGCGAGAGCTTCTGCGATACCGCTGCTTGGTTTTATGCGCGACGGGCTCACGAGGAATTCACGCTGGCGCCTCGCTTCCGAGCCAGACGCGCAGGGTGGATGAAGGAGTTGGTGGGCTCTGGCTTTCTCCCGATATAATTTAGGTAACGATATGCACACCTTCGGTCGTGGCCTGTTATTGAGCTCGGTAGTGGGACTGGCGCTGACCGCCGTCTCCTGCTCCGAGACGCCCAGCGTGGTGCATGCCGCGGTGAAGCCGGAGAAGGATCGAAAGTTGGCTCCGGATTTCTCGCTCAAAGACGCCAGTGGCGCCAGCGTCAAGCTCTCCGATTACAAAGGCAAAGTGGTGCTGCTGGATTTCTGGGCCACGTGGTGCGGCCCCTGCAAGATCGAGATTCCCTGGTTTATTGAGTTCGAACAGACGTACAAGGACAAGGGATTCGCGGTGGTGGGTGTTTCCATGGATGAAGATGGCTGGAACGTGGTGAAGCCTTACATTCAGGAACGCAAGGTGAACTACCGGATCCTATTGGGAACGGAAATGCTCGGCCAGTTATATGGTGGAGTGGACTCGCTGCCGACCACCTTCCTGATCGATCGCAGTGGAAAGATCGCCTCGGTGCACATAGGTTTGTCCAGTGGCAAAGACGGATTCCAAAATGAGATTAATTCCCTGCTCGCCGCGCCGCACGCTGGTCTGCGCGTGGCTATCCCTGTCGCTGCTGCTGCCTTCGTTGGCGGCCGAGAGTAACAGCGTACTCAGCATTGCCCCCCCAACCCGCGTCCATGCAAAACGAGGGCAGGACTTGACACAGCCTATTACCGCGGAACTGCGGGCCGGCTACCACGTCAACAGCAATCAACCAGCGGATGAGTATCTGATCCCGCTCAAGTTGACCTGGGTCAAAGGGCCGTTAGAAGCCGAACAGGTCTATTATCCGAAGCCACTGCTCGAGAACTATGCGTTCTCACAAAAGCCGGTGTCGGTGTTCAGCGGCAAGTTCGAGATTGTGACCAAGTTTAAAGCCTCGCCTGCGGCCCAGCCGGGCATGGCTCTGATGAATGGCAAGCTGCGCTATCAAGCCTGCAACGAGAAAGAATGCCTGCCTCCCAAAACGGTGGACGTCCAGTTCACTGTGGACATCCAGTAAGTAAAGCATCCGGCTGGTGGTGTAGCCACGAGCCGTCAGGGTCCGGGCGTCGGACTCCAGCCAGATCGCCCAGGCCGTAGCCAGGGCGATCCGGCTGTGACTCTCATCGTAAGTGTCGCCACAATCGTAATCCAGGGTGGGCTTGGTTGACAATAGTCCTCATCAAAAAAAGGGGTATACCTTTTCTTGTGAGAGCCTGTGCCGGCTGGGCGCACTTCCCCATTGAGCTTTCTGCCGAATAGGGATCCGGCAAGTTTCAAATGAAGCGCAGTTGGGCTTCAAATGGAAAAGCCCGGGGGCTGCCCGGGCGATCCGTTACTAAGCAGAAAGGAGGGTCTTCTATGACTCTTACCGTAAGCATCGTGACGAGTATCGTCACCTTCGCGATCAGGATCACAGTTCGAAAGAGCCGTTGATTTGATCACGCGGATGGGGGCGGCGCCACCGCCTCCATCCCTTACGATCATACCCAGACTGGGCTTGCTTGGCAATAGGCCACATGGGAAACAGGAGTACGGTTTTTCTTTTGAGAGCCTGTGCCGCTGGGCGCACTTCCCCATTGAGCTTTCTGCCGAATAGGGATCCGGCAAGTTTCAAATGAGGCGTAGTTGGGCTTCAAATGGAAAGCCCGGGGGCAGCCCGGGCGGTCCCTTACCAAGCAGAAAGGAGGGTCTTCTATGACTCTAATCGTAAGCATCGTGACGAGCATCGTCACCTTCGCGATCAGGATCACAGTTCGAAAGAGCCGTTGATTTGATCGCGCGGATGGGGGCGTAGCCACCGCCCCCATTCCTTACGATCATAGCCAGACTTTGCTTGCTTGGCAATAGGCCTGACGACGCGGCCGGCATAGGGGCCTTAACTGTTATGAGCGCCCGCCGCCTGCCGAAGGAAAGCATTCATCGTCAACGAGTGCATCTGAAGAATCTTTTCTAAAGTGAAATGGGCCGGAAAACCCAGGCGCTCGGCCAGAAAGCGGTCGCGCAACATACCCTCCAGCAAGCCCATGAGAGCCGAGCGCACGGCGTGAGGAGGAGTCTCGGGATCCAATTGGCCACGAGACTGGCATTCCTGGAGAATGGAATCCAGCAAGCGAACAAAACCCAGAAAACCGTCTGTGAGAGCCACCATTTGTCCCTCACGGCGAATGCGCCGGCCTTCCAGCAAGTACAACACCTTCATCTCCGGGTCGCGCTCGAGATGACCGACCACCGTGGCAGCGATCGCCTCCAGCTTGGCTATGGGGTCGTCCAGACTCTCGGTGGCGGCTCGAGCCTGACCGGCAATCGCCGTCCAGCCTTCAATGAAAATCGCTTCCAGCAGCCCGGACTTGCTTCCAAAGTGCTTCATCAACTGAGACTCACTGGTGCCGGCAGTCCGGGCGATAGCCGAAGTACTGGTGTGCTCGTATCCGCGATTCGCAAATAATTC
>Ga0075015_100000546_pt1 | contig 13153 bp, 10 predicted proteins | sample AleBraG_ABR_2013_FD_71476 | JGI IMG/M metagenome (GOLD analysis project Ga0075015, IMG submission 71476) | Freshwater sediment microbial communities in response to fracking from Pennsylvania, USA - Alex Branch Run_MetaG_ABR_2013 | ecosystem: Environmental > Aquatic > Freshwater > Creek >...
CAAGATCGCCGGCAACCTGCCGGTCGAGAGCCTGGAACTGGACTACGGCTGTTTCCGCTCGGAGGTGTTCCCGATGCAGGTGAACGTACCCCGCTACGCCGCCTACCTGCGCGGGTGCGACCTGACGGTGTCCTTCGAATGGCAGAAGACCTTCCTGAAACTGCTGCAGTCCGGATTCCGGGCCCGGCACTGGCTGATGAAGAGTCCCACACATCTGCTGCACCTGGAGCAATACCTGCGGGTGTTTTCGGGCATGCGGGTCGTCTTCACGCACCGTGACCCCATCGTCACGGCGGACTCAACGGCGAGTTTCCTCGATACACTGCTCTGGCTGCGCACCGACAGCATCCGGCGCCGCGACCCGCGCGACCTCGAAGTCCTGGCCAGCGCCGAGCGGCGTGCGGCAGCCTGGGACCCGATCATCCAGATGATTGGCGACGGCCGCATCGCCCGTGGCGCGTATGCGAACTTCTACTATGCCGATTTCATCCGCGAGCCGCTCGCTGCCGTGCAGTCGATCTACGATCAGCTCGAGATGACCCTGCTGCCGGACGTGGTGGAACGGATGCGCGCCTACCTGGCGGCCCGGAGCCAGGGCAAGCATGGTGTGCATCAGTACGAACAGGCGCCCGCCAACACCGTGGCCAGCGAGCGTCCGAGTTACCGGAGGTATCAGTCCTTCTTCTGCATACCAGACGAGATCTGAGCTCTCAGGATTGCATGCTCATGGACCCAAACGCCGCCATCGCCCGCTGGGAAGCCTACTGTGACGGGCTCAAGCAGTCGGGAACCCGTATCCTCGAAACCGCCGTCGGCCTCGATGACATCGAGATCGCCGAGGGCCTGCGCTACCTCACGCGCCTGATGCGCAGCGGCATCGAACGCCACATCGAATACGCGGATCCGCTCGATCCGTGCATGGTCGAGACCTACAACGAGCGTCTGAAATGGGGCATGGACAATCCCGACAGCATCTACGCCATGAGCGCCGTGGACGGTCGCTGCGAATACGAACTGCAGGGCAGCGTCGGCGACGTGCCTTACTTCAATTTCACGTCCTTCACACTCTCGACGCAGGCGCGCCACGTCCAGGATGGCTTCCTCAACGGCCGTGAGGTCGACACGGACGCACAGGGGCGCTTCGTCGTGCACGTCGGTGGTGCGGAGCGGGCGCGCAACTGGCTGCGACTTGCGCCCCAATCCAATTCGATCATGCTGCGCGAGACGTTCGGCAATCGCGCCGCCGAGAGGCCCATGACCTGCCGCATCCGGTACCTCGGCGGGGCCGGCCCGGCGCGGCCGCTGGGGCTGGCCGACATGCTCGGCCGCGTGGAACTGGCGGAACGCTTCCTGGGCAAGACCGGCCAGACCTTCCTGCAGCTGGCGGGATTGATGTCAGCATCCGTCAACGAGCTGGGTGCGGTGGACGACACGCTGATGCGCGCGATGGGCGCCGACCCGAACTACTTCTACCATTGGGGTGCGTTCCGCCTGCAGCCGGACGAGGCGCTGCTGCTGCAGCTGCCGGAAGTGCCGCAGTGCGAGAACTGGGGTCTGTGCCTCTACAATCACTGGCTCGAGTCGCTCGACTATGCGCGCTCCACGATCAATCTGAACATGTTCACCAGCCGCGCCAATGCCGACGGCAGCGTGACCCTCGTGGTCTGCGCGCGGCAGCCCGAAGCGGGCAACTGGCTGGACACCCAGGGGCACGCCGGCGGACACATGATGCTGCGCTGGACCCATGCCGTCCGGAATGTCGCGCCCCTGGCGCGGGTGGTCAGGCTGGACGGCATCGACTGGCAGCAGGCCCTGCGCCGCTGGCCGGCCTGAAACGGCCCCTGGGCACGGGTAAGAATTCACAGGAGAAATATTTCATAACGAATTGTTTTAATTAATTTTATTAAGCTAGACAGTCATTGGTCCCGGATGTCGCATTCGCCGTAATCGAATGCCGGACCCGCATATCGTGAACCCGGCGCCGCGGTCCACAGCTCCTGCCGCCAGCCGCGGCGGTCCGGTCGGACGCCATCGAGCCAGCGCTGCGCCGCGCCCGACTGGCGCAGGGCCGCAAAGCGTTCAAGGTCGGTCGCCCAGTACGAGAGCACCCAGCCCTCGGCCAGCGCGCCCCGGTACAGTCCGAGCAGCCGGTGCCCGTACTCGCTCGCCAGCGGCAGCCACTCGGTCAGCAGGCGCTGCCCGTAATGCGCCTCGTGCCCGGGTTCCACCTCGACACGCTCGACGATCAGCAGCGGTCCCATGGCACCCCTGGAGCACAACTCGTCGTAGGTGGGACAGCCCTCGAGCGGCAGCAGCAACTCGTCGCTGCCGCCTGAGCGCAGGCTCTCGACGGCACGATAGGTCTCGGCCAGCTCCGCCGCGGGCGATTGCATCGTCTGGCGGATCATTGCACCCAGCGTGCGCCAGCCGTCGGAAAACTCGTACAGACCCAGGACCTGCGCCCACGATCCGGTCATGCCCACCAGTTCCCAGATGCCCACATTGCGCCAGGGGCGCGGCTGCGCGTGCGCGTTGAGCGCCGTGGCATAGCGGACGATGGCGCGCGCGAACAGCCGCCGGTTCGGGTGCATACCGATGATGCGCGTCTGTTCCTGCAGATAGAGTTTGGTCATGTCGCGGCGCCAACCCCGACCGGCCACCGGACACCGTCCCGACGGAGCCGCTCCGGCCCGGTCGCTCGGTGCGGCAGCGTACTGACGTCGCCGGCGCATTTACGCACAGTGCCGTCAATCGAGACCATCAGATACGGCACAGGAAGTACTCCATGAGCACATTGAGAACAGTGGCCCTGATCCTGATCATCGGCGGCGCAGCCGCTTTGGTCTACGGCGGCTTCGCTTATACCAGGGAAACCCATACCGCGGACATCGGCGACCTGCATCTCGCCCTGCATGAGCGTCAGCAGGTCAACATCCCGGCCTGGGTCGGCATGGGCGCGATTGTCGGCGGAGTGCTGCTGCTGGTCACGTCGCGAAAGGGGTGACGCCGGTCGCCGCTGCGGCGCAACTCGGATCCGGCAGCGGCACTCGACTTACGCCGGCCCTTGCGCCTGGCCGCGTGGCCCCGTGTTCGGTGGCGTACAGACTGCGCGGCGCCGGCGCATCAGCATGGCCGCCCAATGCCCTGCGACGCTCAACGCGGCTGCCCGAACACACCTGTTCCGGCAGGCGCTGCTGAGCCGACGCTGCCGTGGGGAACGGGCCCCTACAGCATCAAGCGCCATGGCACGACGCTCACCAGCTGCGACAGCGAACCGGTGCAGACGCCCGGCTGCATCCAGGCCCACGGCGCCCTGCTGGTGCTGCGCCTGGGCGACCTGCGCATCCTTCAGGCCAGCGAGAACAGCTTGCAGCTGCTCGGCGAAGCGGCGGAACGGCTGTTGGGGCAGCCCGTGCGCCACGTGGTGGGCGCGGCAGGGGAGGCGCGCCTGCAGGAGATGCTGCAGCGCGAAGTGCTGGATCGCGGCCCGTCGTACGCGTTCACGCTGCCGGCGAGGACCGGAGCGGCGCCGCTCGACGCCTGCGTGCACACCAGTGGCGGCGTGGTGGTGCTGGAGTTCGAGGCCACCGGGCGCGCCGGCGCGCACAGCGGCGGCGACTTCTTCATGCTGGTGAAGTCGGCGGTCGGGCGCCTGCAGGGCGCCGCCAGCGTGCGCGGCTTCTGCCAGCAGGTCACCGAGGAAGTGCGTGCCCTCACCAGCCTGGACCGCGTCATGGTCTATCGCTTCCACGCCGACCAGCACGGGGAGGTCATCGCCGAGAGCCGACGCGACACGCTGGCACCCTGGTTCGGGCTGCACTACCCTGCGGCCGACATCCCGCTGCCGGCGCGCGCGATCTTCAAGCGGATCTGGATCCGCCCGCTGCCCGACGCTGCCGGCCCGCTGGTGGAACTGGTGCCGCTGGCCAACCCCGACAGCGGCCGCGCGCTCGACATGACGCACTGCGCGCTGCGCGGCGCGTCGGTGATGTACACCGAATACCTGGCGAACATGGGCGTGGCGGCATCGCTGACGATGCCGATCATGCGCGACGGTGAGCTCTGGGGCCTGATCGCCTGCCACCACTACAGCGCCACCCACTTTCCGTACCAGGTGCGTGCGGCGTGTGAACTGCTGGCCCAGGTCGCCTCGCTGCAACTGACGTCGGCCGAGCACGCCGAGCAGCTGGCCTACCGGCTGAAGATGGAACGCGTGCATCAGCAGCTGGTGGCGCGTGCGGTGCGCGAGGGCGACGCGCTGGCGCTGACCGCGTACCAGCCGTCGCTGCTCGATGCCGTCGATGCCGGCGGCGCCGCGCTCTACCACCTGGACCGCTGGTGGCGCGTGGGCCGCGTGCCGGACGTGGCGCAGCTCGACACGCTGGCCGCCTGGCTGCACCGCCAGCCTTAATTCGAATCGACGGCCCGGCCGGTCTACGCCACGGAGGCGTTGGCACGCGTGTGTCCGGCGGCTGCCGGGCTGGAGGACATGGCCAGCGGAGTGCTCGCGGTGGCGCTGTCACGCCAGCGGCGCGGGCTGATGATCTGGTTTCGGCCCCAGACGATGCAGACCGTGCAGTGGGCCGGCAACCCCCATGAAGAGCCGCCGGTTCCCGGCCCGCTGGGTCGGCGCCTGTCCCCGCGTGCCTCTTTTGAGATATTCGTCGAGTCGGTGCAGGGGCGGTCCGTGCTGTGGTCCGGCATCGAGATCGACGCCGCGCTGCGCCTGCGCCTGCTGGTGCTGGAACTGGTCATCAGCCGTGCCGAGCGCCTGGCCGACCTGAACGCCGACCTTGCGCGCAGCAACGAAGAACTCGACGCATTCGCGTATGTGGCCTCGCACGACCTGAAGGAGCCGCTGCGCGGCATCCACCGCTACGCGCACCAGCTGCTGGAGAGCGCCGAGGCCATCGACGGCGACAACCGGCGGCGCGTCGAGAATCTGATGCGCCTGACGGTGCGCATGGACAGCCTGCTCGACTCGCTGCTGCACTTCGCGCGCGTGGGTCGCATGGATCTGGACTTAGAGGACACCGACCTCAATGCCGTGCTCGAGGAGGCGCTCGAGATGGTCGGCGCGCGCCGACTCGAGAGCGGCTGCCGTATCGACGTGCCGCGCCCGCTGCCGAACGTGCGCTGCGACGCGCTGCGCGTGCGCGAGGTCTACAGCAATCTGCTCGCCAACGCGTTGAAGTACCGGCGCCACGCCATCGCAAGCATCGAGGTGGGTTACCTCGCCGCGCATGAACCGACGCTGCGCCCGAACCGCCCGGACGGGACCGCCGGGCAGGACGTCTTCTACGTCAGGGACGACGGCATCGGCATTGAGCAGCGGCACTACGAACCGGTGTTCCGACTGTTCAAGCGCATGCACGGGCGCGACGACTACGGCGGCGGTGTCGGCGCCGGCCTGACCATCGTGCAGAAGCTGGTGCAACGCCACGACGGGCGCGACTGGCTTGATTCGAGCCTGGGCGTGGGCACCACGTTCTACTTCACCTTGCCCGGCACGCCGGTGGAGTCCGGCTGATGCCGCAGCGGCCGATCCTGGTGGTGGAGGACTGCGACGAGGACTTCCAGACCGTGCAGGACGCCGCACGGCGCACCGCGCTGACGCATCCGATCGTGCGCGCCAGCTCGGGGGCCGAATGCCTGCGCCTGCTGCGCGGCGTCCCGCGCAGCCCGGCGTTGCTGGTGCTGCTCGACCTCAACACGCCCGGCGACGATGGGCGCGAATGCCTGCGCGAAATCCGCAGCGACGATACCCTCATGACGTTGCCGCTGGTGGTGTTGAGTGCCTCCGCCAAACCGCGCGACCTGCAGTTCTGCTACGCGAATGGCGCCAACGCCTATCACGTCAAACCCGTGGAGCACGCTCTGCATCTGCAGATTCTGCAGACGATTCTGAGCTATTGGCTGGGCAGCGTTGCGCTGCCGCATGCACCGACGAAAGCCCGATGAGCAGACCGCTCTGGCACATCCTGCTGATCGAAGACAGCGCCGACGACCGCGCCGACCTGCGACAGATGCTGGTGCGCGGGAGCAGCCGTCGCTACCGCTTCAGCGAGGTCCAGTTCGGTGCCGAGGGCGTGCGTAGGATCCTCGACCTGCAAGCCGGGCCGGTCGACTGCGTGCTGCTCGACTACGACCTGCCCGACATGAACGCACTCGGCGTGCTGGCAGCCCTGTGCGGGCAGTCCCGCCTGCCGCCCTGTCCGGTGGTCGTGATCACCGGCGCGGAGATCGAAGAAGGACCGCAGCTGCTCGAGGCCGGTGCGCAGGACTACATCGGCAAGCGCTGGACCAGCAAGGAAAGCCTGACGCGTACCGTCGAGAACGCCATCGAGCGCTTCAGGCTGGTTGCCGAACGGCGCAGGTCGCAGGACGCCCTGCGGGCATCGGAAGAACGTTACCGCGCCCTGTTCAACTCGATCGATGCGGGCTATGCCATCCTCGAGGTCATGTTCGACGCGCAGGGCCTGGCCGTCGACGCCAGGTACCTGCAGATGAATCCGGCATTCGCGCGCCAGAGTGGCCTGAGCGACGCAGCCGGGCGGACCGTGCGCAGCCTGATCCCCGGCATCGAAACGCTGTGGTTCGAGACCTACGGGGCCGTCGCTCTGACGGGCGTTCCGGTGCGCATGGAACAGCACAGTGCCGCGCTGCAGTGTTGGTACGAAGTCTACGCCTTCCGCCTCGGCGAGCCGCTGGCGCGCCAGGTGGCGGTGCTGTTCAACGACATCACCGAGCGCAAACAGTTCGAGCTGGCGCTGATCGATGCCAAGACCAGGGCCGAAGAGGCTAACCGGGCGAAGTCGGACTTCCTGTTGAGCATGAGCCATGAGCTGCGCTCGCCGCTGAGCGCGATGCTCGGCTTCGCGCAGCTGATCGAAGCCGGCACGCCCGTGCCCACGCCGCCGCAGCAGGACAGCCTGCAGCAGATCCTGTCCGCCGGCTGGTATCTGCTGGGCCTCATCAACGAGATCCTCGACCTGACGGCGATCGAATCCGGAAAGCTGGTGCTGTCCATGCAGGCGGTGGCGATGGGAGGCATCATGGACGACTGCCGCGCCATGGTGGAGCCACAGGCGCACGCCGCCGGCATTGACCTGCGCTTCACCTGCGCTCAGGCACCATTCCCCACGCGCTTTGACGAACCCTGTATGGTGCAGGCCGACGCCACGCGGACCAAGCAGGTGCTGCTGAACCTGCTGACGAATGCCATCAAGTACACCCGCAGCCCCGGTCGCGTAGAGGTGCGTTGGGCTGCCGCCGCCGGGCAGCGTGTGCGCGTCAGCGTCGAGGACACCGGCCCCGGGTTGTCGGCGGAAAAGATGGCGCAACTGTTCCAGCCCTTCAACCGGCTCGGCCAGGAATCCGGCGGCAAGGCGGGCACCGGCATTGGCCTGGTGATCAGCAAGCGGCTGGTCGAACTGATGGGCGGCTGCATCGGCGTGGACAGCACGGTCGGCGTGGGCAGCTGCTTCTGGTTCGAGCTCGACCTGGCGTCCTCGCAAGGGTCGGGCGACCTGCCGGTGCACACAGTGCTGTGCATCGAGACCGATGCGGCGCGCCTGCAACGGGTCCAGGAGCTGGTCGCCCGGTGGCCGGGCGTGTGCATGCTGCGCGCGCATGATGTCCGCAGCGGCATCGAGATCGCGCGCTCGGCGCGGCCCGACGCCATCCTCGTAGGTTTACCCCTGCTGGACCCGGGCGCGCTGCAGGCAATTCTGCCGCTGAGGAAGCACCCGGCCACGGCGCACATCCCGGTCATTGCGCTGGGGCCTGCCGCCGTGCCGCCCGACAGCGAGGCCGGCCCGGCGGCGGACTACCTCGAGTATGTCACGGAACCCGTGCACAGCGCAGCGTTCGAGCACGCGCTCGAACTGGCCATGCAACGAATCCGCGTGGACGACAATCGCGCCACCGCCCAGGAGATCACCTGATGCTGACCGACACCGATCTGCTCAATGCCAAGATATTGATCGTCGACGACGAGCCGACTCACGTGCATCTGCTCGAGCGCCTGCTGCACGACGCCGGGTACCTGAACGTGGCGGCCACGACCGACCCGCAACAGGTCGGCGCGCTCTACGGCGAGCACCGCTACGACCTCATCCTGCTCGACCTGCAGATGCCCGTCCTGGACGGCTTCGGCATCATGGACGCGCTGCGGGCATATGCCGGCGACGGCGTGCTGCCAGTCATCGCGCTGACCGCACAGCCCGCGCACAGGCTGCGGGCGCTGCAGGCCGGGGCCCGGGACTTCATCAGCAAGCCCTTCGACATGGTGGAAGTCAGGATTCGCATTCGCCACATGCTCGAAGTGCGCCTGCTCTACAAGATGCTGGAAGCCCAGAACCTGGCACTGGAGCGCATCGTGCAGCAACGCACGGCGGCGCTGCAGGCAAGCGATGCCCGTTACCGCAGCCTGACTGAACTGGCCGCCGACTGGCATTGGGAGCAGGACGAAACGGGCGCGGTCACGACCGGGTACTGCCCGGTGCCGGAGATACTGGGCCAGCGTGACGGCGCAGCGAGCGCCGCCTGGGACAGCGCCGAATGCCAGGCGGTGCGGGACAAGGTCGTCGCGCGGCAGCCGTTTCTCGACCTCCCCGTCCATCGCCTGCTCGCCGACGGCTCGCATCAGCAATTCAGGATCAGCGGCGAACCCAGGTTCGACAGGTCCTGCCGCATCACCGGCTACCGCGGCGTCGCCACCGAAGTGCTCACCGGCAGCCCGACAGCTTAGGCCGCTGGCCGCAGGCTGCCATTCACCAAGAGCTCGGGCGGTGAACCCAGCCCGAGGGTGATTGAGGGGGGTAAGAGCCCGGACGTTAGACAGCCGTTAGAAAATCAGGTCGAAGAGCAAACCAAATCGGCCGTAAGTGCTTGATAAACTGGCTCCCGGGTTGGACTCGAACCAACGACCAACGGATTAACAGTAGCATTCGGCCGCTTTTGAGCAGGAGAGGGCGGTTGCGGGCGGCAGGGAAAACAGATACTTACCTGCAGCCCGCTGCTGCTCAGTCATGCTCGCTTTGGGCGGGACATTAGACAACCGTTAGAGAAGTTGTCAGCCGATGAAGTGAGGGGCTCAACGGGTGCGGCCGGCAGCCGTGCCGCCAGCGACTGCATGGAATCCGGGCATGGTCCCGCCGTCGCTGTGATTTCCTGGCTGATAGCAGCCGCGCCCACGCGCTGCGGACGGTATCGACAGGGGCCGGTAGGGTAGCAGCGGCCCGCCCCTGCCAAGCTGCCCGCACACCCGTGCGGCAGGCTTCCAGGCGCTCAGCCGCAATACCGCCGCGCGACTACCGCTTTCCGCTCCATAACCGCCACATTCCGCCGCAGCGTCTCCAGAGAAGCATAGAAACCCATCCAGGACCGCCCACCCGGCCCCAGGGAGCGTGGGGCATCTGCCGGGGTGATGCGCGCCGCATACCTGGTGGGAACGGCGCGGAAACACAATCTGGGATCGTCCACCGACTGTGAACGCCAGCGCGAACAGCGCCAAGCCAGCCACTGACAGCACACCGGCAAGAATCGATCGACCCATCGTGTTCCCGCTGTTGCACTGAGCGAGGGCATCATCGAGGCCGACCGGCTTTGGCCTTTCCACCATTGCTCGGGCTCTACCGCATTCCAAAGGGAAGGCTGCGGCTCCCCGGTGCTCCATGCCGGCATTGGGATTGGCTCTGTCCCATGCATCCGCGGGCGGCGCAGCAACGTCGGTGTCGCAGGAACCCGCGCAGGTCAACGCCGCATCGACCGAATCGATTTCAGATTCTGGCTTCCCGCTCAGATCGACTTTTACCGCAGGCATCTTTTCGTACTTCGCTGCCAACTGATCAACTTTCTTTTGCCACACCGCCTGCACGGCCAGCACTGAAGCACAGTGGATTCTGATACTGAGCGCGTAGCCGCCGACGATGCGACCGGCAGCAATACCCTTAGCACCGAGCCACCAGATGACCACGGCAAGGCGCTTAAGCATGGGGGTTGCTTTTGAAGTGCAGCTTTGACCGAGCTGGTTCTAGCGAATGCCAGCGCCGACGCCGCACATTGCGTACTCGCTCTATGGCAAGCGTGCTCAATCGCCAGCGCCCGGCACCGGCACAGCGCATCACGGCGGCCTGGAGATCTCAAACCGCCGGCTTGAAGAGACGATATAGCACCGCCATCTGCGCCCACATACGATTCTCTGCTTGGCGAATGATGGCGCTGCGCGCACTATCGAGCACTGCGTCCGCCACCGAGACTTCGCGTCGCACGGGCATGGCGTGCATCAGCCGACATTGCGGATCGGTATTCTTGAACCAGGGCTCGCTGACGCACCAGTCGGTCAGTTCGTTGCGCAGTTTCGTTTCGGCGATTGGATCACCGTAGTGGCGCGTCGATGACCACTCCTTGGCGTAAAGGATATGGGCGCCCTGCAGCGCTTCCCGACGATCATTGGTTTCGCGTACTGAACCGCCCGAGCGTGCCGCCAACGTCCTGGCTCGCTGCATGACACTTGCCGGCATCTCGAAACCATCAGGGCGCAGCACCGTGACGTCCATGCCGCGCATCGCGGCGCTCTGCAGAGTAGAGATCGGTCCCGATAGCGGCAGCGCCTGCGGGTGAAATGTCCAGCTGATAACCAGCCTGCCGCCTTGCCGTGCTACGCCTAGATCGTCGAGAGTCTTCCAGTCGCCGAGGCTCTGGCATGGGTGGTAGGCGGCAGACTCCATATTCACTAGCGGCTTGTCGACGAGCTTGGCGATATCCAGGTACGCCTCATCGGCAAGATCGCGATGCATATGGCGGCGTTCGGCAACCGCGCGCAAGCCCATGGCGTCCCCGTACGAAGCAATCACCGGCACCGCTTCCCGCAGGTGCTCGGCGGCCACGCCGTCCATCACGACACCGGAGTGGACCTCCATACCATGGATCGACATGTCCGGTGAGATGACGAACGCGCCACCGCCCATGCGGATCATGGCCGCCTGGAACGAGGAGAGGGTGCGCAACGAGCGGCTCAGGAACAGCATCGAAAACACCTTGCCTTGCAGCACGCGCGGCTCAGGATGCGTTTGCAGGTGCCTGGATAGCGTAAGCAGTTCTTCGACGTGTTCGGTTTCGAGCGCGGCCAGATCGTAGAACGATTTCATTGCCTGTCGGTCCTGGTAGTTGATCTAGCTCCAATACTACACACGCTGCGCGCAAGATCGCTGCGAAAATGCATCAACCATCTTGATTCTCCTCGTTGCCAAGCAACGAATCACCACCAGATCAATGACAGGTGCATACCATAATTCGGATGTCCGCTTCACGGCAGTCTGCTCAGAAGTCGCAATGGCGGGTCTGGGCCGGAACCCGTCTGATGCGCTGCACGAACGGCGCCGTTGGGGCGCCGCGGTCGGGAACCGCCGGTCGTCACCCACAAGAGCCGGTCGCGAATGACTGCTCCCGGGCAGCGTAATCAGTACTTCCGCATCGCGACCGCGCCGTCCAGCCCCGCGATACCGGCCAGGGCGGCCAGGATAAGCGGGCGCATGCGACCTTGTTTGGGGCCGGTCGTAGCACTTACTCCTGGTTGACCCAGCTGTTGATGCTCGAGCTCGAGGCGGTCGAGGGCACGAAGCTCTGGTTCCACAGGTAGCCGTTGTTCCACAGGTACCCCTGCTGGTTGATCTGGTTGCCCTTGGCATCGACGACGTAGAAGCTCCCGGCCTTGTTCTGCCGCGCCGGGCCCATGTAGTGCTGCGTGCCGGCGATGTCCTTGGCGATGTTCAGCCCGACGTTGGCGCAGCTGTAATTCTGGCTGTAGACGGCGTTGTAGGCGTTGATCTGGCCCGCGCCCTGCTGGAACACGGTGTAGGCGAGCTTGCCCGTACTATCCACCGCGGGACGCGCCGAACTCATCAGCGCGCACTTGACCTGGTCGGGGGTCAGCGCGGGGTGCGCCTGGAGCATCAGCGCCACGGTGCCCGAGACCACGGCCGCCGACATCGAGGTGCCCGACATGTAGAAGTACGAGGTACCCAGATACCCGTTGGTGCCCAGGAAGCTCGGATGCGCGTTGGCAATCGTGGAGCTGCCCTGCAGCACGCCGATCACATGCCCGCCCGGGGCGACGATCTCGGGCTTCACGAACCCCTCGAAGGTCGGGCCCGTGCTCGAAAAGGAGTCGAGGTAATCGTCCCCGGCGGTGTTCGGCGTGTAGTTGTCGGTCATGGCACCGACCGTGATCACGTAGGGGACGTTGCCCGGCGCCGTGATGGTCTGCGCGGTGGGGCCGCTGTTACCGGCCGAGGCCACTACGACGATGCCCGCCTGCCACAGCTTCATGACCGCCTGGTCCATCGGATCGTTCCAGTAGAAGGATTGCGGCGTGGCGCCGAAGGACATATTGACGACACGGATGTTGTAGGTCTGTGCGTTCGCGAGGATCCAGTTGATGCCCAGGATCACGTTGGCATAGGTGCCCTGGCCATTCTGGTCGAAGGCCCTGACGATCACGCGGTTGGCATCGGGTGCCATGCCGATGTAGGTGCCATCCTGTGAGAGCGCACTATTGGTCGCGATGCTGAGCACGTGCGTGCCGTGGCCGTAGTGGTCATCCGGTGCACCCACGCCGACCGTGCCGCCGTTGGGGTTGGTCGCATCGAACCCCTGCAGCACCGCGTTCTGTCCGCTCGTGTTGTTCTGCACGGCGTTCTGGCTCCACCAGCCGGTGTCGAGAAACGCGATCGTGACGCCCTTGCCGGTGATCCCTGAGCTGTGCAGCAGATTCGCCTGGGTGTACTCGACCACGTAGGGCTGGACGGTGCCAGTGCTGCCCGCCACCTTGAGCGATCCGTTCGAGCTGAGCGTTAGGCGTGTATCGGTCAGGAGCGTGGCGTGCTGCCGGCTCGAAAGCGTCGCGGCGACCGCGTTGATGATCGGCAGCTCGTGGGTGATGCGACCGCCGACCTTCCTGACGGCGCCGGCGGCCACCGCATAGCTTGGACCCTGCACGATGTAGCTGCCTGCGGTGGCATGCGCGCGCCCGGCCTTGACGGGTGCGGCGTGCCCGGAGGCGACCACTCCGACGGGACCTGCGGCCAGCACCTGGGTGCTGAGCGCCAGCGTGGCAACCAGCGAGACAACGATAGGGCGAGTGTTCATG
>Ga0075015_100000547_pt1 | contig 13151 bp, 11 predicted proteins | sample AleBraG_ABR_2013_FD_71476 | JGI IMG/M metagenome (GOLD analysis project Ga0075015, IMG submission 71476) | Freshwater sediment microbial communities in response to fracking from Pennsylvania, USA - Alex Branch Run_MetaG_ABR_2013 | ecosystem: Environmental > Aquatic > Freshwater > Creek >...
GTGAAAGTGAAGGGCTTTGGGACGTTTCCGGTGCGGGCTTTCGCAAGTGTCTAACAGTGTTTCCTCTTGTCTCGCATTCGCGACAGGTTCGGCGGAATCGATCTGATTCCAACGGTCTGTGACAGTCCCGCTGAGTGCAATCCCCTTCCCCTTGTTGCAAAAAAGACACACTTTGACACGGAAAGTTCGATTGACCGCGCGACAGACCTGTGATTAACTTCCCTGCCATCGGGGCCGGCTCAACGCGGCAGCTTGGCAGTGCGAGTCAAAAATTCCGTAGCGTGAGACCGAGGTGAGGTCATGAAGTTCAGCTGGTATGCGGTTCTCGCAGTATCCCTTCTAGCTTTGACCCTAAGTGCCAGTGCGCGGGAGATGGTCCTGCCCGCCGGTACCCTTTTGCAATGCACCATGAATGAACCGAACTTTTCGTCTTCGACCGTTGCGGTCGGCGACCCCGTGCTCTGTCATCTGCATTCGGTGACGGAATTCGGCCAGCAAGCCTTTCCGCGCGGAAGCTACCTGGTCGGGCATCTGGAATCAGCCCAGGACCCAGGACATTTCTGGGGCAAAGGCAACATGAAGCTGCAGTTCGACCGCATTGGATTGCCGAACGGCGATCTGCCTTTGGATGCAAAGGTGATCGCAACGCGCGGCTACAAAGTCAATCGCGAAGGCGACATCCGGGGCAAAGGGCACGCCAAGCGCGACATCGTGGAATGGATGCTGCCGCCGCTCTGGCCGTGGAAGGTGATCATGCTGCCGGCACGCGGGCCGCGGCCTACGCTCAAGGGCGAGAGCCAACTCACGCTGCGCCTCATGGACGACGTGCAAATCCCGCAGGTCAACGCCACTAATGGCCCCGACTGGCATTTCTTCGGCGGTCCACGGCCGCAGAACGAGTCGTACTATCGCGGTTCATCCTCGGAGCCAAGGGACAACGGCATTCCTCAGCTAGCCGTGCGCCAAGTCACGCCGACGGTAAGCGAGCCGCCGACGGTTGAGGAAGTCTCGCAGGTAACCTATGCAGACTACATTTCCAAGAATGCTGTGGGCGGCGGTGGCGCCGGGCTCGCAGTACCTGTGTTTGTGCTAAAGACAGGAATGGTTCTGGCGGTTGGCAATTACACGTATCAGAACGGCCGCATCAGCTACGAACTTGCCGCGGGAGGAAACGGTGTGATCAGCACCGACGAAGTAGACTGGAGCACCACCACTCGCGTCAATAGCCAACGTGGCGTGCGAGTAACGCTGCGCAGCGGACATCCAAACGCGGGTGCGACGGGGTTCTAGAAGCCGTCAGCACTCTGCCTTGAGCCGTCAGCGAGAGCTGGCGGCTTTTGTTTGTATCCATGCGGGGACGGGCGCGTTCGCCCGTCCAAGCCGAGCGAAGCTCGGCAGGGTTTCACTCGCAGGGTAATACTGTCAGAACCGCCGACTGTCTCACAATAGTTTTTGGGAAATCTCCGTGAAGTGTCAGTTCAGCGATGGCCAATCTAGCCTCTTTGATTGTCAAGCCCAAACACGTCACCCGGTAAAAGCCAGATGTCCCTTCGCGACCTTTTGCGGCTTTTCTTTGCGACCTCCGCGGTTAAAACCGAATCTTAAACAGCACAACACCGTCGTGAGGTCCCAATGTCCAAAGTCAACATCGCCGAGAAATTCTCGAAGATTAATGAATACTGGAAACCCTACATCGGCGCCGAACTCAACGGACAGTATGTGAAGTTCGACAAGCTCATGGGCGAGTTCGTCTTTCATCATCACGAGCACGAAGACGAAATGTTCCTGGTGGTCAAAGGCCGTTTCCGCATGGAATTCCGCGATCGCCACGAGTGGATCGAGGAAGGCGAGTTCATCGTAGTGCCGCGCGGCGTCGAGCACCGTCCCGTGGCGGAACAGGAATGCTGGCTTCTGCTGTTCGAGCCGGCCACGACCCTGAACACCGGCAACGTTGATAACAAAATGACAGTGCGCGAACTGGAGCGGGTCTGAAGGATTACCGACGGCCTACCGATTCCGCTCCTCCATCATCAATTTCCGTAGCGCCCGATTAATCCGTGTCTGGTATCCCCGCCCCGCCCGCTGGAACCAAGCCAGCACATCGGCGTCCAGGCGCAGCGTGACCGGCTTCTTGAGGGGCTTGTAGAACCCCGCCAGTTCCGAAGGCAGGTAGCGTGTACGCTTTCCTTCGCCGGCCGAGGCTCGCAGGCTGGCAACCTTCTGGCGCTTCGTAACTCGTTTCCCCTGTTTCATTTAATCCCCATGTACATATAACATTATACGTATACGATCACCAGTACAATGTTCCACGTGGAACATTACGCGCATTTCCTCCCCCATCTCTCCGGTTACCTTCGGTCGATTCCTATCTGTCTTCGGTACCCTACTCGCCGGTGCCCGATTGCGTCAGGATAGTGGTTGCCCGGCCTCCCTCCTCTCCAGGCCGGATGCTACATGCTGGATTCTGACAATAAGGACGTCGAAGTCGTTGAGACGTGGCAGCGGTTTGTACAGGGACTGCTGGGCGTGCTCGCCCTGGTGGCCGCCCTGGTGATGGCGCACTACTACGCGCCCAACCAGCCCGGGGACGTGGATCTCGCGCGGCAGGTGCACGAACTGTCCCGGCAGGTTGAGGAGTTGCAGAATCAGCAAGCGCGCTCCATGGCCGCGATGGACGATGCGCGCGAATCGGTCGCCTATATCTATGGCATCTATCACGTCGCGAGCAAGGTGCCGAGCCAGAGTTTTCGGGCACGTGTGGGCGGGACGGGATTTGTCGTGGGCCCGGGACTGATGGCGACGAATCGTCATGTGGCCCAGCCCTGGTATGGGGACCGGGAGGCCGCAGTAGCGTTAAGACACGGTGCATCGGCGACGCTGGAAAAGCTGGTAGCTTATTTCCCCGGGTCGCCCCTGCCGGTGGAGTTGCGGCCAGTGGCGCTCGCGAAACAAGGAGACCTGGCCGTGTTGAAGATTGAGGACACTCCGTTCACGCAGAAACTGCGCCCGCTGACACTGGCGCAGGCGCAGCCCCAGGTGGGTGAAGCGGTGAGCGTGCTCGCGTATCCGATGGGCGTGACAGGGATGGTCGCGAAATCACCGGCCGCCGTTTATGAGCGGCTCTCGTCGCATGAGGACGATGGCAACACGGCGGGCGAGTTGGCGGCGCTGTCGCTGATCCGGCCTTCGGCTACCTTTGGACATATCGGGGACGTGACGGGCGGCAAATTGATTTATGATGCGCCCACCGCGCGCGGCGGAAGCGGCGGCCCGGTGCTCAACCGGCGCGGCGAAGTGATTGGGATTAATTCCGCGTACATCGATGGCTTCTCGGGTGGCACGCTTGGAATCGCTGCTTCAGAGTTGGTTCCATTAGTCGAAGCCGCGAAACAAACAGTCGCTAGCGGTCGGTAGTCATCGTCCCTATCTGACATCCCTTTCTGACAGATGCAATTTGCGGCGTGGGAAGTTATACTCGGCATCTGTCCTCCCTCGATCATTACTCTGGATGCAGCTCTTCCGCAGCTTCACAACCCGGTTCCTACGAGATTTCATCATGACTAAGAACTATTTATTTGCAGTGGCCTTGGTGAGTGTAGCGCTCTGGACGGGTTGCGCGAAGGGTTTGGGCAGTACGCCCTCGGTGTCGGTGAGTGACAACAACATCTCAGTGGTGTATCCAACCCAAAAAGTGCAGCTTACGGCCACCGTGACCGGTACGAACAATACGGCGGTCAACTGGAGCCTGAGCGGCAAGTCATGCACGGGAAGCGGGAATCCGTGTGGAACAATCGATGCTAGCGGTCTGTACACCGCCCCAGCAACCACGCCATCGCAGGCCCAAGTGACCATCACCGCAACTTCGCAAGCGGACCGCTCCGGGCAGGGGCAACTGACGATTACAGTATTGCTGAAGGTGGCCGTGGCTCCGGCATCGGTGAATGTGGGGCAGGGACTGATGCAGCAGTTCACGGCTGTCGCGGTACCAGACACTGCCCCACAAACGTTCACCTGGGCGGTGGCCTGTACGCAGGGGGGCGCGGCTTGCGGAACCGTGGTGCCGAACTCGAGTCTCTCCGGGCTGGCGGTCTATACGGCACCGGCGACAGCCGCGACGGGAGTGCAGGTAACTGCTACCTCGACGATCGATGCTACCGTGGCAGATACAGCAAAAGTAACAGTTGTTAGTTCGCGGGTTTCTTCTGTCCCCAGCACATATACCCTTCGCTTCTCAGGTTTCGATGGCGCGAATCATCCGGAGGAAATCGCAGGCAGCCTGACGTTTGCGGCCAACGGCACCATAACGTCGGGCGTGGAAGATGCGATGAACAATGGGGTGTTCCACCAATACACGACCCTCTCGGGCTCGTATGTACCGAGCACGGCTGGCGATAACTTTACGAACGACGCGGGCGCACTCACGCTGAATGCGAGCGGCGGCCCCACCCACACGTTCACCGCGGTGGTGGATGCGGCGGGGAACATGCGGATGATCGAGTCGGATGGGAACGGGACCGGGTCGGGTTCGATGGAGAAATCCGGGACGTCATTCAACAGCGGCCCGCAGAGATTCGTATTTGGATTCACGGGTGTGGATTCGGCCGGGAAGCGGGTTGGTTATGTTGGCCTTTTGCCAATGGATGGAACGGCGACGGCGACTACGCCAGGAAATATCAGCGGCGGCCTGGCCGACACCAATGATGGAACTTCACCCGGCGCGTGCGCATCGCCGCCATGCAGGGTTAGCGGCACTTACCGACTGTCCGGCGGCGTGTGGACGATGCAGCTTTTGATCGGCGGCCAGATATTAGATTTTGACTTCTTTATTGGGTCCGGGACTGCATCAGGGCAAGCCGCCGCTAAGACTCCGCTCACGCTGTATGCGATTTCGACCGACACGAGCAACGGGGCACCTCTGGCGCTTGCGGGCAGGATGGTGTTTCAGGATCCATTGACGACGTACGATCAGACGGCTTTGAATTCCGATTCGGTTTCTCATCTTACTGGCGTGGACAGCACGGGGACGTTGCTGTCGCTCGTTGCGGCAACCGGCGATGGTAGCGGACACCTCAGCGAAACCTTTGACTCGAACAACGCTGGGACCATCGTACCAGCGTCGACTCAGCCCTCCACTTGCGCGTATACGTCCGACACGAACAAGACCGGCCGGTACGTTGTGACTCTGTTGGGCACCGGCACCAGCTGCACGGGAGGACTTCCGTTTGTGTTTTATGCGAGCGGGGTGAATCGCGGATTCCTGCTGGATCAATCGAGTATGGCGGTGATGACTGGGGCGATGGATCCGCAGACGGGTGTCGGCACGTTTGCGCCATCGGAGTTGCCGGGCACATATGCGGTGGGGACAGTGAGCAACGCGACGAGCGGGGTCACGCCGATGGTCGCGAATTTACTGCTGACGTCTCCAGGCAACCCGGTGTACAACGTGAGCGGGACGCAGTATCCCGGGCCAGTGGCAGTGACCGGAACGTACACGCTGATGACCACGGGCACGGGTACGATTGCTCTGACAGCGCCGTTGGCCCACTATGTCATGTACGCGACTGATGCATCGCATTTCGAGATGATCGACGTGGATACGTCGGTCAAAGACGCGGCGGTGATTTTCGCGCAGCAGTGATCCGCATCGAGAGTGAGAGAGTACGCGATGCACACACCCGCCCCTTGCAAAAGCCGCAAGGAGCGGGGCACGCGGTGCTTGTCTAAGTCTACTGCACCTCCCAGCAGCACGCCCACCGTGCCGTTATCGCACGCGTTCAAGCACTTGCCGCAATTGGCCGTGATCAGATCCGGATACCCGTCGCCATTCACGTCCCCGATCGACACAGAGTCGGTCCCATTCCCGCCCGCGCTGTAGCTGACCGGCGCCTGGAAGGTTCCGTCGCCATTGCCCAGAAACACGCCAACTGCGCTCAGGATGACAAACTAGGAGGGTGTTTTTGGAGAGGCGGCCAGCCAGCCGGGTTCGCGAATGTGTTCTTCTTCGAGGCGGCGGAGGCGGGCGGCCATGATGTTGGGGCGGCCGAGGTATCCGGCGATTTGTTTTGGATTCTGGCGGTCGACTACGGGAAGACGTCCGATGTTGTGGCGGAGAATCTTGTGGGCGGCTTCGGAGAGAAGTTCGTCGGGATAGGTGACCACGAGCTTGGAAGACCCACATTCTTGAACGGTGGCGGCGCCGCTGGGCTCGCGGTCGAGAGCGCGGAGGATGTCGCCGCGGGTGATGATCGATTCCAGGCTGCCATTGCCATCGACCACCAGCAATGCCTGGTGGCGGCTGACTTCGGGGTCGCGGCGGGCGATGCGCTCGGCCAATTCGCCGACGGTAGTGCTTGCGGGAATGGTGGGCGGCATGCGATCCATCACTTCTTCTACGCGGACGTGATGGAGAATATCGGTTTCGTAGTCCTGATGAATGCGGAGGCCGCGGCGCGCGAGTTTCTCGGTCATGATGGAGGCGTGCGGCATCAGGAGCATGGCGAGGCCGTCGGCGAGAACGCTGACGAGCATGAGTGGAAAGCACGGCGTTGTAGTCGCGGGTGATTTCAAAGGCGAAGATGATGAAGGTGAAGGTGGCGCGGGACGCGGCTCCGAACACGGCGCCCATGGCGACGAGCGCGAATGCTCCGGGAGAAAGATGAGCGCTGGGGAAGACGCGGTTCAGCAGCATGGCAAACGCCCCGCCCAGGGCGGCGCTTGACATGGTCAAGCCTTGCTTGGGCGTCGATCCTTGCGCGCTCCCAGCACACGCTGCAGGGCGGTCATCAGCGCGGGGCCGGCAGTCCGCAGCTCCTGCCGGTTGTAGAGGGAAATGTCGCGGAGGACCTTCTCCCCTTTGGCGGTGAGCTGCAGCAGAACCTCACGGCGGTCTTCACGATCGCGCTGGCGGCGGACGTAGCCGCCTTTGGACAGGCGATTGGCCAGCTCAACCGTGCTGTGATGCCGCAGCTGCAACCGTTCCGCCAACACTCCGATCCTCGGGATTAGAGGTTGCGGAAGTCCTTTAATGGCCAGCAGGAGCTGATGCTGGCGGGGTTCCATGTTTGCCTTGCGTGCCACCTGTTCACTGAAGTGCAAGAACTTGCGGATCTGGTAGCGCAGCTCGGCGAGCGATTGATAGTCCGAGCGGGTCAGGGTGTCCATTCGGTGGATTATATCGTTGCACGAGTCATTTATATCGTATCACGATGTGTTGGAAAGAGAGAACTTAAGATGCTTCGAATCCTAACCAGAGAGAGGCACAGAGGTCACAGAGGAAGCAGTTTGGGTGGAGTAGGGGCCCTTCGATTCCGCAGGGACTTCACTTCGTGAAGTTCCGAGACCGGGCACTTGTTAATCGCTACAGGGTGCTCAGATCAGGGAATACACGCACCCCTATCCGGCTGTTTGTGGGAAATGAACTCTCATTCAGCGGGCTGCTCGTCCACTCGCCTGCCGCCTGTTCGGTCGTTTGGGTTTACTTGCCGCCCCAGCTTTTCCCGGAAACACCCGTGCAAAAATCTTGTCGATGTTTCGCAGCTGCCGCTTCAGGTCAAACGCATGTTCGATCTTCGCCCGCGGCACGCGCCCGGCAATCGCGGGGTCCTCAAGCACAAGTTCGTGAAAATCAAGCCCCTCTTTCCATGCCTGCATCGCATGTTCTTGCACGATCCGGTAAGCATCCTCGCGGGAGATGCCGCTCTCCACCAGATCGAGCAGCAATTGCCCGCTGAACACCAGCCCGCGCGTGCTGTGCAGATTGGCCAGCATGCGTTCCGGATACACGAACATCGTCTCGATGAGATTGGCCGTCTTGCTGAGCAGATAATCCGCCAGCGTTGTCGAGTCCGGAATGATGATCCGCTCCACCGACGAGTGCGAAATGTCGCGCTCATGCCACAGCGGAACATTCTCAAATCCCGCCTGCGCATTCGCCCGCACCACGCGCGCCAGTCCACTGATCTGCTCGCACGTCACCGGATTCCGCTTGTGCGGCATGGCCGACGAGCCCTTCTGCTTCTCACTGAAGTATTCCTCGACCTCGCGCACCTCGGTCCGCTGCAGGTGCCGGATCTCGGTCGCAATCTTGTCGAGCGTCGACGCGATCACGGCCAGCGTCGCCAGATAATGAGCGTGCCGGTCACGCTGAATCACCTGCGAAGATACCGCCGCCGCCTTCAATCCCAGCCGCGCACACATCTTCTCTTCCAGTTCCGGCGTGAGGTGCGCAAATGTTCCCACCGCCCCGGAAAACTTGCCCACCCGCAAATCCTCAGTAGCGGTTTTAAAGCGCGCAATATTGCGCCCGGTCTCCGAATACCAGTTGGCAATCTTGAATCCGAACGTGATCGGTTCGGCATGCACTCCGTGCGTCCGGCCGATCATCGGCGTGTCTTTGAATTCCCACGCCCGCCGTTCGAGCACATCGGCCAGCCGCTCCAGGTCGCCCGCGATCAGCGACGACGCCTGCTGGATCAGAATCGCCTGGGCGGTATCGACCACATCATTCGAAGTCAGCCCGTAGTGGAACCAGCGCGCATGCGGCCCGACGATCTCGGCCACGGCCGTAGTAAACGCGATGACGTCGTGCTTCACCTCGGCTTCGATCTGGAAGATGCGGTCCACGTTGAAGTCCGCCCGCTCGCGGATCGCCTTGGCCGCCTCCTTCGGCACAATCCCGGCCGCCGCCAGAGTCTCGGTGGCCGCAACTTCCACCGCCAGCCAGGTACGAAAACGGTTTTCATCGCTCCAGATCCGGCCCATCTCAGGCCGCGTATAACGAGGAATCACAGGCGTCTCCGCAATAAATGTGGCGCGGGCGCCCTCGCCCGCGTGAAAGTGTGGCGCGGACATTCCTGTCCGCGCAGAACTGATAGGAAACAGAGGATTCTAAATCAGGAAGCCGCCCAGCGAACAGCCGAGTCGAGAGCCATGAACCCAAAGCCAAGCGCCGAAAGCCGAAGGCCCCCTTACTCCACCTGGTGCTTCGCCGTGTAGCCGTCCCGCGCATAGATTACGGGCTTCACGTCCTTACCCTTCTGGTCGCGGATCTTGAGCGCCCCGCCATCCGGCGCTTGCAACACGACCTTCAGCTTTCGGTACGTGCCGTCGAGCTTGGTATTGGTGGGGTGATAGGTCATCGTGTACTGGTTCCGGATGTCGGAGGCGATGTCCCGAAAAATCTCCGGCAGTTCTCCATCGAATCGCGGGAAGTAAGCGCGGCCTCCGGTCAGTTGCGCAAACGTCTTCATCTCGTTATCCGCTTGCAGGTAGTCCATCTGACCAACCGGTATGCCAAAGCCATGGGTGTAGCCACACTGGTGCACTTCACAATAGTTCCGTACCGCAAAGCCGACGCTGATTGGATAGATCGTGATGTCCTTCGTAGATTTCACCTTCTTGAGAATTTGATCGAGGTTCAGCTTGCTGAACGTGTCCACTCCGGTGGTGACGAGGATGACGTACTTCTTGCCTTCGATGCGGTCAATTCGGTCCATCGTATCGAACAGCGCGTCAAACAGGTTGGTTTCGGCGAAACCCGGTATGCGCAATTGGTTCAGCGCCGCATACACGCTACTCTTATCCTGGGTAAAGTCGGCCAGAATGTGCGGCTTCATGTCATAGGAGATCACCGCCACCCAGTCGTCTTTCTTCAGGGTGTTCGCGAACGCGTACGATGCATTCAAGGCATCGACCATGAAGTAGTAATTCGTCGACGCAAACTCCACCAGCAGCACCGCCGTGATCGGAGCTTGGCTCTGGTTGAAGGTCGAGACCTTCTGCTCCACCCCATCCTCCAGGATCTTGAAATTCTCTTTCTTCAGTCCCGGAATCGTTTGTCCGTCCTTGGTCGTCACCAGCACATCCAGGTTGACCAGCGGCACGTCCACCTTGATCGAATAGTCCGGCATTCCTTCGATCTTCTTCGGTTTTTCCGGGGCTGGAGGCGGCGGCTCTTCCTTTTTCTTAGGAACAACGTACGGTCCAACGTCGTTTTGTGGCCCTCCCGCCTCGGGTGGAGCCTCCTGTTTATTGGGATTCGCCGGCGGCTGTTGCGAGGTGTCCTGGGCCCCGCCGAAGGGTACCAGCCAGCACCCCAGAAACGCGAGCATAATCAATAAGCTAGACCGCCTGGAAAGCCTCGCCAGCATGGACTTTCGTGGCGGAAATACGCTAGAAAACATGGGGGGTCCTCGAAAAACTCTGTGCTAGTATAGATGCAGGAACCTCGCGGTTGGGATATTTTGCTGGTCTTGGAACTGCCACCTCTCCTGGCAAAACCAACGACACGCGGATCCAGAAATTACAGGTCATTAAGTTTGGCCTCCGGGGCTATTCATGGGGAAAGCTGTACTCTCGCTCGCCGCCCTTTTGTGTCTCACGTCCTCCACCTGGGTCACAGCAGCCGACAACCACCAGCCGCAAATCATGCCGCTCGACCAGATCCATGAAGGCATGAAAGGCGTTGCCCTCACCGTCTTTCAGGGCGTGAAGCCCGAGTCCATGGACGTTGAAGTCCTGGGCGTGCTGCGCAACGTGAACGGTCCCAAGGGCGATATCATTCTCATCCGCCTCCGCGGCACCAAGCCTGAATACACCGGCGTCGTCGCCGGCATGAGCGGAAGCCCCGTGTACATTGACGGCAAACTCGCCGGCGCTCTCGCGTTCCGCATCGGCGAATTCTCTAAGGAGCCAATCGCTGGCGTCACGCCCATCGAGGAGATGCTCGAAATTGATGCCTTTGATCAGCGGCCCGCTCCCGATCCAGCCCCCGCCAGGCCGTCGAATCCGAACACGACCGCGCGCACCGCTAGTCCTTCGGGCGACGCCGCTCCGTCCCTCCAAAGCTACAGCAACTACCTCAAGCCGATTGAGACTCCGCTCGTCTTCAACGGCTTCTCCGAAGAAACTCTGCAGCGCTACGCGTCACAATTCGCGTCCGCCGGCATCGTCCCGGTGATGGGGATTGGCTCGTCCAGCGACCGTAAGCAGCCCGAACCGATCGAGGCTGGCTCCGCCGTCAGCGCCGTCCTGGTGCGCGGCGACATGGACATCGCCGCCACCTGCACCGTCACCTACATCGATCCCCAGCGCCTGCTCGCTTGCGGCCATCCGCTGCTGCAATTCGGCCAAGTCGACTTGCCCATGACCAAGGCCACCGTGCTCGCCACGCTGCCGTCCACCTACAACGCTTTCAAAATCGTCAACACCACCGAAGCCGCCGGCTCCTTCGTCCAGGACCGCCACAGCGGTATTCTCGGCGTCCTGGGCAAGGAACCCAAGATGATCCCGGTCACGGTCACCGTCCACGGCGGACCGACGGCTAAAGAATTCCACTACCAGGTTCTCAACAACGCGCGGCTCAGCCCGATCGCCATGATGGCCACCGTCTTCAACGCGCTGCGCGGCACCAACGATTACGGTGAGGACATCACCTACCGCATGAACGGCGTGCTCAACGTCAAAGGATATCCTGACGTCTCCATGCGCAATATGTTTGCTCCTCAGGACAGCGGCCAGCCCGCCGCCGCTCTCGCCGCCGCCGCTATCGGCGACCGCTTCGGACGCATCTACGGCAACCCCTTCGACGCCCCCGACGTCGAGGGTGTCAAGCTTGACTTCGACCTCGTCCGCGAACGCCGCACAGCCCGCCTAGAATCTTCCCGCACTGACGTCACTGAGGCGCGTCCTGGCCAGCAGATTGTCGTCGAAGCCGAACTACGCCCCTATCGCGGGGAACGCCTCGTACGCCAGATTCCCATCCGCATTCCAACCTCGATGTCCAAGGGAATTCTGCGCGTCCTGGTCAGCGATGGTGACACGCTCGATCGGATGCGTCGTGGCTCGCCCATGCTCAGCCGCAAACTCGCCCTCGCTCCCACCATCGCGCTGCTGAACAAAGAGCGTGCCAACAATCGCGTGTACGTCTCCTTGTTTGAAGCCGATCCCGAAGCCATGGTGGCCGACAAGGTCATGCCCACGCTGCCGCTCTCCGTTATGAATGTCATGGAGAACATGCGCGGCACCCAGGACATGGTCGTCCTCGGCGAATCATCAGTGAACGAAGCATCTACCGACCCGTTAGACTATGTAGTCTCCGGAGCCCAGGTGCTGCTGATCAACATAAAGTAGCAACGGAGTCAAGTAGCAACGGAGTCGAGTAGCGCCGGCGTCCCGCCGGCCGGAGTGGCTGTGGCGCCGCGCGCGCTGGAATGAAGAGCGCCGGCGACTTGCCGGCAGTCACGCGGGAAACTTGCCCGCGTCGGGTATGCAATGTCTCGCCAGGCTGCCGCTCAGGATCCTGGGCATTCGCTTCTGGAGCCTCAAATTGGTTACCATGTGTTAGGGGCCGTGCTCTTGGGTGGAGCAGCGCTTCAGCGCTGCATAGCGTGCTTTGTATGAGACGGGGCTTTAGCCCCTGAGGTATAGCCCTTCAACGGTGACTTCCGAAAAAGATTGATATTCGCGCCACAATCTTCCGCACTTTCGTTCGAATCGAGGATACCTTTGGCTCGTAAGACTCTCATCCTGCTATCCACACTCATTCTGTCCACGCTCGCCCTCGCCGAGGGCACTCGCACCTGGGAGCAATCCAAGTTCGAAGAGCTCAGCAAAGGCACCGCCAAGGGCGTCGCCCTCCGCAGCACGGGCGGCCTCGAACTTGCCCCCGCCTTCAAGGCGCTCGCCACGACCGCCTCCACCTATATCTGGGCGATCGCGTCCGATTCCGCCGGCAACATCTACGCCGCTGCCGGATCCCCCGCTCGCGTCTACCGCATCACCCCCGACGGCCAGAGCACCGCCATCTTCGAGCCCCAGGAACTCCAGGTGCAATCGCTCGTCGTCGACAAGAAGAACGTCGTCTACGCCGCCACCGCGCCCGACGGCAAGGTCTACCGCATCGCTCCCGACGCTGGCTCCAAGCCCGGCTCCAAGGCATCATTCACCGCCAAGCCCTACTTCGAACCCGGCAGCAAGTACATCTGGGACATCGTCCTCGACAACTCCGGCAACCTCTACGTCGCCACCGGCGACCACGGCGAAATTTTCAAAGTTACCGCGAGCGGACAGCACTCCCTCTTCTTCAAGAGCGACGAAGTCCACATTCGCGTCCTCGCCCTCGATCCCAAAGGCAACCTCATTGCCGGCTCCGA
>Ga0075015_100000549_pt1 | contig 13134 bp, 11 predicted proteins | sample AleBraG_ABR_2013_FD_71476 | JGI IMG/M metagenome (GOLD analysis project Ga0075015, IMG submission 71476) | Freshwater sediment microbial communities in response to fracking from Pennsylvania, USA - Alex Branch Run_MetaG_ABR_2013 | ecosystem: Environmental > Aquatic > Freshwater > Creek >...
CAGCTCGAGGGCGGCGTCGAGGAACCGCTGCAGGCGGTTCTCGGCCCGGGCCCGGGCCGTGAACAGCGAGCGCGCCACGGCCTGCTCCCGCCGGCTCAAGGCTTGTTCCCCGCCTACGGCTTGTTCCCCGCCTACGGGCTCGTCGACGTCGAGGTCACGTTGTGCCATTGCAACCGAGTGTACTTGAGGTGACGGAATTGGCGGATTCCTGGATCGCGTCACCCCGGAACCGCCGTCAGCGGCACTCCGGGACCCCGGCACGGTTCCGGATCCGGCGGCAGATGGACCCTCGGCGCCCTACCGCTCCTCGCGGGGGGCGAGGAACCGGTCCAGGTTGGCGCGCAGTTCGGGCGAGGTGAACGACCGGTCCTCGGCGGCCAGCGCGAAGTCCAGTGTGGCCACGACGGCCCGTTCGAGGTGGAGGTTGAGGATGCGCTTCGTGTCCTCGACCGCCTGTCGGGGCAATGCGGCGATCCGGTGGGCACAGGCCAGGGCCTGCTCGAGCACGACGTCGTCCGGACACACGTGGTTCACCAGCCCCATCTGGGCGGCCCGATCAGCAGGGATCCGGTCACCGGTGAGGGCGTACTCCTTGGCCAACTGCAGGCTGGTCAGGAGCGGCCAGGTGACCGGGCCCCCATCGGCGGCCACCAGTCCGATCATGACGTGTGGGTCGGCCAGGTGCGCGCTCTGGGCCATGTAGACGATGTCCGACAGGGCGACCAGGCTGCAGCCGAGCCCCACCGCGGGTCCGTTGACGGCGGCCACGATGGGCACCCGGCACCGCACCATGCCGGTGACGATCTGGCGGCCATGGACGAGGGTCTCCTGACGGAGCGACCCGTCCCGGGAGAGCTCGTCGAGGTACGTGAAGTCACCACCCGCCGAGAACGCCCGGCCGTTGCCGGTGAGCACGACCGCCCGGGCCCCGGCGTCGGCGTCGATCTGGGGGAACAGCTCGGCCAGTCCCTGGTGGAGCCCGTGGTTGGTGGCGTTGAGCTGCTCGGGACGGTTCATCCGGACGATCCGGACCGGCCCGTCGTCCTCGACGAGGAGTTCCTCGGTCAGTCGGTAGTCGCTCATGACGCAGGGAGGCGGAGGATCCGGCTGGCCACCAGGTTCCGCTGGATCTGGGAGGTGCCGCCCATGACGCTCTGGGCCCGGCTGTAGAGGTACACCTTCACGAGGGTGTCGTCGCCACCGGTGGCCCGGGCGCCGCCGATCGAGAGCGCGGCATGGCCCACCGCCTGCTCCGTCCAGGTCATCAGCAACTTGTCCACCGATCCCTCCGGTCCGTGCACGATCCCGTCGAGGCGGTCGGATAGTCGTCGCCGGACGTGCAGCTGCAACATCTCCGACTCGACGATAGCCCACGCCAGATCGCGCACCTGCTCCGCGCCGTACTCCTCGGGGTCGGCGCTCACACGGGCCACCAGGTCGCTCACCTGCTTGGCATAGCGACCGGCGAACCCCAGCTCGTGGGGCTCCCGCTCGTGACTCACGATGGTCATGGCCAGCGGCCATCCCTCCCCCGGCCGGCCGATCATGTTGGCCACGGGTACGCGTGCCCCGTCGAAGAGCACCTCGCCGAACTCCTTGGTGATCCCGTTGATCATGGGCAGGGGTCGCCGCTCGACGCCGGGTTGGCCCATCGGTAGGGCGAAGGCGGAGATGCCCTTGTGTCGGGCCACCTCGTGATCGGTCCTGGCCAGCACCAGGCACCACTCGGCATCGTCGGAGTAGCTCGTCCACACCTTGTGCCCGGTGATGACGTACTCGTCGCCGTCCCGGTCGGCCCGGGTCCGCAGCGACGCCAGGTCGGATCCGGCGTCGGGCTCGCTGAATCCCTGGCACCAGCGGTCCCGGCCGTTGACGATCCCGGGGAGGAAACGGGCCCGCACGTCGTCGTCGGCGTGCTCGAGGATGCCCTCCACCAGGTAGCCCAGACTCGGACGGGGCGGTGCCCCGGCGGCGGCCAGTTCGTCGTCGACGATGACGTCGTAGACGCTCGGCAGGCCCTGTCCCCCGATGGAGGTCGGCCAGGTGACACCGAAGAAGCCACCGTCGTAGAGCGACTGGTGCCAGGCCGCCTGACCGGACCAGTACTCGTCGTCGGTCGACGAGGCCGGGAGCCCGGGGTTGTGCACGTCGAGCCAGGCCCGCAGCCGGAGGCGGAACTCCGCCTCCTCGGGGGCGTCACCGAAGTCCACGGCGGCCTCCGATCCCGTGGTGGGCGACGACCCGGTCGAGGCTCGCCCCCACACCACCCAGCACGGCGGTGGACAGGAGCGCCCGTCGCAGGAAGACATGGGCCAGGCACTCCCAGGTGTTGCCGATCCCCCCGTGGACCTGGATGGCGGTCTCGCACACCGTGCGCGCCGCCCGGGCGCAGTAGGCCTTGGCCACGGCCGCGGCGACCAGGGCGTCGTCCGGCCGGAGGGCGTCGACCGACCAGGCGGCATGGAGGGCCACGCTCCGTGACCCCTCCATGCCCACGTAGGCGTCGGCCAGCAGATGCTGTACGGCTTGGAACGAGCCGATGGGCCGGTCGAACTGGCGACGGTCGCACGCATACCCGACGGCCAGGTCCACGGCACCGCGCATCACCCCGACCAGGTCGGCGCAGGCGAGCGACAGGCCGAGTGCGGTCCACGTCGACAGGTCGTCGTCGGTCAGCGGTCGCAAGTCCGGCCCCTCCACCGGAACGGCGGGCCCCGGTTCCACGACGGCACCGGGCCGGGTCAGGTCGGTGCCGGGGTGGGACGGGCCCAGCGGAACCGAGGCCAACACGTGGCGCGGTCCGTCGGGCACCAGCACCAGCGCGGTCGTCGCCCCCCGGGCGTCGGGGGCGACGGTGCCCGGGGGCGTTCCGGACGCCATGGTTGCGGCCGCGGCCAACGTGCCGGCGAAGGCGACCGTCTCGGTGGCGTCCGACGGTGGGGCACCGGCCAGTCTCCGAAGCTCGGCGGCCAGCGTGGGGCCGAGGAACGGCGTGTCGGCCAGTCCGCGGCCGAGCTCCTCGGCGACGACCGCGGACTCGACCCCGGACGCCAGCGGCGCCCGCCCCTCCAGGGGAACCCGAAGCTCGCGCCAGCCAGAGGCGGCCACCGCGGCGTCGAGCTTGGCGCACCGCTCGGTGTCGTCGAGGTCGCGCACCGTTCCCGGCCCGAGCCGGCCGACAACCTGGGCGACCGAGTCACGGAGGGCCTGTTGCTCCGACGAGAGCCGGACGTCCATCAGGCGTGGCCTCCCGGTGCCTGCAGGACCGGCGTCCACTCGTCGCGCAGCGTGCGCCGGAGCACCTTGCCCGAGGGCAGTCGGGGGATGGCGTCGACAAAGACGACGTGCCGGACCTGCTTGTAGGTGGCCAGCGATCCTGCCACCAGCGCCTGGATCTCCTCGGCGGTGGCCGGTCGATCGGGGTCCACCTGCACCACGGCCACCGGCACCTCGCCCGCCCGCTCGTCGACCAGGCCGAAGACGGCGCAGTCGAGGACCGACGGGTGGCTGCGCAGGACCTCTTCGACCTCGGCCGGCGCCACCTGGAACCCGTTGACCTTGATCATCTCCTTGGAGCGGTCGGTCAGGTGGACCCATCCCTCGGGTTCCAGCCAGCCGACGTCGCCCGTGCGGTACCACCCGTCGGCGAAGGCGTCCGCGGACTCCGCCTCGGGGAGGTACCCGGCCATGACCGACGGGCTCGACACCTGGATCTCACCGATCCCGCCCGCCGGCAGCACATCGCCGGTGACCAGGTCGGCGACGCGTAGCTCCACGCCCTCGGGTGGCAGGCCCGCCGAGTCGAGCCGCCAGGACGCCGGGCGCCCCACGGGATTGCAGGCGATGACCGGCAACTCGCTGGCCCCGTAGGCCGGGAGCCACCGCACCCCCGTCCGCTCGGTCACGATCGTGGCCACGTGCTCGCTCACCGGTGTCGCCCCCCACATGATGTAGCGCAACGACGAGAGGTCGTAGCGCTCGAGGTCCGGATGGTTGGCCAGGGCCAACGCGATCGGCGCCACGGCCATCTCGAGGGTCATCCGCTCGGACTCGATGCGTGCCAGGACCTCGTCGAGGTCGAATCGGCGGTGCAGGCGGACGGTGGCACCGACCGCGGCCGCGGCCAGTAGGTTCAGCAGGCCGAGGATGTGCGACGGCGGGGTCGCCACCTGGAACCGGTCGTCCGGTCCGAGGCCGAGCGCGGCGCACCAGTCCCTCGTGGCGCAGCCCATCGAACGGTGGGTGTGGCGGACCGCCTTGGGCAGCCCCGTCGTGCCCGAGCTGAAGACCAGGACCACCTCGTCCCCGTCGCCCATAGCAGCATCCGTGGCCAGGGAGTCGATCGGGTCGGTACCGTCGGCACCGGTCGGCTCCAGGCGGTCGAGGTCGGTGACATGGACGTCGCCCAGCAGCCCGACCAGAAGCCCGACGGCCGCACCGTCGGCCACCGCATGGACGGGACCGGTGAGCTCCAGGGCGTGCCCGACCTCGACGGCCTTCCAGGCCGGACTGAGCAGGACGGCCGCCGCCCCGACCTTGCTGATCCCGTTGATCGCCACCACGAACTCCGGCCGGTTCGACGTCATCATGACCACGCGGTCGCCGCGGCGGACCCCACGGGAGCGGAGGAGGCGTCCGAATCTGGAGCTGGCGTCGTCCAGATCGCGGAACGACCACCGGTCGTCGCCGGCCAGGATGGCGTCGCGATCTCCGAATCGCCCGGCGGCCCGGTGCAGCGCGTCGTGCATCAGGTCGGGCATCGGAAAGATTCTTCTCGCCCGGGAGATCGCCGTCAACACCAGCAGAATGTATCGTTCTCCCTCATGACCCCGGAGCCGACACGCCCCACCGCCACGGTCCCCACCGACCCCGAAGTCCGTGGCGAGATCATCGACACCGTCCGCCGGTTCGTGGCCAACGAGGTCATCCCGGTGGCGTCCGACCTCGAGCACGACGACACCTACCCGGCCGACATCGTGGGCCAGATGCGCGAGCTCGGCCTCTTCGGGGTGACCATCCCGGAGGCCTACGGCGGCCTCGGCCTCGACCTCTTGACCTATATCGGCATCATCGAGGAGCTGGCCTACGGGTGGATGAGCCTGACCGGGGTCATCAACACCCACACCATGGCGGCCACGCTGATCATGGCGCACGGCAGCGAGGACCAGAAGCAGCGCTGGCTCCCCTCCATGGCCGCCGGAGACCGCCGCGGTGCGCTGTCGCTGTCGGAGCCCGATGCCGGCAGTGACACCCGAAACATCTCCTGCAAGGCGTCCCGGGACGGGGACGACTACGTGGTCACCGGCACCAAAGCCTGGGTCACCAACGGCGAGCGGGCCGGGATCGTCGCCCTGGCCGCCCGCACCGAGGAGGGGATCTCCACCTTCATCGTGGAGAAGGAGCCCGGCCCCCGGCACGGGGGCATCTCGGTCAGCAAGCACGTCGGCAAGCTCGGTTACCGGGGCGTCGAGACCGTCGAGATGTCCTATGTCGATCATCGCATCCCGTCGGCCAACCTCATCGGCGAGGCCGGCCGCGGCCTGCCCCAGATCCTGGGGGTGCTCGAAGTGGGACGCATCAACATCGCCGCCCGGGCCGTGGGCGTCGCCCGGGCCGCCTTCGACGCCGCCCTCTCCTACGCCTGCCAGCGCGAGACCTTCGGGAAGCCCATCGGTGAGCACCAGGCCATCCAGCTGAAGCTGGCCGACATGGCCACCCGGCTCGAGGCGGCGCGCCTGCTCACCAGGAATGCCGCCGAGCGCAAGGCCGCCGGGCTGCGCTGTGACGTCGAGGCCGGCATGGCCAAACTGTTCGCCAGCGAGACGGCTCTCGAGCTGGCCACGGAGTCCATGCGCATCCACGGGGGCGTGGGTTACACCGTCGACCTGCCCGTCGAGCGGTACTACCGGGACGCGCCGTTGATGGTCATCGGCGAGGGGACCAACGAGATCCAGCGCCTGGTCATCGCCCGGGGGCTCCTGGCCCGGGCCCGCGCCACCGACTGACCTGACGGCCGGCCCCCGGGGGTCCCGCCCTCAGTCCGGCCTCGGGCTCGACCGGGTGGCCAACTCGGCGAGAACCTCGTCGGTGTCCTCCCCCAGTTCGGGTACGCCGATGGCCTCCCGCCGGGCCACGTCGGAGAACGTCACCGGGCCGTTGACGGACCGGACGGCACCGCCCTCGACCTCGACGAAGCCGTCGTTGGCCAGCAGCTGCGGGTCCTCGACCACCTCTGCCGGTGTCTGGGCCAGCGCCCACCACACCCCCTCACGGTCGAAGCGCTCGGCCCACTCGGCGAGCGGTCGTTCCGCGATGATCCCGTCCAGGAGGGCGATGAACTCGGTCCGGTTCCGCCGGATGGCCGAGGCGCTGCAGAAGCGCTCGTCCTCGAGCAGCTCGGGGCGGCCGAGTGCCCGGGCCACCGCACCGATGTGGCGGTCGGCCTCCAACCCGGTGAAGAAGAACCACCCCCCGTCAGCCGCCCGGTAGGGGTTCATCAGCGGCGACTGGTTGTGGTGGCGGGACTCGGCCGGTGACACCTTGCCGAGCAGCATCTGGAGTCCGAGGTCCCAGCCGAGCACGTAGGCGCCGGTACGCAGCAGCGACACCTCGACCACCCGGCCGGTCCCGGTCTGGCGCTGCTCCAGGACCGCGGCCAAGATCCCCGACAGTGCGGCGAGCCCGGTGATGTGGTCGCCGATTCCGCCCCGGGCGTTCAGCGGGTTCCCGCTCTCGTCCGCCATCTGGCGCGAGAGCCCCGATCGGGCCCAGAAGGCGCCGATGTCGTAGGTCGGGCGGTTGCGGTCCTCCCCGCGCAGGCCGTAGCCGCTGATGCTGCAGTACACCAGGTGCGGATGCCGCACTACCGTCGCCTCGGCCTCGAGGTCGAGCTTGTCGAGGGCGTCCGGTCGCAGATTGGTGATGAAGACGTCGGCGGTGGCGAGGAGCTCCTCGAAGTGCCTGCGACCGTCCAGATCCCGGAGGTCGAGGACGACGCTCCGTTTGCCCCGGTTGTCGAGGGCGAAGGCCGGGTTGGGGAGGTCGCCTCCGATGCCCAGGGACCCGAACACGTTGCGCATCGGGTCGCCCGTCGGCGACTCCACCTTGATGACCTCGGCGCCCCAGTCGGCGAGCAGGGCCGCGGCCGAGGGGGCGGCGACCCACACCCCGAGTTCGACGACCCGCAGGCCCGACAGCGCGGTCAGCCCGTGGGGCGGGGGTCCGGTCATGCCGACGGCCGGGGCTGCGGGCGTGTCCGGTGGCGGAGCTCGTCCTTGACGACCTTCCCGGTGGCGTTGCGCGGCAGGTCGTCGACGAGCTCCACCGCCCGGGGCACCTTGTAATTGGCCATCTGGTCGCGACACCACCCGATGATGTCGTCCCCGGTCACGGCCGCACCGGGCCGCAGGACGACGAAGGCCATGCCCACCTCGCCCAGCCGCGGGTCCGCGATGCCGATGACGGCGGCCTGGCTGATGTCGGGGTGTCGCAGGAGCGCGTTCTCGATCTCCGCAGGGTAGGCGTTGAACCCGCCGACGATGAACATGTCCTTGGAGCGCCCGACGATGCGGAGGCGGCCGGCCGGGTCGACGGTTCCGAGGTCGCCGGTCCGCAGCCAGCCGTCCGCCGAGCGGGCCTGGGCGGTCGCCTCCGGGTCGTCGAGGTAGTGGTCCATGATGCTGGCACCTCGCAGGAGGATCTCGCCCGGCTCCCCCGGCTCGACGTCGCGGCCGGCACCGTCGACGATGCGCAGTTCGAATCCCGGTCGCGGCCTCCCTACGGTGGTGGCGATGGTCTCGACGTCGTCACCGGGGGACGTGGCCGCCGCCGTGCCCCCCTCGGTCAACCCGTAGCCGGTGATGACGACGGAGAAGGGGAGCTCGGCGTCGACCCGGCGGATCAGCTCGACCGGGATGTCGGCGGCCCCGGTGACCGCCACCCGGAGCGACGACAGGGCGTACCGGTCGCGGTCGGGGTGGTCGAGGATGCCCTGGTAGAGCGTGGGAGCTCCCGGCAGGACGGTCACCTGCTCGTCGGCCACCCGGCCGAGCACCCGGGCGACGTCGAACACCGGCTCCGGGAGCATGGTGGCGCCGGCGCTCACCGCGGCCAGGATGCCGGCCTTCAATCCGAACATGTGGAAGTAGGGGTTGACCATGAGGTACCGGTCGTCGGCGTCCAGGCCGGTCATGGCCACCCAGTCGGCGGCCACCTGCGTGGTGCCTCCGTGGTTCTGGACCACACCCTTGGGGACACCGGTGGTGCCCGAGGTGAACAGGATGTCGCACGGGTCGTCAGAGGTGACCGCGGTCGACCGTCGGTCGAATTCGACGATCCCTTCCGCCGTGGCGCCGGCCGTGAACGCCTCCCACGACTCGGTCCCGTCCACGGCGGGTCCCCGGGCGACGACCACGGTCCCGAGGTCGGGAAGGTCGATGCCGGTCCCCCGGAGCAGGCCGACGTAGTCGGTGCCGAGGAAGTCGGTGACGGTCACCAGGACCTTCGCCCGGCTCCGCACCAGGATGTCCGCCGCCTCGACCCCCTTGAACCGCGTGTTCACCGGTACGAGCACGGCACCGGCCCCGGACAGGCCCAGGAAGGCCACGATCCACTCGGTGCAGTTGAACGCCCAGACGGCGACCCGGTCCCCCGGCTCGATGCCGGCGGCGATCAGGGCGGCCCCGAATTGCCGGGAGCGCTCGCCGAGATCCCGGTAGCTGAGGCGGGTCCCGTCCTCCACGACCGCGGTACGCCCACCGAACCGCTCGACGGTGGCGGCGACGACAGCCGGTACGGTGGCCCGCTCGCCCGGGCGAGCGGCTCCGCTCACCCAGCCACGGTGTCGTCGATGTGCATGAGGCGGGCCAGGTTGCCGCCCATGATCTTGCGCACCGTCTCCCCGGACAAACCGTCGAGCTCCTTCACGTAGCTCACCGGGTCGGCGAGGCCCTCGGGGTGGGGGAAGTCGGATCCGAACAGCACGTGGTCGACGCCGATCACCTCGGCCAGCTCGCCGAGGTCCTCCTCCCAGAAGGGGCTGACGTAGATATTGCGCTTGACGACCTCCACGGGATCCTCCAGGAAGTCCTGTGGCATCTTCTTGTAGACGTCGGCCAGGTTCGTCAGCAGCGGAGCGACCCAACTGCTGCCGTTCTCCACGACGGCGACCTTCAGGGTCGGGAACCGGGACAGGGCACCGTGGCACACGAGCGCCGACACCGCGTCCTCGACCGGCCGCCAGGCCGACAGCATGCGGAACGCCTGGGGCTGGAACGGCAGCATCTCGCTGTCGCTGCCCAGCCAGTCGTTGGTGTAGCGCTCGTAGCCGCTGTCCGACGAGTGCATGGCGACGAGGACGTCGAGCTCGACGACCTTCTCCCAGAACGGGTCGAACTCGGGGAGCCCGAACGAGCGCGACCCGCGGTAGCCCGGCACCGGGGCGGGACGGATCAGCACCACCTTGGCACCACGCTCGACAACCCATTCGAGTTCCTCGATGGCCTTGTCGACGATGGGCAGGCTGATCACCGGCGTGGTGAAGATGCGGCCCTCGTAGTCGAACGTCCACACCTCGTGGAGCCACTCGTTGAGCGCGTGGACGACGACGTGGATGAGCTCGGGGTCGTCCCGCAGGCGCTCCTCCACCAGGCTCGCCAGGGTGGGGAACATGAGGGTCCGGTCGAGGCCCTGCTCGTCCATGAGCGCCAGGCGTGCCGCGGGCTCGCGGAAGGCCGGGATGGCGCGCATCGGCTCGCCGAAGATCTCCCGGCGGCTCTTCCCCTCGGGATTGCCCACCCGGAAGTACTCCTCCTGGGCCCCCGGACGGGCCACCACGTCGAAGGTGGGATTGGGGATGTAGTCACTGATCTGGCCGCGCACCACGATCTTGGTGCGGCCCCGTACGTCGACATAGTCGATGACGTGCTTGGCGCTCTCGGGGAGGAACTTGGTCAGCGAGTCACGGGTCTCGTACAAGTGGTTGTCCGCGTCGAACACCGGGACGTCGAGCGCTCGTGTTGTCATGGGTCCTCCCCTGCCAGATCGAGAATCTGCTTGCTAGCAGAGGAGAGTACCGTTCTTTCCAGGGAGCCGCCATCCGGCCTCCCCCGTCCGCAGTGCAGGCGTGCAGCCGGGACTGGCGGCCACCTCCGGCGTGTGAGAATCTTGTTCTTGGCCGCGAGCAACGTGCGTCACGCGCCGCGCGGAGGACCGTGGAGCGATCACCGTCGAGCGATCAGGGGGATACATGACAGAGGGACGACGGTCGGGCGGCGGCACGTGGGCCGCCACGTTGGCCGACCAGGGGTCCGGCGCCGACGCGGCCCCCGCCTCGTGATCCGCACGCACCCGACGGGGTCGCACCGTTCCGTCGGCCCCGGCGTCCGCTACCGTCTCGACGTCGACCAAAGGGGAGACCTGTGACCACGACCGACTCCGGCATCTACTACGACCCGTACGACTTCGAGATCGACACGGACCCGTATCCGATCTGGCGGCGGCTCCGCGAGGAGCTCCCGCTCTACTACAACGACCGCTACGACTTCTACGCACTGAGCCGGTTCGACGACGTGGAGCGCGGCCTGATCGAGTGGAAGACCTACAGCTCGGCCAAGGGCACGCTGCTCGAAATCATCAAGAGCGGCATGGAGATCCCCACGGGCTCGATCATCTTCGAGGACCCCCCGGGGCACAACCTGCATCGCAGCCTCCTCTCCCGCGTGTTCACCCCCCGCAAGATGAACGCCATCGAGCCCAAGATCCGGGAATTCTGCGCCCGGTCGTTGGACCCGAAGATGGGTGGCGGCGGGTTCGACTTCATCGCCGACCTGGGGGCACAGATGCCCATGCGCGTCATCGGGATGCTCCTCGGGATCCCCGAGCAGGACCAGCAGGCGCTCAAGGACGCGATCGACGACGGGCTCCGCCTGGAGGAGGGCACCATGCCCGACACCGCCAGCTACGGCGCCGACCTCCAGGCCTCCAGTTTCGAGGAGTACATCGATTGGCGGGCCGAGCACCCGTCGGACGACCTGATGACCGAGCTCCTCCAGGCCGAGTTCGAGGACGAGACGGGCACCACCCGTCGGCTCAACCGGCCCGAGGTCCTCAATATCGTGAACCTCCTGGCCGCCGCCGGAAACGAGACGACGACCCGGCTCATCGGGTGGACCGGCAAGGTGCTCGCCGACCACCCCGACGAACGCCGCAAGCTGGTGGAGGACCGGAGCCTGGTGCCCAACGCCATCGAGGAGCTCCTGCGCTTCGAGCCACCGTCCCCTGCTCAGGCCCGCTACGTCATGACCGACGTCGAGCACCACGGACAGGTGGTCCCCGAGGGCAGCGCCATCCTGCTGCTCAACGCCTCCGGCAACCGTGACGACCGGAAGTTCCCCGACGGCGACCGCTTCGACGTGACCCGCAAGATCGACCACCACCTGGCGTTCGGGTACGGCCTGCACTTCTGCCTGGGCGCCGCGCTGGCCAGGCTGGAGGGTCGGGTGGCCCTCGACGAGGTGCTCCAGCGGTTCCCGACCTGGGAGGTCGACTGGGACAACGCCAAGCAGGCCCGGACCTCGACGGTGCGCGGCTGGGAGGCGCTCCCGGTCCTCTTCGACTGATTCGAGCGCGCCGGCCCACGCCGGCGGATGGGAGTCGGGCATGGGTGTCGACAGGGGAACGGGGTCGGAGGTATGAGGGTCGTCGTGGTCGGAGCCTCGAGTGGACTGGGACGATGCATCGCCGTCGGCCTGGGACAGCGGGGGGAGCGCGTCGCGCTGATGGCGCGGCGCAAGGACCGCCTGGAGGGTGCCGCGACCGAGGCCGGACCCGGTGCCGTGGCCGTCTCCTGCGACGTGACCGACGAGGAGTCGTGCCGGGCGGCGGTGGCCGAAGCCGTCCGTGAGCTCGGTGGGATCGACGGCCTGGTCTACGCCACCGGCATCGGTCCACTGGTTCGACTGGCCGAGACCGACGCCGAGACGTGGCGGCGGACGTTCGACACCAATGTCATCGGTGCATCGCTGATCACCGCGGCGGCGCTCCCCCACCTCGCCGTGTCACACGGCACCGCCGCCTACCTGTCGTCGATCAGCGCCTCGCACACGCCTCCGTGGCCCGGGCTCGGCGCCTACGCCGTGAGCAAGGCCGCGCTGGACAAGCTCGTCGAGGCGTGGCAGGCCGAGCACCCCCAGATCGGCTTCACCCGGATCACCGTGGGCGACTGCGCCGGCGGCGAGGGGGACGCCATGACCGGGTTCAACGCCGATTGGGACATGGACCTCGTCACCGAGGTGGCGCCGATCTGGTTGGCCCGCGAGTACGTCGCCGGCGCGCTGCTCGACGTGGACGAGCTCGTCCGGGTCGTGGAGAGCGTCCTTCGGCTGGGTGCGTCGGCCAGCATCCCCTCCGTGGCCGTCGTGCCCCGGCGACCCGCATGAGCCGGGTCGGCCTCGTCACCGGATCGGGGCGGGGCATCGGCGCCGCCTGCGCCGACCGCATGGTCGGGACCGTCGACGTCCTGGTCCTTGTCGACCTCGACCCGGGGGCCGCCGCCGATTCCGCCTCGAGGCTGGCTGGCTCCGGTACCCGGTGCGAGGCCGTGGCCGCAGACATCAGCGATCCCGCCGCCGTCGCCCGGATCGCCGAGGTCGTCGGCCGGCACGGCACGTTGCACCGGATGGCCCACGCGGCGGGCATCTCCCCCACCATGGCGACCTGGGACCGGATGCTGGCCGTCGACCTGGTGGGCACGGCGCTGCTCGTGGACGCCGTACGGCCACTGGCGGTGGAGGGCACGGCCGTCGTGTGCATCGCCTCCATGGCCGCCCAACTCGTCGCCTCCCAGGCAGATCCGGCCATCGACCGGATCATCGACGACCCGCTCGGCCCGACCCTCCTCGTCGACTACCGCACCACCCTCGGGCCGGCCCACGAGGACTCCGGGACGGCGTACTCGTGGGCCAAGCGGGGGGTGCGACGCCTGGTGGAACGCGAGGCCACCGCCTTCGGCCGGGCGGGCGCTCGGATCTGCTCGGTGTCGCCGGGCACGATCGACACGCCCATGGGCCTCCAGGAGTTCGAGCACCAGCCTGGCATGCGCCAGCTCGAGTCGATCGCGCCCCTCGGCCGTTCCGG
>Ga0075015_100000552_pt1 | contig 13114 bp, 14 predicted proteins | sample AleBraG_ABR_2013_FD_71476 | JGI IMG/M metagenome (GOLD analysis project Ga0075015, IMG submission 71476) | Freshwater sediment microbial communities in response to fracking from Pennsylvania, USA - Alex Branch Run_MetaG_ABR_2013 | ecosystem: Environmental > Aquatic > Freshwater > Creek >...
CGTGCACATCGGTCAGCGTTTCCCCTTAAGCGAAGCGGCTCGCGCCCACACTGAACTCGAGGCCCGGCGCACGGTGGGTTCGTCGGTGTTGGTGCCGTAGGCGCTTGGCATGACGACAGCTTTCCATATATACTCAGTATATACTGATTAGCGGGGTAGATCATGCAAGTTTCCACCGCAGAAAAATTACTGCTGAGGTTTCGCGAAGTCGACAATCGGTTCGGTGTCAGGCGTGCGACCCTGGCCAAACTGGCCCAGCGATTGGGGTTGACTGAAACGCAGGTCATTCATTACGCCTTGAGCCAGCTAGCTTCCAACATATTGCCAGCATACGCGCCCGATGAGGGACCGTTGACGACCAACGAGCTCAAGGTGATTAGCAAGTTGGCTGGGGGTCGCAGTGGGAAGTCGGTGCGATCCTCGCTGATATGAACGAAGCCCCGACCGCGTGGCCCGAGCCCACGGCCGGAGCTCTCGTCTGGTGCAGATTCCCTGAGTCGCCGCATTTGAAGCCCGGTCGGAAGTCACGCCCGGCATTGGTGCTTACGGTCTTTGATGACTTGGCACCGCTGTTCAGAGTCCTGGTCGCGTACGGCACAAGTCAGAAGACCGACAAGCTGTATGCAGGCGAATTCCGGATTGCACCTAAAGATGGCGAAGCGTATGCGCTCTCTGGTTTAAGCTACCCGACAAAGTTCAATTTGGCGAAGGTGGTGGAGCTGCCCTTCTCGACAGTCTGGTTTGCTGTTCCACCGCTGGCGCCGTTCGGTCAAACTCCAAAACTTGGCGTGCTGCACCCGAATTTGATGCGGCGAGTGGCTGCTGCATGGAAAGCAGCGGAGTGTTAAGTACATTTGTAGGGACACACATGGACACCCTTACCTATACAACAGCCCGCAAAAGACTTGCAGAAGCGATGGATCGCGTCTGCGACGAACACCAGCCACTGATCATTACCCGCGCGGGGCATCATTCTGTGGTCCTGATGTCGCTCGCCGACTACAAGACAATGGAGGAAACCGCGTACCTGCTGCGCAGTCCTTGCAATGCCAGTCGCCTGCTTGCCGCCACCAAGGATCTGCGGGCGGTCAAAGGCAACGCCAGAAGCTGAGCGTGTTCTGCTATGCGACCAGCGGCTTGCGCGCAATAAACGCCATGGAATCCAGCCGCGAATGCTCTCGTATAGGCTCCCCGTCGCGGTCAAAGGCCGGCGAGCGGCCCTCGAACCCCAACTGCTCCAGTTGGCGACGCTGCTCATCCACAGTGATGTAATACAACATGACGCCATGATTGTGGCAGGCGTCATTGATGATGGCGTAGTGCGTCGTGCGCTGTTCGTGGCGACGAAAGCGTCGGCGATTGAGCATCGACGCCCACGCATCACGTGCAAAGCGCAAGCCGCGCACCGCCAGCCGGAGTGGATTGATGGAAGGAGCAAACACCGGCCAGCGGAAGCCGGCCACCGCCTCGGGACAATCGCGGTTATACGTTGTAAAGAGCAATATGCCCCCAGGCTTCAGCACGCGCCGGACCTCGCGGAGTATGGCCAGACGATCCTCGTGCCCCACCATGCTGATGCCGTTGCAGCAGAAGACAACCAGCTTGAAGCTCGCATCGGCCAAGCCAGGCATGCGACGGGCGTCGCCCAACGCAAAATGCACCTGGGGGAAGCGTTGCTGGCAGGCGGCGACCATTTCCGGGCTGTAGTCGATGCCCAGGTAATCACGGCTGATCCCGAGCAGCGCTTGCACCGCGCGCCCGCCACCCACGCCCAGCTCCAGTATGGGCGCGTTACGGCATTCGTCCGCCACCCGATCCAGTACCACGCGCTCATGGGCCAACAGCTCATCCTGGCGGGCATATTCGGCGACCACCTCGGCCGCGCGCATGGTGCGCAGGTTGATGCGGTCGAGCTCATTGTGCGCGATGGGAATGCTCACGTTCATGGGACGCATTTAGCCCAAGTGCGAGATTGGCCGCTGTGATGAGTCCGGCATTTCGCCGGAGCTCCATTCGACATATTGTCGGCAGGCGCGCTACGGCGCGTTGCGGCGAAAGATCAGGGTCACCAGGAACAGTATGGTCTTAAAGTCCATCATTTTCAGCGCCGCGCGCGCCTCTTGCGGCTTGAGCTTGGCGGTCAGCGGCATGGTGCCGAAGATCTTGCCCTTGATGACCAGGTTGTTGCCGTCGCGGCTCAAGCTGGCGACGCTCATCAGCTCCTTGTTGTCGGATCCGTAGAGTTTCATAAGTCGCCTCAGTGGGCGCCACCTGCCGCAGCGCGGGTAGGAGCGAGATTGGGCGTCCCCCGCCCCCAAATCAACTTGGATATTAAAGCGATAATCGCCGCGGCGAAACAGGCTTTACCGAGGACCCCGAAGGTGGGGATCAAGCCGCCCAGGTGCTTGCCCAGGAACGTCAGGGTCGCGCCGCTGATGAATAGTCCGATGCCAAAGGCACCCTGCCACAGGCCGTTGCCCCGGCCACGGATCTTATAGGCCAGGCCCTGCGTGGCCCAGACCAGGAGAGTAGGCAGAATCAAGCCGCAACCGATCTGCTGCACATTGGTGGCGAACACATAGCCCATGAAGTCGCCCGGTGTGGCCGCCGACATCCAGGTGAAGCCGATACCGATCAGCAGAAAATCAATGAACAACAACAACCCAATCTGCAGGCGACTCAACCCCCAGAACAGCACCGTACCGATGGGCACGCCGAGACTGGCGATGGTCATGTAGAAGGTGAGCTGGGAGGGATGGAGACCCAGGGCCAGAAAAGCGTTGGCGTTCTGCGTGATGGTTGAGTAGAACATCACCGAACCGACCACGGTAATGGCGATGATGCCGATCATGCGCGCCCACGGTATGGTCTGGTAACGCGCTTCCGCATTGACCTTGGCCACTTCAGCCAGATTGGGCGCCTCGTGCTCCGGCTCCCAGCAGTACATGAATACGAACACGAACAGCAGCAGGCTGTACAAATACACCAGGAATGGGCCGTGCCACCCGAAGGTTGTGCCCAGGTACCCTCCCAGCGGAATGATCACCAGCGCGGACAGTGAGGCGACACCCGTTTGGCTGGCCAGCCAGCGCTCACGCGCGTGGCCCTTGAAGTAGTCGCACAGCATGGTGGTGGTCACGGTCAAGATCACCGACTCACACATGCCCACCAGGCAGCGCGTGAACAGAATTTCGTAGATACCCTCGAGCTTGTAGGGCGCAACGCCCGCCAGGGCGTAGACCATCATGGACCACAGCAGGATGGTGCGCCGCCCAAATCTGTCCGCCAGCCAGCCCGCGACGGGCGAGAAGGCCACGATCCAGAAGCCGGGCATGGTCTGCAAGATGTTGACCAGGTAGTCGCCGGCGGGCGAGCCAAGAATGGTGTTGGAGCCGAAGAAGGTGGCGCCACGAAAATGCGCCTGCATCTGCGCCACCGTCACGCTGAACACCGATACGCCAATCACCGCCAGCGTAATGGGCAGCAGCAGGAACAGTCCCTGCGGGAATCCCGCCTGACGGGCGGTGGTCGCGGTGGTCGCGGTAGTCGATGACACGTTAGGAGCCCCCTGGAGCAGATTTTTTCGGTCACGCCAGCGTGCGTGCGCGACCGTGTGCCATCACTCTTTGTCGCCCGCCGACCAGCCGCGGCATCTTAGCGGCCAGGACCTCAGCGGCGCAATTCGCCCTCGTGAGCGCAGTACCACGCGTAAGTGGCGCGGATACCGGCCTCGAGCTCGGTGGGCGCTTGCCAGCCCAGCGCGTGCAAACGCGTTACATCCAGGAGTTTCCGCGGTGTGCCGTCGGGTTTTGATGTGTCAAAATGCACCGTGCCCGTAAAGCCCACCACCTGGCCGATCAGCGCGGCCAGCTCCGCAATTGACAAATCTTTTCCCACACCGACATTGATCGGCTCGGCGCCGGAATAGCTGCCAGCCAGGTACGCCACTGCGTCGGCCAGATCGTCCACGTGCAAGAACTCGCGCCGTGGCGTGCCCGTGCCCCAGACCGTGACCGACGGGGCGCCGTTGAGGCGGGCCTCGTGGAATTTGCGCACCAGGGCGGGCAGTACGTGCGAGCTCTCGAGGCTGAAGTTGTCCCCCGGGCCATACAGATTGGTGGGCATCAGGCTGATGGCATCGAAGCCGTACTGACGCCGGTAGGCCTGGCACATCTTGATGCCGGCGATCTTGGCGATGGCGTACCACTCATTGGTGGGCTCGAGCGGACCGGTCAGCAGGTACTCCTCGCGCATGGGCTGCGGCGCGAGTTTGGGGTAAATGCAACTGGAGCCCAGGAACACCAGCTTCTGGGCACCGTTTCGGTAGGCCGCGTCGATCACATTGGTCTGAATGGCGAGATTGTCGCGCAAAAACTCGGCGGCAAAACTGTCGTTGGCGAGAATTCCACCCACGCGCGCCGCCGCCAGAATGACGATTTGCGGGCGTTGCGCGGCGAACCAGCTCTCCACCGCGCTCTGGCGGGTCAGATCCAGCGCACTGCGATCGGCCACCAGCAGTTGATCGTACCCCAGCGACTGGAGGCGGCGCACGATGGCGCTGCCCACCAGCCCGCGGTGACCGGCCACGAAGATGCGTGCCGTCTTATGCAACGCGCGCCCCTTTATTCATGGTGCGTGTAGGTTTTGAAACCCTCACGCGCAATCAGTGCATCGCGCCGCGCGTGCTCGCGATCGGCCGTCACCATTTCCAATACCAGCGCGTCGAAACTGATCTCCGGACGCCAGCCCAGTTTGGTGCGCGCCTTGGAAGCATCGCCCAGGAGCGTCTCGACCTCAGTAGGTCGAAAATATCGAGGATCGACCTTGACGACGAGTTTGCCGTTGGCCGCATTCACCGCCGTCTCATCCACGCCCTTGCCCCGCCAGGTCAGGCGCATACCAAGATGCGTGGCGGCACGATTCACGAATTCACGCACCGAGTGCTGCTCGCCCGTGGCAATGACGAAATCCTCCGGCACAGCCTGCTGCAGCATCAGCCACTGCGCCCGCACGAAATCGCGCGCGTGACCCCAATCGCGGAGCGAGTCCAAATTGCCCAGATACAGGCACTCCTGCATGCCCTCCACAATACGGGCCAGGGCGCGAGTAATTTTGCGCGTCACAAACGTCTCGCCCCGCACCGGGGATTCGTGGTTGAAGAGAATGCCGTTGCAGGCGTAGAGCCCATAGGCTTCGCGGTAATTGACGGTAATCCAATAGGCGTAGACCTTGGCGGCGCCGTAGGGTGAGCGCGGATAAAACGGAGTGCTCTCGCGCTGCGGTGTTTCGTGCACCTTACCGTACATCTCGGACGTGGAGGCCTGGTAGAAGCGGGTCTTTTTCTCCAGGCCCAGAATGCGGATGGCCTCGAGCAGACGCAGCGTGCCCAGCGCATCGGAGTTGGCGGTGTACTCGGGCGTCTCGAAGGACACCGCGACGTGGCTTTGGGCGGCCAGATTATAAATCTCGTCGGGCTGCACCTGCTGCACAATGCGGATCAGATTGGTGGCGTCGGTCAGATCGCCGTAGTGCAGGCGCAGGCGGACCTGCAAATCGTGCGGATCCTGATACAGATGGTCAATGCGATCCGTGTTGAAACTCGACGCGCGGCGCTTGATGCCATGGACCGCGTAGCCCTTGGCCAGCAGCAGCTCGGCCAGGTAGGCGCCATCCTGACCGGTGATACCGGTGATCAATGCAGTTTTGCTCAATTTGAACTCGCTGGTGGGTCGCAACTCTGAAAGTCTGAATCGAATGCGTGATAATCACAACCGATGTTCACCGGCAGGCCCTCCCCAATTCGCCAGCGCCTCGTGCGAGCACGCTGCTCCAGAGCGCAGGTTTTGAGCCTGGCGCTGGCCGCCTGCGGCTGCGTGACGGGCGCACTGGGCGCACTGGGCGCGAGCGCCGCCGACCCCTTGGCCGGCCAGGAGAGGGAGCTGCGCACCGCGTTGGCAGCTTCGGCCACGGTAATTGAGCGTACCGGTGAAACATTAACGTTGCGTTACCCGGTCCGATTGGGCTTCGCGCCGGATCAACCCGTGATGCGGCCCGCGCTGACCGCCGTGCTCGACGAGCTGGCCCGCTCGCTCCGGCGTCATGTGCGCACGGCGCTGGTGGTCGCCGTGTACACCGATGCCATTGGGCGCAGCGAATTCAACCAACAGGCCTCGCAGCAGCGGGCCAATGTCATGGCCCAGTACCTGCAATCTCACGGCGTGCCAGCCGTGCGCCTGATCAGTCGCGGCGGCGGGGAGTCGGCACAGCTCCCGGCCGAAAACACGCCTGAGGGGCGGGATTTGAACCGCCGTGTGGAACTGGTCATCAGCGCTTTGTCTTCGTAAGGCCCATCCGTTAGGCTTACCGACTTTCCCAATGAACTCAGACGCTTAACGTTAATGAAAGTCACCATTTTTGGGTCCGGCTACGTAGGCCTCGTGACCGGCGCGTGTTTGGCCGAAGCCGGCAACCACGTGGTGTGCATCGACGTCGACACCGCCAAGGTGGCGCGCCTCAATGCGGGAGAGGTGCCCATCCACGAGCCAGGGCTGGATGCACTGATCCGCCGCAACCGGGCCAGCGGTCGCCTTGATTTCACGACCGATGCGGATCGCGGCGTGGCCCACGGCTTGTTCCAGCTCATTGCCGTGGGTACGCCGCCCGACGAGGACGGCTCCGCCGACCTGAGTCACGTGCTCAACGTGGCGCGCACCATCGGCGAGCGCTTGCACCGCCATGCCGTCGTGGTGGTGAAATCCACCGTGCCGGTGGGCACCTCCGACAAAGTACGGGCGGCCGTCAACGCGGCGCTGAGTGCCCGGCCTGCGACACCCGTTGAGTTCGACGTGGTCTCCAATCCTGAATTCCTGAAGGAAGGGGCCGCCATCCAGGACTTCATGAAGCCCGACCGCGTGATCGTGGGCACTGACGGTGCGCGCGCCACAGAATGGATGCGCGCGCTCTACGAACCCTTCACGCGCAACCACGACCGCCTCATCGTGATGGATATCCGTTCCGCGGAGCTGACCAAGTACGCGGCCAATGCGATGCTGGCGACCAAGATCAGCTTCATGAACGAGCTGGCCAATGTGGCCGAACGGCTGGGCGCTGACATCGAGCAAGTGCGTATCGGCATCGGCTCGGATCCGCGCATCGGGTACGGCTTCATCTACCCGGGGACGGGGTTTGGCGGCTCCTGTTTTCCAAAGGACGTCAAAGCGCTGACCCGCTCGGCGCGCGACGTGGGTTACCGCACCGATATCCTGCACGCTGTCGAAGCCGTCAACGATCGTCAGAAATCCATACTGGTGCGCAAGCTCAAGCAGGTGCTGGGTGGCTCGCTGGCCGGTCGCCAGATTGCTCTGTGGGGATTGGCATTCAAACCCAACACCGATGACATGCGCGAAGCGCCGAGCCGAGTGATTATCGATACGCTCCTGGCGGCGGGCGCCCGAGTGCGTGCCTACGATCCCATCGCCATGGATGAGGCGCGGCGAATCTACTTGAGCGCAGCGCCGCCGGGTGCGTCAGCTGCGGCCAGCGCGGGGTTCAGTGTGGCCGGCGACGCCTATGAAGCAGCCGCCGGCGCCGAAGCGCTGCTGATCGCCACCGAGTGGCAGGAATTTCGCAGCCCCGATTTCGAGCGATTGAAGCAGCTGTTGGTGGCACCGCGCATCTTCGACGGCCGTAATCTGTACGACCCCGCACTGCTTGCGCGCCTGGGGTTTGAGTACTACGGCGTCGGTCGCGGACGCTCGGCGCTGGCCGAGTGAATCCACTGCAATGAAAGGTCTGAAATGCTGATACCAGTCATCCTCTCCGGCGGCGCCGGCACGCGGCTGTGGCCGCTGTCGCGTGAGCTGTATCCGAAGCAACTGCTGCCGCTCTTGGGTTCGCACACCATGCTGCAGGACACGGTACTGCGCCTGGCCGGTCTCGAGTGCGCCGCACCCGTGGTGGTGTGCAACGATGCGCATCGCTTTCTGGTGGCCGAACAGCTGCGCACCATCAAGACTCCGGCGCAGGCCATAGTGCTCGAGCCCGTGGGGCGCAACACCGCACCAGCCATCGCGCTAGCGGCGCACGCGGCCCTGGCCGGATTGGCGACGGGCCCGGGCACTGACGCGCTCCTGCTAGTGCTACCGGCCGATCACGTGATTCGGGATGCGCAAGCGTTCCGCGCCGCCGTGCAGGTAGCGGTGGCGGCCGCGCACGCCGGGAACCTCGTGACCTTCGGCGTGGTGCCGCAATCGCCGGAGACGGGGTACGGTTATATCCGTCGCGGCACGGCCGAGGGTGAGGCGTGGCGCATCGCCAAGTTCGTCGAAAAGCCCGAACGGGCCGTGGCGGAGCAATTCCTGGCCAGCGGCGACTACTACTGGAACAGCGGCATGTTCGTGTTCAGTGCGCGCCGTTACCTGGCGGAACTGCAGCAGCAGGCGCCGGACATTGCCAGCGCGTGCGAGCGGGCCTTTCAGGGCGCGAAGCGGGATCTGGACTTCACGCGAGTGGAGGCGACGGCATTCGGCGCGTGCCGGAGCGAGTCCATCGACTATGCAGTGATGGAGAAGACCCGCGCCGCGATCGTGGTGCCGCTGGACGCGGGGTGGAGCGATGTGGGTTCCTGGTCCTCGCTCCACGCCGCCAGCGAGCAAGACGCCAATGGCAACGTGCTCAGAGGCGATGTGCTGGCGGAGGACACCCAGGGCAGTTACCTGTACGCGAGCAGCCGCCTGGTGGCCACGGTGGGCCTGCGCGACTACGTGGTGATCGAGACCAAGGACGCGGTCATGGTGGCGCCGCGCGATCGGGTGCAGGACGTCAAGGGCCTGGTGGCGCGCCTCAAGAGCGGCGGGCGCACCGAACACGCGCTGCACCGCGAGGTGTTTCGACCCTGGGGAAGCTACGACAGTCTCGATAACGGCGAGCGATTTCAGGTCAAGCGTCTGGTGGTCAACCCGGGCGGCGTGCTCTCGCTCCAGATGCATCATCACCGCGCGGAGCACTGGGTGGTGGTATCGGGGACGGCGCGGATTACGCGCGGGGAGGAGAGTTTCCTGCTGGAGGAGAATCAGTCGACTTACATTCCCATTGGGGTGCGACACCGCATCGATAATCCTGGCAAGATCCCCGTGCACATCATCGAGGTGCAGTCGGGCGGGTATCTGGGGGAAGACGATATCGTGCGCTTCGAGGATCAGTACGGGCGTCAGGGAACCACTAAATGACCAAGCTGACCTGTTTCAAGGCCTACGATGTCCGTGGGCGCATTCCCAGCGAACTGAACGAGACCCTGGCCTACCAGATCGGGCAGGCCTATGCGGGATTCGTGCTGCCCGCCCGAGCGTCAGAACCGAAGCGGGTGGCCGTGGGGCGCGATATTCGCGCCACCAGCGCCACACTCACCACCGCCCTGATCAAAGGTCTGACGGACTCGGGCGTCAATGTGGCGGACATCGGCCTGTGCGGCACCGAGGGCGTGTACTACGCGACGTTTGCCGAAGGCTTGGATGGCGGCATCATGGTGACCGCGAGCCACAATCCCCCCGACTACAACGGCATGAAGTTCGTGCGCGAGGGGAGTCGGCCGATCAGCGCCGACACCGGCTTGAAGGACATTCAGGCGCTGATCGAGGAGGCGCGGCTGCCGGGCCGCGCGACTGCGCCCGGTGCGGCGCGGGCGCTGGACATCAACGCTCAATACATCGAGCACCTGTTGGGCTACGTCAAGGATTCGAAGCTCAAACCCATGAAGGTGGTGGTCAATGCCGGCAACGGCGGGGCTGGCCTGGTGGTCGATCAGCTCGAGCCGCACTTGCCGTTTGAATTCATCAAAGTGCACCACCAGCCGGACAGCTCCTTCCCCAACGGCGTGCCCAACCCGATGATCGAGGAGAATCGCACCAGCACCAGCGAGGCGATCCGCAAGAGCGGCGCGCAGATCGGCCTGGCGTGGGATGGGGATTTCGATCGCTGCTTCTTCTTCGACGAGCACGGCGGCTTTGTCGAGGGCTATTACCTGGTGGGGCTGCTGGCCGAGGCCTTCCTGAAGCGCTACCCGAGAGCGCGCATCGTGCACGACCCGCGCTTGACCTGGAACACCATCGATATCGTGCGCCGGTGCGGGGGCGAGGCGGTGCTGTGCCGTTCCGGTCACGCCTTCATCAAGCAGCGCATGCGCGAAGTGGATGCGGTGTACGGCGGCGAGATGAGCGCGCACCATTATTTTCGCGATTTCGCCTACTGCGACAGCGGCATGATTCCCTGGTTGCTGGTGTTGGCCGTGATCTCAGAGAGCGGTAAGACATTGGGCGAACTGGTGCGCGAGCGCCAGCGGCTGTATCCGGTGAGCGGCGAGATCAACCGCGAAATCAGCGATACGCGCTCCGCCATGAGCCTGGTGCAAAAGCATTACCAGTCGCAGGCGTTGAGCGTGGATCACACCGACGGGCTGTCCATGGAGTTTGCCCAGTGGCGTCTGAATCTGCGCGGCTCGAACACCGAGCCGCTCCTGCGCTTGAACGTCGAGTCGCGGGCGGATGAGAGCCTGATGCGCGCCAAGACCCAGGAAGTGCTGCAACTGGTGGCTACCGTTTGAACACAGAGGGCGTATCGAACGCCGCGCAGGCCGCAATGGCGGCTTTGCGGGCGCGCTACTCCGTACCGGTGCAGTACCTGCAGGGGCCGGGCCCCGATGACCAGCAGATTGCCGCGGCCCTCGACGCTGCGCTGAGTGCGCCCGATCACGGCCGACTGCAACCGTGGCGCTTTCGGCTGGTGCGCGGGGCGGCGCGCGAGCGATTTGCAGAGATGCTGGTGGCCAGCGCCCTGGCGCGCGATCCGGCCACGCCGGCCGCGGCGCTGGAAAAGATGCGCAGCCGCCCGCTGCAGGCCCCGTTGGTTATCGTCGCCAGCGCGGAGGTGATTGCACATCCTAAAGTTCCAGAGGGCGAGCAACTTCTCTCCGCGGCGGCCGGCCTGATGAATGTGCTCAACGCGTTTTACCTGCAGGGGTTTGGTGCGATCTGGCTCACCGGCCCCAACACCTATGATCCGGCCGTGGCGCGCGCGCTGGGGATGGATGAGGATGAGCAGCTGCTGGGCTTCGTGTACGTGGGCTCGATCAAACCCGGTGCGCCGATGGGCGCCTCGCGCTCGCCCCCTATAGCGCTGGTGAGTGACTGGCGGGGGTAGGGCACTCATGCCGTTCACGGTTTCGCACATTGCCGCGGTGCTGCCCGCTCACAAGCCGCTGCGCCGCTGGGGGCTGCTCTCGGCGGCCATCATCGGCAGCATGGTGCCTGATTTTGGCTTTTTGTCGCCCTGGGCGCTGGCACGCTCGCAAACCCACAGCTCGATGGGCCTGCTCACTTTCTGTCTACCGGTGGGACTGGTGGCTTGGGTACTGTTTCAAGTGCTGATCAAGCCGGCCTGGTGGGAGGTGCTGCCAGGACGGTGGCGCTATCGGCTGCGCGCCGAGCACCCGCAGGCGCGCTTCGGACGGTGGCGGACGTGGCTGGGCGCCATGGTGGTGATCCTGCTGGGCGCCGCCACGCACCTGGTGTGGGACGGGTTCACGCACGAGGGCGGGCGCGGCGTGCGCATGCTCCCGGCCCTGGACGAGTATGGACCGCAGCTGGCCGGCCATGCCCTGCGCTACTACCGCTGGCTCCAACACGGCAGCAGCGTGGTGGGTCTGGCGATCGTGATCGCCGTGGCCTGGCGGTGGATGCAGGGGGCAAAGCCTGGCGACGCACGCCCCGCTAATGAACTCTCCGCCGCCGAGCGGCACGCCTGGCTGGCGGCCTATGTGCTGGTGCCGGCGGCCTGGTTCGCGGCGGATCTGGCCTTGGGGCTCCATCATCCGCGCCCGGCCATGCGGGCCGGCGAGGTGCTGACGCACATGATTTACCTGTCCATGTCCAGCGCGGGCGGCGCACTGCTCCTGGTGAGCGCGGCCATTCGAGTGCGCGTGGGCCGCGCGCTCCGGCGCGGCCCCTGACGCGCCTCGACGCTCGCGCGCGACTCCAGTAGGCTGCGGCGAATGTGGGGAATCACGCGCTATCAGTGGACGGTGCTGTTTGCCGCCTGGCTGGGCTGGGGTTTCGACGTCTTTGATGGGCTGCTGTTCAACTACGTCGCGCCCAACTGCATTCCCACTTTGCTGCACCTCGCCGTGGGCTCGCCCGAGGCCAAGGCCGCGACGCTGTTCTGGACGGGACTCCTGACCTCGCTCCTGTTGCTGGGCTGGGCGACGGGCGGAATTCTGTTCGGGTTCCTGTGCGATAGAATGGGGCGGCTTCGCACCCTGATGCTGACCATGGTGCTGTATGCGGTGGGCACGGCGGCCTGTGCCGCCGCCACCAGCCTGTGGATGCTGGTGGCGTTTCGGTTGGTGGCGAGTCTCGGGATAGGCGGGGAGTGGGCCGCGGGGGCGGCCATGGTGGCTGAAGTGGTGCCGGAGAAGCGACGCGTGGAGGCCGGCGCGCTGCTGTACACCGCGGCGCCGTTCGGATTGTTCCTGGCGACGTTTTTGAACTACCAAGTGGCAGGGGTCTGGTTCGCGGGCAACACCGAGCTATCCTGGCGCTACGTCTTCCTGTTCGGTCTGGCCCCGGCCGTCGTGGCCTTCGTGGTCAGGGCGTTTGTGCATGAGCCTGAACGCTGGCAGGCGGTGCGGGTGCAGGTGCGCTCCCAGCTCCTGGCCTCGCTCCGGGATCTGTTCAGTCCCGAGCTGCGTCGCGCCACGCTCTCAGGTACCTTCGTGGCGGTGATCGCGCTCATTGGCTGGTGGAGCTGCAACGCGTTCATCCCCACCATCGCCACGGGCTTGGCGCGCACCAGCGCACTGGCGGCCGGCATGACGCGCAGCGCCACCTTGAATCTGATCGAGCATTGGAAAGTGACCGCCATGGTGGCCTTCAACATCGGCGGCTTGCTGGGCACGCTTCTGACCATACCCTTGGCCAAGCTCCTGGGACGCCGGCCCATGTTCGCGCTGTACTTCGCGGCCTCGGCGGCGGCCATACTGCTCACCTTCGGGCTGGACTTGCGAGCGGAGACACGGCTGCTGATGTTTTTTGTTATTGGCGTACCGGTGTTCGGTGTGTTCGGC
>Ga0075015_100000553_pt1 | contig 13083 bp, 7 predicted proteins | sample AleBraG_ABR_2013_FD_71476 | JGI IMG/M metagenome (GOLD analysis project Ga0075015, IMG submission 71476) | Freshwater sediment microbial communities in response to fracking from Pennsylvania, USA - Alex Branch Run_MetaG_ABR_2013 | ecosystem: Environmental > Aquatic > Freshwater > Creek >...
GTGGCAGCCGAGAAAGCCGCCTTCTCCTGGAACCGGTTGACCGGAGCGGCGGTGTGCAAAACCAGTTCCGCGATCTGGGTGCCCGCGGGGCCGGCTGGCTGAGCCGGGCCGCGGCCTCCGAATCCGCCGGTGCCTGCGCGGCCCGCGGGCTGCGGCGGCAGGGTGCGGATGGTCACGCGGAAGAAACGTGCGGTGACCGCGGGAAACGCGATGGTGCGCGCTCCCGTGGGAATTGGCGTCACAGTGCGGAACTGCTGGCCATCGTCGCTCGACTCAAATTCCTGATTGCTGGGGCCGCCGGCTCCACGGCCACCGAAGCCTCTTCCGGCGACGCCGCCGGTGACGAAGGTGAGACCGGAGATAGTCTGAGGACGCGGAAACTCGATCTGGATCCAAGCCTTCTGGTCCACCGGTGCGGCGGGGAGCAGAGTGGTCTTGGCGAGGTCGCCATCGGTGAGCGTAGCCAAGTCGAAGGCGCCGCCGCTGGAGGTCACTTTGGCCTGCAACTCGGCGAGCGCGCGTTCGCTCTCGGGGGCGCGATAGGCGACCACCGCGCTATCCGCGTAAAACTCCGGGGCTGGGGCGGCGCCTTCTCCTCCGCCCATTCCGCCGCGGCCGCCGGCGACGTTCTGGTATGGTCCGGTGGTGGAAGGCGGTTTGGGCAGCGTGCCGGCGAACGGCCGCCCTCCTTCCACGCGGGTTTCGCTCCAGACATATTTCTTCATCGCCTGCGCAGGTGTCACCCACGGGCCGCCGCTTTCGCTCCATCCGGGCGAGCCCGCGATCGCCATCTCGAGCCCCAACTGGTCTGCCATTGTGGCCGTGTACCGGAAGGCGTCCTTCCATTCCGGTGTCATGAACACCAGGCGCTTTTCGACGATTTGGGGCGTGTTCAGCCTGGCGTCGAAGTTCTGGAAGCCGCCGATTCCAACGCGTTTCATCCACTCGAGGTCGGCCTTGATCCCTTCCTTGGTGATGTTGCCACTCATCCAGTGCCACCAGACGCGCGGCTTGGCGCTATCCGGCGGGTTCTCGAAACCTCGCAGGAGCGAGTCGCCCGAGTTCTGTGCTGGGACAATCCATGCCCCCACCATTGCGGCTGCCAACGCAGCCCAAACGAGTTTTCTGGTTCGCATGAGTACTCAACTCTCCGCGGCCACCGGCCGCACAGGATGACATCCTGAACCACATCATAGAAACCTGCACCGCGCAACGCAAGGGGATTCAGAGTTAGGGAGCGAAAATTCCGTAGCGCGAAACGGACGTGCCTTTCGGCTAATGCAGCAAGGCCACCCGCGAAGCATCGCGGGTGGCCTTAGTTGTGTTGCCGGTTGGTGGTTTAGAAACGGAATCTGGCCGACAGCACCACGCGGCGGGGATCGACCTGCGCGGTCTGGATGGTGCCGAAGGCGGCGTTGGTCTGCGCCCCGCTGGTGAAGTTGTAAGTAAGCAAGTTATTCGGGTTACCCGGGTTGAAATGATTCAGCGTATTGAAGGTCTCCACGCGGAGTTCGAGAGTCGCCTTCTCCGCGATGCGGGTCATCTTGGCCAGGGAGAAGTCCAGGTTCCACAGCCACGGACCGTAGAACAAGGTCGGCGGTGTGTTGCCGATGCCTAGCGAATTCGCCGGCGGCAGCGTGAAGTTGGCGGCATTCAGCGGGACTTGGAGCCGCGGATCTTCCGTCTTCGAAGGCAGGGACCCGTCGGTCGTAAAGATGTTGGTTCCCATTTGGCACCGGAACGGGAGGTATGCGGTGGGGGTGCCGGTCCAGTACTGCGACGGCTGTCCGGTTGCGCTGCAGTTCACGGTGTATGGCGTGCCCGCGTAGATCGCTCCGTTGCCGTTGAGGTGCCAGCCGTCCAGCACGAACTTGGCAACCGATTTCCCGGTATCACTGCCGAAGTGCTGGCTCACCGTCGGGAAGTCATATCCCACGTTGAAGTTGATGGCGTGCCGGCGGTTCGCCACGTTCTTCGTCAGTTGCGCGTTGACAAACTGAAGGAGGTTCGTGTTGCTGGCGGGGACGGTTTGGGGGGCGGTGGTGTTTAGGTTCGTATTATAGACAATGGTCCGCGAGAAGGTGTAATTCAGGTTCCACTGGATCTTCCCGGTTCGCCGGTTCAACTGTGCCTGCAGCGAGTTGTAGTTGTTAGTGTAGGACTGGGTATAGTCGATGATGTTGCCGACGGACTTGTAGCCGACCAAGTTCCGGATCAGGTTGGTGGAGTAATAGCCCGGGTTGGCCGGGTTGGTGGTCGGGTCCACGAACGCCGCTTGCGGGCAACCGGCCGAAATGCCGCTGACCACGATCGGGTTTGCGCATCCCGAGGGCTTCCAGGTGGTCAGCGGCGCGACCGCGTTGCCATCGTACATCTCGCCGTAACCATCCTTCAGCGCGTTGCCCACATACGAAACGTCGGCAATCAGGCCCCACTTGATTTCGCGCTGGATGCCGAAGCTCCAGTTGTAGGTAGCTTGCGGAACCTCGTTGGGATTGCCGCCGATCAGGTTCTGCGGCGTGTAGTACGACTGGGAATTGGCCAGTTGCTGGAAACTGGTGTAGACGGCGGTGGGGGACAGGAAGTAGGGCGGCACCATCAGAGGACCCTGGCCCGCGCCGAGTGCGCCGATCCAATCCACGTTCCAGTTGCGGCCCACGGTGATGCCGAAGCCGCCGCGCATGGCGGTTTTACCGTCGCCAAACACGTCCCACGCGAAGCCCACCCGCGGGCCGATGTGGATCGGGGGCACGTTAAAGAAGTGGGTGTTGTAATACTTGATGCCAGTCCACGGATATTGGCTATAGGACGAGGTGTCGAATGTGCCCTGCCGGACGTAGGGGAAGATCGTCCCCGTCTGCGGGTTGATGGCGATCTTGTTGGCAGCCGGGCAGGTGGTGGTGGTTACCGGGGTGGAGCAGGCCGGGTAGAGCAACTGGCCGGCCTTGGCTGGATCGTAGGCGGAGGTAGAGAACAGGCCCAGGTTGTTGCGCTCCGAGTTCAGATCGCCCACACGGTAGAAGCGCAGGCCGTAGTCGAACGTAAGCCGGCGGCTGGCTTTCCAGGTGTCCTGTAGGTACCACTCGAGCTGCGAGTAATGGGCGTGGTTCACCAGCTTCGTGTTGTCGTCGCCGTAAGCGAAGATGCTGCCCAGCAGGGCGTTGGAGTAGGGGTAGTTGGTGTCCAGAGGACTGGCCCGGTCGGAGCCGAAGTAATAGGTTCCGGCAGCGTTGTAGACCGAATACACGCTCACGTTGCGCGCCATGCGCTCGTAGTAGAAACCGGCCTTGAAGGTATGCGGACCCGTGACCCAGGTGACCTTGTCCTGGAGGGTCTGCAACTGGTCGGTCCCGGTGAAGGGCCAGCGGCTGTCCAGGCTGAACAGGGGAGCGCCGGAGATGCCCTGGCCGGAGGACTGCGCGCTGAAACCGGTGCTGGGGAAGCCGAAGTTCACCGCCGGCAGCAGATTGAGGAAGTTGCTGGTCTGGTTGATGCGCGGCAGGGAGAGCGGGTTGCCGCTCGAGTCCTTCAGGGGCAGCAGGCTCTGCTGATAGGTCTTCACGCCGCCGTTGTTGGGGTTGCTGCTGGTGTCGGTCGTCGGATCGACGCCCTGCTTGCCGCGGTTGATGCCCCAACTGACTTCGTTGATCAGGGTCGGGGTGAATGTGTAGACCATGGTGCCGATGGCTCCCGCCGCCTGCACGTGGTAACTGGCCGGGAACTGACCCCAGGCGCCGCCGGGAGGGCCCACCGTGACGTTGTAGCCGTTCTGCGCCTGGTAGTCCTGCAGCAGGCGCGCGTAGGTCACCACTTTCGGCGAGAAGTTATAGTCTATCCGGAGAATCTTGTCGTCGAGCGGTCTCAACTGCTGCTGCGGGTACCGGAAGTTGTACCCGCGGTTGCCCGTCGGGTCCAACGCCAGGCCCAGCGGATCCGGCAACGGGAACAGGTTCAGCATGGCCTGCCCCTGGGGGCTGATGCGGTTCGCGGGAATGATGTTGCCGGGGAACGGAGTTTGCGTCGTCGGGTCGTAGATCGGAACCAGCACGCCGGTGGTGGTCACAGTCTTCGAGAAATCGCCTACCCGTTCCAGCGCGGAGGGCATGGTGTACGTGGCGGTGCTGACGGTGCTGTTGTACAGCTTGTCGAACGAGAAGAAGAAGAACAGCGTCTGGCGGCTCTTGTTGAACCGCGTGCCCGGGATGATCAGCGGCCCGCCGATGGTGCCGCCGGGATTCTGGTAGCGGTACCGGGTCCTCGGCACGTTGGTCTTGTTGTTGAAGAAACTGTTGGCGTTGAGCGATTCGTGGCGGTAGTACCAGTAGCCGCTGCCATGGAACTGGGGAGTGCCGTTCTTAGTAGTCAGGGTCAATTGGCCTGCCGTGCGCCCGCCGTATTCCGCCGTGTAGTTGGAGGTCAGCAATTTGACCTCGCCGATGGCGTCCGTCGAAGGCGAGATGTAGCCCGGGTTGAGGTTGCCGGAATCCTGACTGGCTGCGCCGTCGAAGTTGAGGATGATCTGGCCCTGCATCCCGCCGTTGACGCCGGGGATGCCGCCGCCGTTCCAGCCGCGGTAGTCATTCGACGCCACGGTCTGCACGCCAGGCAACGTCATGATGACGTTGACCGGGTTGCGGCCGCGGGTCGGTGTGTCATCGATCTGGTGCAGGTTGATGTCGATGGAGCGGTCGGAGCTGTCCGTGGCGACGTGCACGGCATTGGCCTGGACTTCGATCGTGCTGCTCACCTCGCCGACTTCCAGGTGAATCTCGTGCAAGTCGACGCGTTCCTGAGTCGCAACGATGATGCCTTTCTGATCCTGACCCTTGAAGCCGGACTGCGTGACATGCAGGCTATACGAGCCCGGTACGAGGCCGGTAAAGAAGAACGAACCGTTCGACTCGGTGGTGTATTTGCGTACTTGTTGGGAGAGATCGTGGGTTAACTGGACTGTGGCGCCTGGTATCAGGGCGCCGGCGGGATCCACCACGACTCCCGAGATTTGGCCTGTGACGCTTTGGGCGTTGGCCGCGGGTTGCACTGCCAGCAGCAGAAATACTACTAACGCGAAGAGACGATATCTAAGCACGACTAACCTCCCGAACCCCATTCTTGATTGTTTGGTTTGGACCGGCCGCGGGCGAAAGTGTAAACGCGAGCGAGAGACACATTCGGTGCGCGCCTGGTGCGGCACAGCTCATGGCCCACCCCGTTCTGCGCGACATCAGGGTCGCTTGCATACACCTTCCCGCCGGACTTGTAACCCTTGAAACGATTCACATCCTTGGTGGAGATAGCATACAACCATGACGTTCCGGTGTCAATAAAGAAGGCACTTCTTATTCACTTTTTAGGCTCTTTTTGGGGGAATTGAAGCTCTCCGCCACGACTGCGAGCGCAAGCCGAAGCGCGCGCTACCTAGCAGATCCGCGGCAGTTGGTCTCCCGCCAGCATGTCGACGATGCGGGTGGTGCCGAAAACCGTGCGCAGCAACACCAGGCTAGGGTGCGACGCGGTGACCGTGCCGACAATGGCGGCGTCGCGGCCCAGGGGATGGCGTTGCATGGCCTGCAACACCGCGGCCGCGGCCTGCGGCGCGACCAGGGCGACGAGCTTGCCTTCGTTGGCTACGTAGAGCGGGTCCAGGCCCAGCATTTCACAGGCCCCGCGCACGGCTTCGCGGATGGGAATAGCGCGCTCCTCGATCTCGATGCCCACGGCAGCGCGCGCCGCAATTTCGTTGAGCGTGCTGGAAAGACCGCCGCGGGTGGGATCGCGCATACAGCGGATCTCTTTCGACACAGCCAGCATTTCCGCCACCAAGCCGTTGAGCGGCGCCGAATCGCTGGCCAGTTGGGTTTCGAACTGGATGCCTTCGCGCTGCGCCAGGATGGCGATGCCGTGGTCGCCCAGGTAGCCGGAGAGCAGCACGCGGTCGCCGGGCCGCACGTGCGCGGGCGAAAGCCGCACGCCTTCCGGTACCAGGCCGATGCCCGCGGTGTTGATGTATAACCCGTCGGCGCCGCCCTTTTCCACCACCTTGGTGTCTCCGGTGACGATCTCGACCGGCACGGATGCGGCGGCTCGCGCCATGGACGCGGCAACGCGGCGCAGCGTCTCCATCGCCAGACCCTCTTCCAGGATGAAACCCGCGCTGAGGAACAGAGGGGTCGCGCCGCCCATGGCGAGATCGTTAACCGTGCCGTGAACCGCCAGCGAGCCGATGTCGCCGCCCTGGAAGAAAATCGGCTTGACCACGAAAGAATCGGTGGTGAAAGCCAGGCGCGCGCCGTTCACGTCCACCACAGCCTGGTCGTCGAGACAGTTCAGGATGGGGCTCCGGAAGACCGGCAGGAAAACGTCGCGGAGCAGTTCCGCGCTGAGCGTGCCGCCGGAGCCGTGTCCCAGCAGAATGCGGTCCTTGGCGGGCAGGGGAACTGGGCAGGTGAATTCCAGCGGGCCGGCCATATCAACGGTTCGCCGGCGCCATGTGGCGCTGGTATTGGTAATAGGCCGCGCAGGCGCCCTCGCTCGAAACCATGGGGGCGCCCATGGGCGAGGCCGGCGTGCAGCGCGTGCCGAAGGCGGTGCAATCGTGCGGCTTCTTGAGGCCTTGCAGCACCAGCGCGCTGATGCACTCGGGCGGTTCCGGGGCGGTGATGGTTTCCACGCCGAAGAGGCGCTCGGCGTCGTAATCGGCGTATTCGGCGCGCAGCCGATATCCGGATTCGGCGATCGGCCCGATGCCGCGCCAGTTGCGGCCGGTCACTTCGAAGACCTCGAGCATGCGTTGGCGCGCGGCTTCGTTGCCTTGGCGCGTCACGCTGCGCACGTACTGGTTTTCCACCGCGGCGCGGCCCTCTTCGAGTTGCCGCACGAGCAGCAGGATGGCCTCCAGCAAATCGAGCGGCTCGAAGCCGCCCACCACGATGGGAACGTGGAACCGTGATGCCAGTTCTTCGTACTCGGTATAGCCCATGACGGTACACACATGGCCGGGAGCGATGAATCCCTGCACGCGGTTGCGGGGAGAACTGAGCAGCAGGCTAATGGCGGGCGGCACGAGCACGTGCGAAACCAGAATCGAAAAGTTGCGCAGGCCTTCGCGTTTGGCCTGCCACACCGCCATCGCGTTGGCGGGAGCGGTGGTCTCGAATCCCACGGCGAAGAAGACGACCTTGCGCCCGGGGTTCTCGCGCGCCACCTTGAGAGCCTCCATGGGTGAATAGGCGATGCGGATGTCGCCGCCGGCGGCTTTCACGCGGAACAGATCGCTCACGGATCCGGGCACGCGCAGCATGTCGCCATAGGAGACGAACGTCACGTCCGGCAGAGAGGCGATGGCCACGGCCTTGTCGAGGATCTCGAGGGGCGTGACGCAGACCGGGCACCCGGGACCGTGCACGAGTTCCACCTGGGGCGGCAGCAACTCCGCGATGCCGTACCTCATCAGCGTGTGGGTCTGGCCGCCGCAGATCTCCATAAGCACCCAAGGGCGGGTTGTCCGCTGGCGGATTTCGGCGGCCAGGGACTGCGCCAGTTGGGGGTCGCGGTACTCGTCGATGTACTTCATGAGCCGCCCCCACCCAGTTCTTCCTGGAGCGCGCCCATCTGTTCCAACAGGCGGTAGGTGCGCTCGGCCTCGTCAGCGTCAATGCGGGTGATAGCGAAACCGACGTGCACCAACACGAAATCGCCGATCTGCGCTTCGGGGACGAAATCGAGGTACGCCTGGCGGGTGATGTCGCCGAATTGGACGCGGCCTAGCCGGATGCCGTTAATATCCTCCGTCTCAATGATCTTTCCCGGGACTGCCAGGCACATGTTCTTCCCTCCCTATGTCTGCGAGGATCCGCCTCGCTTCGTTGAGCGCTCCACCCCCACGATTAGCACATGGCCGGGTGATTGTCCAAGCAGGTGCGCCATGGCCCGATCCCCAACGGCGTGTGCGATTCCAGCCGGCGGATTGCCAATCCGCCGCAGATGTGGCAATCTGCCCCACAGTTAAGCACAGTTAAGCAGGCGAACGGGGGTTTGCGGCTGAAGCGCTATACTGAGACGAAACGGGCTATGAAGTTCGGCTTCGGGTTGATCCTGGCTACTACTTTCGCCTTCGCAGCGGAACTGCCGGAGGAATGTAAGCCTCCGGCCTCCAGCGCCGCCGCCGTTCGCGATAACCCTTCCGCCAAAGTATTTGAAACAGCCGGCGCCTGGTTCGCAGAGCAGGGCGATCTGCGGTGCGCGCAGGCAGCTTTCGAGGAGGCGGTCCGGCTGGAACCGCACTCCGCCGCCGCCCATTATAACCTCGGGATAGCGCGAGTGCGTGCACAACGGTTACCAGCCGCGGCCGAGGAATTTCTTTTGGCGCTGCGGTACAAACCCGATATGACTCTGGCGCACACCTCGCTTGGCACCGTTTTCCTGGACATGCAGAGGCCAGCCGAAGCCGCCGCCGAGTTTCGGGAAGTGCTGAGACTGGACCCGAACTCGGTATTTGCGTTGGACCACCTGGCGCAGCAGCTCGCCGCGGAGCGCCGCTTTTCGGCGGCGATCCGCTACTGGAAACGGGCGCTGGCGCTGCAACCCAACTCACCGGAGATGGTGCGGCCCCTGAGATCGGCCCATTTCGGCCTCGGGAAAACCTACGCTCAGGAAGGGCGGCTCCGCGAGGCCGCCGGCGAGTACGCGGAAGCCTTCGGTTTGGACGGCCAGCAGGACGCGGCGCTATTGGCGAAGGCTCAGGCCCTCGCCGCTATACCTGCGTTTCAGGACGCCCTGGCGGACGCACGGGAATACGTGCAGCGAGAGCCGGCCGACCCCGAAGGCCACTTGTTGCTCGGCTCGGTTTACAGGGGCCTAGGCGATGAGGGGTCGGCGGAGGCGGAGCTCAAGCTAGCCGGCAGGGCGAGCCAGCCGGACAAGCTCAAGGCCACGCAATTGGCGGCAAAGGGCAACCAGGCTAACCAATTGCTTCAAGCGCGCCAGCCGGCGCGGGCGGCGGGAGTTTACCGCGAGATGCTGGCGATCGACCCGGGCAATGCGCGCACCGAGTACAGCCTGGCTCTGGCGCTCGATGCCGCGCACGATCCCAAAGGCGAGCGTGCGGCCCTCGAGCGCGCACTCCGTCTCGATCCCAAGATGGCGGTCGCACAGGGCGAGTTGGGCCGGCTAGACTTGGCGGCCGGCAATACCGCGCTTGCCGAAAAGCGCTTTGAGGCGGCCATAGCCGGCGACCCGCAACTCGTCTCGGCAGTCGGCAATCTTGGCATGATTCGCGCTAAGAAGGGCGACACCGAAGGAGCCGAAAAACTGTTTCGGGAGGCCATCGAAGACGACCCTGACTACCAACAGGGGCATCTCCATCTCGGGCTGCTTCTCGCGCAACGGCAGAAGTTCACGGAGGCCGAAGTGGAAGTGGACCAAGCCCTGAAGCTGGCGCCAGGGGACGTGGCCGCCCTCGCGGCGGCCGGCAAAGTCAAAGCTCGCCTCGGAAGGAGCGAAGGCGTGGCCCTGCTGCGCAAGGTCGTCTCCCTGTCGCCGCAATCCGCCACCGCGCATCTCGACCTAGGCTTGGTCCTAGCCGAGAGCCACGATCTGCCGGGAGCCTTGGCCGAAACCGGCGAAGCCGTCCGGCTGGCGCCGGAGTCTGCCGCGGCCCGCTTCAACCATGGGCGCGTGCTCTACGATCTGGGCCGCAACGTGGAGGCGCAACCCGACTTCGAATCGGCTTGCCGCATTGCTCCGAAGATGGCGGAGCCTTACTACTACCTGGCATTGGTTGAGAAGCAGGCCGGCCGCTACCAGCACGCCGTCACCTTGTTGCAGACCGTGGTCAAGCTGCAGCCACGCAATGCCGATGCGTGGCATCTGCTCGGGCAGTGTCTCGAACACGAGTCGCAGACCCAGGCAGCCATTGCGGCCTGGAGGCAGGCAGTAGCCATCGAGCCCGACTACAGCCAGGCGCTGTGGAGTTTGGCGCGCGCCGTCAAGGCGGCAGACCCGGACGAGGCCGCGCGCCTCACGGCCCGGTATAGCGAGGTGCAAAGGAAGCGCCGCATTGTGGACCAGGCCGGCACGCTCGGCAACGACGCACTGGAGGCCGGCGCGGCGCACGATTGGCCCGAAGCCATCCGCCAGTTCCACAAGGCGCTTGAAGTCTGCGGCGACTGCGCCATCAAGGCGGATCTGCACAAGAAACTCGGCCTCATCAATTGCCAGATGGGCGATATCGAGAGTGGAGAAAAGGAACTTCGGTTGGCCCAGGCGTTGAAGCCCGCGGACCCGGACATCGAGCCAGCTCTCCGGCGGATCGCGGCGGCCCGCGCGCAGCGCGCCGCGTCGCATCCCGGTTCCGAGAAAAAAGTGCCTTGATGCGCAGCCCGTCGCGCCGTTCCCCTTGGTTCATTGCTGGGACAATCGCCGCGCTCGCTCTGGCTATCGCACTGTCGCTTGAACGCCAGGCGCTGTCGCAGATGGTCTCGTCGGGCGTCACCGATCAGCCGGCGCGCCCACTCCCGCCGGGCATGAAGGCTCCGGCCGTCAACTTCCGGGATGTCGCAGCCGCGGCCGGGCTGAACGCCGTGGTCGTCTCGGGCGATCCGGACCTAACCTCCGTGGTCGAAGTCACGGGCTCGGGCGTGGCCATTTTCGACTACGATAACGACGGGTTGCCGGACATCTTCCTGGTCCAAGGCGACCGATTGAAACCGGGTCCAGAACCGCTGACGCCGCACCTTTATCACAATCTCGGCGGGCTTCGCTTTGAAGACGTCACACAGAAGGCCGGCATCGGACACACCGGATGGGGGCAGGGCGTGTGCGCCGGTGACGCGGATAACAGCGGGAATGTGGACCTGTTTATCGGCCAGTGGGGTCACAACGTTTTCCTCCACAACATGGGAAATGGCACGTTCCACGACGAGACGCGCGAGCGCGGCCTGGACCGTTCCGATCCGCGTTGGAGCACCGGGTGCGCCTTCATCGACTATGACCGGGATGGCTGGCTCGACCTGGCGGTGGCCAACTATATCGATTACAGCGCGCAGCCGGCGCCCCGGCCGCGGGACCGCAGCGGCTGCAACTGGAAGGGCATTCGCGTGCCCTGCGGCCCGCGCGGCCTGACGGGCGAAACCATGACTCTGTACCACAACGACGGTCACGGGCACTTTACCGACGTGACCAAGCAAGCCGGCGTTGAGACCCCGCGCGAGTATTACGGCTTCACCGTCCTGACCGGCGACTTCGACAACGACGGATGGCCCGACTTTTATGTGACCTGCGATTCAACACCAAGTCTCTACTTCCACAACAAGCGAAACGGAACGTTCGAGGAGATCGGCCTCCCGACCGGCCTGGCCGTCAATGAGGATGGCCGGGAGCAGGCGGGCATGGGAGCGACTGCCGCCGATTACGACGGGGATGGTTACCTCGACATCTTCAAGACTAACTTCTCGAGCGACACCAATACCTTGTACCGCAATCTGGGCGATGGGACTTTCAGCGACGTCACCAGCCGCGCAGGTCTGGCCGTTCATACCCAGTACGTAAAATGGGGCACGGCCTTTGTGGACATCGACAACGATGGCTGGAAGGATCTGTTCATCGCCGACGGGCACGTCTATCCATTCGTTGAACAATACGGGCTCGGGGAAGAGTTTCACCAACCTCGCCAGTTGTTCTGGAATCGGGGAGACGGGCAGTTCTTCGATATGTCCAACACCGCGGGACCCGGCATTACCGCAAAGCACTCTTCGCGCGGCATTGCGGTAGGGGACCTCGATAACGATGGCTCCGAGGAGATTGTCGTCGTCAACCTTTTTGAGCCGCCTTCCCTGCTGAAGAACTTCGGCCGGCGGGGCAACGCTCTGTTGGTGCGGGCGCTGACCGCATCCGGGCGCGATGCACCCGGCGCCCGCATCACGGTGACCACGGGACATCGTACACAGGTCGATGAGGTGCGCAGCGGCGGCTATCACATTTCCCAAGGCGACTTTCGCGTCCACTTCGGCATGGGCCAGGCAACCAAGGCCGATGTGGCCATCCGTTGGCCGCAGGGCGCCGTCGAGACTCTCAAGGACGTGGAAGCCAATCAATGGATTGTCGTGCGCGAGGGTAAGGGAGTTGTGGAGAGGCACCGCTTCGCTGGGTCACTTAAGCAGTGAATGCGGACGGGGCGTCAGACCACCACCAAATGCAGTTCCGGAGCGATTCGCCGGAGATCGCCGGCATCGCTGGTAACGACTGCCTGTCCAGCCCGTCGCGCACACACAACGACGTGGGCGTCGACGATGTCGGCCGTCGCGGTTCGTGCCAGGAGGAGGCCGACTGCGGTCGCGTCCGGTCCGTTGAGCGCCATCAGGTCCGTGCCGGACTGTCGAATGAGGCGGGAGAGGCGCGACTGCCTGGCGGGATTCCGAATGGCCTGTGCCAGAGCCGTCGCTGGAATTGTAATCCGCATGCCAAGCTCTGTCGCGCGTGCAAGAAGTGTGAGCGCCTGGCGATCGTTCCGATCCAGCGCGATCAGTCCACCCGTGTCGAAAGTGATGCCCTTCACGCAGCCTTCCCTTTTCCGGAACTCTTTTTTGGCGGCTGCGGAGAGAGAAGCGCGTCGGCCCAAGCGCGCTCCTTCTTCGTCAACGGGCCACCGGTTTGTTGCAGGGCATCTGCAAGCATCTCCCTCCATCCGGCGGCATCGCAAAGAGCAACTCCAACCGCGTGCTTCACAAACGCAGAAACACTGGCGGCCCTTCCCGCTGCCACAAGTGCGCGCATCTCTTCAACCTGATCGTCCTGAAGTGTAATGGTAATCTTGGCGGTTGCCATACCAAAGACCATACCATGTGATGCATCCAATGGGAAGCCACTTCAAGGAGGCAGACTACCTGGACGCCGCACGGCCGAACCGCATGCCGCTCATTTCGTCTGTTTCTCTGCTGCGCTGCCTGTCTCAGCGAGGATGCGCCTCGCTTCGGCGAGCGCCCGCGGCAGTACGGACTCCACCTCGGGGGACAACCCCACACCGGTGCGAACCTGCGCCGGCTCCACTCCCACGATGAGCACATGGCCGGGTGCTTGTCCAAGCAG
>Ga0075015_100000557_pt1 | contig 13041 bp, 12 predicted proteins | sample AleBraG_ABR_2013_FD_71476 | JGI IMG/M metagenome (GOLD analysis project Ga0075015, IMG submission 71476) | Freshwater sediment microbial communities in response to fracking from Pennsylvania, USA - Alex Branch Run_MetaG_ABR_2013 | ecosystem: Environmental > Aquatic > Freshwater > Creek >...
GGACTTGGCCGGCGCCCGCGAGGAATGTGCGGTCCTGATCCTGGCGCGCTGCGCATTGCCGGTGGTGACCGGAATCGGTCACGAAACCGACGTGACCATTGCCGATTTTATCGCCGATGTACGCGCCCCCACACCCACCGCCGCTGCTCAAATGGTGGTACCGGACCGGCGCGTCTGGCTGCAGAATTTTGCTGCGCTGGCGGCACGATTCGTGGCCGCCGCACGCCGCGCGCTGCACGATGCCGATCGACGCGTGCAAACGCTCAATGCCCGCCTGCAGCGCGCCCACCCCGGCGCACAGTTGCAACAACACGTGCAGCGGCTGGACGAACTGGACGCGCGGTTACGTCGCGCCTGGCGGACGCACCTGACTACCAGCACCAGTCGCCTGGAACTGCTCATGCGCGCGCTCCATACGGTCAGCCCCCTGGCCACGCTGGAGCGCGGCTTCGCCATCGTAACCCGCGCGGCGGATGGCACGCTGATTCGCTCGCGCCGCGATCTGCCCCCTGGCACCGCCATCGAGGCGCGACTGGCGGATGGGGTGATTCTCGCGCAAGTAACCGGTGCGCGTGAGTAGGGCCAACCCACGTACCGGCCGTACCGGCCGCACCGGCCGAGCGGCCACCCGCCATGCCGCGCTGCTATGCGAATGTGCCCTGGCTTTCCTCGCCGCCGCCGCGGCGATGGCCGTGGCGGCAGCCCCGGGCGCTGCACCCGCCACTGCCCGGCTGGGTTGGCCCACCCCCCGCAGCGTCCCGGGCGGTGTGGCCATCGTGTCGCTCCCGGTTACTTTGCAACGACCCGCTCCGCGTGCGTATTTTGGCGCGGCGCCGGTATGGGTGGTACGGGGCGCACGCCAATGGCTGGCGGTGGTAGGCATTCCGCTGGCACAACCAGCGGCCGCAGCGGAACTGCGCGTCGAAGACACGAACGCGGATACAGACGCGGGCGCGGGCGCAGGCACGGGCGCGGGCGCTGGCGCGGGCCGTACGGTGGGCTTTGTCGTGGCACCCTGGCACTACCGACAGCAGCACCTTCACGTAGCAAATTCCCAGGTCGATCTCTTTCCCACCGACCTCGCCCGGGTAACGCGCGAACAGTCCGAACTGCACACCGCCCTGGCCACCTTCTCGGCCCCATCCCCGGCCGGTTTGCCTCTGCAGCCGCCACTGGCCGGTGTGCGCTCCAGTTCCTTTGGCCTGCGCCGCTACTTCAACGGCGCGGCGCGCGATCCGCATTCGGGGATGGATATCGCGGCGCCGGCCGGCACGCCCGTGCATGCAGCCTTAAGCGGCACCGTTCTACTGACCGGCGACTACTTCTTCAATGGCAATACCGTACTCATCGACCACGGCGCAGGCCTGATCACCATGTATTGCCACCTCTCCACCATTGGTGTCCATGTCGGCGATGTCATCGCCGCTGGCGCTGTGCTGGGAATGGTGGGCGCCACCGGCCGAGTTACCGGCCCGCACCTGCACTTCGGCGTCGCGCTCAACCGCGCTTTCGTCGACCCGGCATTGTTTCTGGCGCCCTCGGTCGGCGCTTCCCGGCCTTGAGGCGATCGTAGGGATTCTTGTCAGTGCGAAAATCGATGGCCACCGGCGTGGCGTACAAGTCGAATGCCTCGCGGTAGACATTGGCCAGATAGCGCCGATACGCATCGGGCACCGCATCAGTCTGGTTGCCGTGAATAATGATGCGCGGCGGATTGCGTCCCCCCTGGTGCGCGTACCGCAGCTTGATGCGCCGGCCCCGCACCAACGGCGGCTGATGTGCCTCGAGTGCTTTTTCCAGCACCTTGGTCAAGGCCGGCGTGGGCATCGCACGCATGGCCGCGTCGTAGCCGCGCACCAGATCGCGCGCCAGCTCGCCCACTCCGGTACCGTGCCGGGCCGAAATGAAATGAAGCGGCGCGAAGGGCACGAAATCCAGTTTCAGCGAGAGCTGGCGGCGGATATCGTCGCGCTTCTCGGTTGGAATGCCATCCCATTTGTTGATGGCAATGAGCAGCACGCGGCCGCGCTCGAGCGCCTGACCGAGCACGCTGGCATCCTGCTCACCGATGACATCGTGCGCATCGAGCACCATGACCACTGCGTGCGCCTCGGCGATGGCCTGCAGAGTGCGCGCCACACTGGCCCGCTCCACGGCATCCTCCACCTTCGCGCGACGGCGAATCCCGGCGGTGTCCACCAGCAGGAAATCCCGCTCATCGCGCCGAAACGGCACCAGTATCGAGTCCCGCGTCGTGCCCGGCGTCTCGCTGGCAATCACCCGCTCCTCGCCCAGCAGGCGATTGACCAGCGTCGACTTGCCGACGTTGGGCCGTCCGATGATCGCCACCCGGATGGCACTGGTATCGTCCGCCGGCCCGTGCCCCGCCACCAGACCATCCAACACCGTATCGATGAGTTCGCGGCACCCCTGGCCGTGTGCCGAGGCTATGGCCTGCGGCGCACCGAACCCCAGCACCTGGAAGTCTGCGGCCACCATGTCCGCATCCAGCCCCTCGGCTTTGTTGATCGCCAGCGTCACGGGCTTCCCCGCCCGACGCAGCTCAGTGGCCACGTACCGATCCTGCGCCGTCAAGCCAGCACGCGCATCGGCCAGAAATATAATGCGATCCGCTTCCGCCACCGCTTTCTCGGTCTGCGTGCGCATCTGCGCCTCGATGCCGCTGGGCTTGTCGACCAGACCGCCGGTGTCGATCAATACACACGGCACTTGTCCGATGCGCGCGTAACCGTACTGGCGATCGCGGGTGACGCCCGCCACATCGGCGATGATGGCATCACGCGTGCGCGTGAGCACATTGAAGAGCGTGGACTTACCCACATTGGGCCGGCCCACGATGGCCACTATGGGCAGCATGCGTCGCTCAGTGCGCGCCCGCGCGCCAGGCCTCGATCACCCCTTTATCGGTTTGCACGATCAACAGCTCTCCCACCACCAGCGGCGCTGCGTTGACCGCCCCGCTGCTCTTGGCGCGCGCCTCCAGGCTCCCATCCTCGGCGCTGAACCAATGCACGTAGCCCTGCGCATCGCCCACGGCCACATGCGCCCCGTGCAAGGCCGGCGCGGTCAGCACGTGGCGCAGCAAACCCTTTTGCCGCCACCGCTCGCTTCCCCCCGCGCGATCGAGTTTGACCAGCTCGCCTTCCGAGGTGCTCACCAGCACGCCGACGGCATCGAGGGTCAGTCCCCGGAAACTGGACAGCTCGTGCGTCCATATCTCCCGTCCCGTGTCCCGACTGAGGCGTGAGACGTGGCCCTGGAAGCCCACCACATAGATCTCATCCTGATCCGCCACCGGCGGCGCGTCGATATCGATCAGCCGCTGCAGCTCGCTGCTCCCACGCGCCTGGCTGATGGCCACATCCCAGGCGGTAGTGCCACTGCCAATGGCCACCGCCATCAGGCGTCCGTTATCGAATCCAGCGATGCAATAGTCGCCGGTAATGATTGGGCTGCTGGTACCCCGCAGGGTGAGCTTCGGCACCGGCTGATCCGTCACCCAGCGCTGCTTACCATCCTTGGCATCCAACCCGAACAGCTTGCCATCCACCGTGCGCACCGCCACCAGATCGCCGCTCATCACCGGGGCGGCCAGAATCTCTGAATTGACCGTCGCATGCCAACGCTCATTCCCGTCGACGGCGCTCAATGCGATCACCGTACCGGAGGCCGTACCCAGCAGCACCAAGCCTCCGCCGGTATCGCTCCCCGTGCCCGGACCACCCGCGAACCGATCACGTGTCTTGTGTTCCCACAGCCGCTTGCCGGTAGCCGGATCGAGCGCCACCACTTCGCCCTTGCCATTGGCAACGTAGACGTGCTGACCATCGCTGGCCGGGGCCAGCCCCAAGCGCAACTTCGGCAGACCATCTCCGACGCTGGCACTCCACACGCGCACCGGCGTGAATTTCATCGCGAATTTGGCCAGCACCGTGGGCTTCTCGTCCTTAGCGGTCGAGGCGCACGCGCCCAGAACCGCCAGCGCCACGCCGGTACACAGCAGCAGGCATCGGCGTCGGGTCGTGGTTAGCTTCACGAGCGGCTCAACTCGTTGATCTTCAGCGTCAGCAAATCATCGCCTCCACCGCCGCCACCGCCCGCGGCAGCGCCGGCGCCGGAGGCTTCGCGATACGCCTTGAGTGCCCCCACCCTATCGCCCTTGGCCATGAGCGCGTCCCCGCGCACCTCGGCGTAGCGTGCGGCAAAACCGCCGGGCGTCACGGCGCTAAGCGTTGCGAGCGCCTCGTCCGGTTTTCCCTGCTGCAGCTGCACGCGGGCGATACGGAGTCGAACCGTCAGGGCCAGCTCCGCATCGTGGGTGGCGGCCATGACTTTCTGCAGCCGATCCAGCGCGGCGGGCAATTGATTGCTCTCCACTTGGAGACCGGCCGCGGCCAGTTGCGCCTGCTCGGCGTAACCCGTGCCCGGATGCTCGGAATTCAATCGGTCGGCCAGTGTCGCTACCGTCGCCGCATCGTTCTTGCCGAAAGCCTTGACCACTTGCTCGTACTGCGCGCCGGCCTGCAGCAAGCGCTCCTCGGTACGCGCCTGCCACCACTTCCAGCCCCAAAGTCCGGCCCCGGCCAGGGCTACGCCGGCCACTATCCACGGACCGTACTCGCGCGCGCGCGCCTGCAGCCAATCCCACTGTTCTTTTTCGTTCAAGTAGTCTTCCACGATTCCTCCTCCAAAAACTGTCGAATTCGGCCGGGTAGCTCCGACACCGCGCATTCGCTCTGACCGACCTCGCGCCGCAATGGTTTCACGGCCACGACCCCACGGTCGAGCTCCGCGTCGCCCAGGATCAGCGCCAGGCACGCCCCACTTCGGTCGGCGCGCCGAAATTGCGCTTTGAAATTGCCCGCGCCCAGATTCAGCAGTACGCCTTGTCCGGGCAGGGTATCGCGCAGCAACTCCGCCAGTTTCAACGCCACCAGCTCGGCGCGGGCGCCGCTGGCAATCAGATACAGCGCGGGCGCAAGCGCCGCCGGCGGCGGCGCGCTCAAGAGCATCAGATCGACCACGCGCTCCACGCCCAGCGCAAAGCCAATGGCCGGTGTCGGCTCGCCCCCCAATTGCGTGATCAGTCCGTCGTAACGGCCGCCCGAGCACACCGCATCCTGAGATCCTAGCGCATCGGTCACCCACTCGAAGACCGTACGCGAATAATAATCCAACCCGCGCACCAGCCGTGGATTGACCACGTAGTCGATTCCCAATGCTTCGAGTCCAGCGCGCAAGGTGGCAAAGTGCTGACGCGAGTCCTCATCCAGGCTGTCCGTCAGGAGCGGAGCGCTACTGATCAGCGACTGCATGGCAGGATTCTTGGAATCGAGGATGCGCAGCGGGTTGCCCTGCAACCGGCGCCGGCTGTCCTCGTCCAGCGCCGCTTCATGCGCCTTGAAGTAACCCACCAGCGTGTCTTTATACCGCTGCCGCGACTCGCTGCTGCCCAACGAATTGATCATCAGGCGCACCCGCGAGATTCCCAACCGCCGCCACAAGCGCGCGCACAGGGCGATCAGCTCCGCATCGATGTCCGGGCCGGCGAATCCTACCGCCTCGACACTGAATTGGTGAAACTGGCGGAAGCGGCCCTTCTGCGGCCGCTCATGCCGGAACATGGGGCCTGAGGTCCACAATTTCAGGCGCGCGCCGCGCAGCAGGCCGTTGCTGATCACGGCCCGTGCCACACCGGCGGTGGCCTCCGGTCGGAGCGTCAGCTGCTCGCCGCCGCTGTCGGCAAAGCTGTACATTTCTTTTTCGACTATATCGGTGTACTCACCGATGGAGCGGTGGAACAGCTCGGTCTGTTCGACCACCGGCACACGCAGCTCCTGGTAACCGTAGTCGCGCAGCAATTCCTCCAGCACGCGCTCCAGATGCTGCCAGGCGCCCACCTGCTCTGGCAGCACATCGTTCATGCCGCGCACGGCCTGCAAGCTCTTAGCCATCAGCGCACCGCGCTCACATCGCCCACGCCGCTGAGCCGAAACCGCAGCCGCGCACCGGGCGCCGCAGCGGGCACCGCCACATCCACACCGGCCACATTCAGTGCGGTGGCCGCGGCATTTCCCAGCACCACGCGGAAAGGTGGCACACCGCTCAACGATTGCGACGTCCCGGCATGGCCGAATCCAAACAGCAGCCGCATGCCCCGCGCGTCATAGATTTCTGCCCAGCCTTCGCCGTTGAAGGTGACCTGCAGCGCCTTGCGCGGTAAGCCGGCCACGCGCGCGGCCTCCATTGCCGCCGCGGACGTCGCCGCTGACGTCGCCGCAGCTTGCGCCGCTGTCGCCGCCGCGGCCGCCGCAGCCGCGGTCTCGCCTGCATTCGCACGCGCACCCAAGTGGCCCGCGGTTCCCAGTGGCCTGACCCCGGGTGGCGCGGCCGCCGGCGCGCCGCCGCCCGACGCCGACGCCGACCCAGGATTTTGCGACGCCACTGCCGCCGCGGCAGGCCCTGTCGTTGACTGGGCGGCGGCGCCAGGAGCGTGCGCACTCGGCCGCTTCGCCCACCAAATGGCTGCGACCGCGCACAAGAGCAGCGCCGCCACCAGCGCCGGCCACACTCCCAGTGCCCGACCCTGTGTTTCGCCGGGCAAGGCATGAACCGCAACATTGGCCAGGTCAGGGGAGCGCACCGAGTCGGCTTGGCGCGCATACAGCGCATCCACATCGGTTTGAGCCACCCCCACCAATGCCGCGTATCGCCGCAGGAACCCGCGCACGAACACCGCCGCGCCGATCACCGCGTAGTTGCCCTGCTCGAGCGCCACGACCATGTGTTTGTCGAGCTTGAGTTTGTCGGCCACCTGTTGCTGGCTCAAACCCATGCGCTCGCGAGCCTGCAGCAGGCGCAGTCCCACGCTGTCCGAGACCGCTTCAGCCGGAATCGAACTGAGCGCACCCTCGGGCGCACTTTCAGGGGGCTGCGCGCTCACGGCTCACGGCTGGGCACTGCGCGCCCCAGCCGCGGCGCGGGCCTGCTCGCTATCGGGGAATTCGGTCTGCAGGCGCCAGGCCATCTGCGCGGCTGCAATCTTGTTCTGTTGGGCGATGGCTGCGTGCCAACCGAGCGCCAGCAATTCCGCGGTGGCCGGATTCGAACCCAGGAATCCGCTGACCCGTTGGTAGGCATCGGCCGTTCGGCCCTGGTCCATTTCCATCTGTGCCAGCTGTACCGCGGCCTCAGCATAATCGGCACGCGCCTGCAACGCGTTCTTGAACAGCGGTTCGGCTTCCGCATCGCGCTTGGCGCCGCGCAAACATACGCCGGCGTTGGTGTAGGCGGCCCACGGCGTGCGATACAAAGGGTTGCGCGCCGCCTCCTCGAAGCGTGACACCCCTTCATCGACGCGCCCTTCCCCACACAGGAACACGGCGTAGTTATTGAGCTGTTCCGGGTCGTGCGGCGCCAGCTTCAGTGCGGTGCGAAACTCCTCATCGACTCGTTTGTTGTCGCCCAGACGCTCATACAGCAGCGCCAACAAACCGTGAATAACCGGATCGCGCGGGCTTTGGGTTGCGGCACGCTCCAGCTTTTCCTTGGCCACCGGGAGATTCCCCTGCTGCAGATAGGCGGAACCGAGCTGCAGATTGGCGGCCGCAGCAGTGTTGGCCGCACCCGACCCCGGCTGCGGACCGCTGGCCACACAGCCGCACGCACTCACCGCCAGCCCCGCCGCCATCAGGCCCAGCGTCACCGGGCCCAGCAGCCGTATTTTCAAGTCCCGGCGTGGCACGGCGTTCATGCGCCGCCCTGCGCCAGCCGCATGCCGGCCCGCTCATCGGCCCGCTCACCCATGCGCGCAATGGTGCGATCCTGTACGCGCCCGACCAGCTGGCCACAGGCGGCGTCAATGTCCTCGCCGCGCGTGCGCCGCACCGTGGCCATGACCCCGCCCTTCAACAGGGCGTCACGGAAGCGCCAGATCGCCTCGTCCTCGGAACGGCGATATTGAGTACCGGGAAATGGATTGAAGGGAATCATGTTCACCTTGGCCGGGTGTCCGGCCAGGAGTCGCGCCAGCGCGCGCGCCTGCGCAGGCGAGTCGTTCACGCCTGCGAGCATCACGTATTCGAAGGTGACACTGCGGCCATTTTGTTCGTCGATGTAATGCCAGCAGGCTTCCAACAGTTCGGCGATGGGATGCAGCCGATTGATGGGAACCAATTGATTGCGCAGCTCGTCATCGGCCGCATGGAGGGAGACCGCCAGCGCCACATTGCACACTTCTGCCAGTTTGTAGATCTGCGGCACCAGGCCCGAAGTCGAGAGCGTTACGCGCCGTCGTGAGAGATCGAAGCCCAGGTCATCGAGCAGAATCTGCGTCGCCGGCACCACCTGGCGAAAATTAGCCAGCGGCTCACCCATGCCCATGAACACCACGTTGGTGACCAGCCGCTCGCCGCCGGGCTCGAACCCCAGCTCGCGATTGGCCAGCCACACCTGCCCGACGATTTCCGCGGTGGTCAAATTGCGGTTGAATCCCTGGCGAGCCGTCGAGCAGAAGCTGCAATCCAGCACACAACCCACCTGCGATGAAATGCACAACGTGCCGCGCCCGGCCTCGGGGATGAAGACCATCTCGAAAGCCTGCGATGCATCCGCCCGCAGCAGCCACTTGCGCGTGCCGTCCTGCGACTGCTGGGCCAGCACGATTTCCGGCAACTTCACTTCCGCCACGGCACTCAATTGGGCGCGAAAGTCCTTGGCCAGATCGCTCATGTCCTCGAAGCGCGCAACGCCGCGCTTGTACAGCCAGTGCATGATCTGCCGGGCACGGAACGGTTTGGAGCCCAGATCCGCGACCAGCGTGTGCAGCGCCGCGGCCGGAAGTCCCAACAAGTTGACCCGTTCGCTCACCTTTTGCTCAGCCTCGCGGGCACAGCTCCGTGCCGCTGAAAAAGAAGGCAATCTCGCGCGCAGCCGTATCCAGGGCGTCCGAACCGTGCACGACATTGGCCTCGATGCTCTGCGCCAGGTCCGCGCGAATGGTGCCACTCGCCGCCTTTTTCGGATCCGTCGCCCCCATGATTTCGCGGTGGCGGGCGATGGCGTTTTCGCCCTCCAGCACCTGCGCCATGACCGGTCCACCACACATGTACCGCACCAGGTCACGGTAAAAGGGGCGCTCGCGATGCACGCTGTAGAATTCCTCGGCCTGGGCCGTGGACAGGTGCAGCATGCGGGCGGCGACGATGCGCAGGCCGGCGCTTTCGAACCGACGAAACACATCGCCGATCAGATTGCGGGCCACGCCGTCGGGTTTGACGATGGACAAGGTGCGCTCGAGCGCCATCAGCTGTACTCCAAAGGGTTGATTGAAAATTGGGGCTATGGTCAACCGAAATCCGGGCGTTGCGATCCTTCAGCCTTCCGCTCGCTCCAGGAAACGGCGCGGGAGTTTAGCCGCTCAGGGGCTCGGGCAGCAATCGCCTAGGGCGCGGAAGCACCCGAAAACTAAGGATATTTTTCAGACCGTAAAGCTCTCGCCGCAACCGCATTCCGCCTTGACGTTCGGATTCTGAAAGCGGAACGACTCGTTCAGGCCCTCACGCACGAAATCCACCGTAGTGCCAGCCAGGAAGCCAAGGTTTGCCCGGTCCACGAACACCCTCACCCCTTCACTTTCGTAAACCAGGTCTTCGGGTCCGACAGCCTCGGCATAGTCAATGACATAAGCGAAGCCAGAACACCCGGTGGTCTTGACCCCCAGGCGAAGGCCCAAACCCGAGCCGCGGCTGGCCAAATGATGGCGTACGCGCGCGGCGGCGGCCGGAGTAAGTAAAATGCCAGCTTGCGTGTTCATGTGTCCTCAAGCTCCATTGTACGCGCCCTAGGTCTGGTTCCGAAGCGCTGCCTGCACCGCCCCCTGCACCGCCCCCTGCAGGGCGTCTTCTATGACCAGCAGGCGCGTCAGCCGCTCCTCCGGCACGCCCAAAGTGCGCGCCCAGTCCCGCGGCCCCCCTACCCTTGTCTGGCTTGTCTGGCTTGTCTGGCTTGGTTTGCTTGGTTGGACGCCAGCGGGCGCCTCCCCAGTCGGTGGTGCCAGCGACGTCAATGGTCTCCCCGCGAGCTGATCGGACAGCCAATCGCAAACCTGCACGGTCTGCGGGCACCCGTAGACCTGGAATTGGGCGCTGTGGATGACTCCGGCGCGCACCGCCAGTGTGAGTCGCACCCAGGTGCCTTGCTCGCGCGCACCGGCCTCGGCGGTCACGGAGGTGATCGCCGTATCGACTTCGGCGGCGGCGGCGCCGGTGGCAGCGGCGGAGCTAGCGGGAGCGCTGGCCGCCCACGTATCAGTGCCGGCAACGCTCCGCAGCCGCAGCACCTCACGGCGCACGGCCGCCACCGTGCGCTCAATATCCGCGGCCGTGGTGCCGCGCCCCAGGCTGAAGCGCAGTGAGCTTTGCGCCGTTTCCCGATCGCGCCCGAGCGCGCGCAGCACATACGAGGGCTCATCGCTGTCGGAGTTGCAGGCCGAACCGCTGGCCAGCGCCAACTCCTGGAGACCAAAGAGCAGACTCTCTCCCTCAATGCCGCAAAATGACACGTTGAGTATGCCGGGCAGACTCGAGCCGCTCGGACTGTTGCACAGCACATCGGGCAGATCGGACAGGCCGTTCCAGAGCTGCGCCCGCAATGGCGCCAAACGCGCGCTCTCCGCCGCCATTTGCGCACCGCCCAGTTCACAGGCCAATCCAAAACCTACGATCTGGTGCACGGGCAGCGTGCCGGAGCGCAGACCGCGTTCGTGGCCGCCGCCAAACATCAGTGGCTGCAACAGCGCACGACACGAGCCGCGCACGTACAAGGCGCCGATACCCTTGGGGCCGTAGAGTTTGTGCGCCGTCAGCGACAGCAGATCCACCTGCATGGCGAGCACGTCAACGGGCAGTTTGCCAGCGCTTTGCGCCGCATCGACGTGGAACAACGCGCCGTGTGCCCGGCACAGTGCGCCGCAAGCGCCAATGTCCGTGATGGCGCCGGTTTCATTGTTGGCGTGCATCAACGATACCAACACCGTACCGGGCTGCAGCGCAGTTCGCGGTTCCAGCGCTGCGGCCACTTGCGCGGGCGCGATGCCGCCGCTCGCCTCCGGAGTAAGGTAAGTGACGCGGCACCCTTCGCGCTCGAGCTGTCGACAAACATCCAGCACCGCCTTGTGCTCGGTGCGTGCCGTAATGAGATGGACCGGCGCGCTCGTCGTGCCGACTCGTCCCGCAGCGCGCGCCTGTGCCGCCCCGCCGGCTTCGGCCAGCTTGCGGGCGCCGCGCACGGCGCCCAGCAATCCCAAGTTATTGGCCTCGGTAGCGCCTGAGGTAAATACAATGTCCCCGACCGGCGCGCCAATCAGCGCGGCCACCTGCGCCCGCGCCGCCTCGACCGCGGCGCGTGCGGCGCGACCGTACGCATGGGTGGAGGCTGGGTTGCCGAATAGGCCCTCAACGCCCAGATGCCGCGCCATCAAGGCCGCTACGCGCGGATCGGTGGGCGTCGTCGCCGCATAATCCAGGTAAATGGGGGCTTCGGGCTTCATGGCTCAGTGCCCGCTCGCCGTCGCCGCTGCTGCACGGCGGTGAGGACGCCGCGCAGAATATTCACCTCGTTCTTGTCCAGTTCCGCGCGCTGCAGAAACCGCCGGATCCGATTGATGAGATTGTCGCCGCGCTGGGTGCGATCCTTGAAGTCGATCTCGAGCAGCACCTGCTCGAGATGCTCGTACAGGCGAGCCATGTCTTCCGGCGCTGCCAGCGGTTGCTCGCGCGGTGGCGGCGGCTCGGGTGGGAGGTTGCGCGCCCGCATGATTTCGTAGGCCACGACCTGCACCGCCATGCTCAGATTCAGCGACGCGTACTGCGCACCGGTGGGAATGCGCAGCAGCGCGTGAGCGCAGGAGAGATCCTCATTCGCCAGGCCGCTCTGCTCCGGACCGAAGATGATGCCCACGGGCGCCAGCATTGCTTCACGCACCGCGCGCTCGGCGGCGGCGCGCACATCCAGCACGCGAAAATAGTGATCGCGCGGCCGCGCCGTGGTGGCCACCACCCAGCCGCAGCCGCTCAAAGCCTCGGCCAGCGTCGTACACACCCGTGCCGACTGCAGCACGTCGTCAGCGCCCGAGGCGCGTGCCACGGCCTCCGGGTGCGGAAACTGGCGCGGGCGCACCAGCGCCAACTCGTCCAGCTCCATATTCTTCATGGCGCGAGCCGTGGCGCCGATGTTTCCGGGGTGTGAGGTATCGATCAGAACCACGCGGATCGGCAGTGCCTGCATATCCTGCTATTCTAGTTCAGCCATGCATCCACTGTTGAACATCGCCGTGCAAGCGGCCCGCCGCGCCGGTGAAGTGATCGCGCGCAGCATCCCACGCCTGGAAGGCATCGAAATTGCCACCAAAAGCCGCCACGACTACGTGAGCGAAGTGGACCGGGCCGCTGAGGCCGAAATCATCGCCATTATTCGCCGCCACTATCCGGAACACGCGATTCTGGCCGAAGAGAGCGGAGCCAGCGGCGATCACGAGGTGCAGTGGATCATCGACCCGCTCGATGGCACCACCAATTTTCTGCACGGCTTTCCCGTCTACGCCGTCTCGATCGCCGCCCAGGTGCGCGGCCGCCTGGAAGTCGCCACGGTGTTTGATCCCATGCGGCTGGAGTTATTCACGGCCACACGGGGAGCAGGCGCCCAGCTCGAAAACCACAAGATTCGCGTCAGTCGCCGGCGTGAACTCGATGGCGCGCTGCTGGCCACCGGATTCCCGTTTCGCGCCAATGCCCACCTGGATGCGTACCTCGGAATGCTGCGCGCGGTGATGCCGCAGGTGGCCGGCGTGCGCCGCCCAGGGGCTGCCGCACTGGATTTGGCCTACCTGGCCTCCGGACGCGTCGATGGTTTCTGGGAAATGGGACTACAGCCCTGGGACACCGCCGCGGGCGCCCTGCTGGTGCTGGAGGCCGGGGGCCTGATCAGCGCCTTGGACGGCGGCCCCTATCAGCACGGCGGCGA
>Ga0075015_100000558_pt1 | contig 13037 bp, 24 predicted proteins | sample AleBraG_ABR_2013_FD_71476 | JGI IMG/M metagenome (GOLD analysis project Ga0075015, IMG submission 71476) | Freshwater sediment microbial communities in response to fracking from Pennsylvania, USA - Alex Branch Run_MetaG_ABR_2013 | ecosystem: Environmental > Aquatic > Freshwater > Creek >...
AACTTGTCTATGTCGAACGTCGGGATCATCTCCTGCAACTTCTCACCATACTCCTGCGCGAACGGCTGCGCAAACAGCGGGGTCACGTCCAGCTTTTTGCAGGTGCGGGCAAACGCCCCGGCGCACCACTCCACGATCTCCTGCTTGACGGAGTTGTGAACGCGCTTCATCGCCACCTTCATTAGGTGCGCGATCAGGTGCTCGTCTAGCTTCTGCGACTTGGCGAATGTCTTGCTCACCACCTAATCCCCTTTTCATCCAATAGCTCCACGAAGCCCGGGTTGACCTGCATCGGCACGAAGCGTATCTCCACCGCCGCCTCGCCCTCGCAATGCGCCTGCCGCGTCACGTCCTTGAGAAGCGTGCGCTGCGCCAGCAACTCGCCCATGCTGCGGCATTCGAGCAGCAACGGTTTGAGCAGGGCGGGAATGTTCTTGGGCTGGCGGCGGTCGCGTATCGCGTTCACTGCCGTCCTCGCCTCCACCGGCCACTTGTCGTGCATGCCATCCAGCACGTCAGCGAGCCACGGGGCGAAGAATGTGTATTGCGCCGCGTCGGTCAGCCACAGGTCAAGAAAGCGCAGCGTCGTCTTGGCGACCGCCCACTTACGCTTGAGAGTAATCAAGTCCTGTGTAATCTCGGGCAGGGTTTCCAGCTTGACCGACTTGCGCATGGCCGGTGGCGTAAGGTAGCACGGCTGGAAGGCGTCGCCCCAAAAGGATATACGAACATCTGCCGTGGTATCGTTGCCATACACATGGCCGTCCCACCACGTCTGAATGGGCGCGTCGTACATTTGGCCCACTTGCAAGAGCGCGTCCAAGAGACTGCGAGGCGCGACAGCCTCATACAGGGGCTTGGCGTTGACAGGCGTGGACAGCTTCTCAAACACACCGTTCTCCATGGTGCATAGCGTGCTGTCAACTAGACCGCGCGCCTCGCTGCCGAGGATGCCTCTCTTTGGCTGCTGCCATCCACGTTTTGCCATTGCAGTTACTCCCCGGAGTAAGTAACCGATACGCTATCAATGCGGCAGTGCTGCCGTAGCAACTCGATGATCTTCAACTCGTCACCCCTGCTGGCGACCGTCCTCTTAGCCATGCTTTCGTTCCTTCTGTTTATTACTCTCGTGAGTAATTGGTTGCAGCGCGTTAGGCCCGGATCACTAGCACCGGACCGAAGTAAATTGTGTATTTCACCCCGCTAGACTGGCGTGTTAGGGCCAGCCCCGGGATCGCGCCCGGGGTTATGGTTTCGGGGGTGCGAGCGGCACGAACACCACGTCACCGAACGGATACTCGATCTGGCCCAATGGTGTTATGCTGGCCCAGATGACCGGGTAGCCCGGGGGAGTATCGGGGAAGCACCCCATGCCGTCCGTGAAGTAGATCAGAATGTCAGGCGTGACACCCTCGGCCTCGACACGGTCGAACACCGGACGGAAGTCCGTTCCGCCGCCGCCCAGTATCTTGCGCTTCAAGTCCTCGCTGCTCTCGCACTCGACCCACTCATGCACTGCCGCATCGCACTGGCAAAGGTAAAGCTCGCGGGGCTTCACGTCGTCAAGTATGGCCGCAACCTCCGAGTGAAAGCGGTCCATCATGTCTTGCGAGATTGAACCCGAAGTGTCGTCGCCGCAGACGATAGCGCCCGCACCATACCCAACGCGCCCCGGAGCGCCGATGCCCCGCACCACAAGCTGGCTGTCCAGTTGCGACCACGACGAGCCGCCCTGCCCCAGACGCTTGGTTACTACCGTGCGTAACACGTCGGTCCAGTCAACGACCGGCTCCATAAGCTGGCCAAAGAGGCGCTCCAGACCGGCAGGGAGCGTGCCCTGCACCTTGGCGCTGGCGATAGCCGCCGCTATGGCGGTTCTCCACTCAGTCTCGTTGCGCTCGCCCTGCGCCTCGTCTGGGGTCTGTCCAGTCGCCTCGCCCGGCTCAAAGTGCTTGTCGAAGCCCCTGCCGCCACCGGCCTTCCCAGAGCCGCCCTTGCCACCATCGCCGCGACCGTCGCGCCCATCGTCTTTCTTGCGACGCGTGAATATCTTGCGGTACGCGTCCACCACCGACATGGTCGGCGGCACGATGTTGGCGTCGTAGCAAGCATCTTCGGGCATGTCGCCCACCTTGCTCTCCACGAGGATGGCGTTGATGACCATATCCATGGCCACTTGGAATTGATCGTTGTCGAACGGGATTGTGTACCCGTCAGGATAGACGACAATGCCGCGCTTGAGAAACCCGCGCAGTTGCCCGCAGTGCCCGAACATTGCGTGGCATATCTCATGGCAGCATATGAACACCCGCTCGCCAAGGCGGTACTTGGTGAAGAACGAACCCGGATTGAGGTACATATACCTGTCGTCGGTCGCCGCGACCGGGCAGCGTGCGCTGTCGTCGGTGAACCACGCGGTCTCGCCTTTCTTGTCGATCATCATGGCGTACCAGATATCCGAGAAAGACGGATGCGCCCAGAGCACGGACGTTCTGGTCTCGGCCCATTGCTTCGCCTGCTGCGGGGTCAACTCGATGTGCGCCAGCTTGGCGGCGACGCCCATGCTCGTTGCGTGGGTGGTCGGCTCTATTTCTTTTTGCATGACTTACTCCCGGGAGTAATTGAACCTGAGGATGAACGTCACCCGAACGCGATACGCGGCCTGCCATTGGTCTGGCACTTGTTCGACATGGCGGCACGCTTCGCGAAACGTGTGGTAGTAGTTTAGGTGGTCCCATACGTCTTGACTTTTCCTCCCACTCAGGCTCGGCATTGACAATGTGCCACTCCTTAGTCTTTCGCTGGAGGATGATGACCGGCCCGTTCATTGTGGCTCGGCCACATTGAGCGCCCAGCATACCGCTTGGCTAACCATGAAGCGCATACTCTTGTGCCCCCATACGTCGATGGTGCGATACTGGCAGCGTGGGCCTGTGAACCATTGCCCCATCATATAGGCTCGCTGCCGGTCTCGTATATTGCGTTGCGAGGGGAACCGCGAAGAGTAGCGCTTTATCTTTTTGGGCGCGCGACCCTCGCGACATGCACGGGTTCGATGATCTCAGGCTGGAAGAGTTCGACCTCAACCTGTCCCTTGATGCTGTCTGCCGTGCGAACGGCAATGCTCGGCGGCTTTTTGCACACAAGCACCATCTGCCCGTGTAGTTGTTTGGCGGCGTCCGTGATGATCTCAAGGATAGCCTTCGCGCTGTCCTCGTCGCCGCTATCGATATCGACTTTCAGGTCGATGCTGAATACTGTCCTCATTTTAACCTCCATTAAACTGTGGTTGTAGACCATATACCTTCCGCGCTGGCCCGCGACCACAAGCACGCCATTACTCCTGAAAGTAACTGGCGCGACAAGTGGACCTCGGACCCAAAACTGCTTCACTTGAACGTCGCCATCATCGCCAGCAGCGACGAGTGCTTGGAGCAGAAGTCCTTGAACGCTTGGTGAAGGACCAGCGTCTTGTTCTTGTGCGCCGCCATCTTGGCGAAGATGATCTGAAATTCCTCGGGGAACCTCAGCATGTAACCCACCGCTTGGTTGGCGTCCTCTTTGGAGACGCGCCCAGCGATCTTGTACGCGGCCAAGCGCATCGCATCCGGCTTATGCGGGACCTTCACCGTCTTATAGTTGGCGATGATCTCTTCATACGTCGGCAGTTCTTGGCCTATCCGGATCGTCGCAAAGTACGCTGCCGCTGCGCCCGAACCGATGCCGCCCTGCACTTCCTCGATGGTTGTCGCGTCGGTGGGAATGAGCGTGAGGCTCATAACGTCCATCAACTCGCGCAGGTATGTGTCCTGCTGCACGAGAGAGCGCGGCGTACACCACGGACCCTGTACCTCAGGCGCGTTGGAGAAAACCAAGTGGCCGTTCTCTTCGGCAAAGACGATTGTCTCGGGCATGCAGCCGCCCCGGGTTTTCATCCACTCCAAGAGCGAACCAAGATCGTCCGATATCTCGATCTGGTTACGACGATTGATTAGATGGTCGTATTTCTTGGTCGAGCCAGACCGATCGGTTGACAGGTTACCAGCGAACCAAACCACCCAGCCCTCGGGCAACTGATGCGACGCGAAGCGCTTGGACAGCGCAGCCTCGCCGACGATCTTCTTCTCGTCTAGGCCCAGCTTGTCCTCTTCGTCCACGAGGATGATGCCGCCCACGTAATCCTCAAGCGGCTTACCTTCGGAAGTAATCCACCAGTCCGGGCGAGTGAACCGCGAATACTTCGCGCCGTCTGCCCCATCCACGGGCCACAGATAGCCCGTAGCAGTGCTCAACGTGAGGCAAGCCCCATTGATGCACACGAACCCATACTTGCCGTCCCCGAACGCTTTTTCAAGCAACGCGGGCGCTGTCTCGATGACAGAAGTCTTGCCCCTGCCGGGCTTGGACGACACGTACCACGACGGACCCTTGTCCGCGAGGCTGGCGGCATACCACGCAGGTATCCGCGCTTCAACTTCGCTCAGTTTCATTTGACTGCTCCCGTGTTGCGTTACTCTCTGGAGTAACATCTAAGTGAAATAAAACATGCACTTCGTATACGTCTGCCGGTTCACCCGATATCATCGCGCCGATAATATCATTGTTATCCATTGCGGGGCATGTGCGCCGCGTGCCTAGCGCCGTCACGTACACCCACCGAGCTGTCAGCGTTATCATCGGTCATGTCCAACTCGATCTTGACGCGGCAGCGCACTGTCGCCCAATCCCCCGGTGCCGCCATCCATTTGACGATCTGGCCTTTGTTCATCATGACGTGCGACTGCGCCCAATGGTCGGGGTCATGCGTGATGCCCTTGCGGTTGATCTCCAGCGCCCACGACTGCCGTATCATCGAAGCAGCTTGGGCTTGTTGATGACGATGGTGGGGCGCGTGGCGTTGATGATAGCTGGCTTGCCAGCTTTCTCCTTGCGGATATGCTCCCTGATATTGGCGGTCATGTCGTTGGCCAGCCGCAGGATCATAGCCACGGCTTCAACCGAGGGAATGTTCCCCTTGTCGTCAGGCTTGTCGCCGTTCTCAATGAACTGCTCCAGCTTGCGGAACAATGCAATGAGCGCGTCCTGTATCTCTCGATCTGTTTTCATTCGCTCCACCATTCATAATTGCGCGCTACGCGCTCCGGTTACTCCGAAAGGTAATCGGTCTCCATGCCCATTAGCTGTGCCGTGAACTGGAAGTCCGACGGGTTAAAGATGCTCTCGTCCACCAGCACCACGTTTATCTCGCGTAATATTTGAGCCGACACTCCTGTCGGCAGGCTCTCCCTTGGCACGGGACGGATCAGTCGCGACCCCGGCAGGTGTTCGTATGCGTCGCTCATTGTCCTGTTCCCTTATCACTCTCAAGAGTGCGTTGTAGTAAACGTCGTCGGCTTGGCGCTTTGCTTCAAGCGCAGCGTCACGGTCATGGATCGCCCACTGTAATGGTGTCTTGTCCAAGTCTGCGATGGTGTGACGGCGGTCGGTCATGGGCGGTGCGTCCTCGATACCAGCGCTTGCTTGCTGCTTATGACGCGCTCGATCTGAGCGTCGATAACGAGGTTGATTTTGTCCATCACCGCCTGATCGGACGTATGCAACGCAGCGCCATCGACGCCGCACGCCTGAATGAACAGGCGGGGCTTGAACAGCGCGTAGTTACGCTCGAAAGTAATCGCGAACGCATGGGCAGCATAGTACGCCGCGTCGGGGTTAGTCAGCGACAAGCCCTTGATGATGGCGGCGATCTCGATGTAGTCTTTCTGGGTCATCGCGGCCATCCAATTTCATGGGTCTCAGGGTCGCGCAACCTGACAACCTCACTCTTGAGAGTAGGGGCCATGCACTTGAGCGCGAGGCGGTGCATGCGTTTGATGTTGTTGTACCTGTCGGCAGCCATCTTGTACAGGCTGTACGAAGTGTCGAGCGATTGCTTGGCCTTGCCCTCAAGCTCGACCATCAATACCTCGGCGCGGCGCAGCTTGTCGCGGCCCTCAGGCGTGCCGCCTAGCGCGGCGATCTGAAAAAACAGCGCATTCATGTTGACGTTGTCGTTCATTTGGGGTTACTCCCGTCGGTAACGTCCGATGCCTTGCATATCTTGACGAGCGCCTGCTTCGCCATCTCGGCGGCGAACAGGGTCTTGTTGGTCTCATACGCCATCCACAGCGTTGCCGCCCACTTGCCTGCGCAGATCGGACATAGCGCCACCAGCAGGATTAGGGTGAACACGAGCGCCTCAAGCATGGGTTACTCCCGGGAGTTAGCGCGCTTGTCAGCGGCACGGTGTTGCTTCCAGAACATGCGTTTGCCGACGCGGCGCAGATGACGCCACCAGCCTGACGCACCCTTAGGCGCGACGGTGTTGCCGCGCTTGACATTGGCCATGGGTTACTCCCGAGCGTAATGGTAGCGCGTGGCCAAGATAGAGCACGCGTCATGTATCTGGTCGAGGTACTTGCCTTTGGCCACCGGGTCATGGTCGCGCATGCAGCGCACAGCCTCACCAGCATCGCGGCAGATGTAGCGGAGTTCCGCGTTGGTCTTGCGGTGGAAAGGATGGCCGCGCAGTATCTTGCGGCTGGCGTGCATGTCTGCTGCCCATGAGCCTGATGCAGGCGTGATGGGACGACCGTTCGTTGACAAGCCCATAGCTGTTGCTCCAGCGTTGGCGTGCGCGTTGGTTTGCGCGCGATGATAGTTGATTACTACTCGTTACCCGGCAGTCTGAACAATGCCCACGCCAATGCAGCGAGAGCGATGAAGCCGCCCCAGTTATGGTGCGACGTGAACAGGATCAGCACGAACGATGCCGTCATCATGAACACGAAGATGCCAGCGAACAGCCAGTCGGCCACGCGATATGGTTGACCGCGTCTGTTGCCACGAGCATCGTGGTTGTCGTCGGGATAGCGTGGCATGGTGTTAGCCCTCCAATGCTTCAAGGTACGCCAGCCGCTTGGCTAGGCGCTCGCGTTGCAGCATAGCCTTGGCGTGCTGCATGTGGACAGTGTCCTTGTTCGTTGTCGCGGTGAGATGCTTGCGGCAGATAGCCGCCCACTCACTGATGCGACGGTCGATGAACAGAATGTCAGCGCGGTAGTTCGCAACCATCTGACGGAACACGTCAGACTTGGTGCGTTTGATCTGGCCGGAGCCAGTCATAAACTCTTGCATATTCATTTGCTGTTGCTCCAGCGGATTGCGCAGCACTGCTGCGTTGGGGTTACTTGCGAGAGTAAGCTACGCGCGTCCACGACTGACGCACCAGATCGGCTCTGGATGGGCTTGCAATTAGCTTACTCACGGAAGTAACCCGGGGCCATTGCCATGGGAGGAACTGGCATGTGCCCCGGGGGCGCACGGTCGGTGCAGGGATGGTAGCCCGTGCCGCGCTATCTCTTACCGGCGAGAGTAACCGGCAGCAGCCAGCAACTTGTCGGCAGTAGCCTTCGCCTTGGCTTCCGCCTCAGCCTTGGCTTTCTCCTGAGCCGGGAAGAACTCCGGGTCAAGCTCGTTGATGACAGCCTTGAGTTGGGCTTCCGCCTCGATCAGGTTGTCATGAGCGATGGGATCACGAGCGGGCTTGTCGGCAGTAGCCTCCTTGCCATCGAGTGCCGACGTGACCAGCTTGAGCGCCTGCTTGATGATATCCAAGCCAGTCGTCTCTTTCTTCTCGGTCTCGTCTTTGAACAGGGTCTTGTGTATCTGTTCCTCGGTCAGCGTGATGCCCTTGTTGCTGTCCTTCGTCTGCTCGCGGGCAACGTTGACCATCGCCTCATAGGTGGACTTGACCCTGAGGAATTGCTTGTCGTCGCCCTGCATCGCTTGCACGTGCATGTCGCGCGCCATCTCAAACATATCCCAAGGCCGGTCAATGGCCTTCGATACCTCGATGATCTTGCGCAGCTTGGAGACTTGAACCTTCAAGCTCTCGTTAGCCTGCTCGGCAGCGGCGAACAAGCCAGCCTTCTCGGCAGCCTCCTTGCGGAACTTCGTATAAATTCTCTCCGCATCGTCGGTCGCGATGACGCCATCGGCGGCAGCCTCGACAACGACCTCGACCAGAGCAACGAGCGACTTCTTGCCGTTGCCATAGTCCTTGCCCAACGATCCAACTCGCGAGAGTAACTTCGCCTTCTGCCGGGCAGCCTCAGACTTGGAGTTCGACAAGTCGATGACCGTCTTATCGGTCTCGACATACTCAGTCTGGGCGGGAGCCTGCACAGTCTCGAACGCATGCGGCGTGGGCGCAGGCGCCGCGATCTTGCCAGCGATCTCCTGCATGACGCTCTCGTCAACGCGGCTCTCGCCCTCGCTGGCGTCAGGCGCAGCACCCTCCGACGCTGTTACTGGCGCGACCTTGAGTTTCTTCTTCGCCATCGTGGCGGCGACCATGAAAAGTTCGTTCATGCTATACACTCCAATTGCCGACTTGTTGAGCAAGCAGGTGCGGCACGTCTGCTTGTTTATGCCTTGGTTTCGTTTTGGCATAAATTGGAATAACTGTCAAGCGCTCTTTCGCACGATCTCGTGCCAGCGCTCACGGATGCGATCCGCCTTATCATATACCAGACTGCGCGCACGATTAGCTTGCATCGCGGCAATGTCAATCTCGCGTCCAGTCTCGCAAGCCCACAGCGTCACGCTATAGGCAGCGTCAATCTTGTCGAGCATGCGCCCCATGGCGCGATCAATCGTTCGCTCGCGGCGTCCTCGCAACATTCCCATCGGTTACTCCCGGGATTAAAAGGCGGTGTTGGCGATCTGGCGCAGCACGCCCACGCCAGCATCAATCTGTAACATGGCTGCGCCACAGGTGCAATCGGTAACAGGCGCATACGTTACGGATTTAATGTTACCGTTTTCGTGGAGCATCTGCCGAGCACCAGCGTCCCAGCCTTGGTTCCAACCGGCGAACCATGCGTGCTTGGCAATCACGGCACGAGAGGCTTTGCGAGGCTTGTTACGCTTTTCACCTGATCGGACACAAAATGAAAACTGTAACCTTAAAACGGTAACGAAGTGAAGCCCGCCGACCTTACGGTATGTCACCCTCTTCATCTGGTAGGCCCTCCGGTTCGTCATTCGGTATTGCAGGTATGTCGCGTAGCCATTGCATAAGGGTTGCAACATCAGTGCTTAGGTATAGCGCCTTACGTTTACGAGGCGATCTAAACACGCGTATCGGCATGATGCCCGTGCGATGCCACCGCTGTATAGTGGCGGTGGACTTACCAATAGCAATAGCAAGTTCTATACGTGTTAGGTACTTTGCCATACCAATGCAACCTCTCTAGCATCACCAATGTCATACGCATTGAACATGCGTTCAAGCGCGCAATGCACGTGTATCAGGGTTGCATAGGTATGTCAAGCGATTTATGAGAACATTACCAGAGAACATTTAAGTCTTTGGTATCGTTCATGAATTTGGTAATGTTCTAATGTTCTGCATTTTCGGCACACACATACGCTGATTATTAGCGTGTTAGGGTGTGAGCATGCGATGAGCATGCGATGATAAGAGGGGCCTCACGAAAGGGTATATGTTATAAAAAACATTGAACATTGAACATTAAATATAAGACTGACCCTGCCGCCTATACTTGTTACCGTTTTCATGTTACCGATTTAATGTTACCGTTTTAATGGCACGCGCTGACCGCGCGTTACTCTCAAGAATAACACTCTCAAACCATCCAACCATTAACCCGCGCCAATGGGCACGTGAGACGGTGAGATGGTTTGAGAGTGTCGGGCGTTTGTAAGACGCCCAGAGCGCGTGCTAGGCGCTCCACTCTTCTTCCGCTGATCGGTACTCTATTCACCGAAGAGGGTCATTTACGCTACCGGGCATATTTGCCTTCGTCACTAGACCGTTCGATGGTTTACCATCCGTCAGAATTGGGGCGCGCTATCGTAGCGCGGCTCTGTGTCCTGCCCGGCTTCAACGCTGCGAATTGAACTGCTAGCGCATACTGCCCGGGTGCGAACCCCCACAACCGCTGCAAACCCTAGCCAGTACCATCAGCCAGCAACGTGCCAACCTACTCTCTGACCTTGACCTTGCACCGTCGCCGACTTAGGCGCGCTCCTCGCGTTAGTGGCAGACCGATCCTCCATGCAACGTGCGGGGCGTGGTCTACATGGTACGGATTGAGAGTAACTCTTGAGAGTAATGGACCGGCGGGGGTGCTGGACCGAGGGTGACCCGGGGGGCCGGCTCGACATAGGTACTTTGAAAATATCTGGGACCCAAAAAAGGCAATGTTACCGTTTTAACCTCCACACCCCTTGACACTGTCACCCTAACATGCTACCAAACTAAAACCACCAGAACCGAGCGCGCCGCCATCTAGTAGGCTGACGGTGGTCCGAGGCGGGGAAGGAGGGTCGTATCTCCAACCCTGCCGAGGTTCCATGCACCAGTTACTCTCAGCGGTAATATTTGCGTCCGCTGCGCTCTACGCGATTAACGCGTTCGCAACCCCTATCTACTGTGTCAGGGAAGTCTACGCTCATGGACCCATCGCGGAAAAAGATGGGAAGTGGGAAGAACTCACTCACGAGCAATGGCAGTTCCTTCGGGGCATATACGCCATGAACCCGGAAACGCCCCCGGGCCTACCATACGGCGACCGTGCCGTTCTCGCACAGGTGGCTGGCGATACCGGGGGTCTGGTATTCTTCATGGACGGCGATCTGGCATGCACCCCTATGGCGATCCCCGTGGAGTTGCTGGCGATGCTCAATGCCATCAAGGATGGAAGGATCGACCACGAACTACCGCCCACATAAGGGGGCTTGACAACCCTCTGCCGGTGTGTTATGGTGAATTATGGTCAAACAGGTATTGAGTTTGACCCACGACATGGACGCCTGTTGGTTGCTCCCCTCAGGCGTCCAGTCGTGCATCATAATCAGGCGAGAGAGGCTCCCCCATGATCCAACCGACAGTAGGCCGTATAATGTGGTTCCGCCAGATTGGCGAGGACGGCAGGACTTGGAACGTGGAGCCGTGGGCTGCCATCGTCATCAAGGTCTGGTCTGACCATCTGGTGAACCTTCTCGTGATCCGCCCGGACGGCATGGTGGCCGTCGAGTAGCAGACCCTTATCAAGCAGGACCCGAACGCGCCGATACAGGACAACATTCGCAGGTACGCCGAGTGGATGCCCTACCAGCAGGGCCAAGCCGCCAAGTCCGAGGGGCCTTGTGAAGCGTATCGAGGAACTCATTCACCCAGCAGGAGCGCCCAGTGTCGAGGAAGCCAATCAAGATCAAAGCCAGCCACAAGGGGCTGCTCCACAAGGACTTGGGAGTTCCGAAGGGGAAGCCAATACCGGCAAGTAAGATCGAGGCGGCGGAAAACTCAAAGTCCGCAGCCGTGCGTAAGCGTGCGACGTTCGCTGAGAACACCAGAGGTTGGAAAAAGTAATGGCTGACCCAGTCCGGTTGAAAGTGAAGCCAGCGTTGCGTGCGGTGGAGGGCGGGGCCAGACCCCGTCCCCCAGCCGTGCCGGAAGTCGTCGGGCTGGCAAAGTTACTCGTGTCGATGGCCGAGAGCGGCGAGATACAGGCGCTCTCCTACGCTGCCGTCAAGCACTATGAGAACGCTGAGGACGACGCCCAGCAGTTCGACTACCTGACCGGGTTTTTCTACCCGTCCGGGATCAAGAGTACGATCCTCGTAGCCGGGGCGCACATCGCCGCCAATCGCCTACAGCGGCGGATAGACGATACCCAGACCGTGGGGCTGGACTTGATGGAGGCCATCAAACCATTCATGGACCCGTCAGATGCAACAGATTGACGAGATCAGACTGAGGGGGCAGATGGGTCTCGTGACTGAGGCCGAGCTAGCCGCCATGCTGGGCATAACAGATCACACCCTTCAATACTGGCGCACCAACGGGGGCGGTCCCCGGTACGTGAAGCTGGGCAAGACGGTCTACTACCGGACTGTTGATATCAAACGCTGGATCGACGCCAACGTGCTTGAGGTTGGCGAGAGCCAAGTCGCGTAGCTTACTTCCAAGAGTAACCCCCAGTTGGCGATTGACATGGGGGCGCGAACAGTGTACCCCTCTCACACCATAGGACCCCCAATGACCTTTCTCGCCAAGCCGCTATTGCTGGACCGCGATCAGATGGTCCAGTATATCTTGTCCATCCCGAAGGACGGTTTCAAGCCAAACCCCAATACGGGCGTGGTCTGGAACCCCAAGGGCGTCACGCTGCACAACGCTTGGCGACCCAATCTTTCGCAGTGGGAGAGCTACAGCGAGGCGCAGAAGGAAGCGTGGGGGCACAACTATGACCTTTTTGTCAAGACAGTCGATGGATGGCACAGTGGTCCTCATGCAGCAGCGACGCCTGAACCGTGGTCGTTCATCCTCGCGGACTTACAGGCTGACGGCGTGCACTCCTCATGCGTCAATCACGATCACTTTGGAGTGGAGATGGTGGGCGACTTCGCTGTGGGCGCGGACGATCCCACGAGTGGACTGGGCCTACGAGTGCTGGAGCAAGCCGCCAACATCGTCGCCGCCCTCAATATCCGCTTTGGATTTGCGGCGGACGCCCTCGACTTCCACCGAAACTGCGCCCACGACCACCACGACTGTCCCGGTGCTCAAGTGACGCCTTCCCTCATCATCAACCTCATCAAGGGTCGCATGCTCGAAATTGGGGGCCATATTTCGGTCTCCGTCGGCGGTGCTGGGGCTAACCTGCCCTCGGGTGCTCCAGTGCCGCTACCGCCCGTCTCTGAGGACCCTGTGCCCATCCCAATCTCAGCCGCTCCCCCGGTCCCCAAGGCTCCCGAGCCGAAGCCCGAACTCGACATGGCGTTCTACACCCGCGCCGCCCGGGTCTACAAAAAGTGGCTATCGCTGGGCGTGCCCGTGCCGTTCGCAGTGGGCATGCTGACTGCGGCGGAAGCCGACAGCCATATCATGCCCTTTAACCGGGACCTTAAGGACAACACCATCGTCGGGTGGGGGCTGTATTCGTGGCCAGCCGACCGGGCGAAGG
>Ga0075015_100000559_pt1 | contig 13033 bp, 15 predicted proteins | sample AleBraG_ABR_2013_FD_71476 | JGI IMG/M metagenome (GOLD analysis project Ga0075015, IMG submission 71476) | Freshwater sediment microbial communities in response to fracking from Pennsylvania, USA - Alex Branch Run_MetaG_ABR_2013 | ecosystem: Environmental > Aquatic > Freshwater > Creek >...
GGCAGCGCTCAAGAGCTCTGCCGGTTGCCCACCCCAAAGTAGTGCCGAGACGACGGTGTTGGTATCAGCGACGACGCGCACGCTCGGCCCGCGCGGTGGCGATCTCCGCATCGATCTCGGCTTCCGTCAGTGCAGGCTCCAGAGCGGCGAGCTTGCCCATGGTGGTGAAGAGTTGATCGACCTGGCGCTTGCGCATGGCCTCGCGCAACAGCGTCTCTAGGGCCTCGGGCTTCAACAGTCCAGCGGACTGGGCCTGGCGGGCCAGGTCGTCCGGTAGTGACACAGTGACGTTCGTCATGCGCTGGCTCCTTCAGGCGTTTACAACGACATGCGCAATTATGGCGCGCACAAGGGCAGGAATGTCGAGAATGATCCGACGGGGCCGACTGAGCGGAATCGATAACGACTTTTGGTTCAGTTCAGGGCCTATTCCGACCCCCGAAGCAGTCATATCGGAAGTCATGATGTTTGTTTGCTTCCGTCACGTTAAGACGGGCGCGCGAGTAATCGCGAAAAGCTCTAGACATGGGCTCCACTGAATGCGGACGGGGACGTCAAATCTATTGAAATGGGTGGGGCACAATTGGGGGCATCTGGGCTGAAACGCATTGGAAATACTCCGATGGATTAATCAGTTGCATCCCTGAGTCGACTCCCTTCCGCTCCACCAAAAAAATATTATAAATCATGATGTTAAGAAGTTTGCAGCCGTGTTTTGCAACACCTCTGCCCCGTAGCCGGTCAGCAGCAAGGGAAAGGCACGATGGGTTTCATATAGACAGGCGATAAATCTAAAGAGCATTTTATAGTTGCCTGTGCCAGGATCTGATCATGTTTGATCGCTGGTACGCCCACACTCTGGCGTACGCGGCTTGCCCGCCCTATGTGCATTTGGTTTTCGGTGCCCGCCAGACTGGTAAGTCGACGCTGGTCACACACCTGCTCCAGCAGTCTGATGTCGTCCAGATCGACTTTACCCAGGCTCAAGAGCGCTCCTGCTTTCTGGTTGACTCTGACGAGCTAATCCGCCTCTGCAGGGGTTTGCCAAAGCGACGCAGACCCACCACTATTTTTATTGACGAAGCGCAGCTTTGTACATCACCTGTACTCACTGACATTAGCAGAGCGCCCCGCAGTCGAAACGGCAGAACCGGTTCCCGCGTCGCCACTGCCATTGCCGTGGCCTCGTGGCAGCGAGTACCGCAATTTGTTTCCCGCAGCGACCCTGGAAGCGCGGCTGACGTACGGCGAATTGCCGGGCGTCGTGACGGCCTCCAAGATTGATCGATCCAACATCCTGCGCGCCTATGCCTTTAGGCGGGCATCGCGTTTCAGGTATCTGCGCTGGCATCTGGACGTGGCCAATGGGAGATGCCTCCAGCCATGTCGCTAACAGACAAGTCGGCCGCCAACGCTGAGCCTGCCGCGAAACCGTACCGTCTATTCGACAGCGGCGGCCTTTACCTCGAAGTGTCGAGCACGGCGGCAAAATACCGGCGAATGCTGTACCGCTTTGGCGGCAAGGAGAAGCGGCTGGCCCTCGGCGTGTACCCGGAAGTAGGGTTGAAGGGCGCCCGTGGACGGTGCCAGGACGCGCGATAATTGCTCATGGACGGCATTGATCCGAGCGAACACAAGAGGATCGCTCGTGCCTCTCGTGCCGGTGCCGCCGCGAACAGTTTCGAAGTGGTGGCGCTGGAGTGGCTGGCAAACGAGCCGAGGCAAGGCACTGCCCCCTCGCTGATCCCACCAGCGGCAGAATACAGCTGCGCGTTGCAATCCATAAGCAGTGACGCGCTAAGGACAAATACGAATCGACAGCGGGAAGGCATTGCGATATCTAGCATAGGTGCTTCACTGCTATGTCAGCAAAGTGTATGGGAAATAGCCCACCTCAATTCGGAGAAAACGCATGACTACACGTCACACCACGAACGGCGTTCTGTGGACGCTGCTGGCCACCGTGATCTTATCAAGCGCTGCCATAGCGACCGAGCAGTCGTCGGTCGCGCTGCAGGAGCCTTCGAATGAGATGCGCGCGAAGATGGCTAGTTTGCACGAGCAGATGGCGACGTGTCTGCGCTCCGACAAACCCGTCAAGGATTGTCGCGCTGAGATGATGAAGGCCTGTCAGCAACTCGGAAACGATCAAGGCTGCCCGATGATGGGTATGGGCGCGCACCGTCGCATGATGAGGACACCTGGGTCGCATGCTCCCGAAGGCAAGTAAGCCGCAGGCGTTTGTTGCGCTGCGAAGGCGCAGATCGAGGAACAATGAGGAGGTCAGTCATGACTACGCAGCAGGCTGTGGAGCAGAACCGATTCCGCGGCAGCGTTCGTGAAAGTGCCAAAATAGATCGCATGCCAGAACCCGAGGCTCTCTGGGATGAAGAGGGGCGGTGGGCGATGATCGCCGAGAATGCCTATTACCGCGCGGAGCGTCGCGGCTTTCTCCCGGGCAATGAGGTGGAGGATTGGTTGGCGGCCGAAGAGGAAGTCGACGGCCAGGCGCGCCTCACTGCCGCGGCCTGTTAGGGCGATACGGAGCGAGAGCGAGTTCGGCTGTGCTCGCGGTGCGGTGGCGGCTAAAGATCCTGCCGGGCTGAGGTGGGCGGGCGGCGATAGGCGAGAAGTTTTGCGGCGCCGAGTGCGAGGAATACAAAGACTCCAACGGTGGCGGCCAATGAAAGGAGGTTCAACGCCAGCGGTCTGTAGAGTAGGACCAGTGGCACCAGCGCCTCGGGGATCTGATCAAGTAAAGGCCAGTCCTCGCCACTGCGAAACCCCACGCGGCGCTTGATGAAGGAGGACACGAGATCTCCGACCAGTCCCAACAGGCCAACCGCCGCGGCGATTACGGGTCCGATCGACAACATCGTACCCAAGGCGCCCGCGGCGAACATCCCACCGAGCAACCCTCGCCAGGTCTTGTGAGGGCCCAAGACCGGTCGGCCGTCACGCCATGGGCGACCGCCATCGATGGGCGTCGCGCAGCGATCCTTGAGGAGCATCGAGAGCAGCACCGGCACGCTGTTGGCGACCGCGAGGAGGAGCAAGACATCGATACGAATGAGCCGAAGAACGTCCATGGCGTGAATCATACGCCGGCACAATCGGGACGGCACCGCGCCGAGGAAATCCATAACTCCGTTATTCACCCGCATGAGGTTGGGCGTACGCGTCGATGTGCCGAGACGCGGTCTGGTGATTTGGCTCGCAGCCTTGAGTTCCGAGATGATTTTCTCTGTGCTCGCCGTGGTCTTTACTACGGTGACCGGCGTCTCGGCGGCGATACTCGGGCAAATTGAAGGCGTAGCGGATTTGTCCGCCACGTGATGCGTGGCTTGCCGCCGTAGCGGATCGGGGCAGACGGAATTGGGCGAGCCGGGGAATCTGGAAATCCTGATTGAGCTGCTGACGACTGAAGCGCCGCCGGTCGTTGCAGGCGTTCCCGTGCGGCTCATCAATTGGCCATTAAAGCGCGCCTGATAACGTCGAGCTTGGAGCGGTTGATCCCGTGACGAGTCCTGAATGCACCGGGAATACCGAGCTTACGGCTGTTGCGGCAAAGGTGCGTGAACGGCTGCAATGGGCGGTGGATACGGCGTAGCCGCTGGATGGGGAGGCGGTCGATCGGCGAACGTCTCCCAATCAAATTGAAAAGAGCAGCGGAATCCAGGCCGCGACAAGCGTCAGGATCAGACCCAGACCGACTTGGGTGCCATAGGCGCGCCCGCCGGCGAGGAACGCTGCGCCCAATTTGCTTAACGTGTTCGCCGAGAGCGCGGCAAGGACGGGTAGGGGGATAGCGGCGAGAGAAGTTTTCCCGCTCGCGGCCAGCGACAGCGTGGAGGCGGCCGCCGCATGGACATCGAACGCTCCCGCCAACGCGGCGGCCGCAATGGCGACCGTACCGCCCAGGTACTGGCGGGCGAGGGAAACGATTGCGGTGACGGCAGCCAATAGTACTGCGAATCCCAATGCATGGAGGAGGTTGAAGGCACGGCCCGGTGATGGCGCGGTCGTGGAATGACCTCTCTGGCGCCAGAGGCTTAGCCCCGCGGCGGCTAGTATGACGAACAGCGCAAGACCCAGTGAGGGCGCCAAAATCGGCAAGGCCTGCGGGCACACCGCAAGCACGACCACGCCGAGCAACACGACAGTCGCGACCGTGGAAAAGAGCGCCCCGGCCACACAGGCAACGCGCAAGTGCGGCTCTTTGCGTGAGCGAGCACCAAGCGCCGCAATGGTACCCGTGCTGGAAACAAAACCCGCCGCTAACCCAGAAAGTGCCAAACCGAGACGCGCACCGGCAGCACGCAGCGCAATGTAGCCCACGGCCTGCAAAGCCATGAACAGCACCACGAGTTCCCATAGACGTCGCGGGTTTGCCCCCGCAATCTCCGGCACTGCGCGATCGGGCAAGAGCGGCAGCAGGACCAGCGCCGCCGCGGCAAACACCAGGGCATCGCGCAGTTCCGTCTCGGACAACGTATCGACCGAGAATTGGTGCAGTGCATCGCGGCCCGCGAGCAGGATCGTCACCACGACGGCGCCGCCCGCTGCGACGGCGGGATGCGCAATCGCCATCACGCCCAAAAGGTAGGTCACCAGCAAGGCCACCTCAGTGGTCACTCCGGGGTCGCTGGTTCGGTATCGCCAATAGGCCACCGTGGCCAGCGCGCCTATCATTGCGGCGCCAGCCGCAATCAGGAGGGGTTGTTGCAGCAGTTGCGCGCCGGCACCTGCGAGGGCCGCAAGGGCGAACGTGCGCACGCCGGCGAGCGCTCGCTTAGGTCCCTTGCCCTTGCGCCGCTCCCGTTCGATGCCGATTAGGAGACCGCTGCCGAGGGCCGCGGTAAATCCCAGCAGTGCAGTTTCAGAAAGCGCCATAGGAGCGATTATGCCGGCTCGGCCAGGCGGGAGGGGCCTGTGTGTGTCCGGCGCCGGGGAGATCATCGGCATGTCGACGGAACCTTCGACATCTTGTGCCGTGGCGCAGCCGGCGATTGGGGATTCTCGCGGTGAGGCGGATCGGGCAGTGTCGGCATAGGAAGGTCGGCTGCCGAGCGCTGTGCGCTGGGCTGGAATATGGGAGATCCGGAGTCGGCTGTGGCGCCGGCGCGGCACTGCGGCAACTCGCCAAGGCCGACATGAGCTTGAGCTGGCCAAGACTGAAGTGGGCGCGCTCAGAATGGCGCCATCCCGGTCCGTGGGCGCGGAAGATATCCGCGACCTCCAGGCCTGACACGAACCGCTCCAACGCGGGTTGTGCCGACTCCAGGGGACTGAGCGCTTTGCGCAAGGTCTCGGTAGCCACCAGGGTATAGAGCGAAGTGGGTTCGAGCTTCTTGTGGCCGCGCCACCGCCGTACTCCGGACGAACGTGGGCGAATGCCCGGTCTTTGGCACAGCCCATAAGCTTCTTCGGCGACCGGAGCTCGCCAGAAGCTACCTTGTGAACTTCCCCTCTGAGCGCCGTCAATCACGCGCTTGAAGAATCCCTCGATGATGCGACCGTGCCGGCATCCGCTGTAGGAAAGGTAGTCAAGACAACCGTTAAGAAGGTTGATACCTTGGTCGCTCGCGTGGCAGCGGCACGTGGCCCGCCCGTGCTCTTGATGTTGGATGGGGCGCAGGCGCTTGCGGAGTCCCCCGAAGGCGCAAGTATTATGGCCTCGCTGAGGGCAGTCTCGCAAAAACGCAAGCGCGATGCGCTCGCGGTATTCACCGGATCGTCGCAAGACGCACTGGTGGCGATGATGGATGCCTCAGGCGGACCGATGTACCAGTTCGCGCAGTTATTGAACTTTCCAGTACTCGGCGACTACTACCTGAATCTGCTGGCTCATCATTCTTCGCGCGTACACAAGAGCAAGCGACTAGACCTGGCGGTGCTGGAGCGACTCAAGCGTGTAGGCATTCTGAGCGGTACGGGCGGGGAGTACCTGATTGTAGATCCACTACTCGTAGATTACCTTTTCGCCAATGGACCGGATCGATTGCTGTGAACAGCAAGTTGACAGGATTTGAATCTGCGACTCCTGCGTCCCGAACTGACTTCTCCGTTGCCCATTGCCAGTCAATGAAATATGTGACTATTGGCTTTGATTTGTGCAGTGACCGGCCCGCTGTCAGAATGCCACCGGATGCAAGAATTTTCACCCCACCTGGAAGTGCTCCCCGCCGCACAACGCCGGTTATGGGGCGATTTGTCGGCGGTCCCGGTGGAGTTTGTGCTGTACGGCGGAACCGCGCTCGCGCTTCACTTGGGACACCGCAATTCCGTCGATTTCGACTTCTTCGGAAGCGCTGGGCTCAACCTGCCGAGGCTCGAAGCGGTGATCCCGTTTCTGGCGGGAGCGAAAATCATCCAGCGTGCAGAAAACACATTGACTGCGCTGGTTGATCGAGGGGGCACCATAAAGGTGTCCTTTTTTGGCGTGCCGAAACTACCGCGCTTGGCGCCGGCCCACGTGGCTCGCGACAATCACTTGCAGGTTGCCTCGCTGCTCGATCTTGCCGGCACCAAGGCGTCGGTCGTTCAATTGCGTGCCGAGGCCAAGGACTATCTCGACATCGATGCGCTGATGAGGTTGGGGAAAATCGGTTTGCCCACAGCGTTGGTGGCTGCCCAGAAGCTCTACGGGCCTACGTTTAATCCAGAAATCACGCTCAAAGCACTGTCCTACTTTGGTGACGGAAATCTGCGCAATCTGTCCGAGGATATCAAGGACCGACTTGCCGCCGCTGCACGTGCCGTCGATCTGGATCATCTACCCGCTATCGCTGGTCCCTCCCATCGAGCGTCCAGAGACTATGGATCAGAACTGTGAAACCATTGCCCATTACGTCCCTGATGCTTGATCTGGCCCAGCGGATCATCTGGTTCGAGCCGGGCGAACAGGCCCTGGCCGACCCGGTACGGTTCCTGGCCTATGCCATGACGTATGCGCAGCACGAGGACATGCGCGAGATCCGTCGTCACGTTTCCGATGACGATTTTCGGGAGGCGCTCGACCAAGCGCCTCCCGGGATCATCGACCCCCGGTCCTGGGCATACTGGAATTCAAAGTTGGGTCGGTACCCGGCGCCGCCGCTGCCGGTACGACGGTTTGCAATTTCTGCTGTCGGCTAACGAGCGGCGCGCCAGGTGGAAACCTCCGTGGATGTCCGATCCGGGCCACTCAGGCCTCAAGCATCTTCTTGACGTACTCCGGCCGCAGCGGGAAGCGGCGCGCGGGCTTGCCGGTCGCGTCGAAGAACGCGGCGGCAATGGCAGGGGCGGCCAAGGCGTTGGCGCTCTCCGATCCTTGCCCGTAGATGCCAAACTCCGGCCGGGGCGCGATCACCACCTTGATTTCGGGCAACTCCGCCATGGTGAGGATCGGGTAGCTGGCCCAGTCCGTGGAGGTGATCGCGCCGGCATCGAAGCTCACCTCTTCGTGCAGCGCCTGGCTGATGCCCATGGTGCAGCCCGCCTGTACCTGGCGCTTCAGCTGCAGCGGGTTTACGACGATCCCGAGGTCGAGCACGATGGTCAGTCGCTCTACCTTCACCTCGCCGGTGGACGGCGTGACCACGATGGTGCAGGCGCAGGCCCAGTAACCGTTGTCGCGCAGCATGATGGAAACACCTTGTCCGCGTACCATTCGATCGCCGGTTGCGCTGTGCGTCGGCGACGGCGAAGGACGTGTTTCCCAGCCCGACTCGACGCGCAGCCGGTTGAGGATCACCAAGAAGCGCTCGTTGTCGACATGGTCGAGCCGGAACTGGATCGGGTCGGCGCCAGCAAGCGCTGCAGCCTCGCTGATCGCTACTTCGCGCGGGAAGTTCTGCTGGAACTGGATCGGCGTGCGCATCGAGTGATCGCGCAGGCCGACGCCGATCGGCGATTCGCGCTGGCCGATCTGGTAGGTACCAAAACCCTGTTCTTCAACATTGGCGATGCCGCCGTACACCCAGGTGTCGGCGATGTTCAATTCCGCCGCATGGACGAAGTCCGTCGTGCCGGGCCGCGGTGCATCGATGGTGGGCAGGCCCGCCAGCACCGCGCCGATGAGGCGATCGTCCTGCATCGGCGGGGCCTTGTGGGCGGCTTGGTAGGCGCTGATCCTGCCGCTGGCATCGAGCCCCACGTGGATCTCCGACAGCCCCGCGCCCGATTGGGTCGACCATTGCATGTCGTCGTGGCGCATCCACTGCACGCGCACAGGGGCGCGCAGCTCGCGCGACAACAGCACGGCCTCGTCTTCCGAGCCTGCATTGCCGCCATTCGAGCGCCCGAAGTGGCCGGGGCCCGGGTAAGTGCGCACGACCACCTTATCGATGGAGGTACCGAGCATCTTGGCCAGCGAGTAGCGCAGGTACTGCGGGTTCTGGCTGTGGGTGTGCACCGTGACCGAGCCATCGGGCTTCACGTCGGCGAGCGACACCGTCGGACCGATCGGCGCGTGCTTGAGGTAAGGCACCTGATAGCTGGCCTTGTGGATACGCGTCGCCTTGGCGAAGCCTTCTGCAATTGCCCCACTGTTTGCGCGGCCCTTGCGCACAGGCACTTCGCTCCAATCCACCTTCTGGCCAAGGTGGTCGAACAGGCCCTGGTGACCGGGCAGCCCCTGCCATTGGCTCCAGCTCGTGCCGGCGGCTACTTGCTGTGACGCCTGCACGGCTTCCCATTCATCGGGCGATACCACCGCGACGAAGTTGCCGATCACCACGACACGTGTGCGCGGATACTGCGCGGCATCGAGCCTGCCCGCGGAGAGCAGCTTCGATCCGAGCGTGGTCGGATGGATCGGGCGCGCATGCAGCATGCCGGGCAGCTTGATGTCGCCCACCCAGGGCGTCTCGCCGGAGATCTTGGGCCGGATGCTGGGGTTCTTGAGTGGCTTGCCGACGATGCTGTAGTCGGCCGTGGGCTTGAGCGGCGGACTGCCGGTGACCGTCAGGCCGGCGAAGCCCGTCGCTTCGCCGCTGATCGGGATCACGAGATCGAGGCTCTGGCCCGCAACGAGCTCGCCGTAGCTCGCGGACTTGCCGCCGCCCGAGAACACGCCGTTGCTGACCGTCACGCCCGTGCGCGGCAGTCTGAACTTCTGTGCTGCAAGGGACAGCACCGCCTCGCGCGTATAGGCGGCCACCTTGCGGAGGTTCTGCACGTTGGTGCGCAGCAGGCCGAAGGTGCCGCCGCCGTCCGGCGTGCGGTCGGTGTCGCCGGAGATGACCGTGGTCATGGCCTCGATCGGCACGCACAGCTCCTCGGCTACGATCTGCCGGTAGGCCGTATAGATCGAGCTCTGCCCGAAGTCGCACTTGCCGGTGCGGATCAGCACAGTGTTGTCGGCGTGGATCTCGATCCACGAGGTGGGCGCCGTGGCGTCGAGCGAGTTGCCGCTCGTCGCCGCTGCGGATGCCGCGGCCGGTGCGGGCCGGCTGATGGCGGCCGTCACGATCAACGCTCCGCCGGCGGCCAGGAAGCCGCGGCGGCTCAGCGCCGCGCCGAACACCGACAGGGCATCGGGGCCGTTCACTTGGCACCGCCGTCAGCCATCAGGCGCGCGGCGCGGTGCGCACCCTCGAGGATGGCGGCGTAGCTGCCGCAGCGGCACAGGTGGGGCGAAGGGCCTGAGGTGGTGAGCGCAGCCTTGATCTGCTCATCGCTAGGGAAAGGCGTGTGCTCGAGGAGTTCGGTGACCTTGATCATCATGCCAAACTGACAGATGCCACACTGCGGCACCTGCTCCTCGATCCAGGCTTCCTGCACCGGATGCAGCGTGCGGGCCGCATCTTCCGCCGAGAGTCCGCGATGCCGGGCCCAGCGCGCGGGTAGGCCCTCTACCGTCGTGACCTCCTTGTGGCCGACCGCCGCAATCGGCGTGATGCAGGAGCGGACCTCCACGCCGTCGAGCAGGACCGAGCAGGCGCCGCATTGCGCCAGGCCGCAGCCGAACTTCGGTGTCATGACATCGAGTTCGTTGCGCAGCACATATAGGAGTGGCGTGTCGCCGGGCGCACGGACGGTGCGCAGTCTGCCGTTGATCTTCAGTGTGGTCATGACAATGCCTCTGGTGTGAGGGAGTTCCCCGCTTGTTCAGCGATACGAAAGCTGCAGTATGGCTTCGGGCAGACGAGCGCCCTGCACGACGATGGATGCGCAGGTCGATTCAATCGTGGCTATCTCCTGGGCCGACAGTGACACGGTAACAGCGCACAGATTCTCTTCCACCCGATCGAGCCGCCGCGTGCCGAAGATTGGCACGATAAAGGGCTTGCGCGCCAGTAGCCATGCGAGGGCGACCTGGGCGGGCGTGGCGCGCTTTTCGCCCGCAATGCGGCGAAGCAGTTCGACCAGCGCCATGTTCGCTGCACGCGCCTCCTTCGTGAACCGTGGAGATATCGAACGGAAATCGGTGGCCGCCAGCGTCGTGCTGGCGTCCACCTTGCCAGTAAGGAAGCCGGCGCCCAGAGGACTCCAGGGGACGAATCCGATGCCCAACTCTTCGCAGAGCGGCAGGATCGCGGGCTCGGGCTCCCGGGTCCACAGGGAATATTCGCTCTGGATCGCGGTGACCGGCTGCACAGCGTGCGCGCGACGAATCGTTCCGGCGCTCGCCTCCGAGAGGCCGAAATGTCGAACCTTGCCGGCTTCGATCAGGCCCTTTACGGTACCCGCGACCTCTTCGATGGGCACGGCGGGGTCCACGCGGTGTTGGTAGAGCAGGTCGATGTGTTCGGTCCCCAGGCGGGCGAGCATTGCGTCGGTGACGCGCACGATGTGATCCGGCCGGCTGTTCAGGCCCGCTCCCCGCTTGCCCGTATCCGGATCAATGGCGAAACCGAACTTGGTGGCGATCAGGACCTTGTCGCGTACCGGAGCCAGCGCTTTTCCGACCAGGACTTCGTTGGTCCAGGGGCCATAGGCCTCGGCCGTGTCGAAGAATGTCACACCCAGTTCGTAGGCGCCGCGGATGACCTTGATCGCATCCTCTTCAACCGGCGATTCACCGTAGGAGGAGGCGAAGCTCATTGTGCCGAAGCCGATTTCAGAAACGCTGAGCTTCCCCAGCAGTCGATGTCTCATTGCAAGCCTCTTTGGATGGTCTTCTGGGCATGGGGAGAGCTTTTAGCACTCGTTGGATTGTGCGATAAGCCTCTATAATCGGAATGGAGCAATACCCAGGAGTTATCAATGCACAGGGAAACGCTGGGCGATCTGGCCGTGTTCCTGGCTGTGGCTGAAGCGCGCAGCTTTACCCGTGCCGCGCGTACGCTCGCGACATCCCAGTCCGCCGTCAGCCAGATCGTACGGCGCCTCGAGGCCGAGCTGGGGTTGAAACTGTTGACGCGCAACACCCGCCACGTCGCCCCGACCGAAGCGGGCGAAAAGCTGATCGAGACGCTGCGACCGGCGTTCAACGACATCACGGGGCGAATTTCGGCGCTGAGCGCGCTCAAGAAGCGCCCATCCGGCACCGTGCGCATCACGGCCGGACGCCACGCTGCGGAGACGGTGCTCTGGCCAAAGCTGAGCCGCCTGCTGGCGGATTTCCCGGAGGTCAGCGTCGAGCTCTCGATCGACAGCGCCCTGACCGACATCGTGGCGGACCGGTTCGATGCCGGTGTCCGACTGGGCGAGCAGGTCGCGAAGGACATGATTGCCGTGCGTATCGGACCGGACCTTCGCCTCGCGGTGGTGGGAGCGCCCGCGTACTTCAGCAAGCACGGTCGCCCGAAGTCTCCCCATGAACTCACTGGCCACCGCTGCGTCAACATCCCACTGGCCACCAAGGGCGGGTTCTACGTCTGGGAATTCGAGAAGGACGGGCGTGCCGTCAACGTCCGGGTCGAAGGGCCGTTGGTTCTCAATGATTCGATCTTCGTGCTCAAAGCTGCGGCGGAGGGGCACGGGCTCGCCTGCGTGATGGAAGACCTCGCGCGCGAGCAGATAGCCAGCGGCGGCCTGGTTCGCGTGCTGCAGGACTGGTGCCCGCCTTTTGCCGGGTATCACCTCTACTATCCCGATCGCCGCCAGTTGCCGCCGGCGTTCACGCTGCTCGTAGAGGCGCTACGGTACAAGAAGCGGACGCAATGATTTAAGGACGCAAGTGCGGGGAGGCATTCAGGAGGGGTCGCGGGCAGCCGCTCCCTGCATAAGCCGAACCAGTCCCAGCAGTTCGTCCTGGGCTGTATCGGACACCACACAATATTCCAGATCTCCCGCTCTCCAAAAGACGAGGTGATACCCATCTCGAGTTACCTGGCTTGGGAAAAATCGCGCACCGGCGTCCCAGCTGAACAGGTTGATGACATGTGCGCCGTGGCGAAATACCAGCACCGCCGCGCGCTGGTGCAGAAGGTAATCGACCCGACCCCCAAGGAGCTTGTAGCCTTCGGATTCGAAATCCACCACCAGCGGCGAAACATCGGCGCGGCCGGCAAACCAGGGCTTCACCGTATGTTTGTCCGTGGACACCACGTCAACGAGGTGCGAGGACATCAATGAGCCCACGTGCGCGCCCAGCAGTTCATCGACCATGGGACTGGTGAGCGGTGGCAGCCACAGAAAATAGGCGAGCGCGGCGGCCGCAACCGCCGTGCCCAGACCGCTCCAGGCACCCAGCCAGAAGGATGGCGAGCGCCAGCGGCGTCCCCCACCGTCCTGTGCATCAAGGGCACGCATCACTTTCGCGCGCAGCGCCGGCGGGGTCTCGAAATAGGGGAGATCCCGACGCAGCGCAGTGCGCAACTGCAGAAGATCCTGATACAACGCACGGCACTCGCTGCACTGCTCCATGTGCCGCTCAATGGTGTGGGCGGCAAGCGCATCAACTTCGCCGTCGCTATAGGCCTGTACCAGCGGGGCTTCAGGGCACGACACGGGGCGCTCCCTCGATTTGTGATTGCCAGCGTCTCTTCAGCGCCGCGCGCGCGCGCGCCAGCCTCGACATCACGGTACCCAATGGTACGTTCACGACCGCAGCAATCGCGCGATAGTCCATATCCTCAACTTCTCTCAAGATCAGGATCGCTCG
>Ga0075015_100000563_pt1 | contig 12989 bp, 11 predicted proteins | sample AleBraG_ABR_2013_FD_71476 | JGI IMG/M metagenome (GOLD analysis project Ga0075015, IMG submission 71476) | Freshwater sediment microbial communities in response to fracking from Pennsylvania, USA - Alex Branch Run_MetaG_ABR_2013 | ecosystem: Environmental > Aquatic > Freshwater > Creek >...
GCGCGGGTCATGATGGCGAAGACCTCGCCGACCGCGTGCAGCGACAGCACACCCTCACGGAGTCTGGCGCCGCCGGAGTGCCACAACCCGATGACCGGGCAGTTGTCGGCGAGTGCTCGGGCATAGGCGGCGAGGATGACCTTGCAGCCCGCCGACCCCATGGCGCCGCCTTGTACCGACGGGTCGGAGGCGAACGCCACCGCGGGGGTTCCGTGCACCCGGCCGGCGCCGGCGAGCATTCCGCTGTCGTCTTCGGCCGTGATGATCATGAACGAGCCCGGGTCGAACAGTGCCGCCATCCGCACCTTGGGGTTGCGGGGGTCGACCGTCGGGCCTGCTTCGCCGCCGCGGACCGCGACGGTGGCGGGCGCGACGTCGGCAGCGGTCATCAGGCGCTCCGGAACAGCACGGCGATGTTGTGGCCGCCGAAGCCGAAGGAGTTGTTAAGGGCGGCGATGGGGCCGTCGGGCAGCACCCGGGGGGCGCCGTGGACGACGTCCAGGGCCACGTCGTCGTCTGGGTCATCGAGGTTGATGGTCGGGGGCGCGAGGCGGTGGTGGAGGGCAAGGACGGTCGCGATGGACTCCACGGCGCCGGCGGCGCCGAGCAGGTGCCCGGTCATCGACTTGGTCGCCGAGACTGCCACCCGGTCGGTGGCTGCGCCCAGGACGCCTCGGATCGCCGCTGCCTCGGCAACGTCCCCCTGTGGAGTCGACGTGGCGTGGGCGTTGGCGTGGACGATGTCGGCTGCAGTCAGGCCGGCGTCGGCGAGGGCGAACTCGATGGCGCGCTTGGCGCCTGCCCCGACTGGGTCCGGCTGGGCGATGTGGTGACCGTCGGAGGTGATTCCCGAGCCCGCGACGACCGCGTACACGCGGGCGCCGCGCGCTGCGGCGTGAGCTGCGGACTCCAGGACCAGCACCCCGGCGCCTTCTCCGAGGACGAACCCGTCGCGGCCCTTGTCGTACGGCCGTGACGCCCGCTCGGGCTCGTCGTTGCGCTTGGACAACGCCATCATCGCCGCGAACGCAGCCATCGGCAGCGGGTGGATGCACGCCTCCGTGCCACCGGCGACGACCACGTCGGCGCGGCCGGAACGGATCATGTGCACCGCGTAGGTGACTGCTTCGGCGCCCGAGGCGCACGCCGACACCGGGGTGTGCACCCCGGCCCTGGCCTTGAGCTCGATCCCGACGTACCCGGCGGGGCCGTTGGGCATCAGCGCCGGGATGGTGTGCGGGGACACCCGCCGCGCCCCCTTCTCGCGCATGGTGTCCCACGCGTTGAGCAGGCTCACCGCGCCGCCGATCCCGGAGGCGATCACCACGCCGAGGCGCAGGGGATCCACCTCCGGGGAGCCGGCGTCGGCCCAGGCCTGCCTGGTGGCGATGAGCGCGAACTGCTCACTTCGGTCAAGCTTGCGTGCCTCGACCCGGTCCATCACCTCGAGCGGGTCGACCAGGGCGGTGGCCGCGAACCGCACCGGAAGCTCCTCGGCCCATGGCTCGGTCAGCGCTCTGGCGCCGGAGGTGCCAGCGAGCAGGGCCGCCCAGGTGCTGGCGACGTCACCGCCGATCGGCGTCGTCATCCCCAGTCCGGTGACCACCACATCGGTGTCGGTCTGCTGACCCACGGCTACGGCCCTCCAAGCGTCACGGTTGAGCGGGTGCTGAGCGGGCGTCGCGTTCAGGCGCCCGCGGCCGCGATGTACGAGACCGCGTCGCCGACCGTCTTGAGGCCCTTGACGTCGTCATCGGGGATCTTGACGTCGAACTTCTCCTCGGCGGCGACGACAACCTCGACCATCGACAGCGAGTCGATGTCCAGGTCGTCGACGAAGGACTTGTCGAGCTGCACGTCGTCGACCGGGACTCCGGCGACCTCGTTCACGATGTCGGCGAGGCCGGAGAGGATGTCCTGCTGGGTGGCCATGCTGGGGGACTCCTTCGGTGGATGGTCATGGGGTGGTGCTGTGGTGCGCACCGCGGCTGCGGTGTCCTGCTGGCAGGCTAGCGGCCCCGGAGGGGGTCGGTGTTCAGGGGAGGGTGACGACCTGGGCGGCGAAGGACAGGCCGGCACCGAATCCGATCAGTAGCGCGGTGCCCCCGTGGGGAGCCTCGCCGTTGTCCAGCAGCCGCTCCATGGCTAGCGGAACCGACGCCGCGGAGGTGTTGCCGGTGGTGACGATGTCGCGGGCGACCGCGACGGTGTCCGGCAGGCCGATCTTCTTCACCATCGCCTCGACGATGCGCAGGTTGGCCTGGTGCGGGATGAACGCGTCGAGCTGGTCGGCCCTGACCCCGGCCTTGTCCAAGGCCGCCTGACACACCGGGGCCATCTGGAAGACGGCCCAGCGGAATACCTGCTGGCCGTTCATCGACAGTGTCGGGAACTTGTGGGTGGGGTCGTCGCGCAGCGCGTACCAGGGGACGTTCTGGGTGATGGCGTCGGCCTGGCCGCCGTCGGCACCCCAAACGACTGGTCCGATCCCGGGGGTGTCCGAGGGCCCGACGACCGCAGCGCCGGCGCCGTCGCCGAAGATGAACGCCGAGCCGCGGTCGTACGGGTCGACCATGTCGGTGAGCTTTTCCACCCCGACGATCAGCACGTACTGCGCCGAGCCGCCGCGGACCATGTCACTGGCGATCGCCAGTGCGTGGCAGAACCCGGCGCAGGCCGCCGAGATGTCAAACGCTGCGGCGTTGGTCGCTCCCAACCGGTGACCGAGCACCGCCGCCGCGGAGGGGGTCTGCATCAGGTGGGTGACTGTGGCCACGATCACACAGCCGATCCGGTCGGCGGTGATCCCGGAGTTGGCCATCGCCTTCTCCGAGGCCACCAGGGCCATGTCGATGACCGACTCGTCCGGCGCGGCAGCGTGCCGGGACTGGATCCCGGAGCGCTCACGGATCCACTCGTCGGAGCTGTCGATGCGCTCGACGATCTCCGAGTTCGGGATGACTCGGGACGGCCGGTACCCGCCGACGCCGAGCATCCGCGCGTAGGGGGCGCCCTGGCTCATCGTGAACACTGGTGCCCCGCTCATGCCGGCACCGCCTGCGGGTGCAGCCGCACCAGCGGCTGCCCCGGCGCGACCGGGTCGCCGTCCTCGACCAGCCACTCGACCACGTGGCCTCCGTGCGGGGCGGTGACCTGGTGCTCGTCGCGAAGGGTCACCACGACGCCGACGGTGTCGCCGGGGACCAGCAAGTCGGCGCTCGCGCCGCGCCGGAACGTCCCCTTCGCCGGAGCGACCAGCAGCCGCCAGGTCGGCATGTCGGACACCGGGTTGCTGCTGCCGTGCCGGGCGACCAGGTCGCGGGCGGCATCCAGGTCGTCGGGGGTCTTCAACGCCACCGTCTCCACCCCGGGGATGGCCCGCTTCGCAAGGGCGGTCAAAGTCCCGGCTGGTGGCAGCTCCAGAATCCCGGTGACGCCGAGGTCAGCCATGGTGCGCAGGCACAGGTCCCAGCGCACCGGGGAGGCGACCTGCTCGACGATCCGACGAAGCACCTGCCGGCCGTCGTGAACCACCGCGCCGTCGCGGTTGGACAGCAGCCGGGTGCGGGGGTCGTGAGTGCTCACCGAGGACGCCAGCGCCGCCAGCGCACCGACTGCGGGGGCCATGTGCTCGGTGTGGAAGGCACCGGCGACCTGCAGCGCCTTCAGCCGCGCTCCGGCGGGCGGGTCCGCGGCCAGGGCTGCCAGCTGCTCCAGGGTGCCACCGGCGACGATCTGGCCGGCGCCGTTCTCGTTCGCCGCAACCAGGCCGTGCTCGGCGAGCTTGGCGACAACGACGTCCCGGTCGCCGCCCAGGACCGCAGTCATTCCGGTCGCGGTGACCGCCGAGGCCTTGGCCATCGCCCGTCCCCGCTCGGCCACCAGCACCATCGCCTGCTCGGCGCTGATGACGTGCGCCGCAGCGGCCGCGGTGAGCTCCCCGACCGAGTGGCCGGCTCCGACCCCCACCTTCCCGAAGGCCTCGGTGGGGTGCGGGAACAGCTCGAGCAGCGGGATCAGTCCGGCCGCAACGATCAGGGGCTGAGCGATCGCGGTGTCGCGGATCGTCTCGGCGTCGGCGTCGGTGCCGTAGTAGGCGAGGTCCAGGCCGGCGCACGCCGACAGCCATCCCAGACGGGTGGCCACAGCGCGCAGCTCGAGCCATGGGGCGAGGAAACCGGGGACCTGGGCGCCCTGTCCGGGCGCGACGATGGCGAGCACCCCTCAACCGTGGTGCACCCAGCGGTGGCGCGGGGGTATCGACCCGAACCAGGATGCGGGCCGAGTGTTGTGGAGATCCTCCAATTGGAGGTGTCCTACAGATGTCCGTCCTGTTGCGCGGCCGCGTCCAGCCGCCCCAGGGTGAGTGCGATCCGCAGGGCGAAGGCGCCACGCGCGTCGGTGGGTGGGAAGCCGGTGGTCTCCGAGACTCGGCGCAGCCGGTACCGGACGGTGTTGGGATGAACGAACAGGGCCCGGGCGGCGCCCTCGATCGACCCGGACGCATCCAGGTAGGCCGTCAAAGTGCCCAGCAGGTCACCGGCGCCGTCGGCGAGCACCGTGTAGCCCTGCTCGATCAGCCGGGCCCGCGCCCCGCCGTCACCGGCCAGCGCCCGCTCCGGGAGCAGCTGCTCCGACGACACCGGTCTGGGCGCCCCCGGCCAGGCCGCTGCCGCGCGAAGCGCCGCGACCGCCTCCCCGGCCGACAAGGCCGCCGACGTCAGGTCGGCGACCACCGGCCCTGCGACCACCGGCCCGGGCGCGAACTGGCCGGCCATCGCCCTGGCCGCGCCCATCTGGTCGACCACCCCGTCGATCGCTACCACCAGACGGTCTCCCTGGACGGCGCTGATCACGTCGAGGCGGCCGGCCTTGGCGGCCCGCTGGACACCGTCAGCAACCGCGTCCGGTGAGGCGTCGGTCGCCCGCCCGACGACGACGGCGACCTGTCCGCGCTGGCCCCAGCCCAGCGCGGAGGCACGCGAGCGGATCGCCTCGTCGACCTCCCCCCGTAGCAGGGCGTCCACGACCAGTGCCTCCAGCCGCGCGTCCCAGGCACCGCGCGCCTCAGCGGCCTGTGCGTACACCTGCGCGGCGGCGAAGGCGATCTCCCTGGAGTACAGCAGCACCGACTCACGCACCAGCTGTTCGTCGCCGGGAGCGGCGAGCTCGTGCGCCCGGTCCTCCACCACTCCGATCGTGGCCCGGATCAGCTCGACCGTCTGCTGCAGCGTGACCGCGCGGGCCAGCTCGCGCGGCGCCGTCCCGAAGACGTCGGCGGTGATGGCCAGTTCCGGACCGGGGTCCCGAAACCACTCGATGAAGGCGGCGATACCGGCCTGTGCCACCAGCCCGACCCACGACCGCTCGTCGGGAGGCATCGCCCGGTACCACGGCAGCGTCTCGTCCATCCGCTGGATGGCGTCCGTGGCGAGCTGGGAGATCGCACGCTCGAAGCGGCGCACTGTCGCAGCACGCTCCTGGCTCACGCCCTCCAGGGTAGGCGCAGCGGCGATGTCCAGCAGCCTGGTTGTTGTAGAACATCAACAACGCCTCCGCTGGCAGCTGACCCCGGCGGGGCCCGCCCCGAGTCCGCGGTGGCGCCACGGCCGCGCCGCGCGGTGTTCGCAGCGGCATAACCTGGCCGGGTGGAGCCTGGGCAGCAGCCGCCGCGACGAGGTGGGCGCGCCCACCCCGTGCCCGCCAGCTGGCCGGGTGGTGCCAGGTGAGCGTGGTCAGGGCCACCGGTGCGCTTCGGCGCATCGCCTACCTGCTGGAAAGGGCCCAGGAGCCCACCTACCGGGTCAAGGCGTTCCGCGGCGCCGCCGCGGTCGTGGACTCCCTTTCAGGCGCCGACCTTGCGGCCCGCCTCGACGCGGGGACGCTCACCGAGCTGGCCGGGATCGGCCCGGTGACCGCGGCTGTCATCGAGGAGGCCTCGGGGGGCCGGGTTCCGGCCTACCTGGAGCGGTTGGAGGCCTCAGCCGCGGAGCCGGTCACCAAGGGAGGCGAGCAGCTGCGCGCGGTGCTGCGCGGCGACCTGCACACCCACTCGGACTGGTCTGATGGCGGGTCCCCGATCGCTGAGATGGCCCAGACGGCCTCCGGGCTCGGGCACGAGTACGTGGCCTTGACCGACCACTCACCGCGGCTGACCGTCGCCAACGGACTTTCCGCGCAGCGGCTGCGGGCGCAGCTGGACGTCGTGGACCGGCTCAACACGCAGATGGCCCCGTTCCGGATCCTCACCGGGATCGAGGTCGACATCCTCGATGACGGCAGCCTGGACCAGGAACCCGATCTGCTCGCCCGGCTCGACGTCGTGGTCGCCTCCGTCCACTCCAAGCTACGGATGGCCGCCGAGGACATGACCCGGCGGATGGTTGTCGCCGTGGCCAACCCGCACGTGGACGTGCTGGGCCACTGCACGGGGCGGATGGTGGCCGGCGGGCGGCAGCGGCCCCCGTCGCAGTTCGACGCCGAACTCGTGTTCGAGGCGTGCCGACGATTCGGCGTCGCTGTAGAGATCAACTCCCGACCCGAACGGCTCGACCCGCCCTCGCAGCTGCTTCGGCTGGCAGCGGAAACCGGGTGCCTGTTCGCCATCGACACCGACGCTCACGCGCCGGGCCAGCTCGACTGGCAGCCTTACGGCTGCGCCAGGGCGCAGGCGTGCTCAGTGGATCCGGCGACGGTGGTCAATACGCTGGGCGTCGAGGAGTTGCTGGCCTGGACCAGGAGGGCGCGATGAACACCGAGGTGGCCGTGCGCAGAGCCGGACAGCGGTTCGCCACCCGCACGTCGTGGCTGGACTCCAGGCACTCGTTCTCGTTCGGCCAGCACTACGACCCGGCCAACACCCACTTTGGTCTCCTGCTGGTCTCCAACGACGACGTGGTGGCGCCAGGCACCGGGTTCGAGACACATCCGCACCGGGACATGGAGATCGTCACCTGGGTGCTGGACGGGGCGCTGGTCCACCAGGACTCCCACGGGCACAACGGGGTCATCTACCCGGGCCTGGCCCAGCGGATGAGCGCCGGCCACGGGATACTTCACAGCGAGAAGAACGACTCCTGGCGCCTCACTGGCCAGGCACCGGACGACGCCCCAGTTCACTTCGTCCAGATGTGGGTGCTGCCCGACGAGGCTGGGATCACCCCGGGCTACCAGCAGCTCGACGTCGCAGCAGAGCTGGCCAGCGGCGACCTGGTCGTGGTGGCATCCGGCCGCCCCGAGCACCGCGATGCCGCGGCGATCCGCATCCACCAAAAGGACGCGGCACTGCTGGTGGCCCGGATCGGCCAGGGTGCCTCGGTGGCGCTGCCGGACGCCCCGTACGTCCACGTGTTCGTGGCCAAGGGCGCGGCGACTCTCGAAGGTGCCGGCGCGCTCGCCGCAGGGGACTCGGTGCGAGTCAGCGCCGCCCAAGGCCAGCGGCTCACCGCCGCGGGCAGCGGCGCCGAGGTGCTGCTGTGGCAGATGCACTCTGCCGCGACCTGACCCCCGGAGCCCGGTGCCGCCGGCTCCGGCCCGGTCAGGACTCGCCGAGGCCTGACCCCGGGTCGGCGGCCCGCACGTCGAGCAGGGAGTACTTCTCGATCGCCTGCGCCAAGGCACCACGGTCGACCTCGCCGCGACGGGCCAGCAGCGTCAGTGTCTGGACCACGATCGACTCCGCGTCGACCTTGAAGTGCCGGCGCAGCGCCCCGCGGGTGTCCGACATGCCCCAGCCGTCGGTTCCCAGCGCCGCGAAGTCGGTGTGCACCCACGGCATGATCTGGTCCTGGACGGCGCGCATGAAGTCGCTGACCGCAACCACCGGGCCCGCTCGACCCGCGAGCTGCTCGGTCACGAACGGGGTTCGCGGCTCCTGGTCCGGGTTCAGCAGATTCCACCGGTCGGCCAGCAGGCCGTCGCGGCGCAGCTCGTTCCAGGACGTCACCGACCACACGTCGGCGCGCACACCCCAGTCCTGCTCGAGGAGGTCGGCCGCCCGCAACGCCCACGGCAGCGACACCCCGGACGCGAGCAGCTGCGCCCCGGCCGGGCCGGCCGGCCCGTCGGCGGCCGCGCGGTACAGGTACATCCCTCGCAGCAGCGCCGCCACGTCCAGCCCCGGCGGCTCGGCCGGCTGCAGGTAGGGCTCGTTGTAGATGGTCAGGTAGAAGTAGATGTCCTCCGGTGTCTCGCCGTACATCCGCCGCAGACCGTCGCGCACGATGTGCCCCACCTCGTAGCCGAACGCGGGGTCGTAGTGGACCACTGCCGGGTTGGTCGCGGCGAGCAGCGGCGACTGGCCGTCCTCATGCTGCAGGCCCTCGCCGTTGAGGGTGGTGCGTCCCGCCGTCGCACCCAGGACGAAGCCGCGGGCCATCTGGTCCCCGGCGGCCCAGAACCCGTCACCGGTGCGCTGGAAACCGAACATCGAGTAGAAGACGTAGATCGGGATCATCGGCTCGCCGTGGGTGGCGTAAGAGGTGCCGACGGCTGTGAACGAGGCCACCGAGCCGGCCTCGTTGATCCCTTCGTGCAAGATCACCCCGGTCTCGGACTCTTTGTAGGACAGCACCAGGTCGCGGTCGACGGCCAGGTAGGTCTGGCCGTGCGGGCTGTAGATCTTCTGGGTCGGGAACAGGGAGTCCATCCCGAAGGTGCGTGCCTCGTCGGGGATGATCGGCACGAACCTGGCGCCGATCTCCGGGTCCTTCAGCAGCTCCTTGAGCAGCCGGACGAACGCCATCGTCGTGGCCACCGGCTGGTGCCCGGAGCCACGCCTGACCACCTCGTAGGGGCCGTCCGAGGGCAGGGTCAACGCCTTGGCGTGCGGACGCCGGTCCGGCAGGTACCCGCCGAGGGCGGTGCGGCGCTCGTGCAGGTACCGAATGACATCGGAGTCCGCCCCCGGGTGGTAGTACGGAGGCAGCTTGGCGTCCAAGGCTTCGTCGGGGACCGGGATCTGCAGGCGGTCACGGAAGACCTTGAGGTCGTCCAAAGACAGCTTCTTCATCTGGTGGGTGGCGTTGCGGGCCTCGAAGTGGCTCCCCAGCGTCCAGCCCTTGATCGTCTTGGCCAAGATGATCGTCGGCTGCCCGGAGTGCTCCGTGGCCGCCTTGTACGCCGCGTACAGCTTGCGGTAGTCGTGACCTCCGCGCTGAAGCGACCAGATCTCCTCGTCGGTCCAGTCCTCGACCATCTTGCGGGTACGGGGGTCGCGTCCGAAGAAGTGCTCGCGGACGAAGGCCCCGTCCTCGGCCTTGAACGTCTGGTAGTCCCCGTCGGGGGTCTGGTTCATCAAGTTGACCAGCGCCCCGGCGGTGTCGGAGGCCAGCAGCTTGTCCCAGCTGCGTCCCCACACGACCTTGATCACGTTCCAGCCGGCCCCGCGGAAGGTTGCCTCCAGCTCCTGGATCACCTTGCCGTTGCCCCGGACGGGCCCGTCCAGGCGCTGCAGGTTGCAGTTCACCACGAACGTGAGGTTGTCGAGCTCCTCACGTGCCGCCAGCCCGATCGCTCCGACCGACTCGACCTCGTCCATCTCCCCGTCACCGAGGAACGCCCACACGTGCTGGTCGCTGGTGTCCTTGATGCTTCGGGCAGTCAGGTACTTGTTGAACCGGGCCTGGTAGATGGCGTTGAGCGGGCCCAGACCCATCGAGACGGTGGGGAACTCCCAGAAGTCGGGCATCAGCCGCGGATGGGGGTAGGACGACAGCCCACCGCCGGGATGGCTGAGCTCCTGACGGAACCCGTCGAGCTGGTCGGTGGTGAGCCGGCCTTCAAGGTAGGCGCGCGCGTACATGCCGGGGGAGGCGTGGCCCTGGAAGTAGACCTGGTCCCCGCCGCCCGGGTGGTCCTTGCCCCGGAAGAAGTGGTTGAAGCCCACCTCGTACAGCGACGCCGACGACGCGTAGGTAGAGATGTGGCCGCCGACCCCGACACCTGGTCGCTGGGCGCGGTGCACCATGATCGCCGCGTTCCACCGGCAGTAGGCGCGGATGCGCCTCTCCACCCACTCATCCCCGGGGAACCACGGCTCCTGCTCTGGCGGGATGGTGTTGATGTAGTCGGTCGTGGTCAGTGACGGCACGCCCACGGCCCGCTCACGGGCCCGCTGCAGCAGGCTCAGCATCAGGTACCGGGCCCGGTACGGGCCTGCGCGGTCGATCACGTCGTCGAGCGACTCGCGCCACTCCGCAGACTCCTCGGGGTCCACATCGACCAGCTGGGTCGGAAGACCGGCGTTGATGAGGGGCTCACGCTCACGTCCGATGGCCACGATGGTCTTGTCTCCTACGCTGGTGCGGGCGGTCGCTTCCGGGATGAGCCCCGAAGGATCGGCATGTCGGGAACCCCCTGGAGCATTCTGTCTCGTACCGGACCAGTGTCCCTCCTACCGGCCAGTAGCCGCGAACACGCGCGAAGGACTTGCACCGCGACGCCCGCTCCGATGGACTACCCGAAGGGCCGGGATGATCCGGGCCCCTACGCGCAAGAGTGCCCGGGAGAAGGGACCGTCTGGTGAGTGCGACCGCGGATGCCGCGGAGGGCCGCCGCCAGCAAGCTGGCCGGCTGGGCCTGCAGCAGGGTCAGGTGGTGCAGGAGCTCGGCTGGGACGAGGACTGCGACGAGGATCTGCGGGTCGCCGTGGAGGCCGCCACCGGCACCGCACTGGTGGACGAGTCCTACGACGACGTGGTCGACGTGGTGCTGCTGTGGTGGCGAGACGGCGACGGTGACCTCGTCGACTCACTCGTGGACGCCTTGACGACCCTCGGTTCCGGTGGGGTGATCTGGCTGCTGACTCCCAAGTCGGGCCGCGACGGGCATGTCGAGCCCTCCGACATCGGCGAGGCCGCCCCCACTGCCGGACTGTCGGCCACCTCAAGCGTGGCCGCGGCGCCTGACTGGTCCGGTACGCGCCTGGTCACCCCGAAGTCGTCCAGACGCTAGGGGCAGCCCACCGGCCCGCTCACCGCGGTCAGATGGGCCAGCTGGGCAGCCAGCCGAGGACGCGTCCGACGCCGGAGAACGCGCGGCTGGCCGCCCTGAGCGCGACGCCGCCCGGGATCCCCGGGACCTGTTCCAGGACCGGTGTCAGCCGGGACAGCCCAGCCAGGTCGTGGGTGACCAGCGAGCCGTCCCGCCACAGCCCAGCGATGTTGAGGTTGCGGCCGGAGGTGATGTCCACGATCACCCGTGCACTGGCCTCGACCGCAGGGCCTTCCGGTCGCCCGCTGGGGCGCGGCAGCCGCGCGGTGCGCCAGGCGCCCTCGGCGGCCGCGAACCCCCATACCGACCCCGGCATGACCGCTGTCACGGAAGCCGAGATGCCCTGACGGGCCGCGAGAGCCCCGGTGGTGTCCACCAGGGCGACCACCCCGAGTTCCAGCAGCTCGACCGGGGCGACAACCCCGCAGGGCTCCAGGTCGAGGGCGCAGACGGCCAGCTGGTAGGCGATCGCATGCAAGAGAGTGAGCACGGGCAGCGGGCCCAGCGGTGACGCGGTCTCGGCCCGGAGCAGCTCCGGCGCCGGTGCCGAGGCGAAGAACGCCGCCACGTCCTGCCGCGCCGCCCTCAGCGCCTGCACCGCCTCGACATCGCTCACCGCGGCGTGCGCTTCGAGCACCTGACGTTCCTCCGCGTCCAAGTCCACAGGCTCGGCGCTGCGCCCACAGGCTGCGTCGTGGAGCACCTGAGTCATGGACCGGGTCTGCGGCCACTTCCCCAACGGCAGGACGACCTCCCGGCCCAGGCGGCCCTTTGAACGTGCCACAGCGGCCAGGTCGGCGTGGGTCGCCAGATCGATGAACAGGTCCCACGCGGCCAGCGCCCTGACCGTGGCCGACCCCGGGTCCGCGGTTGTCACCCCTCGGTCGGTCGGCGAGGGGGCCAGGGCCGCTGAGGTCACCTGCCGATCCTGCCGTACGCTCATCGAACTCGCTGGACGTGGGCTATTCGGCCGCAAGGCCGCGTTGGAGGAAACGACATGGTCGAGGCTGGACAGCCGGCTCCGGACTTCACCCTGGTCAACCAGCACGGACAGGAAGTGACGTTGTCGCAGTACCGCGGCACCAAGAACGTCGTGCTGGTGTTCTACCCGTGGGCGTTCACTGGTACGTGCACCGGTGAGCTGTGCAGCATCCGCGACCGGATCAGTGACTTCGACAACGACGACACGGTCACCTTGGCGGTGTCCTGCGATGCAAAGTTTTCGCTGCGGGTCTTCTCCGACCGGGAGGCCTACACGTTCCAGCTGCTCTCAGACCACTGGCCGCACGGCGCGACCGCTAAGGCGTACGGGGTGTTCGTCGAGGACAAGGGCGCGGCCAAGCGCGGCACGTTCATCATCGACAAGCAGGGGATCGTGGTCTGGTCGGTCATCAACGAGATCGGGCAGGCACGCGACCCCGAGGAGTACCAGCAGGTGCTGTCCGGTCTGACCGCCGCGGCCTGAATGGTTCGCTAGGCTGCTGGCCCCTCGGGGCGTATAGCTCAGTTGGTCAGAGCACCTGCCTTACAAGCAGGTGGTCGGGGGTTCAAGTCCCTCTGCGCCCACCGATTGTCGCCACAGCATGAGGGAGCACCGGTCCCAGATATGGGCGCGGACATGGCACGGCGGGCCGAGGCGGCTGCACTCACCAGACGCCCTCGTCGTGATCGCCAATGTTGTTGACGAAGCATTCGTGTCGGCGGGCGCATTCCCCATTGGCTTCGATTGATGCCGAGGTCGTTCCGACAACGTTTGCCGAGGTTCGAAGGGAGGGCCGAGTCGCTCAGCCGAAGAGTTGTGCGAGCGCTCCCGCGACGGTGCGCGCGTCCGGCATCGCGGCGATTTCGGTGCTGATTCGGCGCGCCGCCGCCGAGTAGGCCGACTCTGTGAGGAGTAGCTGCACTGCGCCGCGGATTGCCGTCACGTCGACTTCGTCGGGCAGGAAGGCGAAGCCGATTCCGCTTCGGACCGCGGCTGCCGCGTTGAAGAACTGATC
>Ga0075015_100000565_pt1 | contig 12979 bp, 17 predicted proteins | sample AleBraG_ABR_2013_FD_71476 | JGI IMG/M metagenome (GOLD analysis project Ga0075015, IMG submission 71476) | Freshwater sediment microbial communities in response to fracking from Pennsylvania, USA - Alex Branch Run_MetaG_ABR_2013 | ecosystem: Environmental > Aquatic > Freshwater > Creek >...
GTCAATCGTCTGAAAACGCTCAAGAGAGCCATGTATGGCCGCGCAGGAACTGAACTTCTCCGCGCTCGGATGCTCCCGCTGCATCTCCCCATAAACCACACAAGTTGAGGCAGACCCAGTTAGACGGCTTTTCTCGAAGCCCGCCGACGGTTTCTCATCTCAAGATGTCTGCCGACAGCCGCTTTGGATTAGAGATCCACCCAAGCGTCGCGCAGATAGTCGAAATAGCGGTCTACGCGATCGCCGTTCCAATGGTACTTCAGGCGTCGCTCTTGGCGCGGCAAGCCGACGGCGCGTGGTCTAAACGCCCCAATGCATTCGCCTCCAGCGCAACGAACGCTCGCGTAGACGATCCCGTTCGCTCCTGCATCGCGTAGGTCCCGCGCATAGGCCTGAGAAATGGCGTACGACGAAGGATCGAGGATCTGCGCGCGGCGAGTTTTGGCTAATGCGGCGACGTCTTCGTACTCTGCGGCGACTTCTCCGACGAGGACCCGCATGTCCTCCGTTCGCATCGAATCACCGCTGTCCCGCGCAAATATTTCGAAATGAAAGACTGTCTCGACAATGGTTGTCTTAAGCTCCGACGCCGCGTAGTAAACGCCGAAGCTCCCGTCGCTGAACCGCGATCCTTTGGGATTCAGGTGAGTGAACGACGCCATGACGTAACTCGCTCCAGGTCCCGAGACGCGCTCGTCAGGTGGGACGAGCGCGATCTCGCCAACCTCGTCGCGCACGCGAGGATTTGTGAGCTGCTCTAACGCAACTAGCGCGTCCCATACGGCCGGATCGGACGTCAGGCGCTCAAACAAATGAACTGGTGGATACCGTGAAGCGATGATGCGCCAGGCCTGCTGCCAATCGACTTGACGCACTGGCACTTCTCAGCTCCACGGCGCTCGCGCCGCGTCCACATAGGTTCGGACAGCCGCTAAATCGACGACATCGCCGCCCCTCATCCGTTCGAGCGGACTCTGCCCCCCAAATGCTCTATTCGGGCGTTTGACCCAGCTGTCGGCCAGATGTGCGTCCGAGTAGATGATTTGCAAAGCCTTGTAGATTCCGGCGATGTAGCCAACTCTTCGGAGGGTATCCATTGGCACACGGACGGCGTTGCCCTGCCGCCAAGCATAGTAGGTCCTTTCCGCCGGAGACCCGAGCAAAACTCGCGCGTCGTCAGCGCTCACGCCCCAAGCGTCCATAATGTGAAAGAAACCTCGGAGAGCGTTCATCGGAACGATCGCCGCTCGATCTTTCTGCTCCACTTGCTGCGTAGCGAGCATGACTGCCTCCTGCTAATTCGCATAGAATAGGCTAATTGCAGCCAATTTGCAAGAGGCGCGCTTCCGACATCGGTCGGGCGATGTCAGGTTAACTCGTCGTCGTGGGATTGCTGTTAGTGCGGGCGGCATGATCGATCGCGCCGTCAGCTACAAGCGTCACCGTTTTCCTGCTGAGACGCCCGCCGCGTGACCGAAGTCGCAATTGCGGTCAAATCGCTCAATCGTATGCGCGATCTCGGGCAAGCCATTTGCTCCCGTGTCGCGTAACTGATCTCGCGCCGACGTCGATGCGCCCCTCGTGAGCTCCGTGCAACAACGTCGCGTACGGACGCGAGATGACGACATTCGCCGAATGGTGCGCCGGCGAGGGCATGCCGATCTCCTACCATCACCACATGGCCGCCGCGATCGAGACGGAGCCGGAGCTCGATCTTCTGATGGCGAATTCGGGCGAGGCGCAGCCCCTGTTGTTCGACGCCGGCCACATGGCTTTCGCCGGCGGCGACGTGCTGCGCGTGATCGACAAGCATCACAAGCGCATGATTGCGTCAGACCGCGTTGGTGCCGTGATCGTCGCTTCGCCGGACACGACCCATGCGGAGCGGGCCCTCGCCTGCCTAGAGGCGGGTAAGCCCGTGTTATGCGAAAAGCCGCTGGCGTCCTCCGCGGTGGAAGCTCTGCACGTGGTTCATGCCGAAGTTGCAGCGCAGGCTGATCCAGGTCGGTTACATGCGCCGTCTTGATCCCGGCTATCAGGAGATGTAGAGAATTAAGGAAGACGGCGACATAGGGGATGGCTGGCGAGATTGAGGGCGATGCGAGTGGTCTTACGACCAGTCGTATGAGTGGTCGCGCCGCCAGCGTTCAGATCGTTGAACGCGTCTCCGGTCGGCGCATCTGGACGGTTGAGCAGAAGCTGGCGATCCTCGGCGAGGCCTTTTCGCCGGGCTCGTCTGTGGCGCGCACGGTCGAGCGGCACGAAATCAATACCGGACAGCTTTACACGTGGCGCCGACAACTTCTCGATGGAGAGCTTGGCGGCCCTCGTGATGGGGGAGCAAAGCGAACGACGCCGACTTTCGCGCGGGTGGAGATGACGCCCGTGCGTGAAACCGCAGCAGCGGCAGCGGGGCCAGAACCGGCGCCGTATTTGGCGATAGAGTCCGCTCCGGACGGGCGCGATCGCTCGGCTGGCGACAGCGGCCTTATCGAAATTGAGCTTCAATCGGGCGTGCGGGTGCGCGTTGGCGGGCGGATCGATGGCGATGCGCTGAAGCGTGTTCTCGATGTGCTGGCGTCGCGATGATCTCATTGCCGACGGGTGGACGCTTCTATCTGGCCTGCGGGCACACCGACATGCGTCGCGGATTCGACGGTTTGGCTGTCATGGTGCAGGAGGTCCTGTGGACCCGCATTCCGGCGCGCTGTTCGCCTTCCGTGGCAAGCGCGGCGATCTCCTGAAGCTATTGTGGTGGGATGGTCAGGGCCTGTGTCTGTTCGCCAAACGTCTGGAGAAGGGCCGGTTCCTGTGGCCGATGGCGGCGACGGGGACGGTGTCGCTGACGCCTGCGCAACTGGCGATGCTGATTGAGGGGATCGATTGGCGCGCGCCCGTTCGAAGCTGGCGACCCGAGTTGGCGGGTTGAAACTATATTACTCTAACACATTGAATCAACATGGTTTTGCTAGGATTTACGGGGCGAATATGCTAGGGATCCGATGTGGCTGGAAGCGCTTCGAATCTCCCCGAAACTATCGAACAGCTACGTCGGATCGTGGCCTCGCAGGGCATGGCGCTTGAGGTGGAGAGAGCCGCGCGCGAAGCAGCCGAGCATGCGCTTTTGAGCCGCCATCTCATGATCGAAAAGCTCAAAATCCAGATCGCCCGACTGAGACGAATGCATTTTGGCCGCTCATCCGAAAAGCTGGGATTAGAAATCGCTCAGCTCGAACTGGCGCTCGAAGAAATGGAAACGGCGGAAGCGGAATTCGCGCCGCGCGCGCCATCGCCGGCACAAGAGCGCAAGGTTGCGGATCGCTCGCTGCCCTCTCATTTGCCGCGCGAAGAGATCTTCCATCTGCCGTCCGGCGGCGATTGCGCCTGTCCCACTTGCGGCGGGCAGCTTCGCCCCCTTGGCCAGGACGCCGACGAGGTTCTCGATCTCGAACCCGTCGCCTACAAGGTCATCCGGCATATCAGACCGAAGTTCTCCTGCCGGGTCTGCGAGACCGTCGTGCAGGCGCCTGCGCCGGACAAACCCATCGCGCGCGGCAAGGCGAGCTTCCGGGTCGTCGCCCACGTTATCGTCTCCAAATTCGATCATCATCTGCCGCTATATCGGCAGGCCGAGATGATGGCTGCGCAGGGCGTCGACATCGATCGATCCACGTTGGCTGGATGGACCGGTCAGGGCGCGGCGCTGCTGGATCCCATCGTCGCGCGCATCAAGGAGACGGTGCTGGCTTCCTCGAAGCTGCACACAGACGACACGCCTGTGCCGATGCTTGATCCGGGCAACGGCAAGACGAAGACAGCGCGGCTTTGGGTTTACGCCGTCGATGACCGCGCCCATGGCGGCGCGGCCAAGCCCGCCGTCTGGTTCGACTTCACCGTCGACCGGCGCGCCGAACATCCCCAGAGGACGCTCAAGGACTGGTCCGGCGCCCTGCAAGCCGACGCCTACGCCGGCTATGACGATCTCTATCGCACCGGGCGCGTCGCCGAAATTGCTTGCTGGGGGCATGCGCGACGCAAAATCTTCGACCTGCATGAAGCCAAGCCAACCGCCGTTACGTCAGAACTTCTGGAGCGCATCGGCGGCCTCTACGCCGTTGAGGAGAAAGTGCGGGGCCAGCCACCGGACGCCCGGCGCGCCGCGCGACAGGCTCAATCCAAGCCGCAACTCGATGACATCAAAGCCCGCATGGAGGCGTTCCGCGCCAAGCTCTCGGCAAAGAGCAGCCTGGCGGTTGCGATCCATTATGCGCTGAAGCGCTGGCGGGCGCTTACCCGTTATCTCGACGACGGGCGTCTGGAGATCGACAATCTCATCGCCGAGCGCGCAATCCGCGGCATCGCCATCGGCCGCCGCAACTGGCTCTTTGCCGGATCAAGAGTCGGCGGCGAACGCGCGGCGGCCATCTATACCATCATCGAAACCTGCAAGCTCAACGGCGTCGAGCCCTTCGCTTACATCGCCAACGTCATGCAGAAGGTCGCCCAAGGCTGGCCCAACAGCCGCATCGACGAACTTATGCCGTGGGCCGCAGCGTCCATCGCTCAAGAAAAAGCGGCCTGACGATCGGGCGCTTCCAGAACACGCTTACAAATGTCGCGGCGGTTGGGGCCTTGCGCTTCAAGCGGCGGGCGTATTCAGAGCCGAATTTCATGGCCCACACTCGGATCGTTTCGTAGGAGACGACGATGCCCCGCTCGAGCAGCATCTTCTCGACCAGACGCAGACTGAGAGGAAAACGAAAATAGAGCTGGACCGCGTGCGGCAACAATCGGAGAGATCAGCTCGCCGGTCGTTGGATCGCCAGCTGGGCCGCCTGGATGGCGGGCGTCGAAAGCGCCGTGACGTGATTAGCGCCGGCCCAAGGGCCACCGCAATTGACCGTGTCGCCGGTCGCGGTTCCGCTGATCGCGATGCCGCAATCGCCCGCCGTCTTTCGATCCTTCCCGGCCGGGCGCGGCGATGCGGTTCGCATACCATTGTGTATGGAATGCGCAGCATCATCGCGATGCCGTCGCAATGGCTCACTATTCGACGCTGAGAAGAAATAGGTCGTCAGGCGCGGAGCGGAACTTCGTCATCGTTTCGCGTATGATCATGTCCGTCAAGTATTTCCAGAAATTGCCGATCACGCCGATCGGTCCATTCGCGCAGAATCGTCAAAGTCGTTAGTGTCTTCACCTCCGGATGGCGAGCAAGCTTATCGCGCAGGCGCTCCACTTCCCTATTGGACATAGCAGCGACAAGCACGATCATGTCGAGATCACCGGCGATTGACCAGCAACCTATTAGTTCGGGCCAGCCGGAGATCGCCGCATACACGCTGCGGCAGACAGCGCGGTTCAATCTTAGTTGGAAAAAGACGCTGTCGCTCGATGGCTCGAAGCGCTGAGAGTCAGCAACATCTATTGTGAAGCGCTTGATGACGCCACGCTCGCGCATCAAGTCGATTCGATCTTTCACTTTCGCTCGAGAAACCTTCACGGTTTCAGCGATCTCCAAGATTGTCCGCCAGGAATCTTGTTGGAGCAGGCCAAGGATCGCCCGGTCTGTCTCTGTTAAGCGCAGTTCGCCGCTCGCACGATCGCTAACGCTCATCACTCTCTCCTCAAACCCTTAACACCGCACACCGGCAATTTGCTCAGTTTCCGCCATTTTGGAGGCTTCGCTTTACCATTATGGAATGTTTTCATCAATCACAACAAGAGTATCTGGGGGCGAGCGATGAGTAAGATACTTGACCGGCATGGGATCGCGGCTCAATTCGCAAGCGACAGATGGCAGCGTGTCTTGTTTCGCGAATTCGAAGCGATGCTGACGAGTGAGTCGCGACCGTTCCCGTGCGTTTTTGGCGTCGCCGGGTTCAAAGCCAACCAACTGCGCTTCGCCTTTCCTGAACGGCTCAACGCAGCTTCAATCGCGCCAGCGCTTCAAGAGTACTTGAGCAGTGCGAGGGCATTTGGCCAAAACACGTCGCTGGTCATCCTCTCCCGACCAGGTCCAGTGCGTGGGCTGGAAGTCTATCGCCGACAATTGTGGGGAATTTTGCGTGATTTGGCGGCGATCGATCACAAACCTTGGCCTGCCGAAATACCGGAGGCGTTGGATTCGCCCGGCTGGGAATTTTGTTTTGCCGGGGAGCCGATTTTCGTCGTCTGCAACACCCCCGCTCACGTCTTGCGTCAGAGCCGCCGCTCATCGAGCTTCACGATGACGTTCCAGCCGCGCTGGGTGTTCGACCATATCAACAATGGCGTCAATGCCTCCGAAAAGGGCGTTTCCAAAGTTCGGCAAAGGTTGGCGCCCTACGACCTTATTTCCGCGTCACCGAGTCTCGGCACTTATGGCGACGCGGGAAATCGTGAGTTCGCGCAGTATTTCCTCGGAGACTCCAACGATACGCCGAAATGTCCATTTCATTCCCTGATTGAAAAGAAGGAGCGAGCAGCATGACCACGATCCACAGGGCGAAGGCCAACCCGACTGACATCCAAAAATTGATTTTCTCCGCTCTTCCTGACCAAGGGGCTGTCGAAGTGCAACGCGACGTACCCGGAAAAGAACACGCATGGCATACGCATCAGATCGACGAGACAATCATTGTTCTTGACGGCGCGCTCCGCTTCTACTGGCAAGAAGGCGAGAGGCTCTGCTTTCCCGGCGACGTGATCTCCTTGCCTGCGGGCTCACTGCACGGGTCCGAAGCGCTCGACAAGGGCGCAATCTATCTAATCGCTTTCCACGCAGTCGACTTGGCGCCTTTCGCGCGCGCGGCCTAAACCGGGGTAAAAGCCAATGACAAATGGCCTCTCGAAATCTCTTGGCGTTTTTCGAGGGGCCGCCCTCTTGCTCAATATCGTCATCGGCGCGGGCCTGCTGACGTTGCCGGGCCTGGCTATCAAGCAGCTGGGCGATCAGGCGTTCTCATCATGGATTGTCTGCGCTGTTAGCGCTCTTCCGCTGTTGGCGGTCTTTATCGTCCTCGGTCGGCGATACCCGGAAGCCGGCGGCGTTACGGCTTACGCGCTTCGCGCATTTGGCGAATTTGGACGAAACGCGACGACCGCCCTGTTTCTGGGAGCTGTCAGTCTTGGCCTCCCAGCGATTGCCCTCGCCGGAGGGCACTATATTGCCGCTTCAATTGGCGGAAGTCCCCACCTCTACGGTATTGGTCTAATTCTTTGCGCGACGACCGTGCATTCCTTGCCCGGCGAGGGGGCAGCCAAGGCGATGACCTGGATCGCTTCGGCAATAATTGGCGCCGTCGTTATTTTCTTGACTATCGGAGCAATCGGACTTGTTGGCGGGTCGCCGCTTCGACCCATCACGATTCCCTCATTCAGTCAGATCTTCGGCCTGGGAAGTTCCTTCATGATGCTGTTCTTTGCATTCACTGGCTGGGAGGTCGGCGCCGGAATCGCCGAGGAGTTTCGCAACCCAAGAATCGAATATCCAACGGCGATGCTGTTGTCGTTTGCGCTCGCAACCGCGCTTTATCTCGGGAGCGCCTTCATCGCGCAAAATGTCGATCTCACCGGGGTGTTTGAAGCGCCGTTTGTCGCCATGACCCATTCGGTTCTGGGAGCATGGGGTGCATACGCTGTCGCAATCGTTGCAGGACTAATCATTCTTGCGAATCTGGCTGGCGCAGTTTGGGGCGTCTCGCGGCTGGTGTTCAGCCTTGCCAGGGATCGAATTCTTCCCGCCGGCCTCGGAATCGCCGTAAGCGGAAAGCCCGTCGCGGCGGTAATCGCAACAACGACTGTTCTGATTCTTGTTCTGATGCTCGACGGAGCTGGAATGTTTGGGCTGGAAAGGATGCTCGCAACTGCGGGCCAGAACTTCTTCTTGATCTACGCCATTGCCGCGGGCGCTCTGGTCGTCTTGTCAAAATCATGGTTCGAACGCTGTCTTGGTCTCGCAGTGCTTGCGTTCGGGGTCGCCATGATTGCCAAACACGGAGATTCGCCCACATACCCATTGACGCTAGTTGTTGGAGCCGGCGCGTTCACCTTTGCACGACGGCAGGCTCGGATCACCATTGCGGCGGCCAACGGCGCTTCAACCGGATAACAAGATGAGAAGCGCATGGAGTGCGCAGAATGTCGTCAGTTGAACGGGATCGTGGCGTCGGTGTCTTCAAGCGATATTTCGTCGAGTTACAATCGAGCACTTCGAAGGCATCTGGTTTCGATCCGCATTCATTGTCCTGGAATTTGAGTTGGAGCGTGTTGCATGGCCAGAGCAATTCACGACGGGAACCCGCCCTCCGAACTGGTCGACCTGTACATTCAGGTTCAATATGCCCGCGCCGACGCTCACTCTCTACGGCTCGAATTAGCACAGTATTTTCTGGATATGGCGTGCCTGGAAATAAGAGAACACTTCAATGATGCGGATTCCAAGATATTATCCGAACGATCAGGAACAGTTCAATCCAGCGACGACAAATAGTCGCGCAATGGCTGCAAACTCTGCGATGAAAACCCGTCAGCTTCAAATTGCTTAGTCAGCCTAAGCAGCGCCCGCCGAGAAAAGCCAGCAGAATACTTACCGGATTTGACAAGTTCCCGAGCGTGTTGAACCGTTCGGGTTGCAATCTCCAATTCAACAGCCGCCGACCGGGCGCGGATCGGACTTCCAACGTCTGGGACTTCCTCAAGGGTGACGGAGCTGGGGACGAGGTGCAAAAATCCTATACCGCTGGCAATTTTCATAGCCCCTCCAAATACCGAGCGCCAGCTTTTGGGCCTTCGCACGGCCTTTCGCAAAATTCCCCCGAAACAATATACCAAATTCTGGCGGAAAAAAGGGCGGAGTACTGTGTCGGCCCAGAGATGCCCGTGTCCTGTCCGACACACTGCGAGACCGCCACGGCCTGGAGTCCGACTTTCCCGACCGCGCCGGCCGCTTGGACTACAAGCGACGCCGACGCATCGAATTCCTCGACTTCATGAACCTAATCGTCGTCGCGCATCGGGACCGCGAGATCTCCCCATCACTCTCTCCGGCATGTCTCTTTCGCGCGTAGCCGTGTGCGCGAAGGCCAATAGGTTTCACCGCTGACGAATACTCGGCGCGGTGCGAGGATGTGAGCGCGCGCTGCCAGCGGGCTTCCATGTTGTCCCGCTCCTTTCGCGAACATTACCTCAAACCGTGAACTGGCGCGTCATCCGTTTGGATGATGAACAGGTTGAATGTCTCCGCTTTAGTGATCGCGATGACGAGGAAACTGAGAGACTCTCATCTCCTGACGAAATTCGCGCGGTGCTTGGCAGAGAGACTGGCAAGGGAACTGCCACTGTGATCTATTTATGTGAGTTTACCCAAAATGAAGATTCTCAGAAATTATCGCTTGTATGCAGGGGGCCGAGACATGGATGGGCAGAATGATTTCTTTACATGGCAGAGTCTTGCCACTTTCACTGGAACAACAATGGCGACGACCGGAATAACCAATGGTCTGCGCCGCGCTTTCCCAAATTTCAGAGCCGCGCCGTGGTTAGGGCTCCTAATCGCTATTGTTATTTGTGTGTTTGTATCCGTCGTCAATTTTACGACCGGAGAACTTTCGTTTGCCAAACCCTTTGCGACATATTTCATCGCCGTGATTAATGGATTCTTCGTGTTTGCCTCTGCCGCCGGGGTGACGGCCGGCGCCGACGCCGCGATCAACCCGCAAGCCGCGCCTGGGGCAGTTGCGCGCGGCGGACCAGGAATTGGGGCAAACGTCCAAGCCAATGCAAGGTCCCCAACGTTTTGGCAACGTTGGTTCTGAGAGATCTCAACTCGATGGTCAGCGCGGTCGGAAATGCCCGCCGGTTCTGTGAGACGACCAACGCTGTCGTCGTCGGCGTTTCATCTTACGAAGGTTCCGGGCTTCCCGACCTTCCGGCCTGTGCCCGCGAAGCGTCAAGCCTCGCACAGGCGCTGGTTTCGTTGCGAGGCTGCGGAATCCCTGAGGCCCAAGTTCAGCTCATACTTGACGCGCAGGCGTCACGCGATGTCATTCTGGCGACACTATCCAGCGCCGCGAACGCGACGACGAGCGACGATATACTGATCTTTTATTTCGCGGGTCACGGTGAGGACGAAAAGGACGGTTTCGTTCTGCGAACGGGCCCGGGCGACGCCGACCCGCAGAAAGGCGTTTCGCAGAAAGATCTGATCGACGTCCTCTCGAGTGCTGCTGCACGAGGCGTGCTGGTCATACTTGATTGCTGCGGCGGCGCGAGGATTGCCGAGAACGCCCCCACGTATTTCCACAGTCTCGCCGGACATGATTTCCGTCTTCTTGTCAGCGCTTCGAGGGCCGGACAATCCTCGTGGGAGGTGAAAGGGAAGGGGTCGCTTTTCACTAGCCGGCTATTGCGGGTGCTCCGCGGCGATCAGCAGCTCGGCCAGGCCGGAGCGATCTATTTTGGTGATCTTTTCGACTATTTGTGCGCAGGTGTGGTCGAAGACGCAGAACGCGAATTTGGGAGTCGAGACGCTCAAACACCAATCTTTGCAGGCAGCCACGCAGATGATCCGCTGCTCTTTCTCAATAGGGATGTCACGCTTGCAAAAGTCCGCGTGCTTGTCCGGCGAATAACGCCAGAGCTTCACCGGCGACGCGTCAGAGTGGCAATGGGCGCTCTTCTCGCGTCGTGTTTCGCGATCCTCATTGGCTATTGGGCCTTCCTCGACTCGCATCAGTATCTGGAGGTCAGAGGAGATAGCATTGCATTGGTCCACGGGTTCCCGGGCCTCTCGGGCTTTGCTCTCCCACGTGACGATTGGATCTACGACTACGGCCCGGACGACATTGCTGATCAAAATGTCCTCGCAGGAGGCCATCGTATGATGTTCGATCGAAGTCGGTCGGCCGAACGAGCACTTCTCGATGTCACAAAACCCGCTGCCCGCTCCAGTCTCTTTTTGTGGCTCAACGATCGTGACAATGCGCGAGCAGAATTGTTCAAGGTCGGCACTACGAACAAAGATACTCGGGAGTTGTGGGAGGCTCTTTCAAAGCCCGGTGACGAGGAAAGGCTCGCGGAGCTGACCCGATCCAGCAAGCCCGGAGACGGGTCGGCAATCGCCCTCGCCTTGCGGCGGCTGAATGTTGATGACGCCGTGAAAGCATTGCGTGTCGCTCAAACCGCGGATGACGGCGGCGTAAACCTCGACGTCCTCAGCGAGTGGAATGGCAGTTGCACGCCAGAAACGCAGCGATGGTTTGATGACATCTTGAGATCAGAATCCGGCGGAAGAATCGCATATCTCACGACACTACATGCAACGGTCCGCACGAAAGGCTGCGCCTTTCCGTTGGACCAGATATTTCCCGCTCCAACCGAGCATATCCGGGACGCTGTGTATGCCCTCAGATTGACAAACAGCGTCGGCGCCGATCAACTCCAGCATATGGCGGAAGGAGCTCTTTCCGAGCCAGAGGCGGCAACATCCACTAAATTCTCAGCGCTGATCGGTTGGTGGCGCTACCTTGCCAAGGGGCCATGCCCCAGTTGGCTCGATAAACCGCCGCAGACCGTCGGCGTGGACTCCGAACTCGACGTCGGCGTAGCTGCTGCCCGCGACTGTAAGGACGCACGACTTGTGGTCGAGGTCGTAGCATCGCAGCTTGAGATCGTCCTCAAAAGACCGGGACATGTCGATCGAAAAGTGGACTCCATGTATCTAGGACCGGAACTCGGGCCGGGAGCGATATCCAGCGTCGATGCAATAGTCGAGGCTAAGGCGGACGGCACGGCTGCGGCGTTGACCGCGATGATTAGCGCCACTCGGGACCCTGTGTTGCGGACTTACCTCGCGCAGCAGGTAAGACTCCTGAAAATACGCGTTGATGATCCGATGGCCCTTGCCCTTCCAAACCAAGCCGAGCTCGACCGTGAGTTATTCCGATTGCTCGCACGATCTGAGTCTTCGAAAGCAAGCGACGCCTTCGTGGATTTGCTCACACGTGGCGCCATGAATGACGTTCTGTTTTCTCTACCTGCGTTCATTCCACTCACCGAAGACGCGAAAATCAAGATTCGCGAGCAAGCGCGAACGAAGAATACGATTGAACGTACAATCTTGCTCACTCTGGTTGGGCATCCTGATGAAGTAGTTCAGTTGCTTCTGGACCCTGACCCGCAAATTAGGGCTAGAGCTGCGAAATATGTCGTCGTGCGCAGCGATGCCAAAACATTACTAGACACTGCCGATCGCGCTTCCAAGCATGCCAGTCGGCAGCTTGTCTCCGCGCGGCAATCTCTGGCGAAGCTGGCCGCGTTGTATCAGGAGGTTGCAGAAACTCCGGACTGGGCACGAGCATGGTACGCGAAATGGATTGCGGACAGTACGTTACTTGACGAAGGGCAAGCGGTCGCATACGAGCGCTTTGTCGATGAGGTCGACATCTATCAATAGCTCGGTCATGGGCTATCGCCGGCGTTATCACGTTAACCGGCTGTGAGCGGTAGACGGGGTAATGGCGCGGGCATGACCATGCCTCCCATCAGATACAAACGGCATCGCTTCCCGCCCCAAATCATCGCCCACGCGGTGTGGCTGTATTTCCGATTTCCGCTGAGCTTGCGCCTGGTCGAAGAGATGCTGCTGGAGCGCGGAATCGTCGTCTCCTACGAGACCATCCGACGTTGGGCGATCAAATTCGGCGCAGACTACGCGCGCCGCTTGAAGCGCAAATCGCCGAGCCGCCGCGACATATGGCATCTCGATGAGGTCGTGATCACGATCAACGGCGAGAAGCGCTGGCTGTGGCGCGCCGTCGATCAGGGCGGCTACGTCCTGGACGAAATTGTTCAAGTCCGCCGCGACACGAAGGCTGCGAGATGAACCGCCCCGGGTTTGCCGGAGGCCCCAACTCTTGAGAGGATGGGGCTATGGAAACGAAGAAGAAGACCTCGAACAAGTTCTCGTCTGAGGTGCGGTCTCGCGCGGTCCGGATGG
>Ga0075015_100000566_pt1 | contig 12977 bp, 10 predicted proteins | sample AleBraG_ABR_2013_FD_71476 | JGI IMG/M metagenome (GOLD analysis project Ga0075015, IMG submission 71476) | Freshwater sediment microbial communities in response to fracking from Pennsylvania, USA - Alex Branch Run_MetaG_ABR_2013 | ecosystem: Environmental > Aquatic > Freshwater > Creek >...
GCCGCCGCGGGTTCGCGTGCCGCCGCGGGTTCGCGTGCCGCCGCGGGCGCGCGTGCCGCCAGCGGCTCGCGTTCCGACAGGGGCTCGCGGGCGCCGCCGTCGGCCGCCTCGACCGCGGATTGCCCGGCGATACTCACCGCGTAGACGAAGTGTTTGCCGCCAAACGCGACCACGACACCCTCGCGCAGCGGCACCGGGCGCTCCGTCAGGCATACGTCGTCGATGAAGGTGCCGTTGCTGCTGCCGAGGTCTTCGATGAGGACCTGATCGCCTTTCTGGTAGATGTACGCGTGCCGCCGTGAGAGGTAGCTCAACTCCCGGCCATGCTCGCTCTTGCTCTTTTGATTGGCGAACGCGGCTTCGGTCTTGCCGACGAGGAACGGGAATCTTGCGATCACGATCGGGTCGAGACCCGAGTCGCTTGATCGGGGCGTCAGGGTCAGCGTCAGGCTCCCTGCGGGGCGGCTGCGCGAGGTCATCCGGATGCGATACGACAGCGCGCCGCCGAAGCAGATCTCGTCACCGTCGCGCAGTTTGCAGTGCGCGCGCCGGACCCTGATTCGATTGACCGTGGTGCCGTTGCGGCTTTCCAGGTCCGCCAGGTAGACGAAACCATCTCTTTGAAAGATGCGCGCATGCCGGCGCGACAGCATGTTGACGATCTCGTTGCCGTAGGACGCGAACGGCTGCTCGGTCCGCCCGATGGCAAACACCGAGTCCTCGATGCGTATGTCGCCCAGCTCGGGCCTGGACAAGGGCTTCAGTACGATTTCGAGGTCGCTCGCCAACGGCGCGCGTCTGAATCCCGTCCACATCTGCGCGTGACCATGCGCGGCACCCGCCGACCGGTCAGCGGCCCGCATTCGCAACCTCCACGGGGCCCCAACCGCCGCCCAGCGCCTTGTACAGGGTGACCGTGTCGGACAGCATCTGCTCGTGGCTGGCCAGCAACGCGAGCCGTGCGGTCAGCAGGTTCCGCTCGGTTTCGAACACTTCGAGCTGTGACACGACGCCGATCTCGAGCTGCGCTTCGGTCCCGTCCGATACCACCTGCAACTCATCGACCCGCTTCTGCAGCGTTTCTCTTTCCTGCCGGTGGGCCTCGAGGTTGACGAGCGCGTTCTCGACCTCCTCGTACGCGGCGAACACCGTGCGACGGTAGTTTTCTTCAGCCACCTTGATTTGCGCCTCGGTGGTCTTGACGTGTGCCCGGATGCCCGGATTGAGCGCCGGGACGTTGACCGTCGGCATCATCCCAAAAGTGAACGCCTTGAACAAGTCAGAGAGCGCGAAGCTGGCGGTCCCTGCCTGGCCGGTCAGGCTGACGGAAGGCAGCTGCGCGAGGCGCGCCTGGCCCATCAGATCATGGGCCTCCAGCACCCGGAATTCGGCCGCGATGACGTCCGGCCGGCGGGCGAGCAGAGCCGCCGGCAGCGTCCCGGGCACGGCAGGAACGTGCACGCGCTCCTGCAGCCGGTCGGGTTGAACCTTGAACTCTCCGGCGGGCGCGCCGAGCAGGGTCGCCAGCGAGTTCTCCGTCACGTCGCGCAAGCGGCGCAGCTCCCGCAGATCCGTGGTGAGGCGGTCGTTCTCCGCCCGCTGGCGGAGTACGTCGGCGTCGGCAATCAGGCCGTTGCTGCGCATGGTCTCGTAGATGGCCAGGATCCGCTCGCTTTTCGCCAAGGCTTGCTGCTGCTGGTCGATCTGCTCATCGAGCTGCAGGATCTGGAAGTAGGTGGTCGAGACGTCGGCAACGATCTGCAGGTATCCGGCTCGCCAATCGGCCTCCGTCGCATGAAACTCGGCGGCTTGTCCTTGGACCCCCTTCTCGACCTGACCCCAGATGTCCAGATCCCAGCTGACCTGGGTGCCCAGGTTGAATTGCTTGCTGAACGGCTGGCCGGTCGTCTTCTGCAGGCTGGTGCCGGCGGCGATATTCACGCTCGGCCGCGAACCCGCGCGCGCTTCCGCGATCTGCGCGCCGGCCACCTCGACCCGCGCCGCCAGGATCTTCAGATCGACGTTTCCCGCGATCGCCCTGGCGACCAGCGCATCCAGGTAGGGATCGCCGAACTGCGCCCACCACTGGGGCGAGATGGCATCGGAGGCCGATACGTTGGTCGCCGGCGGCCGCGACCAGGTTGATTTCGCCGGCGCCTCCGGGTGCCGGTACTCGGCCACCCGGACATCAGCGCAAGCGGACAGCAGCCCTGCGCAGACACCCATGCAGACCAGGGCTTGCCTGATGGGCTGAACCATTCGCGGGCGGGAGAGTGTTGACTGCGATTTTTTCACAAGGATTGCCTGCTTGTGCGGTGACTTCGGTGGTTGGCGCCTGTGTTCGGGGGCTCGGGCCTCGGCCTGAAACCTCGGTCCATCGGTTTCGGACCTCTGCCTTCGGGAGCCAGACTAGCCCCCGCTCGGCGGCAAATCCTTAGGAAGTTCTTCGGAAATTGTGAAATCTAGGGTCCCGCCAACCCACTGCGTCCGGCGAGTAACGACGGCCCGAAACTTCGGGACCTGGCCTGACCTCCCGGGCCCCGCCGTGGCGCGCTTGGCGAGGGTTCGGCCCTGGGCGCTGCCGCGATCGAGCAGCGCTGGATAACCCGGCTCCACGCCTGTCGAACCGGTCTGTGAGCCGATACCGCCATGGCGCACGTCGACGGACGCAAACGGCTGATGTGGAAGGAATTTGGCTCGAATCAGCTGATCACCGGATTCAATCTGCGGCGCACTCCGAGCGGACGTCGCATTCGAGAAGAACACAGCGCCGCTGCAAGACATCCTCGTGAAGCCAGGCACGGGCACGACGTTAGCCCTGTCCCCCCGGCCACGGTGGATCTTCACCGTCGCGTTGTGGCAGCGCCTGCCGGCCCGTCGCGCGTCGGGGAGGCCAGCGCACTGACCACGACCGCCACGGCGACCACGACTTCGGCGCGCAGCCGGACTGGGGCAATGTTCCGTCGGACCGCGCGGTACGCCGCAGCTTGTGCTTCGCTTGATGCGGCGAGGCCAGCACTGCATAGGTATCAATTCATTGTTTCAGGGTTATTGCGCAGCGGTGACGCCGGCATTAGCCTTGATCTCGTGGCGGAATCGCCATCAGACGACGTGCCGGATGCCAAGCGACGACGAACAGCGCACCCGCATCACCGAAAGGCAGGCAGTTCCGCCGGCCGCGAGCGGCGCAGACTGTCTGGTCATCATCTGCGCTGCGGTGCCGACCGATTTCGGCCGGCTCCACATGCTGAAACGGCCGGTGACCACCATCGGTCGCGGCAGTGACAACGACATTGCGTTGCAGAGCGACGCCGTGTCGCGGCATCACGCGAAACTCGAACGGCGCGGAATGCACATGGTCGTCACGGATCTGGGCTCCACCAACGGCACCTTCGTCAACGATGACCCCACGCGGTTGCAGGAGTCGCGGCTCGAGCGCGGCGACCTGCTGCGGATCGGCGGCACGGTGTTCAAATATCTGTCCGGCATGGACTTCGAGACGCAGTATCACGCCGTCATCAGTCAAATGGCGATGACCGATGGCCTGACCAGCCTGTGCAACCGCAAACAGCTCGACGCGCTGCTCGCGCAGGAGGTCGGGCGGGCGCACCGTCATCGCCGCCACCTGTCCCTGCTGATGCTCGATGTCGATCATTTCAAGCGCATTAACGACAGGCTCGGGCACCAGGTCGGCGACGGCGTGTTGACGCGCCTGGCCGCCATCCTGGTGCGGCGCCTGCGCCCGAGCGACACGGTGGGTCGCTACGGTGGCGAGGAGTTCTGCGCAATTCTTCCCGAGACGCCGCTGAGCAGCGCGTCGCAGATCGCGGAAACGCTGCGCACGGCGATCGCGGAACAGCCTCTTGTCATCGACCACGGGGACGTGGCGGTCAGCGTGTCGATTGGGGTCGCGGAATTGCAGGCACAGATGCATGCCGCGGACCTGTATCGCGCCGCGGATCAAATGCTGTATCGCGCCAAGTCCCTGGGGCGCAACCGCGTCTGCTGGCAGTCCTCATGACCCGACCCGGCCAATGACAAGACCGAACGGCGCCGCACCCTGATCGCTCCCGGCAGACTCTTTCCGGCGGCGGCCCGGCACTGCAGCGTTGCCGCAGGCTCTTGGCGCAGGGGTTGAGCTGCCGGCATGGCGCTGCAGATTCACAGCTTTCTGACAACTCCCTAAAGATCGGCCGCTCCCGCGGCAATACCTTGGCTTCCAAGGTCGGTCGAAGCCGTTGGGCGGCAAACCCGGCCGGCTGTGGACGCAATCGCTCACCGACCGGGAGTCAAAATGAATATCCGATCCGATGCCACCAGGTTCGCGCTGTCCGCCAGTCTGGTTCTCGTGCCATCCGTATTCTGCCTTGCACGTCTGTTCACATCCGCACCGATTGATGCCACGCGGGTCGAGGTGGTGAACCGCCAGAGGCCGGACGAGAGCACGCCCGCCGGGAACCCGGAATTCACTGCTCCGTGGCGCGCGCAGCAGGCGCTGGCGCGGGCGGCGCTGAGTCCGGCATGCTAGCCGCGGTGCGCCGGGCGCTCGCGATTGATCATCTCTGTCGGCGCCGACGCTGCGACCGCGCGGAACTTCAGGACTGCGGTACCCAGCGTGATCTCATCGCCGGGCGCGAGGATTGTCGGCGATGATATCGCCACGCCGTTGACCAGAGTGAGGTTGGTGCTGCTCAGATCCGCCACCGCGGCGATGCCGTCCGCGACCGTGAATCGGGCGTGATGCCGGGATACGGTCGACACGTCGATCAATACCGTACAGTCCGCGCCTCTGCCGGCGATATTTTCCCCTTCCGCAAGCGGCAGGGACCGGCCTTCGAATACGAGTGAGCACCCAGGGAACGGGCGGCGTGGATTGCCCACGCAGGTCACCTCGGCCGCGAACGCATAGCCGGTCTTGTAAACCGTGCGGATGATCTGGGCATCGTTGGGTGAGTCGCCGAGCACGGTGCGCAGCTCGGATACCAGCCGGGTCAGGCTGGTACGGGCGACGTACACCTTGGGCCAGAGCAATTCGTCGAGTTCATCGTAGGTGACGACCGCCGGGCGACGCCTGATGAGCGCTTCCAGAAGCGTAAACATCTTCGGTTCGAGAGGCACTTCCGCGCCCGCCCGGGTCAACTGGCGTGAATCCTGCTTGAGGATGCAATCGGCGAAGGCAAGGTCCATACAAGGCCCAGTGTCTGCCCGGCTGACGCGTGTTCGAGCGCCCGAGTGGGCCCGGACCAGGGGTTCACGAGCCCGCGCCGCGAGTCTCTCCGATTCCTGCACTCATCGTCAACGCTTCCGCAGCAGCGGCGGCAGCGGCGGCCGCGGTCGCCCATGCCCCGGATGGCCGATGGTGCTTCGAGCGGCCGCTGACTCAGGGCCGCTCGCCGGTGTTGCGGGTCAGAGTCGCCCAGTACTGCGGCATGTTCTGACTGGCGTGGCGATATCCGCACTCTATCATGCGGTCGAACGCATGCCAGTCGAGCAGGTCGATGTTCTCGAGCGGCGGCTTGATGACAACGTCCGCCAGCTCGCGCTGCGCGGTCGTCGTGGCCATGCTGTTGATCATCCCGGAGCGCAGCAGGATCTGCAGGACATTGACTCGCCTGCGATTGCGGTGCAGCCAGCGGGGTATTCCCCAGAGCGAGGGCATCTCCGTCAGCTCCATCTCCGATTGCAGGGTCCGATCCGCACCCACATCGACCGCCACGATCGTTCCTTTGATCATTTCACGCATGACATCGACGGGGAGATTGTTCAGCGTGGCCCCGTCTACATGCACGGCCCCCCGGGTGATGACCGGCGGCAGCACGCCGGGAATCGCGATCGAAGCGCGCAGCCACAGCCAAAGGCTGCCGCGTTGGTGCACGGTGAGCTGGCCAGCGGTCAAGTTGGCTGATACGCAGAAGAACGGCAGCCGCAGATCCTCGATCTGCAGATCGGCGAATTCCCGACGCAGCAGACGATTTACGCGCCTTCCGGCCGAGAGCGACACGATCGGAAAGGTATAGTCGCCCAACGGGTTGGAATCGACGAATGAGCGACGCATCCGCTCCACGACTTGCCGCAAGCCCCAGTCGGCGGCCCACGCTGCGCCGATGATTGCCCCGACACTCGCGCCGCCGATGGCATCGATCGGGAACTTCGCGGCGCTGAGCGCACGCAATACTCCGAGGTGCGCCATACCTCGCGCGCCGCCTCCGGAAAGCACTATGCCGACGCCTCGTCCGGTAATCAACCGCGCGACACGGGCGACATCGGCGGGGCTGCGAACGTGGTGATGCCGTTGGAAGTCCCCGCCGTCGAGCAGCTCACGCGCATTGTGCGCAGGGTTGCCCAGCAGGATCAGTTCCATCGGTCGGTGGGCCGCCTGCGGCTGGTGGATCCAGGCCTGGCGCGCGGTCCGCCAGGTAAGCGGATCCGTGTCGGCGTGGGCCAGGACCAGCGTACATTCGGCATGCCCTGTGCAGAGCCGAGACCAGCCGGTGGGCTCCGCATCGCCTACGTAGACAACGTGTGTATTGGCCTGCTCCACGCGGTGAAACCAATGGCTCGTCCGGTCCTTGGCCTGGCCGCTCGTGATGAGCTCGGATCGGCCGTAGCCCTCGAGGCAGGCGAGCAGCAGGCGTCCAAAACGAGTCGGGTCCACCGCGCCGTCGGCGGGCAGCAGCGCGAAGGTCCTCGGTGCGGCGGGTCGCTCGCTTTCAGCGCGCTGGACAGCGTCCAGGCGCCGGACAACGATCCTGGCGACTTCGCGCAGCACGCTCGCATTGGTCGCGGCCAGGCTTTCAAAAGTACTCGTCGGTATGCGCGCCAGCTCGGTATCGCGCAACGTGATCGCCGTGGCACCGCGCGGCCTGCCTGACAGGACCTCCGACTCGCCGACCGTTTCGCCCGGCGTGATCGTTGCACAGAGGCGGGAACCCCCCGTGGGGTGCGCGACATACAGTCCGAGCGCCCCATTCACAACCACGTACAGGCCATCCGCCGGCTGGCCAGCCGTATAGAGCGCGTTACCTGCCGGCAGGGAAAACCACTCCACCTCCCGCGTGATTTCCGCCAGCTGCGCCTGATCAAGCTCCTTCAGCAGCGGCAATGCGGCGAACAGCGCCGTCACGTTTCGGCGCGCGAGGGCCCGCTCGATCAGGGTGTCTCGACCAGGATTCATGCTGGTGGCTCAGCGGGACCGCTGTGGCGCGGAGCCGCTGATCAAGTCAGCGCGCGCAAGCAGTCTCTTCTCGATTAAATTACCATCTAACCTGTCTGGCGGGTATCGGCAATGCGCCGGCCACAAACGCCGGTCATGCGTCCTGGCGACCGGCCGACGCATTGCGGCGGTGAGCCGCAGGTTCCCGGCGGTTGCGAACGCGCGACCGGCATGGTGCGGCGCAGCAATCTGTCCTGCCGCATTCCCTTGTTCGGCATGGGCTTCCGCCTGATCCAGGCGGGGGCGCCGAGCGGGTGCGGGCTGCCGGTCACGGCGCCCGGGTGTGCCGGCGCTCGAGGCCACCGGCGTCCGCGCGTCGCGCCGCTGACCAGTCGGCGAGCTAGTATTTCTGGGCTGGACTATTTTCCCGAAGGTGAGGAATATGCGCGGGCGTTCTCGGTGTCGATCCCTCCCGGATCGGGGCGGATGTTACGCGTGGTAGAAGAAATAATAATGGCGGCAGGATTGCGGCGACGCTACGCTCCAATGCGCAATGCCCGGCGTCTGGGAAGGATCGCGTTGTTCGCGTTCGCGCTCTGGCCCTGTCTTGGCCTTGCCAAGCCCCCGGCCAGTCAGTTCGGCGGTCTGGTATCAATCGCCGATGGCGGCTCCTATACGATTATTCGCAGCGACACCCTGCGCACCGGGTCCAAGGGCGCGACGCTGGTCGCGGGCGACATCGTCGAGACGGGACCGGGCGCCTTCCTCGTACTCGAGCTCCACGGGGGGAGTCTGCTCGGTATCGGGCCGTCCACGCGGCTTTACTTTCTGCAACGGGCCGACATTCCCACATTGGTGGTCCTCGAAGGCTGGATCAAGGCGGATGTGCGCGGCAGCGCGAAGTCCGGGGCGCTGCGCATCATGGGTACACGCCTGGGCATCCAAGGCCAGCGGGCGGTCGTGCTCCTGCACGCGACTGAGCGGGCGGATGAGATCTTCGACGAACAGGGTTCTGCCACGCTGCTGCTGCGTGATGATGCGGCCACGCACCTGGACAGGGAGACCCAGACGAGACAGTTCTTGGTGCGCGCAGGTCGCCAGGAAGTGGTCCTGCAACCGCGCCCCTCCGCCGAATTCGTGGCGGCCATGCCGATCCCGTTTCGGGATCAGCTCCCGGACAACGCGTCGGCGAAGCTGAAGGAGCGGACCGAGCCGAAACAGGTGCGCGCGGTGACCTACGCGGATGTCCAGCCCTGGCTGACGATGCCACCGGATTGGCGCACCGGCTTCATCGGGCGCTTTCGCGGCCGCCTGAAGGATCCGGCCTTCTTCGCGGCCATGGACGCTCACCTGGCTCTGCATCGCGAGTGGGATCCGATCTTGCACCCGCCGCCGCCCGATGACGCCCCGCAGCCAGCCGCCTCCGGAACGGTGATGCCCACTGCTGGGAAGACGGGGCCATGACACGCGGCAGATCAGAAGGCAAATCAACCCTATGAAACTCCTGCTAAAAGTGAATCTCGCGCTGATCGTCGTATTCCTGATCGGTCTGTTCGCGAGCTACCGCATTGCCAATGACCTGCTGCTGGAGAACGCGCAAAGCGAGATCCGCGGCGACGCGCGCATCATGATGGAGTCGGCGCTGGCGGTGCGCCAATATACGGTCTCCCAGATCAAGCCCCTGCTGGACACGCAGCAGCGCTACCAGTTCCTGCCGCAAACAGTGCCTTCCTATTCGGCGACCGAGTATTTCAATAATCTGCGCAAGACCTTCCCTGAGTATTCCTACAAGGAGGCCACGCTCAATCCGACCAATCTGCGCGATCGGGCGGTCGACTGGGAGGTGGACGTCATCCGACGTTTCAAGGATGACCCTGATGCCAAGGAGTTGATTGGCGAACGGGACTCCGCGACCGGCAAGGTACTCTGGCTGGCCCGGCCGCTGCGCATCCTCGACATGAAGTGCCTGCAATGCCACAGCGACGTCGCCTCGGCGCCGCAGACCCTGATCGATCGTTACGGCACGGCGAACGGCTTCGGGTGGCAGTTCCATGATGTGATCGGCGCGCAGGTCGTGAGTGCGCCCCTACGACCTGCCCATTCAGCGCGCGCAAGCCGTGCTGAGGAACTTCCTGTATCTGCTCGTGGGGCTCTTCGTCTTTCTGTTCCTGACCGTGAATGTGCTGTTGTACGCGCTGGTCGTCAGGCCGGTACGCAAGCTGGCCACGATTGCGGATCAGGTGAGCATGGGAACCATGGACGCGGAGGATTTCCCGGCCAAGGGTAGCGATGAAATCGCCGCACTCGGGTCTTCGTTCAATCGCATGCGGCGCAGTCTCGTTGAAGCGTTGAACATGTTGCAATAGGGCAGTCCGGTAACCTCCATGGCAATGCCTCGCACGGTTGGCAAATACGACGTCATGGATGTCGTGGGAACCGGCGGCATGGGGACGGTCTATCGGGCTTTTGACCGCACGCTCGAGCGCGTGGTTGCGCTCAAGATCGTTCAGCTCGAACGTACACACGACGTCCCGAAAGCGGAGCTGTCAGCGCGCTTCCGCAACGAGGCGCGCGCCGTCGCGCGCCTCAATCACCCGGCGATCGTCTCCATTTTCGATTACGACGATCAGGATCCGGCCGGCGCGTACATTGCGATGGAATATGTCGACGGCTGCGCACTTGACGAGTACGTGACGCTGCGGCCGGAACTGCACCTCGAGGACGCCGTGAGCGCCATGCAGCAGGTGCTTGCGGGCCTGGCGTACGCGCATCGCCAGGGCGTCATACATCGTGACATCAAACCGTCAAATATCCTGGTGGCGCGCGATGGGCTGGTCAAGATCACCGATTTCGGTATCGCAAAGATCGGTCCTCGCTCGCAAACGCAGAGCGGCTTCATCGTGGGCACGCCGCAGTTCATGGCGCCCGAACAGTTCATGGGCGGCATCGTCGACCACCGTTGCGACATTCACGCCGCGGGTGCCGTGCTCTATACGCTGCTGGCGGGATCCCCGCCGTTTCAGGGGACGGCCGCCGAGGTCATGTACCGGGTTTGCCACGAAGCGCCCAAGCCGCTTGCGGCCGTCGATCCGTCGATCCCATCGGTCTTCGAATCCATTGTCGCCAAGGCGCTCGACAAGATTCCGGCGAATCGCTATGCGTCGGCCGGGGACTTTCAGGATGCCCTGCGTAGCTGCTGGAAGACCGTATCGTCGAAGCCGCCGTCCCCGACTTTGTCGGACAGGGCACAGCTGATTGCCACGGCGATCAGCCGGCAACTGAGCGCGCCGCCCCCGGCCGGCAGCGCGCCGCCACCGGCCGCCAGCGCGGAGAAGCCGGCCATCCAGGGTCCGGCGCGACACACGCCCTCCGGCGATTCGGGGATTGCCAAGGGCCCCCGGCCAGCGTCCGGCTCTCGAGCGCCCGCTGCCGGCGCCGACGAGGGATCGCTGGCGGCATGGTCACGTGAGCAGCTGGCGGAGATCGAGCGTCAGCTGATGGCGATCATGGGCCCTATGGCGCGCATACTGGTGCGAGAAGCGGCCGCGACCACCGCCAGCAAGCAGGAACTGTACCGGTTGTTGGCGAGCCACCTGAAGACGGCGGAGGAACGCCAGCGCTTCCTGCTGTTCGCCGAATCCAAGCCAGCCGTCACGGGCGGACGCGCGCCGGAAAGCGCGAACGCCGTTGTCTATGCCAACCTCGTGCGCCGACCGCTGACGCCGGAGGCCGCACAGCGGGCAAGCCAGCTGCTGGCGCGCTATCTCGGGCCCATCGCCGCCATCATCACCCGCAGGGCGGCGCAGACGGCCACCGACGAAGCCCACCTCTATGCGATGCTCGCGGAACGCGTCGCTGACAGCGCGGAGCGCGAGCGCTTCATGACGGAGGCAGCCCGGCAGCATTGATGCCGGTGAAGTGCGGCGCGCGAGGGGCTAGCCGAGCGAGCCCAGAAAGCGCGCCCGCTCACGGTCATTGCCAAGGTGGGCCGCAAGGGCGGCAAGGAACTGCTCCCGGCTGCAGCCCGGCTGCGCGGCGCGTTTCGCCAGGATCGGCGCGATGGGGCCCACGTGGACCGCAAGCAGCCCTGAGGCGCGGGCGATGTCTTCGCGAGTCAAGGGCCTCCCCGCCGGAGCTGCCCCACCGGGCTGCCGGCCGGCGGACGCTTCGGGGCCCGGAGTTACGGGCGCTCCCGCCGACACCGGCGCGATTCCGGCGTCCTTCAGGAACCTTTCGCGGTCTGGCAGGCGGCTGATCTTCGCCGCGAGCCACTTGTTCAGCGCAACGAGATCGGCCGTTTCCCGCGCCGCACGGCTTACCATCACTCTTGCGATCGGACCCACAAACGCCGCGAGCCGATGCTGGATGCGCGCCAGCTCATCCATATCCCAGGTGGCCCCGGGCGCATTGCCGGCAGACGGCGGCGGGCCCGCCGACTCGCTCGCCGCGGCAGGTGCGATCAGGGTCGCGCCGACCTCCGCGCTCGTCGCACTGGATGGGAATGGCCGCCGCGCGAGCATCGTTTCAACCGCATCGACCGGACGGTCGCCTGGGGCATGATGGACCTGGAGCAGCGCCGCCAGAAAGCGCTCGGCGCTTGGGAAGCGCGCCTCCGCAGGGCGCGCCAGCGCCTGCATCACCACGGTGTCGAAGGGTACCAGCTGCGGCTGGCGCGCGGCGACCGACGGAGGCAACGGTGTTTCATAGCAGACGTTCAGCATGATCTTGTCCAGCGTCCCGACATAGGGCGGCACGCTCGCGAGCAGCTGGTAGAGCACAGCCCCGGCGGCAAACACATCGATGCGACCATCAACGGTGCCGGTCAGGTACACTTCGGGCGCGACGTAGCCTGGCGTACCCATGAGTGCGTTCGGCTGCGTCACCGTCGGCACGTCGATTCGTGCAATGCCGAAGTCGGTCACCCTGACCCGGCCGTTGTTCGTGATCAGGATGTTGGCGGGATTGAGGCCGCGGTGCCACAAGCCGCGGTCGTGCGCATATTGCAGGGCCTGCAGCAGCTGCGACTGGATGTCGATCGCCTCTCCGACGCTGAAACGGATCCCTTGCTCGAAGCAGACCTTCAGGCTGCGCCCTTCGACATACTCCATTACGACGTAGGCATAGCCCGCGTCTTCACCGTACTCGTGTATGGCTACGATGCCCGGGTGGGAGAAGCTCTTGACCGCCTGCGCCTCGATGCGCAGCCGCGCAGGAAAGTCCTCGACGTCGTCTCCCAGCAGCTCGTGGCGGATCGTCTTGACGGCCACCGCGCGCTTGGTGTGCGGATCCAGCGACTTGTAGACGACACCCATCGAGCCTTTGCCGATTACGCTCAGCAACGGGTACTTGCCCAGCCGCCGCGGTACGGCCGGCTCAGGGATCTCGCCAGAACCGGACTTTGGCGGGGCCTCCATGTAGCTCGTCTGCTGGACTTCGGTTGAATTCATCAGTGTGACCGGGCTGTCGCGTGCTTGCGCCAATGGTTCCGCTGCGCGAGCGCAATGGGCACGCTCAGTGGCCGGAGGCGGCTCCGCCGTGCGCAAACGACTGCCCGATGCAGGCCAGCGCCAATCGCCGGCTCAACCCCCGATTAATGATCTGCCGGGTGACGGCACCCGTCAACTCAAACCGACGTCGCGCAGGAACTCGCTGCGCTCCCTGGAATCGGCCAGGTGCGCGGCCAGCAGCTCGAAATAGGCGCCTTCATCGCGCGCATCCGCGGCCGCCTTTCGACTGAGAACCATCGCGATCGGACCCAGGAACTTTGCCAGCACACGCCCGCCCAGTAAGACCGAGGCATCGGACAGCGGGCGATCGGTCGGCG
>Ga0075015_100000567_pt1 | contig 12970 bp, 11 predicted proteins | sample AleBraG_ABR_2013_FD_71476 | JGI IMG/M metagenome (GOLD analysis project Ga0075015, IMG submission 71476) | Freshwater sediment microbial communities in response to fracking from Pennsylvania, USA - Alex Branch Run_MetaG_ABR_2013 | ecosystem: Environmental > Aquatic > Freshwater > Creek >...
GTGCAGACCGGCACCGGTGAGCGGGTGGTCCGGGTCGAGCCCGGCACCCACGTCTACGACGCGGGCGTCGACCCCACCGTTCCCACCGCCGACACCAAGCCGGGCATCGGCTCGGGCCCCGGTCGCCACTGGCACAACCTGGTCCACGAGTCACCCGACGACTCCCCGTGGCTGGACGGCGTCCACCAGTTGAGCGACCCGTCGGCCCTGTCCCGCTTCGTCGTCTCGCGCACGCTCTACCGGCGGTTCGGCCGTTACGCCTGGTGGCTCCTGGTCCCCTTCGGCGTGGCCGTCCTGCTGCGGGTGGCGGTGACGCCGTGGCTGCTCGGCCACCTCGGGACCGGCCCGGCGGCCCGGGCCCTCCGCCACGCCCACGCGGCCGATCTCAACGACCAGCTGATCATCGCCCTGGTGGTGGCCCTCATCGTGCTGGCCGTGCTGGCCCTCGTGCTCGGGCTCCTCAGCCGCCGGATGTGGGCCATCCTGGGGGGCGGGACCCTGGCCGAGGTGCAGACGCGTGCCGGGGCCAACGACACGGCCCGGGACGACGCCCGGCGTCTGGTGGCCACGGGCTACGCCGGCCTGATCACGGCGGCCACCTTCCGCTCGGAACTCACCAATCTCGGAACCGGCTTCTACGCCAACGTGGGCGCCACCGCCGAGGTGGTGGCCGAGCACCGCGGCCGGTTCGGCCTGCCCCCGGTGTTCCTCCACAGCCAATGGGTCAGCTGGGTCGAGATCGAATCGGGGGCCGAGCTGCACGTGCGCATGCTCCTCGCCCACAACGAACTCCCCTCGCCGAGCAGGCTGGAGCGGGCCGTCACCCGCGGACGCGTGGGCGGGTCCCTCCACCCGTCGCTGGTCGCCTCCTACCCGGTGGGCGACTCGTGGCCGCCGGCACCCGATCTCCGCCAGGCCCACCGCCGGACCCGCCGGGTCCGCCGCTGGGCCGCCGCCGCCATCCTCGTCACCGGGATCATCGACCTCCTGGACTCCATCACCCCGCCCCTGCACGGGCGGCTCCGGGCACTCGAGCAGTTCCTGCCGGTTCGGGCCAGCGTCGCGGCCGGTGCCCTGGTGGCCCTGGCCGGCCTGGCGCTGATCGCCCTCGGTCGGGGCGTCCTTCGGGGCCAGCGGCGGGCCTGGCGGGTCTCGGTGGTCCTGCTCGGCGGCACCATCGTGCTCCACGTGCTGGCCGGGGCCGACATCGAGGAGTCACTCATCACCGGGGTCGTCCTGGCCTTCATCCTGGTCAATCGCAAGGAGTTCCAGGCCGCCTCCGACGCCACGTCGATGCGATCGGCCCTCATCTCCCTCGGCGCCGTGGCCCTCGGCATCGCCGTGCTGGCCACCGTCTCCATCGAGCTGTTCACCCACATCGGGCACCACCACAACCAGACCCTCCCCTGGTGGACGACGTTCTGGGCGGTGTCGGAGCGATTCGCCGGCATCACCACCATCGACCTGCCCGAACGGGCCGACCGGTTCCTGGCGCCGGCCCTCCTCACCATCGGGATCTGCCTGGCGGCCGTGACCCTGTACCTGCTGACCCGGCCGGTGGTCGACCGCCGGCTGGGATCGGGCCGGGCCGCCGAATTCCGGGCCCGGGACATCGTGCGGCGCCACGGTTCCTCGACCCTGGACTACTTCGCCCTCCGGTCGGACAAGCGGTGGTTCTTCCACCGGGACAGCCTGGTGGCCTATGCCGTCTACGGCGGGGTCTGCCTGATCTCGCCCGATCCCATCGGCCCCCGCAACGAGCGCGAGCAGGTGTGGGGCGCCTTCCGGGACTTCGCCGACACCCATGGTTGGACCACGGCGGTCATGGGGGCAGGCGAGACGTGGCTCCCCACCTACCGGGACTCGGGGATGCACAACATCTACCTGGGCGACGAAGCGGTGGTGCGGCTCCAGGAGTTCAGCCTGGCCGGCAAGCACATGAAGGGCCTCCGCCAGGCCCACAACCGGATCAAGAAGCACGGCTACTCGGTCACGTTCCACGACCCGTCGAAGATCGACCTCGGCCTCACCGAGGAGCTCACCTCCCTCATGCGCCTGTCCCGCCAGGGCGAGCACGAACGGGGCTTCTCCATGATGCTGGGGCGGGTCTTCGACCCCCGCGACGCCGGGCTCCTGCTGACCGTCGTCCGCGCTCCGGACGGGGCCGCCGCCGCCATGTGCCAGTTCGTGCCGGCCACCGGCATCAACGGCTTCTCCCTCGACCTGATGCGCCGGGACCCGGGCGACCACCCGAACGGCCTGCTCGATTTCGCCCTCTGCTCGACCATCGAGCACCTGGCCGCCCGGGGGTTCGACGGCCTGAGCCTCAACTTCGCGGCCATGCGCTCGACCCTGGCCGGCGAGAAGGGGGACGGCACGGTGCAGCGGGCCGAGCGGTGGTTCCTCAAGCGGTTGTCGAACTTCGCCCAGATCGAGTCGTTGTGGAAGTTCAACGCCAAGTACGAGCCCGAATGGCTTCCCCGCTACGTCGTGTTCGACACCGCCGAGCACCTGGTCCCGGTGATCATGGCCATCCTGCGGGCCGAATCCCTGTGGGAGATCCCGGTACTCGGACGGCTGCTGGCCGCCGGTGCCGAGAAGCGGATGGTGGCCGCCCAGCAGGACACCGACGAATTCCTGGCCTCGATCGTCCCGTGGGACGAGGACGCGGCGCACGTGCCGGGTGCCGACGGCCCGAGCGTCACCCCGCCGACCGTCGCGCCCACCGACGGACCGGCCACCGCACCCCGCGCCTGAGTCCCTTCCCGCCTGGCACGCGGTCGGGTCAGCCGCCCCCGGGCTCGGGGAGGCCCATCGGATTCGGATAGGCGATCACGCCGGCGGCCCGGACGGCGGCGGACACCGACGACAGCGCCGCGAACAGGGTGGCGGCGTCCGCCGACGCCATGCGGCCGGTCACCATGGCCGCGAGGTCGTCCGTCGTCCCCTCGATCCAGTCACGCAGCCGGCGTCCCTCCGCAGTGACGCCACCGGCGTCGACCAGGCCCCGTCGGACGAGGCGACCCCGGGCGTAGGACCACTCGTCCTCCGACCAGCCCCGCGACGTCCGCAGCAGGTCGACGGGCAGACCTTCGGACGCGGCGAACACCACCAGTGCCTCGCACCCGTCGAGGCCCGCTGCCGTCAGGGCGGCCACGTGTCCGTCCCCGCGGTGCTCGCGCAGGCAGGAGCACCAGTACCAGAGGGCCTCGACCGGATCGTCCGGCTCGCCGGTCGCCCGCGTCGCGGCGAACAAGGGCCGGCCGGCGTCGGGCACGCCGTCGAAGAGTGCCCGCATCATCGGAACGACGGCACGGGCCGTTGCGGCGGCGGCGGGGTCGATCCTCCGCAACGCCTGGGCGGCCGAATGGGTCCTGGTGGCCCAGGCGTCGGCCGGCGTCGCCGACGACCAGGCCCCGGGCAGGGCGCGCCGCGCCCGGTCGGGGTGGAAGTTGAAGAACGTGGCCGTCACGAGGTCCGGCCCCACGGCACCGAACGGGGCGGCCCGGCCGGCGAAGTAGCCCATCCAGAAGCCCCGGAATCCGAGGGCGTCCATGGCGGCCAGGCACTCGGGGTCGAAGTAGACGACCGCGTGCACCGGCTCGAAGGCCAGCCACCAGGCGCGTGGCGGGGGGATCGTCACGTCACCGGTCGGGATGGGATCAGTCGGTGGCGGAGGCGGTGCCGGCGCCGACGACGGGACCCGGGCCGACCCCGGTCCCATCGGTGGGCGGTCCGCCCGTGGTCCCCCGGTGTGCGCCGAAGAGGCCGACGAGCATCACCACGAACAGGGTGACCAGGACGATGATCAGCGCCACCAGGACCGTCGGCTGGTTCCAGAGCACCAGGACCACCAGGCCGAGCACGAGCACTCCCCACTGGAAGGCCCTGCGGTGCCCCGCCACCGTGTCGTGGACGGGGCCGCCGGACAGCCACGAGGGCGTCTTGCGGTCCTGCAGCCATCGGCGCACCGGTGCCAGTCCGACCACGAACGCCACGATGGCCACGATGGCGGACACGATCAGGATCACCCGCACGGAGTCGAGCAGCATGGCGTCGACGGTGTCGATGACGGCGGCGGTGGCCTCCTTCGACTGGCGGACGTTCAGGGACGACAGGTACTGGTTTCGCCCGACGTTGGCCACGATCAACAACAGGGCCATCGATACGGCCAGGCCCGACGCCGCGTGGACCAGGCCCCGCCTCCGGTCGCGGGCCAGGAGGACGGCGCCGGCGAACAGCAGGACCGAGACGATCGGGAGCACCAGGGCCAGGCGGTCGAGAAACTTGATCCAGCGCTGCAGCTTGGCCAACTGGTCCGACTGGAAGAGCACGAACGGGGCACCGGAGTAGTTCGGGACCTTGTCGAAGATCGACAGCCCGTGGGCCGACAGCTGCTGTTTGGCCGCGTTCTCGACCTGGGTCAGGTCCACCGTCACCTGGCCGTTGGTGGACTGCAGGGCCCCGACCTTGTTGCCGAGCAGCAGGTTGTCGACCTGTTCGTGGGAGTTGCGCAATGCCTGCTCCCACAGCTTCTGGAACCGGGAGCTCTGCACCAGCCTCAGCGTGATCTCGTAGGTGGCGGTGTGGACGGCACCCGAGATCGGTTCGGCCAGGAAGCCGGCCTTCGACGGAAGGGCGTCGTGGATCCGCTGCTCGACGTCGGTCCGGGCCACCAGGTTGTCGCTGACCTTGGTGGCGACGGCCGTCTGGATCGCCTTGTCCTTGGCCAGGGGGGCCACGGTGGCCACGAACGTGTCGGTGTTGAGCAGCTCGTTGCGGGCGTAGACCACGACCACCGAGAGGATGGCGAGGAGGCAGGCCAGGACGATCAGCACCCAGGAGGCGATCGTGCGGCCCCGGCCCTTCCTGGGCTCGGCCGACTCCTCCACCTGGTGCCGGAGCGCCTCGTTCTCCTGGGCCAGGACCTCGACCTCGTGGTGCAGCGCGTCGGGGTCCTGGTCGTCCGCCGGGGGTTCGATCGTCACGGGTCCACACTACCGGCGTGCCCCACGCTCCCCTGGGACACTCGGCACTCCGGACGCGGCGGTGGCCGCCCGCCGAGCACCAGGCACGGGAGCGGCCATCCGTCGCGGCACACGGGGTTGTCAGGCGAGGATCTTCGCCTTCTGGGCGTCGAATTCGGCGTCGGTGATGGCGCCCTTCTCCTTCAGGTCGGCGAGCTTGGCCAGTTCGTCGGCGCTGCTGCCCGAGGCAGCCGTCTGCTTGACGTAGGCGTCGAACGCCTTCTGCTGCTGAGCCGCCTGTTCCGCCGCACGCTCGTGCATCTTGCCGCCACGGGCGATCAGGTACACGAGGACGCCGAGGAACGGGAGGATGATCACGAAGAGGACCCAGACGGCCTTGATCCCCCCGCTGAGGTCGGGGCTCCGGAAGATGTCCATGAAGATGCTGATGAGCAGCCAGATCCACAGGACGAATACGAAGAACATGAACATGGTCCAGATCAGGTTCAGGATTGGGTAGTTGTAGGCAAGCATGTGGTGTTGCTCCTTACGAGGGTTCGAGGCCGTCGTTCGCGCCGGCGGCGGATTCACCCTATCCGGCGAGGTCGCGAGCACCGGGGATCGGGTGCGCAGACGCCCACCGCGCCACCATTCCCCCTGGCACCCACCGGGGACGGTCTCGCCCCGCGCTCCTCCGGTCACCTAGTCTCGGGCCACCACCTATCCGGAGGCGGACGCCCGTGTTCTACATTCTGATCTTCGGGCTCCTGGCGGTCGTGCTGGTCGTGGCATTCGCCAAGAAGTGGAGCTCGCGCAACAAGTGGCCTGACGATGAGTGACGCATCCCCGGCACCGGCCCCGGCGGCCGCCCCTCCCGACCCGGCGGAGCTGCTGCAGTCGAAGAGCTACGTGCAGCTGCTGGTCCTGGCGGCACTGATCGGGGTTCCGATCTCCGCCGTCGCCTACTTCTACCTGGCCCTCGTCAGCCACCTCCAGACATGGACCTACACCTCCGTCCCGAGCGCGCTCGGCTTCCACGGCACGCCCGTGTGGTGGCCGCTGCCGATGCTGCTGGTGGCCGCGGTGTTGGTCAGCCTCACCATCATCCACCTCCCGGGCACCTCGGGTCACGAGCCGGCCGAGGGATTCAAGACGGGCGGCACCCCCCTCCCGATCGACCTGCCGGGCGTGATCCTGGCCTCCGTGGCCACCTTGGCGCTCGGGGCCGTCCTCGGGCCCGAGGCACCGCTGATCGCCATCGGCGGCGGACTAGGGGTCCTGGCCGTCCAGCTGGCGGCCCGGGACGCGCCCCCCATGGCGGCCACCGTCATGGCGGCGGCCGGCAGCTTCGCCGCCATCAGCACGCTGCTCGGTTCGCCCATCGTCGGTGCGTTCCTCCTGATGGAGGCCTCCGGTATCGGTGGGCCCCTGCTGGGGTTGGTGCTGGTGCCCGGGCTCCTGGCGGCCGGCGTCGGGACACTCATCTTCATCGGGCTCGACCAGCTGACCGGGCTCGGCACGTTCTCCCTTGCCATCCCGGGTCTGCCCACCTTCAGCCATCCGACCGGTGTCCTCTTCCTGTGGGCCCTGGCCATCGGGGTGCTGGCCACGTTCCTCGGGACGGGCATCCGCCTCGGCGGGCTGGCCGCCCAGTCACTGGTCCTCAAGCACCGGGTGGCCTGGACCGTGGTGGCCGGCTCCGTGGTGGCCGGGTCGGCCATCGCCTTCGCCGAGCTCACCCACAAGAGCGCCCAGAACGTCCTGTACTCGGGACAGGACGCGCTGCCCGGACTCGTGCTCCACGCATCGACCTGGACCGTCGGCGCGCTCATCGTGCTCATCGTGGCCAAGTCCGTCGCCTACTCCGCCTCCCTTTCGTCGTTCCGAGGAGGCCCCATCTTCCCGGCCATGTTCGTCGGGGGTGCGATCGGGGTCGCCGGATCCCATCTGCCCGGGCTGGTCCTGGTGCCCGCGGTGGCCATGGGGATCGGCGCCATGACGACCGTCATGCTGCGTCTACCCCTCACGGCCACCCTGCTCGCCGTGATGCTGGTCTCGAGCGACGCGCTGGCCGTCACTCCCTTGGTCATCGTGGCCGTCGTCGTCACGTACGTGCTGACCGCCCGACTCCCCCAGAACCCGGCCGACCTCCTGGACCGGCGATCGTCATCGGCCGAGCCGGCCGTGACTGCGTCATCAGCCGGGGCCGACTGATCGGTGTCCGTCGTCGCGTCCCAGGTAACCCATCCGGTCCCCGCGCAGATCGTCACCATCGCGTTCGGCACCGCGCTGGTGATGTCCGTGCTCCTGTCCGCTCTCGAGACGGTGGTGCTGCCCCGGAACTCGTTCACCCGGATCACCCGGGCGACATTCGCGGTGGCGAACCGCGTGCTCGTCCACGACGGACCCAACCGCCAACGCTCGACCCACCGGCGTGGCCTGTACGCACCGGTGGCCCTGGTGTCCCTGCCCATGGTGTGGATGCTCACCGTCATCGTGGGGTTCACCTTCATCTTCTGGGGAGCCGACGCCGGCACGTGGCAGAAGTCGTTCGAGATCAGTGGGTCGTCGGTCACCACGTTGGGCTTCTCGGCCCCATCGGGCAGCATCCGCACCTGGATCAGTTTCGTGGAAGCCATCATCGGGCTGGGGCTCGTGGCCCTCCTCATCAGCTACCTGCCCACCATCTACGCCGCCCACCACGACCGCCAGAAGGGCATCCGCACCCTCAGGCCGTTCGCCGGAACACCGCCCTCCGGCGTCTCGCTCCTGCGCAACCTGAGCGGCTTCCATGCCGTGGACAACGCCGACGTCTGGCGTTCCGCATCGGCGTGGCTGCTCGAGCTCGACCAGACCCACTGTTCGTTCCCCGCCCTCTGCTACTTCCCCGAGAGCGACGACACCCAGTCCTGGGTGGCCACGGTGGGCTCGCTCCTCGACGCCGGGGCGCTCCTCTTGTCGGCCAGCCCCATCCGGTGGGGCGAGGCGGCCACCATCCAGCACCAGGGCGCGATGATCGTCCTCGCCAACGGGGTGCCGACCGTGATCGAGATCGGCCGGGCCGCCGGGCTCCCGATCGCCCAACCCGTCCCGCTCGTCGACCTCCTGCCAGATGGATCCGGCGTGGCACCGCCGATCTCCATCACCCGCGACGAGTACCGGGCCGCAATCGGACAGCTGACCGGGATCGTCTCGATTCCCGACGACGAGCTCGAGGGCGCCTGGCTGCGGTTCGCGGCGGTGCGGGCCGCCTACGACGAGGCCCTCCGCGGGCTGGCGGGCCTGACGCTCTCCCTCTCTGCCCCGTGGACCACCGATCGACCGGCCGTCGTCGGGCGCCCCCGCCTGCTGACCAACAAGCCGATCTCCGTCGACTGGTCGCTGCCGGCCGTGGTCGCCGGCGCACCCCGTGGCTGAGGGGCTGGCGCCGAGCGAGGTGGCCGGTGAGATCTCGCGGCACAAGCAGCACACCGCCGCTCACGACCACGGCGACGGAACCGGCGACGAGCCCCGCCGGCACGACCGGGTGCTCTCGATCATCGAGGCCGTGCTGCTGGCCGTGGTGGCCCTGTTGGCCGCCTATACGGGCTACGCCTCGGCCAAATGGGGCACCGAGTCCTCGGTGCGGCTCGCCACCGCCTCCGCCGCCCGCACCGAGGCCAACCGGGCGGCGTTGAACGCACAGGACACCAAGAACTTCGACTCCACGACGTTCAATTCCTGGTTCACCGCCTACGTGGCCGGCGACACCCAGGCCGAGGCGGTGGCCCAGCGCCGCTTCCGCCCGCAGTTCGCGGTGGCGTTCGACGCATGGATGGCCACCGATCCGTTCACCAACCCGTCCGCCCCACCTGGTCCCACCTACATGCCGGAATACAGGCAGCCGCAGCTCGCCGTGGCCGCCGCCCTGGATGCCAAGGCATCCGCCCAGTACACGGCAGGCGTCCAGGCCGGCGCCAACTCGGACAGCTACGTGCGCGACACGATCTACCTGGCCACGATCCTGTTCCTCATCGGGATCAGCGGGCACTTCCGCTTCTTCCGGATCCGGCTCGGTCTCGTGCTCCTCGGCGGACTGATGCTGGTCGTCGCCGTGGTGCAGATCGTCACCTCGCCCCCCATCCCCTGAACCGGCTGTCACGGCCTGTCCCGGGGCCCTCCCAGCGGTCCCATCGCCAGTCGGCGGTCCCGACACGGGAGGACCCGACCTGCGTTAAGTTATCGAGAGTTGCACGATCCTCAAGGAGAACCCACCATGACCGCCTACACCTACCCGCTGGCCGATCTGTTCGGCACCATGCTCGGCATCTTCGTCTTCCTCATCTGGTTCTGGCTGCTCGTCATCATCTTCGGCGACATCTTCCGCAGCCACGACATGGGTGGTGGCGCCAAGGCCCTGTGGGTGCTCTTCGTGATCATCCTCCCGTTCCTCGGGATCCTCGTCTACCTGATCGCCCGTGGCGGCAAGATGCACGAGCGTGCCGAGCAGGCGGCCCAACAGCAGCAGCAGGCCTTCGACTCCTACGTGAAGGAGACCGCCGGCGCCGGTAACAGCGTCGACCAGCTGGCCAAGCTCGCCGACCTCAAGCAGCAGGGGGTCATCACCGATGCCGAGTTCGAGGCGCAGAAGGCGAAGCTCCTGTCCTAGCGGTGGTGCACGAGGCGGGCCGGTGCACCGAGCGCCGGTCCGCCTCGTCGCGCGTCACGACGTCGTGTCGGACGACGTCCCGGCCGGTAGGTCGAGGAAGTGGACTACTGCCGCTCGATGGTGACGCGTGCATCCAGCGGGATGATGGCGCAGGCGCTGCAGTCGTCCGTCGACGTCGACACCGATGTCACACCAGGTGACCGGGCGGTCAGGAGTGCAGCGGGCCCGCCTTCCGACCCGGCGACGTCCACACTGCACCGGATCCGGAGGCCGCCACCGGTGACCGCGAACGGCCCCAGGTGACGCTGATTGAACTGTGCCGACACCACGATGCTGGATCCGTCGGCCATGGTGACGGCCAGGGGCTCGGGATTTCCGACCAACGAGCCGGAGGACTCATGGCCGAGTGCGTAGCGCGCCGTCGGCAGGGCGCCACAGCGCGCACCCAGAGCGGCGATCAAGGCGTCGTCACCCGCATGGGAACTGCCCGGCCGTGGCTGGACGGCCGTTGATCCGCCGCAACCGCAGAGCACCACTCCTGCAGCCAGGGCAAGGAGGCACAGTTGCCGCCTCACGGCCACACGCCATCGGACATTGGACGTCGATCCGGACCGTTCATGCGAGGGGGATGGGTACGTCGAGGCCGAGCCACGAGAGCGTGAGCATGGAGACGCCGGGTGGCGGCGCGGGCTCGAAGCGCACGGATCCGGTCATCTCGTGCGGACGGCCACCGTGACCGGAGCCCTTGGCGACGTACGGTGTTCCGAGGTCGTCCCGCAGCCCGAACTTGTAGAGCCGCATCATCCGCAAATTCTGTTTGCCCTTGTCCCGTAACTCCGTCGCCGCCCATTCCTCGAGGCCGAGGAGGTCCTGTTCGAGCGCCTCCATCTCCGAGGGGAACACCGCTTCGACATCGGGCTCCGGCGAGACCCGCCATCGCACGACCACCTCGGCGTCGTACAACTCGACCCCGATCACCCGGATCCGCCCCCCGTGCCAGTCGAACTCCTCGTCGGGGCCGAGTTGGGATCGGATGAACTCCGGCGCGCTGTCGGGCTGGCTCGGTGCAGCCGGGCGCTTGACCGGATCCCCCACGTAGATGGCCTGCGCCGTACCGGGGGGAGCGGGCCCAGGTGGCTCATACCCGAGGGCGATCAGCATCTTGCGAAACCACAACTGCTCCTCTTCCTGGGTCACACTCCCGAGGTAGCGGAATCCAGCCAGGACGCCCGCGAAATGGCTGAGCTGATTCTGCTTGGTCTCGTAGTCGTCACGGATGCCTCGCCGACTGCGGGCGTCAGAGAGGGCCTCGGCGAGATACCACTGGGTCTCCGGCTCCATGGGGCAACGGTAGGCTCCCGAGCCGGATCCCACCAGGTCGGCCACTCGTGGGTGGCCACCGGCTGCCAGTGGGCAGACGGCAAGCATGCGGACGCCCATGTCCTGGCTACGGACCGGTCCCGATCTCCAGGATGCGCCACGGTCCGGCAGCACCTTGGCGTCCGACGTACACGAACCGGACCTGCGGGCCATCGGTCGAACCGTAGACCTCTCTGTAGGTGGCGGCGTAGGTGACCAGGGACTGTCGGATGTCCGAGAATCCCGGGTACGCACCCCGCTCGAAGGGAGCCGACCGGACCTCCACGTGGACCGCGGTCAGCGTGAGCGTGTTCTTCCGGTCGCTGTCGGGTGAGGCGAGTTGGGCCTTGGCGAGCGAGGGCGTAAGCAGCCCCGTGGCCTCAGCCCAACGGTGCGCGCCCACCGCGGCGAAGTAGGCCTGCACGGTCGCCTCGGCCGATATCTGCGGTGTGCCTGCCGCGGGGGCGGAGCATGCCCCCATGGTCAGGCCGAGCGAGAGTGCCACGCAGACGGCAGCCAGCCGACGGCCCGGGGCCGACCCGCGGCTGCCACCGCCGCCACGGCTTCGGCTGCGGCCGACGCCGCGCCCGGCCCCGTCCCGATCCGTCATCGCCGCGGCTCCACCTACAGGTGGCTGAAGCCGCCCGACTCCTCCGGCGTCATGGCCACCGAGACAGGGTGGCGGTCGAAGTGGCTGATGGCCTCGGCGATGTCGCCGAGCAGGAGGAAGGCCAGGTCGCGGCTGACCCCTTGACGGACCAGGATCCGCTGGACCGAGATGTCCGACACCGCGCCGGTCAGTGGGTAGGCCGGCACCTGCCATCCCTTCACCCGCAGCCGGTCGGCCACGTCGTACAGGGTGTAGCCCGGGTCCACGCCTTCGGTGATGCGCCAGGCCACGGACGGGATCCCGGTCAGCGGACTGCCGTCGCACAACAGCTCGAACGGCCCGAGCTTCACGATCTCCTCGGCCAGGAACTGGCTCGTCTCGTAGCAGGAGTCGTGCACGGCCCGGTAACCCTCGCGACCCAGGCGGACGAAGTTGTAGTACTGGGCCACGATCTGCCCGGCGGGACGCGAGAAGTTGATCTGGAAGACCGGCATGTCGCCGCCCAGGTACGTGACGTGGAAGATCAGGTCGTCGGGCAGGTCGGCCGCGTCGCGCCACAGGACCCATCCCACGCCGAGCGGGGCCAGACCGAACTTGTGGCCGGACGTCGAGATCGACTTCACCCGGGGGATGCGGAAGTCCCATTTCACGTCCGGCGCGCAGAACGGCGCCAGGAAGGCACCCGACGCTCCGTCGACATGGATGTCGATGTCGAGCCCGGTGTCGGCCGCCAGCTTGTCGAGGGCGTTGGCCAACTCCAGCACCGGTTCATAGGTGCCGGTGTAGGTGACACCGAGGGTGGGCACCACGAAGATGGTGTTCTCGTCCACCTGGGCGAGCATCTGCTCGACATCCATGCAGTACTTGCCGGCGGACATCGGGATCTCGCGGATCTCGACATCCCAGTAGCGGGCGAACTTGTGCCACACCACCTGGACCGGTCCGCACACGAAGTTCGGCGCATCGGTGGGCTTGCCCTCCGCCTTGCGCTTGGCCCGCCACCGCCACAGGGCGGCCATCCCGCCCAGCATGCACGCCTCCGACGAGCCGATGGCGGAGCAGCCCACCGCACCGCCCGCCTCCGGGGCGTTCCACAGGTGGGCCAGCATCTGGACACACCGCCGCTCGATCTCGGCCGTCTGGGGGTACTCGTCCTTGTCGATCATGTTCTTGTTGATGGACAGGTCCATCAGCTTGTGGACCTCGTCCTCCTCCCACGTCTGACAGAACGTGGCCAGGTTCTGACGGGCGTTCCCGTCGAGGAGCAGCTCGTCGGAGATGGCCTGGAACGCGTCCTCCCGGCGCATCTCGCCATCGGGGAAGCGGTGCGACGGCAGTGTCGTCAGCAGGTCCTTGCCGGCGTAGACCGAGTCGAGGAGCTCGTTG
>Ga0075015_100000570_pt1 | contig 12937 bp, 11 predicted proteins | sample AleBraG_ABR_2013_FD_71476 | JGI IMG/M metagenome (GOLD analysis project Ga0075015, IMG submission 71476) | Freshwater sediment microbial communities in response to fracking from Pennsylvania, USA - Alex Branch Run_MetaG_ABR_2013 | ecosystem: Environmental > Aquatic > Freshwater > Creek >...
GACTTCACTCATAGAGCGCACTCCCGGGGCCGGCCGCCAGGTGAATTTCTCGGCCGGCGTTGGAAAGGTGCGGCGGATTCCCGATGACGCGATTGCCTGGGTACTGCATTGCGCGTGTAAGAAACCGAAGGAAGTGGGCTACTCGTACGAGCTTTGGACCTATTCGCTGCTGCAGAAGTACGTGCGGAAGAATTGCGTTGAGGCCGGTCACCCAAGCCTGACCGAACTGAGCCGGTCCCGACTGCACCGGATTCTGACACAAAGCGAGATTCGTCCGCACAAGATCCGCTACTACGTCGAACGCCGGGATGCGGAGTTTGAGGCGAAGATGGCCGTAGTCCTGCACCTCTATAAGGAAGTCGAGATCATCAATGCGGAATTGCTGGAAGGCACACTGAAAGAGCCTGCTGTGGTGACGATCTCCTATGACGAAAAACCAGGGATTCAGGCACTGGCGACGACAACACCGGATCGTCCGCCCGTCCCGAATCGGTTCCGAAGCCATCGTCGGGACAACGAATACGTGCGGCTGGGAACGGTGTCGTTGTTGGCGGGCCTGGATCTACATACAGGACGGGTCACCGAGATCGTGAGCGATCACCACGCCAGCGCGGACTTTATCCGGCTGCTCAGCAGACTGGACGAGAGTTATCCGGCTCAAACCCGCATTCGCCTCTTGCTCGACAACCACTCGGCGCACCTCTCAAAAGAAACTCAAGGCTGGCTGAGCCTTCATCCCCATCGGTTTGAGTTTGTCTTCACACCGAAACATGGCTCTTGGTTGAACATCGTAGAAACGATGTTCAGCAAAATGGCGCGCAGCATGCTACGCGGTATCCGCGTCGCCACCAAACAGGAACTCGTTGATCGCATCCATCTGTACTTCGACCAGATCAACGCCGACCCCGTAGTCTTTCGATGGAAGTACAAAATGGACGAAATGAGCATTGGCTAGTCTTTGCTTGGTCTCGACCGATCGCGCTGCTACCAGGCGATGCGCTTCACCTTCGGTACAAAATCAAAATGCTCTTCTCGGCTGAGCACCGGCATAGCATGTTGGCGAGCCAGAGCAGCGATCCAAACTTCATTGCCTGGGATGGGGCGCCTGCCCGCTTCAGTTCGTCGCGAATGGATGCGTACTCGCTGGCGGTATCCTCATCCACGTGCAGGACCCGGCAGCTTGCGGCGAGTTCCTTCAGCCATTTCTTCCGTGACTCCGCTATCCCGTATCGGTACTCCCCTAAGGCAACTCGCGAAAAGGAATGCCGCGCTGGGCCGCGGCCGACTTCGCACGCCTGAATAGCGCGTCGGGAAGTTCGAGCGTCGTCTTCATCTATCACGATCCTCCCATATTTATGGGGACGATCATGAGCGGGCAAGCGAGCGCCCCTCCCGCCGCTGGCGCAGCAGTTGATGGATGGCGCGGCAATCGTCTGCCACCTGCTGGAACTGGTCCGGATACAGCGACTGGTATCCGTCAGACAAGGCGTGATCGGCATCGGGATGCACTTCCACGATCAGGCCCGACACTCCCGCTGCGATGGACGCCAGGGCCATGGCGGGCACCTGATCGCGCTTGCCGGTTCCGTGGCTGGGATCGGCGATGATCGGCAGATGGCTCAGGCGCTGGGCAGCCGGCACCACGCTCAGGTCCAACGTATTGCGCGAGTGGTCGGCAAACGTGCGGACACCGCGTTCACACAGGATGACGTTGTAGTTGCCTTCCGAAAGTACATACTCCGCCGCCATCAGGAATTCTTCCAGCGTAGCCGACATGCCTCGTTTCAGCAAGATCGGCAAGCGGGAGCGGCCGGCCCGGCGCAACAGGGAATAGTTCTGCATGTTGCGAGCGCCGATCTGCACGCAATCGGCATACTTCTCCACCAGGTCGAAGGTCTCGATGTCGATGGCCTCAGTAACGATGCCCAAGCCAGTCTCGGCGCGAGCCTCGGCCAGAAATCGAAGACCTTCTTCCGCCAGGCCCTGGAAGGCGTAGGGCGAGGTGCGCGGCTTGTAGGCGCCGCCCCGCAGCAGTTGCGCGCCGGCCGCCTTCACGGCGCGGGCGGCTTGCAGAATCTGCTCGCGGCTTTCCACCGAACAAGGTCCGGCGCAGATCGCCAGTTCCGCGCCGCCAACCGGCGTGCCATGAATACGGACTACTGTGTCGTCCGGCTTCACTTCGCGGCTGACCAGCTTATAGGGTTTGGAGACGCGGATGGCCTCGGCGACGTTGGGCAGTGGCTCGAGTTCCGCAGGGTCTATAGGTCCGTGATTGCCGGTAATGCCGATGGCGGTCCGCTCGGCGCCAGGCATGACGTGCGGCCGGAAGCCCAGACTCTGGATTCGCTCGCAAACCCGGCGGATGTCGTCGGCCGAAGCCTGCGATTTCATGACAACTAACATTTCCTTTGAGTGTAGCCCGATCGCAGTCTCAACGGTAGAGATTGATTTGTTAAAGAAATAGATCTTGACAAATTAAGTTTCTCAATGTATAAATTGATTATCTGATGGACTGGCAAGAGCTCACACAACTGACGCAGGGCCAACCCATAGTGATTGAACGGGTTCGGCTGACCGACAAGAACGTCGCGATTGAAGGTTCTTTTGAACTGCCCCAGCTCGCCCGGCTGAGCCAGGAGGATCAGGTGTTCATCACGGCGTTTGTGAGCTGCCACGGCTCCATCAAGGAGATGGAGAAGATTTTTGGCGTGAGCTATCCGACCATCAAGTCGCGGCTCAACCGGATCGGGAAGAGCCTTGAGTTTGTGGAGACCGATCCGGCGCCCTCACGGTCAGAAGTCCTGGATCGCCTGAGCCGGGGGGAACTCACCGCCGAGCAGGCCATACAGGAGATGGAGGGACTCTAATGAATTCGCTCTATAAGTACGACATCCAAGTCGGTCTGCCGCTCCCGTTGCTGAGCGTGATTCTGATGCCGATGGCTCTCTTGATGCTGCCCTTTCTGTGGGTCAGTTGCCTGATCAGTGCGGTCCCCTTTGGCCGGGGACTGGGCATGTTTTTGCAGGTTTTTCGGTCGCTGCGGGGAACTCACGTGCAGATCGCCCTCAACCGCTATTCCTTTTTGATTCAGATTGCGTAAGGAGACGAACATGAACGAAAACCGACGGCAGATATTGGAGATGCTGGCAATTGGGAAGATTTCGGCCGACGAGGCGGAACGCCTGATTGCCGCGCTGGAGAAGGAACCGTCACCACCCGGCAACGGCAAGCCGCGCCCCAAATACATGCGCGTGCTGGTGGAAGCCGAAGATGAAGACGACGGCCCAACGAAGGTGAACATCCGGATTCCCATGCAGTTGCTGCGGGCTGGTGTGAAGCTCACCAGCCTGATTCCACCGCAAGCCCGCGAGCAGGTGAACCTGGCCATGCGCCAGCAAGGGATGGAGTTCGATTTGAACCAGCTCAAGCCCGAGAATCTGGAAGAGCTGGTCGACCAGCTCAACGACCTGACGGTAGATGTGGATCACTCCAGCGCCAAAGTGAGGGTCTTCTGCGAGTGAAGGGAACGGACGGGGGGGGCCACTGCGGGCTCGAGTCCGAACTCCTTCGCTCGAGACCTTTCGCAGCAGTGTCCCCTTCGCACATTTCGCGGGGTTAAAGACGCGGACGGGGACATTGCGGGCTCGAGTCCGAACTCCTTCGCTTGAGACCTACCGCAGCAGGTCCCCTTCACACATTTCGCGGGGCTAAAGACGCGGACGGGGACACTGCGGGCTCGAGTTAGAACTCCTTCGCTTGAGACCTATCGCAGCAGTGTCCCCTTGGCACATTTCGCGGGGGCTTGGCGAATGGGTTTCCCAGAAACCCTGTGCAGAGATATCACGCGCTAGAGCCTGGGTTACCGCACTAGCTTAGCTAGTTGTGCTTGTCCTTGTAGATGTTCTTGCTGAGCCGGTTCTGCTGGCGGTTCACCTGTGCTTTTTCCTTGTTGGTCAGATTGCCGCCGTTGGCCTTGCGCTCGCTGCGGATCTCGTGGTTCAGGTTGGCTTCCTTGTGCTCCAGATTCGCGGTTTCCTTAGGAGTGAGGGAGCCGCTTTTCACACCCTGCGCAATGCGGTCCTGCTGGTTTTCTTTGCGCTGGTGGATGAGTTCGTCCGCGTAAGAGAGGCCCGAGATCAGCAAGCCAGCGGTCATCACTGTCAACATTGTTTTTTTCATGGTTTTTGTCCTTTCGTCGTTTCGGGAAGCCTGCCCGCTTCCACTTCGCTAAGCACACGCCAAGGCTGCGAGTTGCGGCTCAGGTCGGTTAAAATCCTGCAATCGAGACAGCTAAAGTAGGCCCGTCCGGCGACCGATACGAGGATGGCGGGCGTCGCCCCCTGTAGTTCCCGCCTCGCTCATCTCACATTTTTGACACCTCAGCAGCTAAAGGCTTTCCCTTAGACGCCGATAGTAAGTATGGGACTTGTCCGGCCATCCGGGCAATTTCGGTCATGAACGAACTCTCTCCTGGGCTAGCCGACGCCGCCGATGTACTGAGCGATCAGTTACATGCCCATCTGCAGCGCTTAAGCAGTCTTCTGGCGCCCCATGCGGGATCGCTCGATCGGCGGTTTCTGGCCCATCTGAAAAAGCGCGGGTTTGAGCCGAAAATCCGGACCGCCCTCAACGCGTTGACTCCCGGATCGGCCGCCCGCATTCTCGCTGCCGGCAAACCGGTGCTGACGTTCATTGAAGAAGTGGAGTATCACGGACGCCGCCTCGCCAAGCTGAATCTATCGCCGGCCAGCGTGGCCGAAGCGCTGCAGGAGTATGACCACCTGCTGAAGCCGATACTTCAGCCGTTGAAACGGGCCGAGCTGTTGAACTTTCAATGGGTCCGCGAGCAATTGCAGTTCTGCGTGATCCTTACGCTGAACAACGCGTATTACCAGGTGCGGGAGGCCGAGACCCGGGCATTCTACGAGTTGTTCCGAGTGGAGCTGGAGTCTCGCAATCTGGACGGTCTGCTACAGCAGTTCTTGCAGACATTGATGGAGGTTTGCCGTGCCGACGCCGGGCATCTCTATATGCTGAACGATGCGCGCACGGCTTGGGAGCTCCGGGCGAAGGCCGATTTGGCTGCCCCTCAGCGCCTGGCATTGAACGTCATCGCCGATCGGTCGTCCATGCGGCAGGCGTTGGCACGCCCGCTACAGATCGACATCGGTTCCCAGAAGCGTGGGGCACTTAAAAATGACGCGCTTCTGGACCCGTCCTGGAAGGATCGCTTTCAGTCCTGTTGGTCGGTGCCGTTGGCCGCCGCCGGTCGCACCGCCGGCGTGATGCAGTTTGGATTTGCCAAGGCCTATGAATGGCTTCCCCGCGAACAGGAGCTTCTCGCCGCGGCTGCTGAGCGCTGTCTGGTAGCGGCCGAAAAGGCCCGCTTGCTGGAAGACCTGGCAGCCAGCGAAGACCAGATTCGCAAGCTCGCCGAACACATGCTTCACGTGGAAGAGATGGAGCGGCGGCGCATCAGCCGTGAGCTGCACGACGAGGCGGGCCAGTCGCTCCTCTGTATCCGGCTCCAACTGGAGATGATCGAGCAAGCCATGCCCAGCGATCGTCCGGAGTTGATTGGCAGACTGCGGGAAGCCCGCGAGATGACCGAGCACATCATTCTGGAAATGCGCCGGCTGATCGCCGCCCTGAGCCCCGCCGTTCTGGAACAACTGGGCTTAGGCGCCGCACTGCGGCAGCTTGTGAATCGCTTTCGTAAGGTTCACCCCATGCGCGTGCGGCTCAATTTAGGCCGTCTGGGGCGCCTGCCACAGCAAACGGAGGTGATCCTCTACCGGCTGGTGCAAGAGTGCTGCAACAACATCGGGAAGCACTCAGGGGCTACAAGTGTAAACATTTCCGTAAGTTCGACCGATGGAAAAGTGAGACTGGCTGTGGAAGACAACGGCGTGGGCTTCCTGGTGGAAGAGGCGCTGGCCAGGAGGGACTCATTCGGGATTTCCGGCATGCGCGAGCGCGTTGCTCTGCTGGGCGGCCATTTTGAAGTACTTAGTTTTCCCGTGGGGATGGGGAGCAAGAAGCAGCGTGGACGGGGCACGCGGATCAGCGTCAGCCTTCCGATCGCGAAGGACGCTGGAATTCGGCCGGATCGAACCATCCGGTCACGCCAGACTCGGGCGGCGATCGTTCGAGCGGCAAAAAACCTAAGGGTCTCCGCCATTTAGGCGGACCCACAAGGAAAGGCAACGAAGTTTAGTTCGGGCAACGCACTATGGCAAAGATTAGAATTTTATTGGCCGACGACCATACCCTGTTCCGCCAGGGTATCCGCACCCTCATCTCGGCTGAGGCGGACATGGAAGTAGTGGGAGAGGCCGCTAATGGTGGAGATGCCGTGGACAAAGCCGGCGAGACTCGGCCGGACGTAGTGCTGATGGATATCGGCATGCCCGGACTGAGTAGCTTCGAAGCTACCCGCCAGATCAAGAAAAACCGGCCGGAAGCCAAAATCCTGTTTCTCACCATGTACGACGACGAAGACTATCTGGTGGAAGGCATGGAGGTCGGCGCCAGTGGCTACGTACTCAAAGACAGCCCCTCGGCCCAACTGGTGGCCGCTGTGCGCGACATCTGTCGCGGCGGCAGCTATCTCAGCCCCCGCATGCTCTCGCAGTTAGTCGACGATTTCCGCTCTCGCATCAAATCAGCCAACCGTCTTCCCCGCTTCGCCACACTCACTACCCGCGAGCGCGAAGTTCTGAAAATGCTTGCTGAAGGGAATTCCGTCAAGGAGATCGCCTGCGATCTCAACCTCAGCGTGAAAACCGTGGAAGCTCACAAATTCAACCTGATGCGCAAGCTGGACATTCACAACAAAGCGACCCTGGTTCAATACGCCATTCAGAAGAAGATCATCAAGATACCCAACCTGGCGTAAGCGCTCATCGAAGACTGAAGCCGAACGTCCTTACCTGGAAAGCCCGGCGGAAGGCGGAAACCGCTGGGACGCACCCACGCCAGCGACCGCCGCCAATCCAACCCTTCCGCTCCCGAACTCCTGACGATTCCCAACTTGGGGACCAGTCACACACCCAGTCCAGTTGCTTGAAGGCGCTGGGACGCACTCACCCCGCAACCGCCGCCCGATCCAAACCGTCCGCTCCCGAACTACTACTGGCGAGTGCCCACGACGAGTTGCTCGCCAGTTGGGCGTAAGCGCTCCTCTACTGCATATTGTATTTGAAAGAAAACTGAAGCCGAACTTCCTTGCCTTGAAACCCCGGCGGGAATGGCGGAAACCGCTGGGACGCACTCACGCCCGCAACCGCCGCCCGATCCAAAGCGTCCGCTCCCGAACTACTCGCGATTACCAACTTGGGGACCAGCCCATCCCTGTCCACGATGAACTGCAGTGTCACCACACCTCTTCGGCTTCCCAGATGGACGCTCTCCGGAATAATCGCCATCCAGTTGCGCCGGACCTGAGTGAGAACCTGGATGATGTAGGGCTTGAAATCCACGCCCTGAGGATCGCTGAGTAACTCCGGCAGAATTTTGGCCGCACCGTTGATCTGTGGCGCGCGAATGCTGTCCGGCAAATCAGGAGCCGGCTCCATCTCACGAACGGTTACGTTGGCCTTGCCGGCACCGCGCGCTATGTTCTTGATCGCGTCGTCGACCGACGTCTTGGGGGGCGCGATTCTGGGCCGTCCGGGCATCGGCGCTGCACCCCCTTGTCCGGGCGTCTCAAATGCGAGCTTCGGCTCTTCCGTTTGAAGCTGCGGTGGCGGCACATTGATGGCGCTCAACTGCGGCGCCACCGTGGGAGCCGTGTTTAGGGCTTGCACTGGCGGAGGCTCGCTGAATTTGGGAGTGGCGGGTAGCCCCGGATTGGGCGGTGGCGGTTCAAAGTTTCTGAGAGCCGGGGCCGGAGTGGAACGGGCCGTCTGTTTCGCTGCTTCCTGCGCCGCCACATTTGCGACGCTCAGTTCCTGATTCGGTTTTCCCTTATTCGGATCTTTCTGAGTCAATCGAAAGGGGGGCGCAACCAGGGGCGTAACCCGCGTCAGCTTCGCGATAGCGGGTTCCGGCGTGGGTCGTGGCGCCGGCAAACTCAGCATAAACGTAAGAAAAAAAACGGCCAAAACATGCACACCCAGCGAGCCGACGCTGGCGGAAATCCAGTGTGGCGCATAGCTTTGCGCGTTCCAGTCCAACAGGAGATTCGGACCGCTATCGACCTGTGTTTTCATCGATCGGAATTGAAAGGACGTCGGATGCAGGTGAGAAGTTGCTACCGCAGCGCCTGAAGCGTCTTGGCAACCGTCTTAGTGTGCTCTTCTATGTTATCAAGAATGGACAGCGCCACTTCGAGCGCCCGCGCCCCTTCTTCACCGGAAACGCCCAGCGACTGCCGCTGGGCCACCGACTGCAAGAACGATTCCAACTCCAGTCTCAGCGGCTCATCCTTGACCACGTTCAACGGCTGGTAGCCGATTTGCTGCGCTCCGGAAACGCTGAACACCGCGCCGTCCTGCCGCTGGTAGTCGAGCGAGATGTACTGTTCCGGCTGAAAGAGCCGCACCTTGCGCACGCGCTCTGTCGATACGCGGCTGGCGGTGAGGTTGGCGACGCAGCCTCCGGGAAAGGCCAGACGCACATTGGCGATGTCCACCTTTTCGGAAAGAATGCAGATACCGGCTGCCCGAATTTCCTCCGGCATCTTGCCCACCAGATCGAGCACGATATCCAGGTCGTGAATCATCAGGTCCAGAACCACATCCACGTCCAGGCTGCGCGGACTGAACAAACTCATGCGGTGAATCTCGAAGAAGAGCGGCAGGCGGCAGACTTTCTTGAGCGCGATCACGGCTGGGTTGAATCGTTCCAGATGCCCGACTTGAAGAATGCGGTTGTGCTCGCGCGCAGAGGTCAACAAAGCCTGCGCCTGTTCCATGCTGCCTGCGATGGGCTTTTCTACCAGGACATCGATTCCCTGCGCCATCAGTGCGCACCCGATGTCGGCGTGCATAGTCGTCGGCACTGCCACCACCGCGGCGTCAATCTTGCCGCGGAGTTCATCGATCTTTGCGAAAACGGGGCAAGAGAATTCCGCGCCGACCGCGGCCGCGCGGCCGCGATCCAGGTCTACCAGCCCCGCCAAGTGCGCGCTCGGGCTTTGGTGAAGGACTCGCACATGATTCCGCCCAAACGACCCTGTGCCAATTACCGCAATCCTTATTGGATCCATTCAGCCTCTTCCGCGTCGAGCATCAGCGAGTGGCCTGCCTCGGCCGTCAAACTGCACAGGTAGAGTCGAGGACGGGCGCGACTCCCGTCCCCGCTCGTCAAACCGGGCATCCGCTTTCGGGCCGTCTTCATCGCAGACTTCACGAACCTGTGCCCCGCGAGGACACCCTGTCCCACTTTGTCAGGAAGTGCCGCTGATTAAGCCGTTCGCGTACTTCTTCCCAGGGCTCCGTGTTGCCACGCCTCAGATGTTCTCGCACTCTCTCCCGTATTCGGTTCATGCTGTTCTGCGACGGACTGCACCCCAGGTACTCACGTGCCGCTCGCCGGCCGTGATGCCGCCAGAAGGTGTCCGAGAAAAAAACGCTCCCGCCGCGTAAGTACCGCTAGCGTCGATTCCAGTGCCTCCCTGCCCCCTTCGGGCACACGCTAAAGTCTGCGCCACCTTCCGGCAAAGTATTTTGGAGCAATTGGTGGCACAGGCATTAGCCTGTGCGGGCGTTGTCCCGGTCTTATTTTATCGCGGTTGGTTCGCCGTCGGAAGGGAACTGATACACTTCGCCACCGACATGCACTAGCAGGGTGCCGGGACCGAGAGGCTTGCCGGTGCCCGCGAAGAATACTGCGCCGTCGGTGGATTCGCCCGGCTGGAGGCGGGTTTGCACCAGCACAATGGCCGAAGCTGCCGCGGCCGCTTTTATCTTCACGGTTGTCTCCGCCAGGGCATTCTGACGCCGGGTTTCGTAGCCGTTGGTGGTATGCATTTGGATGTTGCCATACACGCCGGACTCATAGGTGGTCACGAGTTTGATCACGTCGTGGCGCGAGGCCTTGCCCAGCAGAGTTGTCACCACCGACAGTGCTGGTACGGCCGGCAGAACCGCGCCATCCTGCATTTGATAACTGAAATCCTCCGGCTTGACCACCCAAGCTACGGGAGAGCCATTGGAAATGGCGACTTGCAGAATGGAGTAATCATGCACGTGCTTGGGCAAACCGGCAAACATTACGGTGACGCCGCCCTTGGTCAGAGTCTTGTAATGCAAGCCGCCGGATTCGAAGTCGATGATCTGCGCCGTGGCGCAGAGACAAGACACCATCGTCGCCAGCAGGCCCAACCTCATAGTAAACATCTTAAGATGCTTCGGAGGCGAGCGCTAGTTTACGGTCAAAGTGACCGAGACCGTCGGGTTGCCCGCGGGGGAACCTACGGTAATCTTGGCCGTGTACGTGCCGGGCGCCAGGGTGGGTAGGACCGTTTGATCCATCGCAATGGTCAATACTCCGGGCGTCACTGTCCCACTCGCGCTTACATCGAGGAATGCAGTGGTCAACGCAGTTCCGTCCGCGTTGGTCACCGCGACCGAGTAAGCGACCGGGGCTGAACTGGAAGTCACCTTCACCATCTGATTTGCCGGCAAAACGGTTGGTTTTGTCGAATCATAGTTGAACGAGAGGCTGCTCTGATCCAGCGTCAGGGTGGTGTTGGGATTGAGCACCGTCAAACTGACGAGAGTGGTTTGCGTACCGGCCGCGGAGCTGATCGTGATCAAGGCCTGATAAGCGCCAGGCGCAAGGGTGGGCAGGACTGTCTGATCCATCGAAACTGTGACCACTCCCGGCGTGGTGGCTGCCGTCGTATCCACAATCACGAACGCCGTGGTCAAGGGCGTCACGCCGTCCAGTTGCGTCAGCGCGACGGAGAACGCGAGAGCGCCGGCGCTGGCGGTCACGTTGATCACTTGGGAAGGGGGGAAGGTTGTGGATTGGACTTGATAAGAAAAGCTAAGCGCCCCTTGGTCTACATTCAGAGTGGTGCCGGGATTGAGAACGGGCACGGTGACAAAGTTGCTCACGATTCCGGACTGCGCAATATAAGCCTGTGCCACCGGATTGTTGGCCACGTTGCCGTTCAACTGCAGCAGCACTCTGTAGACTCCGACAGACCCCGGCATGTATGTGGTCTGCACGATATCCGCCGTAAAATTGTCGACCTGCGAGTCGTTGACAGTGACGTTCGGGAAATTGTAACCGCTGTAGGCAAACTGCTGACCGGTGACGGCAGCATTGGCGGCATCGGTCGGGGCAATCGTTCCCAGACCGGTGGTGACAAACTCGATCACCTCGTTCGGCTGTGCGGGATTGTTGTTATCCACGGGCAGACCGGTGAGACTGTTGCCTCCCACGGTGGTCGCGGTCAGCGCGGTCACGGTGATGGTTGCGGAAGTACTGGTGGTGGTGGTAATCGCTGGTGCATTGGCATCGAAGCCGGGCGTCTTATCCGTCAAAACGATCCGCAAAAACAAGCTGGCCGGAGACGCCACCACGGGAACATTGGGGTCCGCATTGATGGTGGTGACGAGTGCGTCGCGAATGCTCATCAGCGTGTCGGTGCTTTGTACGGTGTAGCTATAGTTGACGCTGTTGATGGTGACAGTAGCGACGTCGCCCGGTACAATCGCGCCACCGATATCCACCAAAGCGATGCCGGCTGGATTCGCATGATAGGCCCTGGCCGGTCTGGGTTCGGTGCCAGCGTTCGCAAATATTCCTGGGCCTTGCGGCAGTATCGGGATGGCAATTGCGGTGGAAACGGATGCGCTGCCGTCACTGTGAATGGTGCGAACCACAGCGCTGGTGCTGGTGGCATCCTGAACTTCAAAGGGCACCTGCGCGTTGATCTGGCCAAACGAAACCGCCAGCAAAGGCGCGCGGATGCCGTCAATGTACAATTGCGTGCCGCCCAGCGTAGTTGGATAAAATCCGCGCGAATCCGGCGCTGCAGTGGTGGCAGGGCCGTCGGTAAAATAGGAACCGAAGATAGTGATCAACGATCCAGGCGCCACCGTTTGGGCATTGTTGGCGTTCGAAAGGAACGTACCGTCGGCGGTGAGGGTAATCAGCGGGTTTGTGGTTGTATTTTTGCCCGCAGTGGTCACGCTGTAGCTGATATTGTCCCCGCTCGGTCCAGGTATGCGTGCAGTCAGCGTGATCTGCTGAAAGACGGTGTTCGCCTGCGCCACAACATTCGGGTCGCCTGTCTTGGCGTTGATCGCGTTCGCCACATTCTGGATTACGGTGGTCAAAGTATCCGCGGCTACCACCGTGTAGGTGTAAGCAGTCCCGGCGATGGTGACTGTGATGATGTCACCGGCCTGGATACTGCCGCCAAAGGTAATATTCGAGAAAGCGCTCACGGTCAAGCTGGCCGCGTTTACGATGCCGTTGGTGGGGACCAGTTGATTCTCAGGAGTGAAGACCACCACGCGGCGATCAAACGGATCGGCGACATAAAGATTCAGGCCGTCGGTGGCCAGACTCATGGGGCTTCGTACGGAATTCGCCGCGGACCGGAACGTGTTATTCGTCGTAAGGGCGTCGGATACATCGTTGGCAAACTCTATGTTTTGCCCAAGAATCTCGTCCGCCCGTTGGCCGTTAGCGGCCGGGATCGAGTCGAAGACCAGGATTCGGTCATTGCCGCCGTCGGCGACAAATAGACGGGTGCCGTCGGACAACGCGAAACGGGGCGTATCCACGGTTGCGGCACACTCGGTGGGATAAGTAGCGGCGCCAGTGGAATCGGTGCCCGTCGACATGCACAGTTTTGCGGAATTGTTGGCTGCGCCGCTGACCATGTCCGGCTGGCCGATGACCAGATTCGCCGGCTGCTGCGTTTGCGTCGGTATGGAATTCCAGATCAACACGCGGTTGTTTCCGAGGTCGG
>Ga0075015_100000572_pt1 | contig 12930 bp, 14 predicted proteins | sample AleBraG_ABR_2013_FD_71476 | JGI IMG/M metagenome (GOLD analysis project Ga0075015, IMG submission 71476) | Freshwater sediment microbial communities in response to fracking from Pennsylvania, USA - Alex Branch Run_MetaG_ABR_2013 | ecosystem: Environmental > Aquatic > Freshwater > Creek >...
ATCCACTTCTCCTGCTTGGTCTCGATCTGCGCCAGCCGCGCCAGCAGAGTCGCGAGTCCGTCTTTGATACCGAGGTCTTCGCCGTAGCAAGTGGTGTCCTGGCCGATGAGATTGATCTCGCGCACGCCTTGCGCAAACAGACGGGACGCTTCCAAAACAACCGACTCAAAACGGCGGCTGCGGAAAGCGCCGCGAAACTGCGGAATCACACAAAAGGTGCAGGGATGGTCGCAACCTTCGGCAATCTTGATATACGCCGTGTGGCTACCGGTGGAAAGGACGCGCGGTGAGAGGTCGTGGTAGAGATAAGGCTCGTTGTTGGGAGCGGCGGTGTCCCCTTCACACAGCGCGACGATGTTATCGATCTCGTTGGTGCCGAGCATGGCATCTACTTCCGGCAGGTCTTTCTTGATGTCGCCGCGGTAGCGCTCCACCATGCAACCGGCCACCACCAATCGCTTGGCCTTGCCGGTTTTCTTGAACTCGGCCATCTCAAGAATGGTGTCGATGGATTCCTGCTTGGCGGGGTCGATAAAACTACAGGTATTGACCACGATCACTTCCGCATCTTCCGGCCGGGGCGTGAGTTCATGGCCGCGCGCTACCAACTGGCCCATCATGACCTCCGTGTCGACGAGGTTCTTCGGACAACCGAGACTGACGAAACCAATTTTCAAGTTTGTTTTTCCTGCGGAAGCGGCGTGAAACCCCAGAATAGCATGCGATCCTGGTAGCGTCTGCCTATGCTTCCTGTCCTCTTGCTTTTTCTCTCATTGCCACCGGCATTCACGCCCGGCGACACGCTCCCGCTACTGAAGGGTGAATTTCTGGACGGAAAATCAGTGGAGCTTCCTGTTGCGGCCAAAGGGAAGGTCGCGCTGCTGGCGCTGGGCTTCACGCATGATTCCCAAACGGCGGTGGAAGGCTGGACCAAGCGCTTCCGCAAGGACTTTGGAGACAATCCGCAGGTGACGTTTTACGAGATTCCGATGATCGGCGGCCTGGGCGTGATGGCCAAGCCGTTCATCACCGGCGGCATGCGCAAGGGCACGCCAAAGGAGGATCACGAACACGTCATCACGGTATTCGGCAGCGCCGGATTCTGGAAAGACCGGCTGCGCTACAAGGCGGAGAGGGACGCCTATTTGATCCTGCTAGGTCAGGAAGGCACGATCCGCTGGGTGAGCCACGGGTTCGTGGACGACGCAAAGTACGGGGAACTGGCGGAGACGGCGCGGCGGCTGCTGGGGAAATGAGTTCCTTTCCGATATTATCCTAGATGAGTGTCGACAATCGTGATCTGTCTCATCGCGGCGACTGCTTGGCTAACGGCCCAACCCCGTCAGCAGTTACTCGTTGGCGAGCGACATATTGCGGGTATTGTGGTTGATCCTGACGGGACGCCGGTGGTTGGGGCTTCGATCGATCACAACAACAACCGCCAGCGAACCTACCAAACAGATTCTCAGGGGCGATTTGAACTCGATACTCAAGCACCCTCGGTTGTGGTTCGTAAGTTGGGATTCCGGAGTGAGTTGGTTCGCATCGGAGACGCAAGAGAGCTGCGCGTGACCCTTCAAAAGCCAGATGGTTCCCGGTTCGTGAGTACGTGCTCCCAGGGCGGCGCTTATAACGGAATTGAAGGGTGGGGAGCTTTATTCCAATTTCGTAAGAACAATCGCGTGAGCGCGGGCGAGCAGGGCCGAGATGCAGACTACGCCTCCCGAAATTACACAATCGATACCAAGCTGGGTCCGAGAGGAGTCCGGCACGGTGCTGGGCCAATGTGGAGTTTCGGGATTCCTCAGGATCGGGATGTCTGGCTGGCTGTGAAATATGACGAGATCGTGTATGAGGTCAGCAGCATGCAAATCCTCGACGCTCGTGGGCAATCGGTCGACGGGAGCCGATGGCGCTATCTGGGTAGGTTCGGCGAATCCGCATCTTATTCGGATGTGGATGAAGCGACAGCTAAAATCCTCGATAACTACATGGATGGGGCGTGCCTCAAATCTACAGACCGTCCTATTTGGAAACGCTCTCAGTGAGCCCGTACAGCTTCGCCGCATTATCATGCAGCACCATCTCGGCTAACTGAACCGCCCGCGCTCGCGTGATCTCGCCATCCTGCAACATGCCGGTGAGCGCCAGGCCCAGCGCTTCGCGGCCCGTGCGGTTGGTGATCCAGGCCATTTCGGCCCAGTTCATTGCATCATTGTAGGGATAGGCGTCCGTGCCGTACAGAACCTTCTCCGGAACATGCTCCAGCCATTCGCGCAACGTGGCGGACAGACGCCGCGGATACTCGGCGAAGCTTTGCGCGGAGAAGTCGACGTAGACGTTTGGCTTTTCCAGCAGCGGCGTTACGTCTCGCGTAAATGGCCAGCCACCGTGCACCAGCACGAACTTCACTTTGCGCAGAGCGGGATCGTTGAACAACGGCTCCAGCAACAGCGGCTGCGCACCCGCCACCTCGAAATAACTACCCGCCCCGCCACACACGTGGATGTGTACGGCCAATCCCAAGCGCCCGCACTCACCTAATATGTAGCGGAAGATAAAATCCTGCAGAGTTTTGTAGTCGGCATTCGACGGAGGCATGCGCGCGGCATAAACGTGCGCGGCCTCGGCTTTGGTGGGGTTGCTGAAGCTGAGCGGCCGCAGGTAGGCCGCCTCAAACTTAACGGCCACGGCCCCGGCTTGTTTCTGCGATTGCAGAGTCGCCGTGACCACCCGGCGGAGATAATCGTCAAGCGTAGCGGGCGGGCGCGTGAGCCCCACTGCCGCTAGATAGCGCCGCAGCAGGCGCTCTTCCAAAGGAAAATACTGCTTGCGATCCGGCGTGCCGACGGCCAGTTTGGCATTGTTCAGCGGATACATGAAGGCATCGGCGAACGGCACCCACCGGAAACGAGGCGGCCCAATTCCCGGGCCCATGCTGACGCGATTGGCGAGCATGATGGAAATACCCACGCGGTCCAACACCCAAACCGGATAGTTTTCGCCCTGCTCTGTTTTCACTTGCGCTTTGCGCGTGGCGATCAGGTCGGGGTTGGCGGTGCCAAAAACGCCTAGCCACGCATCGGCTATGTCGGGATTGTCGGGACGGGAACGAACCGGATCGGAGGAGGGTTCGACATTTTCCACCGGCAGAGCGTCGAAATCGATGTCTTTGGGATCGTTTCTCACCGGGTGCGCGTGATTGTCGATGGCGCGAATCTTGGCGATCTCGGCTGCCAGTTCCGGATCCACCGATGGTTGCGCGAAGGCGGCGAGGATCAGCGAGCACAACAGAAGCAGTCTCATGTGGACGGCTCCACGCCTAGCCTCCAGCCCAACCTTGTGGAGTTAAACCATGAAATGTAGCCGCCGAACCAGCGCGAAACGTTCTCGGCGCTCACGCTGCCTTTGGCCAGCAGCACGAACCCGCAGGGCGCTTCGCCAAATTCGCTCACGCGCCGGGCGAGCCAGGAATCAACGCTCAGCCCCTTCGCCAAAATGATCGGCGTCCCTTCAAAGTACGCCAGCGTTGCGTTCCACTCGGGGTCTTGCTGGCGCCGGGGCTCCCCAAGATCGTAGGCCCGGCGATACCTGGCAATGGCAGCTTCAAGATCAAGTACACCGATAATCACTTTGCTGACGCCGCGGTATTTTTCCGTGGTGGGTTTGCCGCTGGGAAAGGCGCGATTTTCGCGCGGCGTGATGTCGCGAATTAGAAATGGGTAGAAGGACCCCCGCGGGCCGTACCGGATATCCGCAGTCTCCCATTCCACCTTTGTGCCGTCGGGACGAGTGCGCCCGGCGCGCTCGGGTTCGCTCAAAGTGAATCCGGCTGCTTTGAAACGAGCCACTTCCTTTCCGATGTCGGTCGCGCGCACGGCGAAGCCGCAGGGACCGGCATTGTTTTTCAGGGCTTTGCTCCAGGGATGTGCATCCACGGCAGCCGCGTCCGCCTGGGGCTGGATGGCGATCAACTCGAGATACGAACCGTCGGGGAAACTTGCCAGCGCCATCTCCGTAGCGTGGTTGTTGTGCGGGCCTCCCAATTCGGTCGGGATGCCTTGCGCTTTGAGCGCGGCGCGCATCATCTCTAGGTTTTTGCCGGCCACCGTGACGTGATCGATGGTCAACTCGGCGGCGCTCACTGCGCTAACTGTTACACAGACGGTGAACAATCTCCTCAACAACTGCATCGGCGCGCGCCTCAATTTCAGCGCGGGTCTGATCCTGGATGGGATGAGGGACATAGACGGCATCAAACTCCGGTCTGCCCAGCGCGGCGGCTTGCGCCCGGGCGGCTGTCATAAATTCCGTTGTGGCCACTGGCACGGAGGGCGTGCCCTTGCTTTCCAGTTTCAGCGTATCGTGCAAACTGCACGTTGTGCAGGACCCTCAATCGGCCAGGCCCTCGACGACCGCGTCCACCGCGCGAATTTGATCGAGAACGCCGGCCGGCGCTGGTTTGGCGAACGTCGGCTTTGTGGCGCGCAGCACCGAGCCTACTTGATAGCGCTCTTTGAGCAAGTGCTCCAGGCGATCGAAAAAAATGCTGCCGCCGGGTTTACTGATATCGAGCAGAGCTATGTTCTTGCCTGCCAAGCTGGTGAGGCGAGGCGCCGGTGGTGCGTTTTCAGCGGGCCGCTCACCGCGCGGATCAATGAAGGTGATGGGCATGCGATTCTCCAATCGGGTAAGTAACCATTTGACTGCCGCGCGGACCGGAAGACCAGCTTCCGATGACGGCCGAAAACTTGCCGGCCGTGCCGCCCGCGACCACTAACTTGATCTGATCGGGCGAGCGGAATTTGCGATAGCAGGGTTCGCCGTCAATCGTGGTCTCTGTATAATGCGCCCGCATCCGGACGCCTTCGGAATCTTCCTCAGTGCAGCATCGCAGCGGAACGCCGGTGTTTTCATACAGAAAATCGCGCACGTTCTGCTTGCTCCAGCCGTCGCGGTGAATCGTTCTTACATGCTCGGGACAAAGAACTACCAGCGCCTCGGCGACGGTACAGGTTCGGTAGCTCCAGACCGTCGCCAGTGGGTAAGTGATGGTTTTCAAGACGCCGCGGGCGGTGCGCGCGGTGTGCTCGCTTACGCCGTGCGGAGCTTCGCCCGCGAACAGAGTCACGGTGCTGTCGGCGGGTTGGAAACCGTACTCCACATGCAACGGCTCCCAGGGATTCTCTTCTTCGTTTTCCGCGATGCAGTAAGAGAATTTGCCGGGATTGCCGAGAGCGGACATGTCGATCGCGTCGGGGCGCGCGCCGCCGAGATTCAGCAGAATTAACTGCAGCGCCCGGCCCAGCGTGCTGTTCGCGCGCCGGACATTGCTAAAGACATTTTGGCGGAAGTGGAAGCCGAGTTGCTGCCGCACCGGGCCGTTGACGATGATGAGCGGCGCGGCAAAGTGGGTGGTCGCCTGCACGCCGTGAACGTTGAAGCGCTCATCACAGACGGCGCGGGTCAGCGGAATCAGAACGCGCATCATCTCCGGTAGGCAGCCCGCCATCACCGCATTGGCGGCGATCTTCTCCACAGTGGCTTCCGCGTAGTTGGGTGGAACGCGCGCGATGATCTCAATGGGATCGCGGCCCTGCAACATGGCCTGCACGCGGTCCTGAGTCGGCGGAATTACGGGCAGCGCATCGCCGAAAACCCGGAAGCAGTATTCATAAGGGTCCTCGTCGCTGGACACAGTAATCCGGCTGGCAGCCGGCCCGCGGGACGAATGCAGATCGAGCGCAGGGGCAGCCTCATCCGAAGTAATCGCTTCCAGATGGCGCGAGGAGCAGCCCGGCTTGCTCGCCGGGTTGCCATCAAACGCGCTGGCAACCTCCGGCTGGCCAAACAAAGCGGCGATTTCGTTGAGTGCCTGCTTGTCGAAGCCAGGCTCGCTGCGAACCACAGAATCACGTTCATCCAACAGCAGCAGCGTGGGAACCGTCTCTAATTTGTAGTACCGCGAAAGCTGGAAATCCGCATCCCGGTCTAAAGGGAAGCGGATCTCCAACTGCTGCGCGAACTGATTTGTGAGCGCGACGTCATCCTGCGACAGTCCCAGAACCGGCGCGCCTTTTTCCGCCAGCCGGTTGAGATAGGGCGCCATCAGCCGGCAGGTCGGGCAGTCAGTCTGGAGAAACGCAAGCAAGCGAAGCGTCAAGCTTCGATTCTATCTCCAATGTCCCTCGACGAAAACCCAGCCCTCGTGACGGTGCACCCAACGATGCCCCACCCAAACCGCATGCGGACGAGGGGGCAAGACCCAGGCGCCGGGCACCCAGACATACGCGCGGCCATCCCAGCGATGATAACCGGGCGTCCAAACGTAGGCTGGGCCAGGCCGCACGAGGCGGCGTTCCACCACAGCCCGAGGCGGTCCGATGGCCACGTAGACTTCGGCGGCTTGGCCGCCAATACTGAGCATGCAAGCGAACACGCAGAGCAAAAGCGCTGAACGAATCATTTAGTCCTCCTATTTGCGTAGAAGCGCGGCGAGTCTGGAGCGTTTCTGTTCAAATGATTATAAAACTGTCATTTTGCCAGGTAAGTCATGTGTACCCAGTACCCGGCTGCCTGGTCGCGTGTCTGAAAGATCATGCTGCCGGCAGTGTCCTTGCTTTCCACCTTGGTACGGGCGTTCACTTCACGAGCCCTGCCGGCCCCAGGGGCATCTTTCAGCAGCCGTTGTACATCGTCCTTGGTGGCTGCTGCGAAATGGGCGTTGGGTTGACTCTCGCTGACCGCTTCCACGGCGGTTGCCTTCAAAAGCTTGGGCCAGAGGCGAGCGAACAAATCATGCGAAGCGTAAACTTCGGCGCTGTTCATTCGTCCATTAATCGCGAAAGCGTATCCGACCACGTCGGACTGTCCGTCCAGCACGCGCGACAGAGCGGCGATGTACGACTCGATCGAGCGCTGCACAGCAGGCGCTTCCAAGGTCATCTGGAAGCTGGTGGGCGAAGCCGCTGACTGGACCTGCGCCTTGGTGGCTGCGCTGAGCTTGTCCTGCGCCTGCGCCACCTGGCTCCAGACCTCAGACTGATTCCCTGCTGCGCGCACGGCCATCTTCAGCTTCTTGGTCGCCACCATGTCGTTAGAGCCGTTAAACACAGCCACCGGCTCCTGTCCACGGCGGGTCCACCGCCCATGCTCCACGCAGAAGGCGCTGATTCTCACCTTGCCGGAATTGGTCGGCAGAATATAGTCGTCTTTCATCGTGCGGTCCTGCTGGCCGCCTTTGACGATGTCGCCGGCGCCGATGAACACATCTTCGTCGGAAGAAATATTGGCGATGGCCAGCTCATTCACGCTTTGCGTTTCATACACGATCACCTTGTGCGCGGCCAGCGCTTCCTGCAGCGTGATCAGCTTGCGGCCGCTGTGGCCAGGCCCGTGAATCAGAAAGACGGACAGGTTTTCATAAGAGTTAGGCCCGGAGATGCGGTATCGCGAGGCATCTTGAGCGGGTAGTTGCGCACACACCCAAAGGGCGGCTAAAACGGTCAAGAAAGTTTTCATGGTGAAGTCTCCTTGCTGGAGACATGCCGCGAGCCGGCCGAGACTTTCAAGGAGACTCGGGGACACTCCGGGCTGCCGTCAGCACTCCATCTCTTTCAACTCTCGCAGGAGTGTCCCCTGTCGAAGGACGAGCCACCGCGCACAATATTGGTAATTTCCAAGGGGCCAATCGCTCGTCGACCACACCAATGAAACTCGGCGCCCTTCAGCATTGGGCTATACTTGAAATCGATGGCAACTGCAATCGAGATAGGTAGCCTAATATCTCGACGTCCCGATATTCGCGGCGGTCGGCCGTGCGTTGCCGGGACGGGTGTCTCAGTTCGCCGCATCGCTCAGTGGCACAACATGGGTCTGATTCCGGAGGAGATTGCCCGGAAATTCGGACACCTCTCGCTGGCGCAGGTTCATGCGGCCCTTGCCTACTACCACGCCAACCAGGCAGAGGTCGACGCAGACCTCGAAGCCGAAGCGCGCGAGACAGCGGCCCTTGAACAACAGCATCGCCGCTGATCGGCATTCGTGAGCCCCGTCAACATCTACATGGATGAGGACGCAATGGACAGCGATCTTGTCGCGGCTCTTCGTTCTCGCGGTATCACAGTGATCACGACTATCGACGTCGGCCTCACCGGGAAGTCTGACGAAGAACAGTTAGCTTTCGCGACGGCACATGAGTGCGTCCTTTACACCTTCAACGTCGCCGATTTCTATCGACTCCACACGCATTGGAACATCGCTGGGCGAGACCACGCCGGTATGATTCTCGCGCCGTAGCGGCAATTCTCGGTCGGTGAGCAGTTGCGCCGCATCTTGCGCCTCCACGCGGCCACGACCAGAGTGAGTATGCGGAACCAGGTTGAATTCCTCGGAAATTGGGGTTGACCACAGATCCCCTTAAAACTTAGTCACTTCCGAAAAGTGAAAATTATTCACTTTCATCGCCGGAGCAACCAGATCAAAGGCCTCTTCGCAGCTTGAAGTTCTGTAGCAGGTGTTATCCTACAGCCGGTACATGCAAGACGGTAGCGCGTTTCGAATTCTAGATCAAACGTGGAAGACCAGTTGCTTTGTCTGGCTAGACAATTTGGTTGCCAACAATGATCTGCTTGACCAAAAGCATCTTTTGACAGAGAGTGAGGCGCGGCTGCTGACCGCTCTCAAAACCACGCAGGCCAACCCGCCGAACTCCGTGGGGGACCAAACCGCCCACGACAATTTCCATCGGCTGCTGGAATTGGGCTTGATTGTGCCAGCCTCGCAGGACGAAGGCCGCAAATTTTCCGTCAAACGAGTCGATATTGAAACCTGCACTCACTGCAACGCTCGGTGCTTGTTCTGTCCCCAAAGCGAACATCCCAAGCCCAAGCAATTTATGAGCCTTGAACTCTTTCAACGTGCGGTGGAGCAGATCGCGCCCTACCGACCGGATTGGGTCGCGCTCAACAATTTCAGTGAACCGTTCCTCGACCCACTCTTCGTGGAACGTTGCATGTACCTGGAAGCCCACGCACTCAAGGTCGCCCTCTTCACCAATGCCACGGTACTCAGGCCCCATGTCGCGGAATATCTTGCAAGCTCCGATGTTCTTCACTCGATCACTGTCAATTTTCCGAGTCCCGACCCGGCAGAATGGGCCAATCTCATGCGCCTCCCTGCAAGTACTCATGGCCGGACGGTAGAAAATATCGAGCGGCTCGCCGAGTGCTACAAAGGCGGAATCGGCATCGTCGTTAACGCACTGACGGAAAATCTTCACAGCCGGATCGATTCTCTAAGCCAGATGTTTGCTCGATTTCCCAACGTAAGCGTCATCAAACTCGACTCCAACACGCTTGCCGGCAACATCCAAAATGATTTGGTTCAACCGGCCAGTCTGACCAATAGCCAGAAGCTGGGTGGCTGCGCCCGGTTGGCAGCTCACGTCCACATATCCGCCAGCGGCGATGTGTTCATGTGCTGTCTCGACTATTGGCAGGAAACCAAATTCGGAAACATTGCCGACGCAACGCTGGAAGAAATCCTCGGGGGAGACATTGCCGCCAGTCATCGGCGGCAAGTGTATGGCTTGACCGACGCCGATGACAATCTGCTTTGCCGGAAATGCTGTCACATACGGCGCGCTGACTAGAACTTAGTCACTTCCGAAAAGTGAAAATTATTCACTTTCATCGCCGGCGCCACCAGATCAAAGGCCTCTTCACCGCTTGAGCGCACGGATGGCGACATGGCCTCCACGTTGTTCAGCATTTCTATCAGCCCTTGATTGAAGCGAAAGTTGCGCACGCCGCGAGTCACCTTGCCGTCTTCAATGAGAAACGTACCATCACGCGTCATGCCGGTCATGATCTTCTCATATGGGTCCACCTCGCGGATGTACCAAAAACGCGTGACCAGGATGCCGCGCTCCGTGTTCGCAATCATTTCTTCGAGCGAAGTGTCGCCGCCGGCGATCACGATGTTCATCGGGGCTTCACCGGCTTCGTTGGGCAACGGGAAGCCGTGCCCTGTCGGCTCCATGTCGGCCCGGTGAGCGGTGAGCCGACAATAAGCCACGTGCTTGGGCACGCCCGCTTCCACCAGCGTCAGCTTCTGGCGCGGCACGCCTTCGCCGTCGAACGGCGCGCCCGCCTGCAACGGGTGATACACGTCGTCGAAAATATGGATGTTCTCGCCGAATACCTGCGTGGCCATCCGCTCCGTTAAGAAACTACGCTGATCGGCAAGCGCGGTACCGCTAAAATCCCCGAACATCTGACCAACCAGATCGAGCGTGGCGGCTGGTTCCATGATCACGGTATAGTCGCCGGGCGGCAGTTCCAGCGGATCGCGCGACAAGCGGGCTTTCTCCACCGACCGCAACGCCATCGCCAGCGGATCCAGTGAGCCGCGGCGCGTGCTGGAGCCCTTCACCCAGCCGGAGCTGTCCCCCAGCATGGTGGTGATCGAAAAATGCGCCATGGTCTCCCGATGAAACGCACGAACCCCCGCCGAGTTGTACAGCGCCTGGAAGGAGTGTTCCGTGGAATAGATTCCCGCCGCGTTCTGGCCGGCGGAGTCCACGGCGCGGATGGCTTCGCAGACGGCCTTGGCTCGCTCAGCCGGTGTGGCTTCGGCTGTTTCCGGGTCAAACCGGTCTACTGAAGTGATGGGCGCAGGCGCGGCTAGAGGAAGCAGTTCCTCGTCCGGCGGCAAAGCCTTGGTCAAAGCCACCGCGTCTTCCACCACGCGCCGCAAGGCATCGTCAGTCACGCGATTGGTGGTGGCGCGCGCGGTGCGGCCCTCCAGCGCCACGCGCACGGAGACAAACGTCGTCTCCATGGCAACGTTTTGATGAATCGCGTTGTTGGCGAAGCGTGTGAGCGCTTCAGCGCCGTTTCCGATGATGGCTTCTACGTTGGGAGCGCCGAGCGAGCGAGCGGCGGCTTGAATGCGATCGAAGACGCGATCCTCATCCGCCATAGCCCGCTCCGATTTTCACGTTGCGAAAACGCGCTGGACTGGCCCCATGGCCGGTTCCCATCACCTGCTCCGGCTGGCCTTTGCCGCAATTCGGAACGCCCCACAACACCCAGTTGTCGCGGTTGGAAATGGCCGCACAGGAGTTCCAAAACTCCGTGCTGATGCCGCTGTATGTCGGATTCTTGAGCATGCGCACGCGCTTGCCATCCCGAATCTCCCAGGCGATCTCCGTGCCGAATTGAAAGTTGTAACGCTTGTCGTCAATCGACCAGCTCTTGTTGGTGTCCATGTAGATGGCGTGCCTGGTCTCGCCGAAAAGCTCTTCCAGCGTCTTGTCGCCCGGCAACAGACTCACGTTGGTCATGCGAATCAGCGGAAGGTGCGCCCAGCTATGCGCGCGCATGGTGCCGTTGGATCGCGCTTCTCCCACGGCCGCGGCCGTCTCGCGCGAGGTCATGTAGCCGCGAAACACGCCGTCGCGAATGATGTCGACTCCTTGCGCTGCCACCCCTTCGTCGTCAAACGCGAACGTTCCCAGACCCGGCCCGTGCTGCTCCCGGGCGTCGCACACTACGTTGACGATGTCCGACCCATATTGCAGGTGGTTGAGCTGATCCAGCGTGAGAAAGCTCATGCCCGCATAGTTGGCTTCCGTGCCGAGCACGCGATCCAGTTCGATTGGATGACCAATGGACTCGTGAATCTGCAACGCCAACTGGCTGCTTTCGAGAATCAGATCGAACACGCCTTCCGGACATTGATCCGCCGAGTGGAGAGCCACCGCTTCTTCCGCAATGCGCGGGGCATTTTGGAGCAGTTGCAACTCATCCAACAATTCATAGCCTTTCTGTTGGTATTGGCCGTAGGAACAAGGATAGGACCGCTTCTGAATCTCCTCGTCTTTGAAGCTATAGACTTCATAGCCGGCGCCGCTGACGGTTCGCGTCTGATCGATCATGCTGCCGATGGACGACGCAAACACTTGCCGCGATGTGTTGAACGTAGCCGACGCCTGCGCCAGCGTGACGCCGGGATTGCGGCGCAGCTCTTCGTCAATGGCCAATAGCCGGCCCAGTTGCTCTTCCACGCTGATGGAAAACGGATCAACGGCGCAAGGAGCTACCCAGGTGGCTTCATATTTCTCCACCGGCGCCAGCGCCACATCGGAGCGCTTCGCCATGGCGCTTGCGCGGGCGATGGCGACAGCTCGCTTGGCCGCAGCCTCGATACCGGCTTTCGTGAGATTGTCCGTCGCGGCGAATCCCCAGGCGCCATCGGCGATCACGCGAATGCCCAGCCCGATGGTTTCGTTCATGGACAAGTGGCCGGGGCGGCCGTTTTTGGTCGTCAGCAGGCGTTCGCGGCTCTCCATCACCCGCACGTCGGCGTAAGTTACTTCGCGGCGAAGGGCAAAACTGAGGGCCTCAGCGGCCAGAGAGCGCACTGTTGCCCGCCTTGAGCGCAGCCAGGGCTGTCGCTTCATCGTCATAGATCGGGAAGATGGTGTGCAGCCTGCACAACTCCAGCACTTCCCGAACTTTGGCATTGGGACAGCAAATGCCAAACGCACCGCCTGGGTTCTTGATGACGCTGGTGTATATGCCGATCAGAAAACCGATGCCGGTGGAATCGATGTAGGCGACGTCACGAAAATCGACCAGCACCATGGTGCAACCGCGCCGCTTCAATTCTTCGGTCCGTTCGCGGAGATAGGCCGTGTCCTGGCCCGTGGCGAACCGGCCCGTCAAGCGAAGAATACAAATCTCGCCCTCGACCTGGAACTCCACTAACATAACGATTCATGGTACTACATGGGGCGGCTGTTAGTACTTCACTGCTGTCCTAAACAAGACCGGGTGGCGCTGATGTCTGGTGAAACCAAAGGCCCTTGAGCATTGAGAATCTGTATTTTCAGAATGAGGCCTCCTCTTCAAACGGCGGCAGCCT
>Ga0075015_100000573_pt1 | contig 12918 bp, 14 predicted proteins | sample AleBraG_ABR_2013_FD_71476 | JGI IMG/M metagenome (GOLD analysis project Ga0075015, IMG submission 71476) | Freshwater sediment microbial communities in response to fracking from Pennsylvania, USA - Alex Branch Run_MetaG_ABR_2013 | ecosystem: Environmental > Aquatic > Freshwater > Creek >...
GAGAAGCCGTTCGTCACCAGCGGCCTGCGCCTCGGCACCGCGGCGGTCACCACCGCGGGCATGCAGGAGGCGGAGATGCGCGAGATCTCGTCGCTCATCGCGCAGGTGTTGCGCAAGGTCGACGACGACCACATCGCCGAGGAGGTCCGGGGTCAAGCCGCCGAGCTGTGCAGTCGCTTCGTCCCCTACCCCGACCTGTTCTGAGCAAGGGGATCAGGATCACTTCGTGCCGGGCTACCTGACTGTCGCGGGCGTCGCTGCGGTCGTCACGTTCCTCGCGACGTTCGTCGTGCGGCGGGTGGCGCCCCGCATCGGCGCGATCGCGATGCCCGGACCCCGCAGCGTGCACGTGGTGCCCACGCCGTCGCTCGGCGGCGCGGGCATGTTCATCGGGTTCCTCATCGCGATGGCCGTCGCCTCACAGCTCGGCCAGTTCCACGAGGTGTTCACGGGCAACACCGAGCCGTTGGGGTTGCTGCTCGCCGCCGCGGTCATGTTCGTCGTCGGCGCGATCGACGACCTGCGCGACGTCTCGCCCCCGGCGAAGATCGCGGGGCAGGTGCTGAGCGGCAGCGTGCTGTCGCTGCTCGGCGTGACGATGCTCTACTTCCGGCTGCCGTTCGCGAGCTACGACTACGTCGTCCTGTCGGCCGACCTCGCGCCGCTCGTCACGGTGCTCACGGTCGTGATCCTCGCCAACGCGATCAACCTGATCGACGGGCTCGACGGCCTCGCCTGCGGGATCGTGCTGATCGCCAGCGCGGCGATCTTCCTGTACGCCGACCGCCTGTTCAAGGCCGGCCTGCTCGAGGGTTCGAACATGGCACCGCTGGTGGCGGCGATCACCGTCGGCATCTGCGTCGGGTTCCTGCCGCACAACTTCAACCCGGCGCGCATCTTCATGGGCGATGCCGGCGCGATGTTCCTCGGTCTCCTGCTCGCGACGATGACGATCACGGTGGGCGGGCGCACCTCCGATCCGTTCACCGCGCAGACCTACTTCTACTTCGCGCCCCTCGCGATCCCGTTGGTGATCCTCGGGGTGCCCCTCGCCGACACGGCGTTCTCCTTCATCCGACGGGTCTTGAAGCGGCAGTCGTTCGCGCAGGCCGATCATGAGCACCTCCACCACCGGCTCATGCGCATGGGCCACGGACCCCGCCGGGCCGTGGTCATCCTGTGGCTCTGGACCGCGCTGCTCTCCGCCGTCGTGCTCGCGCCGACCTTCACCGAACGGGGCAATTCGCTCGTGCCGGTGGCGGTCGTCGCGCTGGGCCTGCTCCTCTACATCTACTTCCACCCCGGTGTCCGCACCGCTCGGGAGGAGCGGGGCGAGGCGGCTCGGGAGGAGCGGGGCGAGGCGGCTCGGGAGGAGCGGGCCCAGGCCGACTCGGATGCGGCCGAGGTGGTCGACATCGAGGAGCGCCGGCGGGCCCGCGGCAGCGGATGAGAATTTCCTCGTGACGGGCCGTCTCCGGTTTGACGATTCCGCGGGGTGACCCCTAACTTGTGACGGCATTCACAAGCGGGATCGGGCGCAACGACGCGCCCGGGGGAGGCCGGCTCGGGTGAAAACCCGGCTACGACGAGTACTGCACCGCCTGTTCGTACCCAAGCAGGTACGCGACGGCGCGAACGCTGACAAGCACCGGGGCGAAGGCGTCGCCCACGGGCTCGAGCTCGTCGTCCCCACTGTGATCTTCACGCTGCTCGGACTCGGCCTCGACGCGCTGCTCGGCACCAAGCCGCTGTTCCTGCTCGTCGGGTTCGCCTGGGGCGTCGTCGGCACCTTCGCGTCGCAGTACTACAAGTACAAGGCGCGCAGCGAGGCCCAGGAAGTGGGCAAGCCGTGGGCGCGCGAGCGCCAGAACGCCTCCTCACCGGGAGACGTCTCGTGACCGACGACGAGCGCGCCGACCCGATGGGCACCGAGATCACCGTCCCGTCGCCCGACGGGATCGAGAGCCGCATCGCCCGCGACCTGGCGCGTCACGCGCTGTGGATCGCGCCGGTGTGCGTGATCGGCGCCGGGATCTTCTGGGGTACGGCCGGCGCGCTGGGAATGCTGCTGGCGTTCGTGGTCGTGCTCGCCAACTTCCTCGTCACCGCGGCCATGCTCGGCTGGGCGGCGCGCATCTCGCCCACGATGATCATGGCGGTCGCCCTCGGCGGCTTCCTGGTGTGGCTGTTCTTCATCTTCGGCACCGGCCTGCTCGTGGAGCAGACCGACGCCATCGACCTCACCGTCTACGTCGTGTCGGTCCTGGTCCTGCACCTCGGTCTCCTCGCGTGGGAGACCCGATCGATCAGCTTCTCGCTCGCCTCACCCGGCCTCAAGCCGCGGAAGTCCTAGGAGCAACGCGTGGTTCTCGGCGAACTGCTGCCCAATGTGAACGAGCTCTTCCAGTGGAAGGGCATCCTGTTCCAGCACACGTGGTACGAGGTCAACAAGACCGCCATCATGGCGCTCGTCTCGACCGTCATGTGCATCATCCTGTTCTTCGTCGGCTCCCGCAAGAAGAAGATGGTGCCCACGGGCCTGCAGAACGTGGCCGAGCTCGGCTACGAGACGGTCGAGGGCATGATCGCCGTCGAGGTGATGGGTGAGGAGACCGGTCGCAAGTGGGCGCCGTTCCTCGCCACCCTGTTCTTCTGGATCTTCTTCATCAACATCTGGTCGACGGTGCCGTTCGTGTACTTCCCGGCGACCTCCCGGATCGCGATCCCGATCTACCTCGCCCTGCAGACCTGGGTGATCTTCATCTTCACCGGCTTCAAGCACCAGGGAATCCACTACATCAAGAACTCGCTCTTCCCGCCCGGCGTGCCGAAGGCCCTGTACATCCTGGTGACGCCGATCGAGTTCGTGTCGAAGGTGTTCGTGCGGCCCTTCTCGCTGGCAGTGCGACTCTTCGCCAACATGACCGCCGGCCACGTCCTGCTCGCGATCTTCGCGATCATGACGAGCCAGCTGATCATCGACCACAACAGCGGCGCCTTCCAGATCCCGCTGGGCATCCTGCCGTTCTTCGCCCTCGTGGCGATGACCGCCTTCGAGTTCCTGGTGGCGGTGCTGCAGGCCTACATCTTCACGATCCTGACCGCGGTCTACGTGAACGAGTCGATCCACCCCGAGCACTGATCCATCGGGATCCGCCCGGGTTCCTGTTCGCAACACGACACCTCTACATCCACACCAATACAAGGGAGACACCAGTGAGCCAGTTCGTGAGCCTGGCAGTGACGCAGGCGGACGCTCTCAAGTCCGGCCTCGGTTCGGTGGGGTACGGCCTCGCCGCCATCGGTCCCGGCATCGGTATCGGTTACCTCGTGGGTCAGTCGGTCCAGGCAATGGCCCGTCAGCCCGAGATGGCCGGCCAGGTGCGCACCACGATGTTCCTCGGCATCGCGTTCGCCGAGGCACTCGCCCTCATCGGTTTCGTCCTCAAGTTCATCTGATCCTCCCGGGCGCCGCGACGACGCGGGCCCGGGACGACCACGGAAGGAAGGACGCGCTATGCGCATCCGTAGGTTGCTGGCAGCAGCCCTCCTCGCAGGCGGCATGCTCTTCGTGTTCGCGGGACCGGCATTCGCCGCGGACCCGGGCACGACCGCGGGCAAGGACCTGTCGGAGTGTCTCGACAAGGCGCTGACCACGTACAAGCAGGACCACAACGCGAGCAACCTCCAGAACGCGGTGGACGACTGCCACAAGGCGACGAGCATCGTCGTGCCGGCGACGCCCGAGCTTCTGTGGGGTTCGATCGCGTTCCTGATCGTCCTCGGTGTGCTCGTGAAGTTCGCGTTCCCGACGCTGAAGAAGACGATGTCCGACCGGACGGAGAAGATCCGCTCCGACCTCGACGGCGCCGCGTCGGCGAAGGCCCAGGCGGAGGAGGAGCTCGCCAGCTACCGGGCGCAGCTCGCCAACTCGCGCAACGAGGGCCAGGAGCTGATCGAGACGGCCCGGGCCGATGCGGAGCGCGTGCGCGCCGACATCATCGCCCGCGCCGAGACCGAGGCCGCCGAGATCAAGGCCCGCGCCACCGACGACATCCGTCTCGCCACCGAGCGGGCCCAGGCCGACCTCCAGTCGTCGGTCAAGGACCTCTCGATCGAGCTGGCCGAGAAGGTCGTCGAGCGCAACCTCGACCCCGAGACCCAGCGTGCGCTGATCGACAGCTACATCAGTCAGGTCGGGAGCAACTGAGGTGAGCAGCGATCGCGTCGAGTCCTACGCGCGGGCGTTCCTCGAGATCGCCCGGGCCGAGGGTCGTCTCTCCGAGATGGAGGACGAGCTCTTCCGCTTCGCCCGCACCTACGGGTCCTCCGACGAACTGCGGCTCGCGCTCACCGACCCGCAGCTCCCGACGGTCCGCAAGGTCGGGGTGATCGAGGACCTGCTCGGCCACAAGGCGCTCGCCACCAGTGAGGCGCTGGTGCTGCTGGTGGTCACCGCCGGCCGCTCCTCCGACCTCGAGGCGATCGTCGATCGCTTCGTGGAGCTCGCGGTCGCCGAACGCGACAAGGAAGTCGCCGAGGTCCGGAGCGCGGTGCCGCTGAGCGACGACGACATCGCGAAGCTCGAGCAGGCGCTCAGCACGGCCACCAAGAAGAACGTCGAGGTCAAGGTCGTCATCGACCCCGAGGTGCTCGGTGGCATCGTCACCCGCATGGGCGACCTCGTGATCGACGGCACCGTCCGCCACCGTCTCGACCAGCTGCGCGAGCAGCTCTAGGCCCGAAGAACGAGAAGAAGGATCCTGATGGCAGAGCTCACGATCAACGTCGAGGAGATCGCCGCTGCGCTCAAGGCGCACGTCTCCACGTACGCGCCGTCGCTCGATTCCGCCAATGTCGGCCAGGTGCTCGAGGTGGGTGACGGCATCGCCCGCGTCTCCGGTCTCCCCGAGACCGCGGTCAACGAGGTGCTCGAGTTCGAGGGTGGCACCCTCGGCCTCGCGCTGAACCTCGACGAGGACTCGATCGGTGCGGTGGTCCTCGGCGAGGCGAGCCACGTGGAGGAGGGTGGCGCGGTCAAGGCGACCGGTCGCATCCTCTCGATCGCGGTGGGCGACGCCATGATCGGCCGTGTGGTCGACTCGCTCGGCCGACCGATCGACGGCAAGGGCCCGATCGCCACCACGGAGGTGCGTCGACTCGAGGTCCAGGCGCCCGGCATCGTCGGCCGCCAGCCGGTGCACGAGCCGCTGCAGACCGGCATCAAGGCTGTCGACGCCATGACCCCCGTCGGTCGTGGCCAGCGCGAGCTCATCATCGGCGACCGCAAGACGGGCAAGACCACCGTCGCGATCGACACGATCCTCGCCCAGAAGGGCCAGGGCGTGAAGTGCATCTACGTCGCGATCGGCCAGAAGGGCTCGACCGTGGCGCAGACCGTCGCCACGCTCGAGGAGCACGGCGCCATGGACTACACGGTGGTGGTCAACGCGCCCGCCGCCGACGAGGCCGTGTTCAAGTACCTCGCCCCCTACGCCGGCTGCGCGATGGGCATGCACTGGATGGACAACGGCGAGCACGCGCTCGTCGTGTACGACGACCTCTCGAAGCAGGCGGAGTCGTACCGCCAGATGTCGCTGCTGCTGCGCCGCCCGCCGGGCCGTGAGGCGTACCCCGGCGACGTCTTCTACCTGCACTCCCGTCTGCTCGAGCGCGCCGCGAAGCTGAGCGACGCGCTCGGCGCCGGTTCGCTCACCGCGCTGCCGATCATCGAGACCAAGGCGGGCGACGTCTCGGCGTACATCCCGACCAACGTGATCTCGATCACCGACGGCCAGATCTACCTGCAGGAGAACCTCTTCCGCTCCGGTGTGCGTCCCGCCGTCGACGTGGGCATCTCGGTGTCCCGCGTGGGTGGTTCGGCGCAGATCAAGGCCATGCGCTCGGTCGCCGGTACCTTGAAGGTCGACCTCGCGCAGTTCCGCGACCTCGAGGCGTTCGCGACCTTCGCCTCCGACCTCGACGCCGTGTCGAAGGCCCAGCTCGAGCGTGGCTACCGCCTCGTCGAGCTGCTCAAGCAGCCGCTGAACTCGCCGATGCCGGTCGAGCTGCAGGTGCTGTCGGTGTACGCCGGTACCGCCGGGGTGCTCGACGACCTCGAGGTGAAGGACATCCGTCCCTTCGAGACCCAGCTGCACGAGTGGTTCCAGGCCCGCCACGCGCAGATGCTCGACGACATCCGCAACCAGGGCACGCTGCCGGACGGCGACACGCTCGCCACCGCGGTGGCGGAGTTCAAGGAGTCGTTCGTGGCCTCGCTCGCCGCGGAGCGCGAGAGCGCCGCGGTGGCCGCGACGGCTGCGACCGCCGCCGAGGCAGGCGAATAGTTCATGGCAGGTGGTCAGGAGCGGCTGCTGCGGCGACGCATCAAGAGCATCCAGTCGACGCAGAAGATCACGCGCGCGCAGGAGCTCATCGCGGCCAGCCGCATCGTGCGCGCGCAGGCTCGCGTCCACGCCGCGCAGCCGTACAGCGACGCGATCACCCAGGTGGTCAAGGACCTCGCCGCCGGTGGCGCGGCCAGTGCGCTGCTCGAGCCGCGTCCCGAGGTCAGGCGCGTGGCCCACATCGTGGTCACCGGTGACCGTGGTCTGTGCGGCGCCTACAACTCCAACGTGCTGCGCACCGCGGAGCACGCGATCCGCGACGACCTCGAGGCCGGTCGTGACTACTCGTTGATCACGGTCGGCCGGAAGGCGGAGGGCTACTTCCGCTACCGCGACTACAACATCGACGCGGCCTTCAGCGGCTTCTCCGACGCGCCGCGCTACGAGGACGCCAAGCGCATCGGCACCGTGGCCGCCGCCGCGTTCGTCGCCGAGGAGACCGACCTCGTCGAGATCATCTACACGCGCTTCGTGTCGGCCGGGGTGCAGCAGGTCGAGCGCCTCACCATCGCGCCCCTCGTGCGCGACGAGGCCGACGCGCCTGCAGGGGAGTCGGAGACGGTGAAGGCGTCGTACGACTTCGAGCCGTCCCCCGACGCGATCCTCGACCTCCTCCTCCCGCGCTACGTGGAGTCGTTGGTGTTCGCCGCACTGCTCAACGCATCGGCTTCGGAGCACGCGTCGCGCCAGCGGGCGATGAAGTCCGCCACCGACAACGCCCACGACCTGATCGTGCACTTCACCCGCGTGATGAACCGCGCCCGTCAGGACTCGATCACCACCGAGATCATGGAGATCGTCGGTGGCGCCGAGGCCCTGCGCTCCGGGAAGAAGGGCCACGTCGACGACTTCCTCGCCGACACCATCGAGGCCCGCACCCCCGATCTGTTCGAGAACCGCACGGAATCCGAATAACAGGAGTCCAGCAATGACTGTCACTGCCGACACCACTTCGACCGAGAGCGGTGCCCTCAAGGAGGGACGCGTCGTCGCCATCGCCGGTCCCGTCGTCGACGTGGAGTTCCCCCACGACGCGCTGCCCGAGATCAACTTCGCGGTCGAGATGGACGCCGAGCTCGAGGGCAACACCATCCACATCACGGCTGAGGTCGCGCAGCAGATCGGCGACAGCCGCGTGCGCGTGATCTGCATGAAGCCCACCGACGGCCTCAAGCGCGGCACGATCGTGCGCAACACCGGCCGCGGCATCACGATGCCGGTGGGCGACGGCGTGCTGGGTCACGTGTTCAACGTCATCGGCGAGCCCCTCGACATCACCGAGGCCGAGCTCACGGGCATCGACGACCGGTGGGAGATCCACCGCGACGCGCCGAGCTTCGACCAGCTCGAGCCCAAGGCGAAGATGTTCGAGACCGGGATCAAGGTCGTCGACCTCCTCGAGCCCTACGTCGAGGGCGGCAAGATCGGCCTCTTCGGCGGCGCCGGCGTGGGCAAGACCGTGCTCATCCAGGAGATGATCCAGCGGGTGGCCACCCACCACGGTGGTGTGTCGGTGTTCGCCGGGGTCGGCGAGCGCACCCGTGAGGGCACCGACCTCTGGCTCGAGATGCAGGAGTCGGGCGTCATCGAAAAGACGGCCCTCATCTACGGCCAGATGGACGAGCCCCCGGGCGTACGCCTCCGCGTCGCGCTGAGCGCCCTCACCGTCGCCGAGTACTTCCGTGACGTGAAGAACCAGGACGTGCTGCTCTTCGTCGACAACATCTTCCGCTTCGTGCAGGCGGGCTCCGAGGTGTCGACGCTGCTCGGCCGCATGCCCTCGGCCGTGGGGTACCAGCCCACCCTCGCCGACGAGATGGGTGAGCTGCAGGAACGCATCACCTCCACCAAGGGTCACTCGATCACGTCGCTGCAGGCCGTCTACGTGCCCGCCGACGACTACACCGACCCGGCGCCGTTCACCACCTTCACCCACCTCGACGCGACCACCGAGCTCTCCCGTCAGATCGCGGCCCTCGGGATCTACCCGGCCGTGGACCCGCTGGCGTCGACCTCGAACATCCTCGCTCCCGAGGTCGTGGGCGACCGCCACTACACCTGTGCCCGTCGGGTGCAGGAGGTGCTGCAGCGGTACCAGGAGCTCCAGGACATCATCGCCATCCTCGGTCTCGACGAGCTCTCCGAGGAGGACAAGGTCACGGTGTCCCGGGCCCGCAAGATCCAGCGGTTCCTGTCGCAGCCGTTCTTCGTGGGCGAGGTCTTCACCGGCCTGCCCGGCATCTTCGTGCCGATCGAGGAGACCATCGAGTCGTTCGAGGCGCTGGTCGACGGCGAGCTCGACGAGGTGCCCGAGCAGGCGTTCTTCAACGTCGGTGGGGCCGAGAGCGTGCTGGCCAAGGCCAAGGCGCTGCAGGAGAGCTGAGCAGAGATGAAGCGGAGGCGTGCGCGGAGCGCGGGACGCCGTAGCGGAATCGACCAGTAGGAGACGTGATGGCGACCTTCGCAGTGGAACTCGTCAGCCCCGAGGACAAGCTCTGGGAAGGCGAGGCCGAGATGGTGGTGTGCCGGTCGACCGAGGGCGACATCGCCTTCGCCGCCGGCCACGAGCCGTTCCTCGGCGCGCTCGCCGACCACCCGGTGCGCATCATCCTCGCCGGCGAGGGTGAGCAGGCGGCGGCGGTCCACGGCGGCTTCGTGCAGATGAGCGGTACCAGCCTCGTGGTGCTCTCCGATCTCGCGGAGCTCAAGGAGAACATCGACAAGGGCCGCGCCGAGCACGCCAAGCGCGTCGCCGAGGAGGCCCTGGGGAAGAACCCCGACGACGAGGAGGCCGCGGCCGCCCTTGCCCGGGCCGAGACGCGCCTCGCCGTCGTCGGCTAGGCGCACCCTTCGTGCGACGGCTCGCGGTCGTCGCCGTCCTCGTCATCTTGGTCGTTGCCACGGCTTCCGTGGCGGCAACGTCGGTGTTCGGGCTGCGTCCGGCCTCCGCCGCGTCGACGTCCCCGTTCGAGGGGCTCGGCACCTGGGTCGACGTGTTCGACTACGCGCCCCGTCTGCAGGCACAGGGCGCGCTGCCGCCGTTCACCCCGGCCGCGGTCGACGACGTCGCTGCGCTCGGCGTGCGCACGCTCTACGTGCAGGTGGCCAATCCCGACGCCGACCCGGCCACGAAGCTCACCGACGCCAAGGAGCTGCAGGCCATCCTCGACCGCGCGCACAAGCAGGGCCTCCGGGTGGTTGCCTGGTACCTGCCGTCGCACGTCGATCCCGCTCGCGACGACGAGATGATCCGCCGCATCGTCGCACTGCGGGCGGGTGGTGACCGCGTCGACGGCATCGGCCTCGACCTCGAGTCGAGCGCGGTGGCCGACGTCGCGCTGCGCACCCGGCGGGCGATCAGCTTCGCCAAGGCCGCGCGTCGCATCGCGGGCGACGGCATGCCGATCGCCGCGATCGTGTACCCGGCCGTGCAGCTCGAGCAGTTGAACGCCACGCTGTGGCCGCAGTTCCCGTACAAGCAGGTGAACCGCTACGTCGACGCGTGGATGCCGATGGCGTACTACACGTACCGCGACGGCGACCTGCGCAGCCCGGTCACGTACATCGACGAGAGCGTGAAGCTCCTGCGCAAGCGGGTGGGCGCCAACGTGGCCGTGCACGTGATCGGTGGCATCGCCGACCAGACGACCACGAACGACATCGTGGACCTGCGCACCGCGGCGAAGGACACCGACGCGATCGGCTGGTCGCTCTACGACTACGTGACCACCGGCTCCGCCGCCTGGCCCTACCTCCGCGCGAAGAGCTAGGTGTACTCGAGCGCGCGGAGAGGGCGGGTTCAGTCGAACTTGAGGGAGCTGTAGGTCATCAGCTTCTTCCATTTGTGGGTGGCGTCGACCTTTCGGATGGTGCCCGACTTCGAACGCATGACGAGTGACTGGGTGCTCGCGCCGGTGCCCCAGTAGCGCACGCCCTTCACGAGGTCGCCGTCGCTGATGCCGGTGGCGCTGAAGAACACGTCCTCGCCGGAGACGAGGTCGTCGGTGGTGAGCACCTGCTCGAGGTCGTACCCGCCGTCGAGTGCCGCCCGTCGTTCCTCGTCGTTGCGGGCGTGGAGCCGTCCGTAGATCGCGCCGCCCATGCACTTGAGGGCCGCGGCCGCGATCACGCCCTCGGGTGTGCCGCCGATGCCGAACAGGATGTCGCTGCCGCTCTCGGGCGTGGCCACCGAGATGGCGGCGGCGACGTCGCCGTCCTGGATGAGCTTGATGCGGGCGCCCGCCTCGCGGCACTCCCGGATGATGTCGGCATGGCGGTCGCGGTCGAGGATCACCGCGGTGATGTCGTCGACGTCCTCGCCGAGCGCCTTGGCCACGGCCTCGAGGTTGGCCTTGATCGGGGCGTCGATGTCGACGACGTCGGCGGCCGCGGGGCCGACGGCGATCTTGTCCATGTAGACGCAGGGTCCCGGGTCGAACATCGTGCCCCGCTCGGAGATCGCGATCACCGCGATGGCGTTGTTGCGGCCGAGCGAGGTGAGGGTGGTGCCGTCGATCGGATCCACCGCGATGTCGCACGCGGGGCCGCCCGCGCCGATCTCCTCACCGTTGAAGAGCATCGGGGCTTCGTCCTTCTCGCCCTCGCCGATCACGACGACGCCCTCCATCGAGACGGAGTTGAGGATCACGCGCATGGCGTCGACGGCCGCACCGTCGGCGCCGTTCTTGTCGCCGCGGCCGAGCCACCGTCCGGCCGCGAGTGCGGCGGCCTCGGTGACGCGCACCAGCTCCATGGCGAGGTTGCGGTCGGGGTTCTGGGTCTGGGTTTCCATCTGGGCTCCTGTCCGGAATTGGACAGAGGGTACCCGGCAGGACGCGGATCGGAGCGCTCCGAGGCGGCGTGCGAAACTGACGCAGATGGACGAATCACTGTTCGTGGCGGCCCGCGCCGCCGAGGGCTTCATGCCCGACGACGAGGGCCTGGCCCTGCACGAGGCCGGCCTCGCGGCGGCCGCCGTCGGCCCCCTGCTCGAGATCGGCACGTACTGCGGGAAGTCCGCGATCTACCTGGGCGCCGCGGCCCGGGCGGGTGGCTCGGTGCTCTACACCGTCGACCACCACCGGGGCTCCGAGGAGAACCAGGCCGGCTGGGAGCACCACGACGAGCGGCTCGTCGACCCCCGCACCGGGCGGATAGACACCCTGCCGTGGTTCCGCCGGACCATGGAGGAGGCGGGCCTCGAGGACGTGGTGATCGCGGTGATCGGCTCGTCGCCCACGGTCGCCGCCCACTGGGGCACGCCGCTCGGTCTGCTCTTCGTCGACGGCGGGCACGCGCTCGACGCGGCGCTGGCCGACTACGTGGGCTGGTCGCGCTTCGTAGTGCCCGGTGGGACCCTCGTGTTCCACGACATCTTCGAGGACCCGGCCGCGGGGGGCCAGGCGCCCTACGAGGTGTGGAAGCGCGCCGTGGCCGACGGCTACGAGCCCGTCAGCACGACCGGCTCCCTGCGCGTCCTGCGCAAGCCGGCCTGAACCGTCAGCGGGCCCGGCGCGCCTCGTCGCGCGCCGCGAGCTCCTCCGCGCGCTCGGCCCGGGCCTGCTCGATCTCGACGCCGGCCGCGAGCAGCTCGTCGGCGCCGAGGCCCTCGGGCAGCCGCTCCCCGCGGAACAGGCCTGCCGTGGGGCCGTCGCCCGCAAGCGCGTTCGCGGCGAGCACCACGGACGCGGAGTTCCACGTGGGCTGCTCCACCGGGTAGAGCTCGCCGTCGAGGTGGAACGCGTCGCCCTCGAAGTTGGCGCCGGTCCAGTACCCCCCGCCTTCGGCGCGGAGGAACTGCACGGAGCGCAGCAGCATGTGCGCGTGCTCGTGACCACCGACGGCGTCGAGCGACATGACCAGCTCGCACGTCTCCGCCGCGGTGACCCACGGGCGGTCGGACACGCAGCGCGAGCCGCGGTTGTCGACGACGAACGTGCCCCAGCCCTTGGTGAGCCGTGCGTGCGCGGGGTAGCCGCGCAGCACGCCGCCGAGGATCGGGTAGTACCAGTCCATGGCCCAACGGTCCTTGTCGAGGAACACGTCGGGGCGGTGCGCGATCGAGATCGCGAGGGAACCGAGCGAGAGCTCCCAGTCGGGTCGTTCGTGGCCGAGGCGCTCCGCGATCGCGATGGCGCACTTCAGGCTGTGGTGGATGCTCGACGAGCCGGTGAGCAGGGCGCCGTCGTCAGGGTCGTCGCCGCGCCACGCGATCTCACCGGTCTCGCGCTGGAAGTCGAGCGCGAAGTCGATCGCCGCCTCGACGACAGGCCACTGCTGGCGCAGGTAGGCCGTGTCACCGGTGACGAGGTGGTGGTGCCACGCGCCGGTGGCGACGTAGCAGGTGACGTTGGTGTCGAGGGTCGGGTCCTCGACCTCCTCGCCGAGGTAGTACGCGTGCCACGCGCCGTCGCTGCGCTGCTTGCCCGCGAGCCACTCGAAGCCGGCGCGGGCCTCCTCGATGCGGCCGCCGAGCGTCATGGCCATCAAGGCCTCGACCATGTTCCACGGG
>Ga0075015_100000574_pt1 | contig 12911 bp, 5 predicted proteins | sample AleBraG_ABR_2013_FD_71476 | JGI IMG/M metagenome (GOLD analysis project Ga0075015, IMG submission 71476) | Freshwater sediment microbial communities in response to fracking from Pennsylvania, USA - Alex Branch Run_MetaG_ABR_2013 | ecosystem: Environmental > Aquatic > Freshwater > Creek >...
CGAGAGCGGAAATTCTTTGCAGTTCGGTAAGCGTTGGTAGCGACAGAATCGATCGGAGTACGGGTTCGAGTTCGGCCACTCCGGAGCGAAACATGCCAAAAAGACGCTGTCGGTTTATCCGCAGCCGCTCCAGGGTTATTTCTTGGCCTGCACCCAGAGTGGGAATAGCCTGCGAATCAGTTTTCACACTCCAGATGGAGAAGTTGGGTTCAAGCGACCAGAACAGAGCGCCCACGGTCTGGCGCATGGCGGCGACCAGGTCGGCGGCGCGGGCGTCCACATGAGGTTTGACGCCGAGAAAAGATTGCGCCAGGCGAAATCCCCCGGTGATGGCGGAAATGGTCAACGCAATTTCCGTGCCGGTGTGGCCGACCTCATGAGTCCAGATTTCCTGCGCGAGAAAATGGCTAGCCAGCTGCCCGGAGAAGGAAAACTCAGCCGCGAACGGCTCCCTGACTTGCTTACCGTAAAAGGCGCGCGTCATGGGATAGACCAGGTTTCGCATCAGCAATCCGTCAAATTTATGGCGGCGATAGAGCGGCGTAACAAAATCAAAGTTGCCCTGGTAGACCGGACGCAGCAGGCGCTCAATCCATTCGGGCTCGATGGTCGTGGATTCGGGCGAGACCACGGCACAAGCGGAAACCCGCAGCAGCTCCGCCGAGGCCAGAATGGTGCGCAACGCCGTGCCCGTCGCCGGACCTCCAGCATATTCCGCGCTGATGCTGTGCAGCGTGCGCAGGGCGTTCAGGTCGGTCGAATGCTGCAGATCGTTGATGGAAGCGCCCCGGACCAGGTCAGACGTCTGATCTCGCGAGCCACCGTCCGCATTCACGATTACGGCTCGCTCCCGGGGGAAATACTTGAGCAGGCCGGCACGAATCGTCTGCACCACGTGACCGACAGTTGCGGCATTGTTGTAGGTGGGCACACCTACAAGAACATCCGCTTCACCAACATCGATCAACTGGCGAAGAAACTCATCCGTAAGAATACTTTCCTCGGCCAAATCCTGCCTCCGTTAAACATCCCTGCCGGCTAACTTCTGTCGATGACCACGGCTCGATGACCCAGGGCTCAAATCCTGCGCAGACGAAACCAGTAAAACTGATATGGGCCCAAAGTCAGGAGATAGGGCAAATCCCCCACCCGGGGAAAGATGTTTCTGCCGAACATCTCGATCAGGATATTCCCTTTAAAGCGGCGAAGATCAAGTTCCACGGCCTGGGCTGTGCTGGAAAGATTGTTCACCACCAGGATGGACTCTTTGTCCAATTGCCGCACGTAAGCCAGAATCCTGTGGTTCGCAGGATAGAGAAACTCGATCGAGCCCCGGCCTAACACTGGATTGGCCTTACGCACCTTGATAATGCGCTTCATCCAACACAGCAGCGAGTGATCAAAACGCTTCTGCGACTCGACATTCACTGCCTGATAGCCATAAACAGGATTGAGCACGAGCGGCGAGTAGAGACTTTCCGGATCGGCCGCAGAAAATCCCGCGTTCCAGCCGCCCTGCCACTGCATCGGGGTCCGGACTCCATTGCGATCACCCAGATAGATATTGTCGCCCATGCCGATTTCATCGCCGTAATAGATGATCGGAGTGCCGGGAAGAGACATGAGCAGTCCATTCATCAACTCGATGCGGCGGCGATCGTTGTCCAGCAGGGGCGCGAGCCGACGACGAATTCCGACGTTAATGCGCATGTGCTTGTCGATTGCATACTGGTCGTACATGTAGTCGCGCTCGATGTCGGTGACCATCTCGAGGGTCAGCTCGTCATGGTTGCGCAAGAACAAGCACCACTGGCACGAGGGCGGAATCTGGGGAGTCTGCTTGAGGATTTCGGTGATGGGCTTGCGATCTTCCAGCTTCAGGCCCATGAACATTCTGGGCATGAGCGGGAAATGGAACGCCATGTGAAACTCGTCGCCCTCACCGAAGTAGGCGCGCAAATCAGCCGGCCACTGGTTGGCCTCGGCCAGCAGCATCTTGCCGGGAAAGTGCTGGTCCAGCTTGGCGCGCAACTCTTTCAGGACGGCGTGGGTCTCAGGCAGGTTCTCGCACGATGTGCCTTCGCGCTCGACCAGGTAAGGGACGGCGTCCAGCCGGAATCCGTCCACTCCCAGTTCCAGCCAGAACTTCATCACCTTCCACATCTCTTCCCGGACGGCCGGATTGTCGTAGTTAAGATCGGGCTGATGACTGAAGAAGCGGTGCCAATAATACGCCTTGGAAACCGGGTCCCAGGCCCAGTTGGATAATTCACTGTCCACGAAAATGATGCGGACGCCCTGGTACTTGGAGTCGGTGTCACTCCAGACATACCAGTCGCGCTTGGGATTGTCCCGCGACTTACGAGACTCTTGAAACCACGGATGCTGATCGGAGGTATGGTTAAGAACCATTTCCACGATTACGCGTATCCCGCGCTCGTGGGCGGCCTGCAGGAAATTATTGAAGTCTTCGAGATTGCCGTAACTGGAATGGACCGAAGCGTAGTCTGCGATATCGTAGCCATCGTCGCGCAGGGGTGAGGGGAAGAATGGCATCAGCCAGACAGCGTTCACACCCAATTCCTGTAGATAGTCGAGCTTCTGCGCCAAGCCGCGGAAGTCGCCGATTCCATCCGCGTTGGTGTCGAAAAACGTGCGGACGTGGACCTGGTAGATGATGGCGTCCTTATACCAGAGTTGGTCCTGAAACATGGGCAAGGCTTTTCTCTCCTGCAATTCAGTTCTTATACAAAATAGTCGACGCCGTTTTCAGTACGCACCCGCCGCCGGATACAAAAGATGTGGGCGGGCAAGCGTTGAGGGTTGAGTTCGACATAATTTCGCGGACCGCGCCAGACATATTTCGCATCAGTCAACAGATCGTGCATCTGATAAGGCTGGCGCGGGTCGAGGTGGAACAGGTCCAGCGGCAGATCGACCATCCCGGCTTGAGTGCGCAGCGGATCCAGGTTCACGACTGCGACGATAATATTCAGGAGATCATCGCTGCTCTTGCTGTACGCGATGATCTGTTCGTTGTCCACCGGATGAAAGGTCAGGTTCAGGTCAGCCTGCAACGCAGGGTTTCCACGCCGTATCTGGTTAACTTTTGTAATCAACTCGGCCAAGCTCGCGGAACTGTCCAAGTCCCAGTTGCGGACCTCATATTTCTCCGAATCGAGATACTCCTCGCTTCCTGGGCGGGCCGCGCGGTTTTCTCCCAGCTCGAAGGCGGGACCGTAAATTCCATAGTTCGCGCCCAGAGTTGCAGCCAGGGCCACCCGGATCATGAAGCCGGGGCGTCCTCCTTGCTGCAGGAATTCCGTAAGGATATCGGGAGTGTTGGTCCACAGATTCGCCCGAAAGTGTTCACGAACATCCGCTTGCGTAATTTCCTTAAAGTATTCGGTGAGCTCAAATTTGGCGTTGCGCCAGGCGAAGTAAGTGTAGGACTGGGTGAACCCGAGCTTGGCCAGTTGGTACATCACTTTCGGCCGAGTAAAAGCTTCCGCGAGAAACAGGACATCAGGGTGTCGGTCCTTTATATCGGTGATCAGCCACTCCCAGAAATCGAACGGCTTGGTGTGGGGGTTATCGACGCGAAAAATGCGGATACCCTGGTCGATCCAGTAGAGGACCACGCTTTTCAGTTCTTCCCAGAGCTCCTGGCTTTCTTCTGTCTCGAAATCAAAAGGATAGATGTCCTGATACTTCTTGGGGGGGTTCTCGGCATACTGCACCGTGCCATCAGCGCGCGTGCGGAACCATTCCTTGTGTTCCTTCACGTAGGGATGGTCGGGCGCACACTGGTAGGCCAGATCGAGCGCTACTTCCAGTCCAAACTGCCTTGCTCGGGACAGGAGTTGCTTGAAATCTGCGAGCGTTCCTAAACGCGGATCGATGGTCTTGTGACCGCCTTCCTTGGCCCCGATCGCCCAAGGGCTGCCCACGTCGTCAGGCAAAGCCCTTTCATCATTGTTCTTTCCCTTCCGATTCACCCGGCCAATGGGGTGAATCGGAGGAAGATAGAGAACGTCGAAGCCCATGCCGGCAACGTAATCCAGCCTCTTGATGCAGTCCTGCAGAGTTCCATGTCGACCGGGTTGGAGGGAAGAGGAACGCGGGAACATTTCATACCAGGCGCTGAAGCGTGCCTTTTCGCGATCGACGACTACCGCCAGTTCCCTGCCGTATGTGGTTGCGCGGCGGCGATCCGCATTCCGGATCATCAGAGCCTTCAGCTCCGGGCTGGAAGATTTCTCTACAGCCTGGGAAATGTCAGTTGCGGACAACTTCCTTATCTCTTCGGCTGCAGTCATGAGTGGGGCTTTGTCGTTCCCGCTGGCCCGGGCCGCGGCTGCTTCGATCAGTTGGACCCCAGTCTGGATGTCGACCGATATGTCTTGTGCCGCTGCAAACTTCTTTTCCAGACCGCGGCTCCAGGACTGAAAGCGGTCGGTCCAGGCTTGCAGGGTGTAGAGATGGCGGCCTTGAGTCGGGACACTAAACTCTCCTTGCCAGCGATCGTTGGGTTGCGGCTCCATGGGGACTTCGTCCCAATCCGCTTGGGCAGCGGGCCGATGTCGCAAAACTGCGTGCAAGATATCGTGGCCGTCGGCGAAGATGTCAGCGGTTACCGATACGCGATCACCGATCGTGCGCTTGATGGGGAAACGTCCACAATCGACTTGCGGCTCGACGTTCTCGATGACGACTCGGCGGGAGAAGGCGGGCTTGATGGCGCTGTTTCCTTCGCCCGTCATTCGCGGTACCGACCTCCCAGCGTTGAGTTCCAGGCCATTGGTCAAAGACAGGCGAGGTGCATCAAGGACCCGTCGGCGCGAAAAAACAGTGATTATTTAGCCTGTTTTTCAAATTTATCACATGCCATGGCGGAGCGTGCGCGCCTCGAAACTCTTCTGGATAGGGTGAGCCAGATGAAGCAACGGGCCGGCAACGCATGCTTGGACGTGTCAGGTGAGGTATATGACCGCTTCAAATCCAGCCAGCGGCACGCCGAACTTTGGGCCTGGGCCCATGGTTTTCATCGGCGGTAGTTCCGGGCTGCCACCGTAGACCGCGTCTCCTGTCCATAAAATAAGGCGCCACGGTTGGGAACCGGCTGCAACCGGAATGCTCTGCGCCTCAGCGGCGAAATTGAAAATCAACAGAGCTTTGCCGCCTGCCGGGTCAGTCCGTCTCATGACCAACTGCATTGCTTGCTCATCAACCTGAATTTCGGTGAGATCTTTGCGGCAGTTCCCCAGGCTGGGATACTGCTTTCGCAGGGACATCAAATCATGATAAAGACGCAGGATCTCGGCATGAGGGGAAATCGCAGTCTTTGACCAATCCAGCTTGCACGTCTCGAACGTGGTCAGGGCTTGCGGATCGGCGAAATCGTTTTCCGAGTAATGCGACCCCAGTTCCCTCTTGCGTCCCTCGCGCACTGCGGTAGCCAGATCGGGATCTTCAAAGCTCGTGAAGTAGAGAAAAGAAGCGGTCTCTGCGTATTCCTCCCCCATGAACAGCAGCGGCAGGAAGGGCGAGCAAAGCGTCAGGACCGCCGCCAGCTTTTGCTCTCCTGCAGAAACGAGGCTTGCGAGCCGCTTGCCGCGACTGAGATTCGCGATCTGATCGTGATTCTGAATGAACCCGACGAATTGTTCTCCCGGCCGATCTTTCGAGGAGCTGCCATGATGGCGCCGGCGATAGCGCGAATATCTCCAGTCGAAAACGAATCCATCGCTAATGGATTTTGACAGATCGGCCAGAGCGCCGAAATCCACTAGAAAACCTTGCCGCTGGTCGGTCAGGAGGGCATAGAGCGCATGGTGAAAGTCGTCGTGCCATTGCGCGTCTAGTGCGTATCCCCCCTGGGAGCGTGGGTTGATGATGCGGACATCTTCGAGGTCGCTCTCCGCAATCAACCAAGCCTGGCGCTTGAGCCGCCGCGCCTGATTGTGAAAAGCGTCTGCCAGTTCGTCGAGGATGTGACGGGCTCCGAAGTCGTAGATGCCGTGGATGGCGTCCAGGCGAAGCGCATCAACATGATATTCGGTAAGCCAGTACAGAGCGTTGTCGATGATGAAGCGGCGAACGCCGTCGCTCTCGGGCCCGTCAAAGTTGATCGCCTTTCCCCAGGGCGTGGGGTAGGTATCTGTGAAGCAGGGAGCAAACTCAGGAAGATAATTTCCCTCGGGACCGAAGTGGTTATAGACCACGTCCAGCACGACCGCAAGTCCGTGCTGGTGGCAAGCATCGACCAGTTTTTTTAGGCCGGCCGGGCCACCGTACGAAGACTGGGGTGCGTAGAGGCTGGCACCGTCGTATCCCCAGTTTCGATTTCCCGGAACCTCTGCCACCGGCATAATTTCGACTGCGGTGATGCCAAGATCGCAAATATAGGGCAGGCGCGGAATGACGCTTTCAAAGGTGCCTTCGCGGGTAAACGTGCCGGTGTGAAGTTCGTAGACGATGAAATCCTTGAGCGGAATTCCAGCCCACCCTTGGTCAGACCAGTGAAAGGACGCGGGATCAACAAGGCGCGACGGACCGTGTACTCCGCGCGGTTGCCATCGGGAGACCGGATCGGGACGCTCCCGCTCGCCTTCAAGGACGTAAAAATAGTCCGTTTCTTCGCTGACGCGAGGAACCGTTGCCACGAACTCGGACTCTTCTGAGTCCAGAGATCGCGTCATGGGAATGGTGCGTGGACGTTCTCCCAGAATGCGAACCGCCAGGCTAGTCAAGTTGGGCGCCCAGACCCGGAACTCTGCGGTGTCGACACCGCGAACCGATGCGCCAAACTGTAGTTTCCAGCCTCCTTCGGTTGGACTATTCGGCATCGGCGGGGCCCCCGACATTGCCTTCAACATTGACCAGCATCGCGATGGGTAAGTGCGAAAACGCCTCTGCAACCGGAAGGACGACAGCGCCGTCCCGCCGAACTGGAGAGACTGTTTTCCCGGTAAACGCGTCGCGATACGTGCCGGAGGGAAGCTGCTTGCGCAGGACGAGTTCCGCATCGCCCCAGGTCTCGTCACCGACAGGGGTGTGCGCATGCGCTTCAAGCTGGGCAAAAAAACGTCCTGCCAACACCAGGACCGTGGTCCCTCGGAAGGAGCGGGAGAAAGCAATCACATGCTTGTTTTTCTCTCCGGTGGCGCGCAACGGCAAGTAGTTTCCCTTGGCAAACAATATGCGATGTTCCCTGCGGAAGCGCAGGGCGCAGCGAGTTACGTAAAGTTTGAGACTGCCGTCTGCCGGCTCGGCAACCAGCCGATCGACGAGTGCAGCCGGGTTCCCGGGCTCGGCTGCGTGAAGCTGCCCGAGCAGCGTTTGCAGCCGCTCGTAGTCAACCGCGCGGCGATTGTCCGGGTCGGCGAGTCTGAAGTTCCAGACTTCCGTTCCCTGATAGAAATCGGGCAAACCCGGTGCTGCGATCTTCAGCAAAGTCTGGGCAAGCGAGTTGAACATTCCGGCATTTGCGATCTTCGATTGGAACGGAACAAACTGTTCGAGGAACGTTTTGTTCGTTGAACGGTCCAGCATGGCATCGAGAAAGTTGTGAAAAGCGGATTCGTATTCGGTATTCGGATTGATCCAGCTGGTATTGACTTTCGCCTCGCGCAGCGCCTTCTCCATATAAGTGTGGATTCTGCCGACAAAACCAGCGTGCCCGGCGGCGTCCATCGGCTCCAGTGGCCAAGCGCCTAGCAGAGTTTGATAGAGGAAGTACTCCTCGTTCGCGCTAGGGACGGCCTCCCCCGCCACTTGGGTTTTCTTCTCGTGATTCAAGCGTTGCCAGGCGCGGATGGCCCGATACCACTCCGCCGGAATTTCCGACAATACATTGATGCGCGCCCGGACGTCTTCGCTGCGCTTGGTGTCGTGCGTAGAACTGGCCAGCATGGCATTTCGCCACGACTGGCGGCGGGCCAGGTTCTTGCCATGGAACTGGGCAAGCGCAACTCCAAATTTATCGGGAGACCCGCCAACTTCGTTGAGAGAAAGCAGGGGACAGTAACGATAGAACGCCGTATCCTCCAACCCTTTTGCCATGACCGGACCGGTGAGCTGTTGAAATCGCATCACGAACAAACGGCGCTCGGCACGGTCGGCATCGGCGATGCTATCCGGATCTTTGAGCAGCAGCAGATCCTGAATGAACTCGAAGACCGATCCGCTGATGGCCGGGTTACGGCGCTTCGCTGTCTTAACGGCGCCACGGATGTAGCGCTCGTCCTGTTCGTCAGGATGCTTGGTGTCGGTACGGATGTAGGTTCGGTACACCGGGAAACAGGCGATGACTTCACGCAGGGCATCCCGCAGACTTTCCAAAGTGAAATCGCGGGATCGGCGATGCTGCTCGGAAATCCGGTCCAGACGGCGGGAGAGCACGTTGAGCTCGCTGGACATCGAAACTTGCATGACCAGCCGCTTGCTTTCGTAGATGAGATCGGAATAGCTCTGCGACCATCCCGTAAACTTCCGGTACAGGCGCTGGAAGAAGCGCGCCTTGGACGCGTCCACAAACAGTCCGTTAAGAAGGTTGAGGAACCCGTAGCCAGTGGTTCCCTCGATGGCCCAGCCCGGACGCAGCTCTTCGTCGCCGACAAGAATCTTTTCCGCGGCCAGGTAAAGACGCCGCCGGGCAATTTTGCCAGAGCCGTTTGCAGAAACACGGCCAGATAGAGGAGCCTGGGCCTGAAGGTCCTCAAAGTAACGGAGCGGGTCGAACAAGCCATCGGGATGGTCAATGCGGATTCCCGACACCAGTGACTTCTGTATGAGTTCAAACGGGATGTGATGAACAACAGCGAATACCTCCGGGCTCTCCACCCGGATTGCAGCCAGGTCGTTGATATCAAAAAAACGACGGTAATTAATCTCGTCGGAGGCGACCCGCCAAAAACTCAGTCGATAAGCTTGGTCGTCCAAAAGCTTCTCCAGCGAGTCGAAGCTGTGAGGATCTCCCTTGCTGCCGTTGATGATGGTCAATACTTCCTTCAGACTGGTCCTGACCACATCACTGTCCTCGACCAGGGCCGCGACTCTGCGTCGAATGACTTCCTTCTCTCGCTGGCGCTCCCGCACCCTTGCCAGGTCTGTGTCCTCGCGCGGCGGAAGGTGAGAGATCGCCGTGATAATGCTCTCCAGTTCCAACACATGACCGTCGGTATCGGGGAGCTTTTCCTTTGCCTTCACCAGAGTTCTTTCCAACAACGGCGCCCATGAGCGCGGAGCCAGGGGAAAGTGGGTGCCCAGTGAGTCCAAAGCAAATCCACCGCTGTCGTAGAGAGCACGGATGGACTGACTTTCCAGCACCAGGCCAAACTGGTCCGGGAGAAAGGGCAACAGGACTTTATTGGCAAGCTCTGATTTGGGCGGGCTCCAATCAATGTCGAAATGGCGGGAATAGTCCGAACTGGGCCCATTCTCGAGCACATCCCACCACCAGAGGTTCGACGGGTGCGTGATGCACATGTGGTTGGGCACGACGTCGACAACCAGGCCCATGCCGCGCTGCTTCAAGCGTTCGGCGAGTTCAACGAATTGTTCCTCGGAGCCGATTTCAGGGTTGAAGCGCGTGTGGTCGGTGACGTCGTAGCCGTGCATGCTGCCGGGATGGGCCATCAGAAATGGGGAGGTGTAGCAGTCGGTGATTCCCAAATCATGCAGATAGGCAACTACAGCGGCGGCCTGGGTAAATGTAAAACGCTGGTTGAGCTGAAGACGATAGGTTGAACAGGGGACATACGCCGGTTCTAGTGAAGCTCTGCTGTTCACTCAATCGCCTCGGTCGTAATCTGACGCTGCTTTGGCTCGACGGGCGGCTGCGCGTCCGAATGAAGTATAAACAGATAGCGTCGGTCGTGCGGACCCCGAAACTAATTTGCCGCATCAGAATACCGGAATGTTTGCGCAGTTTGCGGGTCTTGCTGATAACCTATGCTGACTAACAGCAGATGACGACTTCGCAAAGCTGCATGACCGATCGGGGCGGTTGTTCGTTGCAGAACCGGTCCCGATGACTTTGGAAGACCAGCAGGCGAGTCGGGCCAAAGGTTGGAGTGGAAGTATCGAATCTAGATTGCCCTACTCGCCCCTCGTCGCGCGCGTAATGAGGCGACAATCCGGGAGACTTGATGGAACGGTACGTATGTATTCATGCCCATTTCTACCAGCCGCCGCGGGAAAATGCCTGGCTGGAGGCGGTGGAATACCAGGATTCCGCTTATCCCTATCATGACTGGAACGAGCGGGTCACAGCGGAATGCTACGCGCCCAACAGCGCCTCGCGAATTCTGGACGGCGATAGCCGCATCCTGCAGATCGTCAACAATTATTCGAAAATCAGCTTCAACTTCGGTCCAACCCTGCTTTCATGGATGGAGCAGAAGAGCCCCTCAGTTTACGAAGCCATCCTGGCCGCCGACCGCGAGAGCCAACGGCTCTTCTCCGGCCACGGATCGGCTGTGGCGCAAGCCTACAACCACATGATCCTTCCTCTGGCGACACGCCAGGACAAATACACGCAGATTCTTTGGGGAATCCGGGACTTTGAAAAACGATTCGGCCGCCATCCCGAAGGAATGTGGCTGCCGGAAACCGCGGTGGACCTGCAGACTCTGGAAGTCCTGCTGGAACTGGGCATCAAGTTCACGATTCTTTCCCCGTACCAGGCAGGACGGGTCAGGCCGATGGGCGCACGGGTCTGGCGCAAGGTAGATGGAGGCAGAATTGATCCTTCCATGGCCTATGCCGTTCGCGTGGGCTCGGGAAAAGCAATCAATGTGTTTTTCTACGATGGTCCAATTTCCCGTGCCATTGCTTTTGAGGATCTTCTAGCCGATGGCAAGCGCTTCTCTGAACGGCTTCTGGGGGCATTTTCCGATGCCCGGACATGGCCCCAGCTGGTTCACATCGCCACTGACGGCGAGACCTACGGACATCATCGCGCTTACGGCGATATGGCACTGGCCTTCGCATTGCACCACATCGAGATCAGCCAACTCGCCAAGCTGACGAACTACGGGGAGTATCTGGAGAAGCATCCGGCCACCCAAGAGGCTAGGATCGTTCAAAACACTTCGTGGAGCTGTGCCCACGGGATCGAGCGCTGGCGGAGCGATTGCAGTTGCAACTCCGGAGGCCACGCCGGCTGGAACCAGCAATGGAGAGCGCCATTGCGACAGGCGTTCGACTGGCTGCGCGATACCGTCGCTCCGCGATTCGAGACCGAGGCTAAGAAACTTTTCGAAAGGCCCTGGCAAACGCGGGATGCCTATGTCGACGTAGGGCTCGACCGTTCACGCGAGAATGTAGTTCGCTTTATGACCGCGCAGGCGAAGCGGGAGCTTTCGCCGGCGGAAACCGTGACCGGGCTCAAGCTGCTTGAAATGCAACGTTATCTCATGCTCATGTACACCAGCTGTGGCTGGTTCTTTGACGAGGTTTCCGGAATAGAAACAGTGCAGGTGATTCAGTACGCCGGCCGCGCCCTGCAACTGGCCGGGCAATTGTTCGCCGAGGACCTGGCCACGCCCTTCCTTGACCTGCTGGCGCAGGCCCGCAGCAATCTTCCGGAACAGGGCGATGGGCGGTCCATTTACGAGCGTTATGTACAGCCGGTGATGGTGGACTTGCAAAAAGTCGGCGCTCACTACGCGGTCAGTTCTGTGTTTGAGGAATATGGGCAAAACACCCGCATCTATTGCTACGACGTGGCCAGGATGGAATACCGCACCTCGCGCCAGGGAAAATTACGGGTGGTGCTGGGGCAGGCCAGCGTTACCTCTGAAATCACGTGGGAGTCGGACCAGCTCACTTTCGGCGTCTTGCATCTCGCCGACCACAGCGTGATTGGAGGAGTGCGACAGTTTCAGGGAGACGAGGCGTATCGCACTCTCGACCTGGAACTCGACAAGGCGCTGGCCAGCGGCGATCTGGCGGAACTGGTGCGGTCGATCGAAAAGAACTTCAGTTCGGCCACCTACACCCTGCGGTTGCTCTTCCGCGATGAGCAAAGGAAAATTCTGGGCATCATCCTGGAAGAAGCGACGAACCAGGCCCGCGCCCTGTATCGCAATTTCCACGACGAGCATGCGCACTTGATCCGCTTCGTAACCGACCTGGGAGTGCCTCTGCCCAGACGCTTCCGGCTGGCGGTCGACTTTACGCTGAATTCAGACCTGCTCGACGCGTTTTCTGTCGAAGAGGTTGACCTAAACAAGTCCAGAGAAATTCTGGAGGAAATACGGCGCACCGGCGTGAAACCCGATGCCGTGACTCTGGAATTTGCCTTGCGCCGGACGATTGAGCGGTTGTTCACCCGCTTCGTTGCCGATCCCATGGAGCCGGGCTTGCTCCCGCGTTTGCAGGAAACCGTTGACCTGGTTCTCGGCCTGCCTTTCGAAGTACGCCTGTGGGAAGCCCAGAATCGTTACTACCGCATGATGCGCGAGCACGCCAGCAAAGTGAACGAGCGTGCCGAACACGGAGACGCCGAGGCTCAGGTATGGTTGGATGGCTTCATAAAACTGGGTGAAAAGCTGAAAGTGAAAGTGCAGATCAACGCAGCTGTCGGCGCTTAAGGCGCTGCTGCGGAAAGACTCGTCAGGGTGTCATCCTGAGCGGAGTGGCTGCGTCGCTTGGCGAAGCGCTCTCGCAGTCGAAGGACCCGTAGAAGTGGCACGCTGTGACCGCGGAATCTCACGGAAACAATGCTTTCTCTTCCCGCGGCGTCACGATGCTAGGGGTCCTTCGACTCCACCAGCCCATTCGCGAGCGAATGGGCTGGCTGCGCTCAGGATGACGTTGCTAGTTTTCCCTCAACCTGTAAACCCGTGCCCTTCCCAATCACACAAAGCCTAGGCGCCCGCATCCTGGCGGGCACGCTGGATGTC
>Ga0075015_100000578_pt1 | contig 12877 bp, 11 predicted proteins | sample AleBraG_ABR_2013_FD_71476 | JGI IMG/M metagenome (GOLD analysis project Ga0075015, IMG submission 71476) | Freshwater sediment microbial communities in response to fracking from Pennsylvania, USA - Alex Branch Run_MetaG_ABR_2013 | ecosystem: Environmental > Aquatic > Freshwater > Creek >...
AGGATGACAAATTTGGATCTATCCGTGTTGATCCGCGCAAATCCGTAGCAAAGAGGTTAGTCAATTCCACGCCGCACTCAGCCGGCGCAACCCTGCCAGCGCGGCCACATATCTCTTATCCATCGCGTACGCCGCCGCGTAGCATTCCTTCGCTTTCCGCCAATCGTGTTTGTGCTCGTACACTCGCCCCAGATTGAAATGGGGATAGCAGCGGGCCTCATAGCGTTTGGCCACGAGGGCTTTCTCGAACCACGGAATGGCCTCGTCCCATTTTTCCTGTTCGATCAGATACGCCCCGATATCGTTGTAAGGATTTCCGAACTCAGAGTCTACCTCTATGGCTTGCAGGCATTCGGCGATGGCGCGGTCGTAGTCGCCAAGAAAGGAGTACGTCCAGCCGCGAAAGGTATAGGCCTCGGCGGTAGGGAAAGCTTCGATAGAACGGGTGTAGAGGTCGATCGCTTGTCGGTACTCGCCGGCCATCTGCTGTTCATAGCCTTTTTGAAAGTACTCAGCGGCGGATTGACGAGGATCAGTCTCCGACATAGGCAAGTTAAGTCCGCCGGCCTGTCAGTAAGGCCAGTTCACGCCATTTCCAGTGGCAATCCACGTCGCTGAAGCCAATCTCGCGCAGCCATCGCAGTTGGGTTTCCAGATCCAGCAACTTGTTCGAAGGGTCTTCGCTCTCTAATGTGCACCCGATGCGATGCAGGAATTCTTCATGAAGCTCGGGTGTGGGAGAAGCCACATGCTCGAGATTACAAAATACGTCGCCGCGGTTCAGCGTGGCATAAATCTCGGCATATAAGGCGCGCTTGCGTTCATGGATGAGATGATGAATAGCGAAGCTGGAGACTACGGCGTCAAAGCTGCCCAGCTCGGGGAGAGGGTCCTCGAGATTGTGGGCCAAAACCGTGACGGACCGATCGTCGACAAAACGACGGTGCGCTGCTTCCAGCATGGCTGGAGAAAAATCAATGGCTATTGCCGCTACGTTCGGATGGTCCAGTTTGACTAGGGCAAGCAGCCGCCCGTCCCCGGTGCCGAGATCGAGGATACGCTTTGCCGTCGGTGGGATAAATTCGAGAAGAGTCGACTCGCCTTCGATCCGGTGCGGGATCGAATCGGCGCGACCCAGATAGTCAAGCGCGTGTTCAGTTGAGGTCCATAGATTGACGCTCATTCGGAAAGTATAAACTCATCTTAATGGCTAAATTCAAAACTGGCGGCAGGCGATGTCCGGCACTAATTCTTAGACTGATTCTGCTCCTTCTGCTGCTCGCGGTTTACGGGCAGGCACAGGCGGGGCAGTCTGAAGACAAGCAGAAAGCCGCGGGCGAGTCGCCCGCGACCACACAAGCAACCGCACAACCAACTGCACAGGCAAACGCGCAGGCCGCTCCTGAAGAACAGAAGATCTCGCCGCAAGAGGCGGAGAAACTTTTCCGCTCGGTGGACGAGATTCTGCGGTTTGCCAGCAAGGACACGCTTTTCCCCATCAAGCGTGAGGTCAAACGTCAACTGGTCAGTCGCGACGAAGTGGAAGCGTATGTCACCAAGCACACCAGCGAAGACGAAGATGCCAAGCGGCTGCGCCGCTCCGAGTTGGTGCTCAAGAAGTTTGGACTGCTGCCGCGGGACTTCGACCTGGGGAAATTCCTGGTGGTGCTGCTGAAAGAGCAGGTCGCGGGATACTACGATCCCAAGACCAGGGCCGTGAATCTCCTTGACTGGTTGGGCGCGGAGCAGCAGAAACCGGTGCTGGCGCACGAGTTGACCCACGCCCTGCAGGACCAGTCTTTCAATCTGGAAAAATATATGAAGCCGGCCGACGCCGATCTGGCCAAGAAGAAGGAAATAACTGCACAGGACATCGAGAACGACGAAGCTAGCACCACGCGGCAAGCCGTCGTCGAAGGCCAGGCCATGGTCGTACTGGTGGACTACATGTTGAAGCCGATGGGCCTGTCGATGAAGGATTCGCCGCAGGTGGTCCAGGCCCTGAAGGACGGGATGTTAGTCGGCACCGCGGACGCGGTCGAATTCCGTAGTGCCCCCATCTATATGAAGGAGGCCCTGACCTTTCCTTATCGCTACGGCATCGATTTCATCGCCGACCTGCTGATCAAGGGTGGGAAAGACAAGGCCTTCGCGGAGCTCTTCCGGAACCCTCCGCGAACCACGCGGCAGATTATGGAACCGCAGACTTATCTCTCAGGTGAACGCCTGGAGCCGATGAATGTCCCCGACTTCCGGCAAGTCTTTAAGAACTACGAACGCTTCGACGTAGGCGCGGTCGGAGAGTTTGATGTGGCCGTGCTCATCGATCAATATGCCGGCGCCCAGATTTCGAGCAAGCTTTATCCCCACTGGAGAGGCGGATACTACTATGCCGTGCGGCCCAAAGGCGATCCAGCTGCGCCGCTGGGTCTGCTGTACGCCTCGCGCTGGTCGAATTCGGAAAAGGCAGCCAATTTTGCCGCGATCTATGCCGCCGCGCTAGGTAAACGATACCTGCATGCGCGCGACGTACTGGAAGACGGCAGGGAACCAACGGTCCAAACTGATGCACCGGACCATCTGACCGGCAAGCGAGCCTGGCTGACCGAGGACGGGCCCGTCGTCATCAATGTGCAAGGCGACACCGTGCTGGTCAGCGAGAGCCTGGATCAGACGACGACGGACAGTCTGGAGCACGAAGTATTCGGAGCGGTTGCCACGGCTGCCAAATAAAAGCAGCGGGTCAGTTTGAAATATATCCCTCACCCACAGGCGTCCTCTTGAGGCTGCGAAGGATCTGGCGTGAAGCGGGTCTGTACTGTATCTCGGCAGTCGTGGGGGTACGCGCAAGATCCTTCGGGACGGAAGTCCCTCAGGACGACGCCGGTACTGGGGGGGTTAGTTAGAACGGGGCCACCACCAAATCAAACAAAAGGGGTTCCTTCTGTATAATCACCACTTTGTCGCTCACTTTTGTCGGTCGATATCGAACATCTGAGGAGACCTTTGTCACAAGCAGAAATTGGGATCATTGGCGGCAGCGGGCTGTACTCGATGCCCGGCCTCACCAAAATCAAAGAGCTGCGCCTCAAGACGCCGTTCGGCAAGCCCTCGGATGCCTACGTCCTGGGTACGCTGGAGGGCCGCAAAGTTGCATTCCTGGCTCGCCACGGGCGGGGACACCTTATTCTCCCCAGCGAGCTGAATTTCCGGGCCAATATTTACGGCTTTAAGCAGTTGGGCGCGGAGCGGATCGTTTCGATCTCCGCCGTGGGATCCCTGAAGGAAGAGCATAAGCCACTGGAGTTCGTAATCCCGGACCAGTTTTTCGACCGCACTCGCCATCGTGTAGATACATTTTTCGGAAACGGCATCGTGGCCCACATTGCCTTCGCCGATCCCATCTGCCCTCAACTCGCCCAGACCGTGGAAGGGGCGTGCAAAAAGGCTGGCGTCACTGCCAAGCGTGGGGGAACCTATATCTGCATGGAAGGTCCGCAGTTTTCGACCAAGGCCGAATCCAATGTCTATCGCAGTTGGGGCATGGACGTGATCGGTATGACCAACCTGCAGGAAGCCAAGCTGGCTCGCGAGGCGGAAATCTGTTACGTCACGGTCGCCATGGTCACAGACTACGATTGTTGGCATCCGCATCATCACTCTGTGACCGTGGACCAGATCGTGGCGGTGCTGCTGAAAAATGCGGAGAACGCCACCAGGGTCGTTCGCCAGACTGTCTCCTCCATGCCGAAAAATCGCGCCTGCAGGTGCGGCTCATCCTTGGCGCATGCCATCCTCACCGATCGCAGCAAAATTCCCGCGGCCACCCGTCAACGATTGAAACTCATTCTGGATAAATACCTGAAGGCCAAAACGGCATGAGCATCGTCGCAGTCGGCTCCGTGGCGTTCGATACGATTGCCAGCCCCTCCGGGAAAGTGGAAGGCGTTCTCGGCGGGGCGGCCACCTATTTCGCTTTGGCCGCCAGCTATTTCACCGACGTCCGAGTGGTCGCGATTGTGGGCGAGGATTTTACCCTTGAGCACGAAAATGTTCTGAAGAAGCGCGGGGTGGACACGCGCGGCATTGAACACGCCAAGGGGAAAACGTTTCGCTGGGGCGGGCAGTATGTCGATAATCTAAATGAGGCCAAGACCGATTTCACCGACCTCAATGTGTTTCAGAACTTTCAGCCGCACATTCCGCCCCATTATCAAGACTCGGAGTTTCTGTTTCTGGCGAATATCCAACCCGATTTGCAGGCGACAGTTCGTCGAGAGATGAAGACGGTGCGCCTGACCGGGGGCGACACCATGAACTATTGGATCAACACGGCCCGTAAGCAGTTGGCCGAGACCCTGAAACTGGTCGATGTGCTGTTGATCAACGATACCGAGGCCAAAAGCCTGGCGGGAGAGACGAACCTGCCCCGTGCCGCTCAGAAGGTGCTGGCCATGGGACCGCAGGCGCTGGTCATCAAGCACGGTGAGTACGGTGCAACCATCTTCTTCCGCGAAGGCGCATTCGGCATCGGCCGCCATCCCTTTCGCGCGCCGGCTTTGCCTATCGAAGAGGTCAAAGACCCCACCGGGGCCGGAGATTCTTTTGCCGGTGGCTTCATGGGGTACATCGCCTCGCAGGGAGAATTGAGCCGCGAAGTCCTGAAACGCGCTCTCTTCTACGGCGGCGTGATGGGATCGTTTGCGGTGGAGCGTTTTGGCACCGACCGTCTGCAATCGCTCACCCGTGAAGAAATTGACGCCCGCTTTCAAATCTTCCGCGAGTTGACCCACCTGGAATGAGCGCGCAGCCGATCCGGCGCTGGGATCGCGAGACTGCCCCGCTGGCATGGCTTACCGCGTGCGTTTCGATTCTTTCCTTCCTGTTCTATTTCCGGCGTGGCGACATACTGCTCTACGGCGACGCGGTCGCGCATATCAACATCGCGCGCCGGGTCTTCGATTCCCGGACTCCGGGCTTACTCCAACTGGGGACGGTGTGGCTGCCGCTGCCGCATCTGCTGATGGTCCCGTTTCTGCTCTCAAACTGGATGTGGAAGACCGGAGTGGGCGGGTCGATGCCGTCGATGGCTGCCTATGTCTTAGGGACACTCGGAATCTTTCGCCTGATCCGTGATGGGTTCGGTTCGGCTGCTCAATCCGTTCCGATGATCAGATTTGCAGCCTGGCTGGCCGCGATCATCTATGCCGCCAATCCAAACCTGATCTACCTGCAAGCCACGGCCATGACGGAACCGCTCTACCTGGCGCTGTTCGTCTGGGCAATGGTTTACTTCAACGAATTCGTGCAAGGGTCCGCGGGTCCCGGAGAAAATATCGAGCGGTCACCAGCTTCATCTCCGCTGGTTAAATGCGGTTTCTGCCTGGCAGGTGCGTGCTTAACTCGCTATGATGCTTGGCTTCTGACGGTTGCGCTGGGCGTAGTTACCCTTCCGGTTGCGCTGCCAGCGAAACGGCGAGGACACATACACGGTGGCGAACTAACAAAATTTATTCTCCTGGCAGCCGCCGCACCCCTGCTTTGGCTGGCCTACAACGCGATCGTCTATCGCAATCCTCTGGAATTTGCCAACGGCCCATACTCAGCCAAAGCTATCGAACAGAGAAACCCGGCTGCATCTCATCCCGGCTCCCACGACCTTCAAACCGCGTTCCGCTATTTTCTGAAGTCGGCGGAGCTGAACCTCGCGGCAGGGAGTTGGCAGAAGCTCTGGATCCTGCTGGCACTGGGGGGAGTGATTGCGGGCCTGACCTGGGAACAGACTCGGGCTAAACTGTGGCCGCTGCTCCTGCTTGGGATTCCCCTGCCGTTTTATTCCCTTTCGGTTGCTTACGGCGGCGTGCCGATCTTCATGCCAGGATGGTGGCCGTTCTCCTATTACAACGTGCGGTACGGATTGGAACTGCTTCCCGCGTTCGCGGTATTTGTGGCGCTGGCGGTGTACTTTGCCGCCCAGCTGGTGCAACGTCGCGCCTTCAGACTTGCGGCAGCGGGCGCTGGCTTGATCTTCGTAGCCGCCAGCTACGCCTCGATCTGGTCGGCTCCAGTCTGCTTCAGCGAAGGCGTGGTCAACTCCCGAGCCCGCATCTCCGTGGAACGCGAACTTGCCGACTTCGTAAAGGCGCTGCCCCCAGACTCCAGCGTGCTCATGTACCTGGGGAACCATGTCGGGGCGCTGCAGCAGGCCGGTGTCCCGCTGCGACGAATCATCAACGAGGGCAACCACCGGACCTGGAAGCAGCCTGCTGACCTGGACGGATTGTGGGAACGGACGCTGGCCAATCCGGCGAAGTACGCCGACTTCGTCATCGCCTTCGAGGGTGATGCAGTTTCGACCGGCGTGCAGAAGCAGGATCTCGTTCCGCTCGCGGTGATTCATGCCTTGGGAGAGCCCAAGGCGACGATCTACCGCACTCATGCCGTGACCCGGTAATCATCTGCGTTAACTTGCGGGCAGTGGAAGCCGTCAGCGACGAAAGTTTCCAGTGATAAAATCCAGCCACCGAAGCTCCCAATGCCACTCATGCAACACATGTACGACGTCCTGCTGAGCGAGATGTCCCCGGCTGGGATATCGCTCTTGCGCCTGATGCTGGCCGCAGTCCTGGGAGGCGCCATCGGACTGGAGCGCGAATTCAAGCATCGCCCTGCCGGGCTGCGTACGAACCTCTTTATCTGCGTCGGCGCCGCGATGTACACGCTGCTCTCGGATGCGCTGGCCGTTCGTTACCTGGGCGACCATACTCGCATTGCCGCCCAGATCATTCCCGGCATCGGGTTCATCGGAGCTGGCTCCATGCTGCACAATCGGAACAATCTAGTCACTGGCATCACCTCAGCCGCCACTCTGTTCGCGGTGGCCTCGGTCGGCATGGCGGTGGGGGGTGGACTTTATGTCACAGCAGTGTTTGGCACGGCGCTCATTCTGGTTTGCCTGTTCCTGCTGGGAAACGCCGAGCAGAAACTGAATCTCAAGCTGGCTGTGCACAGCTACGAAGTAACCGGCAGTAGCGCGGACGACATCAAGGCGGAAGTGAATCGCGTCTTGGAGTCTATCCACGCCATGATGGACAACGTCCTTGTCGCCGAGACCCGGCAGCACGTCCGTCTTCAGTTTGATCTGGAAGGGACGAACAAAGAGCAGACACGGGTGCTGCGGGCCTTGAAGCAATCCTCCTTGCTCGAGAGCGTCACCTCCCTGGGCCCGGTGCTGCCGGAATGACGTCGTCCGATCAAGTCATTCCTTTCGTAAAGGCAAATGCTTGCGGCAATGACTTCCTGATCATCGATGGCTTGGATGTTCCGGTTGACATCGCAGATTTCACCAAGCGCATCTGCGACCGCCATTGCGGCGTGGGAGCTGACGGCGTGGAGTGGCTGTTTCCCGCCTCGGATGCGGATGTGCTGGCGCGGCTGTTCAACGCCGATGGGTCGGAAGCCGAGATTTCCGGCAATGGCACCCGCTGCGTGGCCGCCTATCTCTGCTCGGAACAGGCCAAAGAAACGTTTACGATCCGTACCGGCGCCGGAGTCAAGACTTGCATGCTTACCAGTCGCAACGAATCCAGCTATGAGTTCGAGATCGCCATGGGTGAGCCGCAGGTTGGAGATGAATTCCCCGTCAAGCTGTCGTTTGCGGAGGTGCGCGGCATTCCGGTTTCCATGGGGAATCCGCACTACGTTGTGTTTGTGAAGGAATTCAGCCCTATCTGGCAGGCCGAAGCAGCGGAAATCGGGCGTCAAAGTAACTTCAAGCAGGGAATCAATGTTGAACTGGTAATCGTTAAAGATAAGAGTAATGTCGAAGTCAGATTCTTCGAGCGCGGAGTCGGCGAAACCCAGTCTTCAGGGACCGGTTCGTGCGCTTGCGCAGTCGCTGCCATTTCGACAAAACGCACCCAGTCGCCGGTCCGCGTGCACGCAGCCGGCGGGGTTCAGACCGTCCGCTGGGAGGAGGGCCAAGTCTTCCTTCGGGGGCCCGCACAACTGGTCTGCCGCGGTGAGTTTTTCGTTTAACTTAGTGGCTTAGATTCGTGTTTAAGGTTCGCATATAGATGTCTTCGGTACCACTAATTGCGCGCATCAAACCGCCGGCGCTCCAACCCGGCGACACCGTGGGTATCGTGGCCCCGGCCAGTAACGTCAATCCTGAACAGTTGGAAGCTGGCTGCGCGGCGCTGCGCGACCTGGGATACAAGCCTTTCTATTTTGAGTCAATCCTGGAGCGCGATCACTACTTTGCTGGCTCGGCTGTCCGGAGGGCGCGCGAACTGGAAGAGATGTTCGTCCGCGACGAAGTGCGGGCGATCATCTGCGCCCGGGGCGGGTACGGTTCGAACTATCTTCTGGATATTCTCGATCTGAAAAAGATCAAGGCACACCCCAAGATTTTTGTCGGCTATAGCGATCTGACCAGTCTTCTGACTTACTTCGCGGATTCGGCCGGAATGATTACTTTTCACGGTCCCATGGTGGCCAAGGATTTCGCGCACCCGGGCGGAGTCGATCCGGGCTCATGGGAGCGCGCGCTGCATGGATCGTCAGAGTGGACCCTGGAGCTGGATTCAGACGTGAAATCGCTGGCCGAGGGTTCCACGGAAGGAGTTCTCTACGGCGGATGCCTCTCCATTCTGGTGGCTTCTTTGGGCACGCCCTACGAGATTCGCACGGCGGGCACGATCCTGTTTGTCGAAGATATCGCGGCCAAGCCTTTCCAGATCGACCGCATGCTCATGCAGTTGAAGCTGGCGGGGAAACTAGCCGATGTGCAGGGCATCGTCTTTGGTGAAATGTTGGATTGCACGCAGAATAGTAGTAAGGATCAAGGCTATACGCTCGAAGAAATCGTGCTGCGTATCGTAGGCGACCTGGGCGTGCCTGTGGCCTACGGGTTGCGTTCTGGCCACGTTTCCCGCCGCAACGTCACATTGCCTTTCGGCGTGCGCGCGGCACTGAATGTCGCGACCAGCGAGGTCAGGCTTCAAATACTGGAAGCAGCCACGGCATCGGCTGTTTCCTCACGGTCCGCGGGATGAGACCAAAACGAAAATCACCACGGAGGACACCGAGGACACAGAGTGCTCCTGCGTGACGCCAGAGGGTTTCGCGCGAAAGACGCGAGGATATGAACTATGAGCCATGAGCGACATATTCACCTGATCGGTATCTGCGGCACGGCCATGGCATCGCTGGCCGGCATGCTCAAGCAGCGTGGTTTTCGTGTGACCGGATCCGATGCCGCGGCGTATCCGCCCATGTCGGATTTCCTGGCTTCTCTGGGCATCCCTGTCGCCCAGCCCTTTGCGGCCGCCAATCTCGAACCTCGTCCGAATATGGTCGTAGTGGGGAACGCCATCTCGCGGGGCAACGTCGAACTGGAACACATTCTCGACCAGCGCATTCCGTTCTGCTCGCTGCCGCAAATTCTGCATGAAGAATTTCTACGCGGCAAGGAGGTTCTGGTGGTGGCAGGGACGCACGGCAAAACCACGACCACCTCGATGCTGGCGTGGATCTTCCACAACGCCGGCCTTCAGCCTTCGTTCCTGATTGGCGGGATTGCGGAAAATTTCGACAGCAGCTTTCAGTTGGGGCAGGGCAAGCAGTTCATCCTCGAAGGCGATGAATACGACACCGCATTCTTCGACAAGGGCCCCAAATTCCTGCACTATTTTCCTGACGCCATCATCCTGACCTCGGTGGAGTTCGATCACGCCGACATCTATAAGGACCTGGAAGCCGTGGAGACCGCCTTTAAGCGCCTGGTCAACCTGGTGCCAGGCCGCGGCCGGATCGTCGCTCTGGACACGGGGGAAAGTGTTGAAAGATGTCTGGCCAAGGCCTTCTGTCCGGTGGAACGTTACGGGAGCAGCCAGTCCGCCGTGTGGAGGGTGACCAATCTGCGACTTGATCCAGCCCGCACCTCATGGTCCGTAATGCGCAACGGCAAACCGTGGTCTGATTTCGAATTTGTACTCGCCGGCGAATACAACGTCCTGAACGCGACCGCGGCTGCGGCCCTGGCGTCGGGGTGCGGGATTTCGAAAGAACAAATCGCCGCTGGCTTGAAGACTTTCAAAAGCGTGAAGCGCCGCCTGGAAGTGCGGGCCCAGGTGAACGGGATCACCCTCATCGATGACTTCGCGCATCATCCTACGGCGATTGCCGGCACGCTGAAGGCGCTGCATGCCCGGTATCCCGGGGCACGATTGTGGGCCATTCTGGAGCCGCGGTCTAATACGCTTCGACGCAACGTTTTTCAGAATGAGCTGGCGCGGAGTCTGGCGGTCGCCGATGAGATCGTGGTCGCGAACGTGTTCAAATCGGAATCCATCCCCGAGCGCGAGCGCATGGACGTGGCCGCCCTGGTGGCCGACGTACAAAAACAGGGACGGCGCGCGCGCATCGCGCCTGACGCCGACGCGATCGTGCAGACTGTAGCGCCCGAGATGCGCCCGGGTGACATAGTAGCTATTCTCTCCAATGGCGGCTTCGGCGGCATCTACGAAAAGCTGCCTCAACGTCTGAAATCGCTGGCTGGAGGCGCCTCGGGCAACCATCCGCTGAAGGCGTCCGCTAAAGCGTGAAGCGCTCGCAGAGGGCGGGATGTGCAGCTGCTTTCGTCTGGTTCGCTGTGCTGTGGGCAATGCCGGCGGGAGCGCAGAATTCCCTATCTACCTCGCAGACCGCGCCGGTCCGCTACATCGTTTCACTGGCCAATCGGCTGGAGCATCTGGTCAGAGTAAGAATTCTTCTGGGCCCCGGCCCATCCCAACGCGATGTGCAACTGCCGGTTTGGAATGCTCTGTACCAGGTGAGGGATTTTTCTCAGTATGTGAACTGGGTCAGAGCCAAATCTACGACCGGGCAGCCCATCGCCGTACAAGAGATCGACAAGACAACCTGGCATCTCACTGGCATCGCACCAGGCGCAGAGATTGAATACGAGATCTTTGCTGACCAGTCCGGCCCCTTCGGTGCGCAGTTGAACCCGCAGCACGCATTTTTCAACCTGGCCGAGATACTGATGTACCCGGTGGACGGTCGCAACTCACTCGCCGAAATCTGGTTCACCGATCTGCCTGCTGGTTGGCGGATCGCGACCGCGCTGCCGTCATTGGGCGAGGGCTTTTCGGCGCCAGACTATGATCGCCTGGCGGATTCGCCGGTCGAGATTGGCGCTTTCCAGGAATCCGATTTCGACCAGGGCAGCGCTCACTACCGTGTGGTCGTGGACGCAGATCCCGCCGACTATGACATGCAGAAGATCGTCCCGATGCTGCGGAGCCTGGTTTCAGCGGCTACGGCCTGGATGGACGACCAACCATTTCAAACGTATATGTTCCTCTACCATTTTCCGCGCGGCCCTGCAGGTGGCGGCATGGAGCACGCCGATTCGACGGCCATTGATATCAGTGCCAGCCGGCTGGCGGAGAGTCCGCAATCGCTGGGCGACCTGACTGCTCACGAATTCTTTCATCTGTGGAACGTGAAACGCATCCGGCCCCAGTCGCTTGAGCCCATTGACTACACGAAAGAGAACTATACCCCCGCATTGTGGTTCAGCGAAGGTGCGACCAGCACGGCGGGAAATATTATCCGGCTGCGTGCCGGCCTGCTGGATGACGCCCGCTATCTGAAAGGTGTGGCTGACGAAATCGGCGAACTAGAGCGGCGGCCAGCTCATCTTACTCAATCGTCGGAGGAATCCAGCCTCGACGCATGGCTCGAAAAGTATGATTACTATCGCCTGCCCAAACGCAGCATCTCCTACTACAACAAGGGTTCCTTGCTCGGCGTCCTGCTCGACTTGCAGATCCGCGAGGCCACTCACGGCTCCGCCTCGATTCGCGACGTCTTTCAGTGGATGAATGAACACTACGCGCGGAAAGGACCGTTCTTTCCCGACAGCGAGGGGGTGCGCCGCGCCGCCGAAGCGGTCAGCCACTCCGACCTGGGATGGTTTTTTCGGAAGTATGTTGCTGGCACCGACGAAATTCCGTGGGATGATTTCTTCAGGACGGTGGGATTACATCTGGTCCGGCGGGTGGTCTCGATTGCCGATCTCGGATTCGTCGCCACCCAAAACTTCGATGCTGCGCCGGTTGTGTCTGCAATTCTTGCCAGAAGCGCGGCGGAGAAAAGCGGTCTGTCCGTCGGAGATGCGATTCTGGAGATAAACGGCCATAGCGTTAACGACGGTTATGCCCAGCATCTTGCGGCGTTGCGCCCGGGCGAGACGCTTCGCCTCCGTGTCCGCAACTCCGCCGGCGAGCGCGAGCTGCGGTGGACGCTGGGCACTCGGCAAGAAATCGAGTTGCAGCTGACCGACCTAGACAAAGTCACACCGGAGCAGAAAGCCAGCCGGGCCGCCTGGCTAAGAGGCGAAGCCCAAACGGTGGGAGAGACTCGGCCATGATTCGCACCATCGTGATGCTCGCGTTCTGGAGCCTGGCGCTTCCGCTGGCAGCGGTGCTGGGGTTTCCCTGGACTTTCCTCACCGGCGACATTCGCTTCCTTTACCGCGTGGCCATGGGGGCCGCATGGACCGGGGCGCGCATCGCCGGGATACGGGTGCAAACCATCGGACTCGACAAGCTCGATCCCAAGCGCACTTACGTCTTCATGTCCAACCACGTGTCCAACATTGATCCGCCGATCATGCTGCCCCTGATTCCCCGCCGCACCTCGGTCATGGCGAAGAAGGAGCTGTTTGACTATCCGCTCCTGGGTAAAACGATGAGGATAGGTTCACTGGTTCCAGTGGATCGCGGAAATCGAGACGCGGGTATCTCGGCGGTGCGGGCCGCTACCGCGGTTCTGCGGAAGGGCATCAACATGACTATCTATGTCGAAG
>Ga0075015_100000579_pt1 | contig 12863 bp, 11 predicted proteins | sample AleBraG_ABR_2013_FD_71476 | JGI IMG/M metagenome (GOLD analysis project Ga0075015, IMG submission 71476) | Freshwater sediment microbial communities in response to fracking from Pennsylvania, USA - Alex Branch Run_MetaG_ABR_2013 | ecosystem: Environmental > Aquatic > Freshwater > Creek >...
GATGTCGACAAGCGCGAGCGTATCGTGAAACGCATTGCCCGCGAACTGCGTGACGGCTTTTACGTCAATCTGGGCATCGGGATGCCGACCCTGGTGGCCAATTACGTGCCTGCGGGCATGGACGTGATTCTGCAATCCGAGAATGGCATGCTTGGCATTGGTCCGTATCCGATCGAGGGTGAGGAAGATTGCGATCTCATCAATGCCGGCAAGGAAACCGTCAGCGAGATGAAAGGCACGGCGTATTTCTCCAGCGCCGATTCATTTGCCATGATTCGCGGCGGCCACGTCGACCTGAGCGTGCTCGGGGCGATGGAGGTGGATGAGGAAGGCAGTCTGGCGAATTGGATGATTCCCGGCAAGATGGTCAAAGGCATGGGCGGCGCGATGGACCTGGTGGCCAGCGCGCGCCGTGTGATCGTCGCCATGGAGCACACCACGAAGGATTCTCAGCCCAAGATCCTGAAAACATGCACGCTACCTCTGACCGGAGTGAAGGTGGTGAATACGATCGTGACTGAAATGGCGGTGATTCAGATCACGCCGACCGGATTGGTGCTTGAGGAAGTGGCTCCGGGATTGACGGCAGATGACGTGCAGCGGGTGACCGGGCCTACCCTCATTCTCAGTCCGGCTATCAGGCTGATGGAAAGCTGAACGCGATGGAGGACGGGCGTCCCCGCCCGTCTCACCTAAGCGCGGGCGAGTCGCCCGCGACCACATTGAATCAATGAATCTGATCCTTTGAAGCTGCTCAGTTCGTGCCGCTCTTCAGCCTTGCTGCCTCGAACTCGTCGCCCTTCTCCCAGCCAACCACCTTCGATTGACTGGCTGCCTCCCAACCCAGGGCGAAGCCGAAGCGGGCCATAACCGCGTCACCGGTGAAATCCATCTCGGGATGGTACTCATCGCTGGGCTGATGATAGTGCTTCTCAGTGTATTCATTGGCCTTCTCCAAGCCCCACGCTGCATCGTGACCCTTGTACTTGACGCCTTCATTGATCGAAAACGCAGGAATACCCACGCGGGCCAGGCTGAAATGATCGGAGCGGTAATAGTGTCCAGCTTCCGGATGCGAATCGGGGCGAATCGCCAGGCGGAATTCCTGGGCCAGCGCCTGTACCGTGGGATAGAAAGTAGTGCGCTCGCTGCCGGATATTTCTACTTCTTCGGGTGACCCGAGAGGCGGAATATCGTCATAGTTCAGGTCCAGCGCGATTTTTTCCGCGGGTATCGGAGGATGTTTGCCCAGGTATTCGGAGCCAAGCAGCCCCTGTTCCTCGGCCGTTACGGATGCAAACAGGATGGACCGGCGCGGCGGCTGCGCTGCCGTCCCATAGGCGTGGGCCATTTCCAGCAGAATGCCACAGCCGCTGGCGTTGTCGTCGGCGCCGTTGTAGATGTTGTCTCCCGGCATATCGGGGCGAATGCCCAGGTGATCGTAGTGGGCTGTGTACATGACGGCTTCGGTTTTCAGTTTTGCATCGGAGCCTGGGAGCATGGCAATCACGTTGTTTGATTCGAACGGTCGAACCTTGCTCACCATGTGGGCCTGCAACTTTACCGGAAGCGGCACAGGAAGGAAGTCTCGCGAGCGGGCATCCGCCATCATCTTGTCCAGGTCCAGGCCCGCCATGGCGGCCAGAATCTTGGCTGCGTCGAGGTGGATCCATGAGGTGACTTGCAACTTCGGCGAACCGTCCAGCTTGAGATAAGACTTCTCTCCTGAATCTGAATTGCGCACCACCTCCCAGGGATAGCTCGCCATATCGGTCTTATGAATCAGAATCGCGCCCACCGCACCCTTGCGAGCGGCTTGTTCGAATTTGTATGTCCAGCGGCCGTAATAGGTCAGCGCCTTGCCCTTGAAAAACTTGGGATCGTCGGAAGGCGGCTCGTTCAGCAGCATCAGCAGGACCTTGCCCTTCACATCAACGCCCTTGTAGTCGTCCCACTGGTACTCGGGTGCCTGGATGCCGTAGCCCACGTAAACGATGTCGGCATTCACAGTTGACTCGGCTTGTTGGGTTTCATCGTAGGCGGTGTACTCGGAAAGAAATTTAAGGTCCCGGGGAGAACCTTTGGCTGGGACGAACGAAAACGTGGTTTCCGGGGCAAGCGTGATTCCGACCATGGGAACCTTCTGCATGTAGGTACCGTTGTCGCCCGCGGGCTTCAGGCCGTCCAGAGCGAACTGCGTAGCAATGTATTCCGCCGCGATCTCACCACCACGCTGGCCGGTACCACGACCCTCGAGCAGGTCGTGAGACAGGAAGCGCACATGCGCGCGAATGCGCTCGGCTTCGATCTTCTGAAATGCAGCAATCGCAGCGGGTGGGAAATAGACCGACACCGGCCGGGATGAGTTCTGCGCCAATACGCCGCAGATCAGGAAAATCAAGGACAGAAGAACCAGGCTCTTGCGCATGCTTCGAGGCTCCGAGTGGGCTGAGAACTTTGTATTGTACGGTAAGGAAGGGCTGAACGCGGACGGCAGACCTCAGGCGGCGGACCTCGGACGTCAAGTGTCACCCGTTATCGCTCTCTGGCATCCTGAGCGGAGTGGCTGCTTCGCCTCGCGAAGTAGCCGCGCAGTCGAAGGACCCCTATGAGCTGTTCGGCAGCCTCTATCTCCCCGCGCGGTTACTGATGGCGCCGGAGAGAATTCCCACCCTGATGAAACCACTTGCGCTTGTAAGGGTCCTTCGATTCCGCTCAGGATGACAGAGGGTAGTGGTCCGTATTGAGCCCGCGACCGCGGGCTAGTTCTTCGACCCTCAACCGGCGCGGAAGTCAGCTATCTGCTCATCCGGAAGAAACAGCGGTTTGTTGGCCTCAGACGAGGTCTGGGCAGCGCGCTGGTTGAATTCTTCCATTTCTTTTCTTATCCAGCCTGCGCTGGAGATCTGGATATCACCGCCCGGCGCGATCCAGAAGATGGTCGGAACGTTGGTGAGCCCGTAGGCGTTGGATACCGGGTAGGAGCGAGTATCGTCCAGCAGAACCGGGAAAGTTATTTCGTATTCTTCTAGGAAAGCTCCCGTATCTTTTTTTCCATTCTGTGAGATACCTACGATGGTGAGGGTGTTGTTTCCATGCGCCTGATAGATCCGCTGCAGAAAAGGAAAAGCGTACTGGCAGGTGGGGCAGGAGATTTTGAAAAACGCCGCCAGGACCGGCCCCCGCTCAAGCGCTGCGTGCAGCGAAAAGGGCTTGTCCTCCATCGACGGCAAAGTGAAATCTGGAGCTTGTGTTCCCGGGGCCAAAGCCGCCATTGTGCGTCCTCCGAATATACCGAAGCCACTCATGGGCCATGGTCGGCCCATTGGTTAGATGATCTGCGCTCGCCGCAGGATTTTTCGCGCCAGCCCCGTAAGGGGTAGCTGGAGGATGCGTGTTCTCGGCACCCATCGTCCCTTGCTTTGGCCCGGCACCGGACCCCGCACCACGCGGACGGTGTAATCCGTCACTGTGATCGAGTGCCGGACGGTTAGGCTGACTTGGCTGGACGCACTCGATACAGGAATCTGCGGCAATTCCCACATGCCTGGCATCATTGACGCATGTTTCGGCCGCTGCACCAGGAAAATCGTGCTATCGCGATGATCGAGCGCGCAACAGATGTCGCGCCGCTTCTGACGAATCAATTTTCTCGGCAGCTCGTTTTTTGGCCGAGCGAGCTCTCCGCGCGTGGCGCACAGGCTGAACACCGGACAGATGGAGCATCGCGGCTGGCGGGGCAGGCACACGATTGCGCCTAGTTCCATCATGGCCTGATTGAAATCGCCCGGACGCTGGCGGCTAAGCAATGCTTCGGCGCTTTGCCACAGGGGCTCGCCGGCCAGTCCGGCCCCGAACACACGTCCCAGCACCCGCTCAACATTCCCGTCCACGACAGCGGCGGGCGCATTGAACACGATGCTGGCGATGGCTGCTGCCGTGTAGCGGCCGATGCCGGGCAGGTCGCGCAGCTCTGCGATCCTGCCGGGGAATTTTCCTCCATGTTGGCTGACGATTGCCTTGGCAGCGGCATGCATCATCCGGGCACGCCGGTAGTATCCCAGGCCACTCCAGGCCGCCAGCACCGACGATTCCCGCGCCGAGGCCAGTTTCTGCACCGTCGGAAAGCGCTGCAGGAAACGGCGATAGTGCTCCAGTACCGCGGAAACCCGGGTCTGCTGCAACATGATTTCCGAAAGCCATACCCGGTAAGGATCGCGATCACGGCGCCAGGGCAGGTCGCGGCGGTTGAGGTCGTACCACGCCAGCAGGCGCTGCCGCCAGCGACGGGTTGCAGGGCCATCGAATTTTCGGCTGTGGTCTGAATTCATTGCGGGATAGTTCATCACACGGAAGGCGGCAGGCTACTTGTTCTCCGGGCCGAGAACGGAGTGGGCAATTGCCAGCCACCCGGCCTTTTGTTTCTGCCACACCGTCATCATGCGCAGCGGTTCTGTCAGCAAAGGTTGGCCGGCGAATGTGCCGCGCATGGCGATGGTGTAGGTCACGACAAAGGTGTCAGAATTCATTTCGGCCTGTACGTCGCCGAGCGTGTAGTCATCCAGCTGCAACTGCTGGATCTGGGCAAACGCGGCTGCTTTGTCGAGCCGGCCTCCTTGCGCAGAGACCGCTACATAATTACTGGCAATGTGGTGTTCCAGTTCGCTCCACTTCTTGTCCTTCACTTCTTTCCAGAAGCTCCGCTCCAGGCCTTCACCGCCGGTCGCATCTGCCCACTTATTGCTGGCAGGGTGCTCGCGCCACAGGGTGCAAGCGAGCAGCAGCAGAGTCGCCGACAAAAGCACAAGGATCGCGAGGCGATTCTTCATGGCAGGATTCTACAGCAGTCGTTGGTCGTTAGTCGTTGGCCGTAAGTTTCCTGGCGTTGGGCGTCCGGCATAGAAACACGCGTTGGCGGATTTCGGCTGATGACCAATGACCAACGACAGACGATTGGCGGGGGCTTTACTTGCTATGTTCCCCCGTTGACCATGGGGCGACTGGGAGGAATAATGACCAGACCTGCCATCCGCACGTGACGGGTGCGCATTTTTGCGCTTCGACAGCTACACTGTCAGCATGAAGGACTTCAACCGCAAGGTAGAGGACGCCTCGGCACGGGTAAACAAATCAGTGGCTGAGGCCGCTGATCGCATGGAGAAGGAGACAGCGGAATTCATCGCCTATCTGAACGACGAGGTGGTCCCGGCAGTCCGTCAACACTCCACCAAGGCGTTGCGGGTCGCAGCCGAGAAGATGTCCAGGCTGGCCGACTATCTGGACGAGGTCAAGTCCAACCGCCGGTGAGGTGGCCTCCGTCCGTCTGCGTCGCGGCCGTAACGGTGGTTGCGGTCATCCTAAGCGGGTGCGGGGGAAAGAAGCAGGCGCGGGTCAACACGCCGCCACCGCCGCCTATGGCCGCGCCGTCGTCCGCCAGCGTTCCAACACCCAACTCCTCCACGGCGAACCGGGCCCAGATAACGCGCCAATCCGATGCGGACAAGACGCAGGAGAAAGCAGCTGAGGCGGCGAATGCTCTTTCCGTTCCCGAAGGCACAAAACCTCTTTCTGTCGAAACCGGCAACGCTAGCTGGTATGGGGCGCCGTATCACAACCGCCGCGGCTCGAATGGCGAAGTTTATGACATGAATCAGCTGACGGCGGCTCACCGCACTCTGCCGCTGGGATCGACCGTGCGCGTCACGAACCTCAAGACCGGTCATTTCACCATCGTGCGAATTACCGATCGCGGACCTTTTGTGGAAGGACGAATTGTTGATCTCTCGCTGGCCGCTGCGAAGCAAGCAGATATATGGCAGGCGGGAGTGGCCAGGGTTCGTCTCGAGGTGTTGCGCACGCCAGTGCCGTTCGACCACGGTGGCCGATGGGCGGTACAAATCGGCTCCTTCCCCGACGAAGGTGACGCGCGTACGATGGCCAACCGGCTTTCCCGACGCTACAAGACCGCCAAGGTGCTGAGCTTCGGCAGCCCGGTGGGCGACTGGTGGGTGCGGGTCCGAGTATTGCAGGATGACCGCAAGCGGGCTGAGGAAGTCGCCCGCGACACGCAGACGGCTGAAGGCAAGGTATTTCTAGTCAGGCTGGATTGAAGTAGTCGTTGGCCGTCTCTGCCGCCAGCTGGGCATTGTGTGGGCGGACACTCTTGTCCGCCGCCCTTGACTCTGATTCACTTATTCAAAGCCCATTTACGCTCTCCGTGGCCAGGGAGCAATCTGAAACAAAAACCAACTTCAAAAGCGGCGGACAAGAGTGTCCGCCCCACACAGGCTACGGATTCTCTACCGATTCCTTGTAAGTACCAAACTTCTTGGCCACCGGTTTCAGCGTGGGATAAAACTGCACGAATGAATGCTCCACAGCGGCGTGGTCCTCGTGACACTGCCAACAGCCACTCTTGGGATTGGCTTGCGCTGATTTCGTGGTTTCATCGAAATTGAAGTAGGCCCACTTGTCCGGGAAGCGGGTCTCGTCTTTCACTTCCACGCCGTATCCCATCAGATCGGTTTGAAAGTGTCCAACTTTGTTGATCGAACCTTTGGTCTCCGAACCTCGCTCTTCCACCACGAAGACGGTCTTGTCGGGCCACTTCCCACTCTTGGCGAATTCGGAGTAGGCCCACTGCGGCACAAAGACGTTGGTGAACATCTGGTGATCCATGCTTCCGGGGGTGTAGCTCATGCCCAGCCCGGACGACAGGAAAATCCATTCGCGGAAGTTCTTCGGCGGGAGCAACTGATTGTCGCTGGTGTACTCCGGCTTACCCGAATTGGACTCCGGAGCCGCAGCTTGCATGAATCCTAGACACATAACAATTGTTATGGATAACAACAGAAGTCGTTTCATCGTCGTTTCTCCGTCCGTATGCGATTAGACGTGAGGCGAACACAAAAGGACAGCAGCGTTGCCAGTAGCGCCGCCGTCCCGGCGGCTGTCGTGGGGGGTCCGCCCGCACCGCGGAGCGCCTAATCGCCGAGGGCGAGATGCCCTCGGGACAGGCGGCAGGCCTGCCCTGAGCACAGCGAAGGGGTACCGGCGCTACCAAATTCCCTAGCTTATTTCGGTGCGCTTGCGCAGGAACGCCGGGACGTCGAGATCCTCTTTCTCGAAGTTGGCAATCATGGCGTCCCGCAGAGTGTCGACGGCTACGCCTTCCGTATGGGACGCAGCCATCTGCCGGGCCGGTACCTCTTCCATGATTATCGGTGGACGCACAGGCTCGGGTCGATACTCGGGCTCTGGCTCCTCGGCCGGGGGTGAGGAAACGACAAATCCACTGTGCATCTCCGCCTGACGACGCCGGATGTCGGAGTCCTTGAAGCCGGTTGCGATCACCGTGATCTTGACGGCATCCTTGGCCTTTTCGTCGAGCACGGCGCCAAAAATGATATTGGCATCTTCGTGCGCAGCGCCCTGGATGATACTGCAGGCCTCCTGCACCTCCGCCAGTTTGAGCGAAGTGGAACCCGTGATGTTGATGAGAATGCCGCGCGCGCCATCGATCGCGCCCGCTTCGAGCAGCGGAGATGCAATGGCCTTTTGTGCGGCGTCGACGGCGCGTCGTGCGCCGCTGGCCGTAGCCGTGCCCATGACAGCATAGCCCATTCCTGCCATGATCGCTTTTACGTCGGCGAAGTCACGATTGATAATCCCCGGAATGGTGATGATGTCCGAAATGCCTTGCACGCCTTGCCGCAGGATGTCATCGGCGACCCGGAATGACTCGAAGAAGCCCGCGTCCTGGGCAACCGCCAGCAGCTTTTCGTTGGGGATGACGATAGTTGTGTCGACCGAATCCATTAGCTCAGAGATGCCGCGCTCGGCCTGCTGCATACGGCGCTTGCCTTCGAAAGCGAATGGTTTTGTAACCACCGCTACGGTCAACGCTCCCATTTCGCTCGCCAGTGAGGCGATGATGGGCGCAGCTCCAGTTCCGGTGCCGCCGCCAAGACCGGCAGTGACAAATACCATGTCAGCGCCTTCCAAGGCTTCGATGATCTTGTCCGAATCCTCGAGCGCGGCTTTGCGTCCGACTTCCGGGTTGGCGCCCGCCCCCAGGCCGTTAGTGAGCTTCACCCCGAGCTGGATCTTCATAGGTGCGCGCGACATGCGCAACGCCTGCAGATCGGTGTTTGCAACCACAAATTCGATGCCCTCCATGCCGGCATCAATCATGCGGTTGACCGCGTTGCCCCCGCCTCCACCTACGCCGATGACCTTGATTTTGGCGTCGTTGCGGTTGTCTTCGTTGAAGCTGATGCGAATGTCGTTTTCTTTTTTCATGTACGCCGCCTTCAGTGGATTTGTCTTGCTCGTTGTTCTCTGTCTCTGGATCTCGTATCGTTCCTCACCAAGTAGCGCCGCCGTCCCAGCGCGCTACAAAAACCTATGCTCCTTTGCCTACAAACATGGCCTTCAGCTTTGAACTCCAGCGCCCGTTCTGGATGCCGCGGGCGATGCGGGCACGGTGTCCGTAGAACACCATGCCCAGAACGGTGGCAAACTCCGGTTCGGCCAGCGTGGATGGCATTTTCGCCAAAGGCGCGGGCCAGGCCAGACGCAGCGGACGATGGAGCACGGACTCCGCGATCTCGAGAATGCCGGGCAACCGGCATCCGCCGCCGGTCAGTACAATGCCACCTACGCAGAGCTCCAACATTCCCGCATGCCGCAGGTTGTCACGCAGCATCTCCAACAATTCGCGGGCGCGAGGCTCGAGGATTTCTCCGACCATGCGTTGCGAAATCAGCCGCGACGGGCGGTCCCCGACCGAGGGAACTTCGACTTCATTTCCTTCCGGGATCAGAGTCACAATGGCATTGCCATAGAGTCGCTTGATTTTTTCCGCCTCCGCGACTGGAGTGCAGAGCCCCACCGAGAGATCGCTGGTGAAGTGATCTCCGCCGATCGGAATTACCCCCGTGTGAGCGACCGCGCCTTCCTGGAAAACGATGGTGCTGGTGGATCCTGCGCCCAGATCGGCCAGGCATACGCCCAGTTCGCGCTCATCGGCGCGGAGCACGGCATCGGCGCAGGCCAGGGGCTCGAACACCGTATCGTCCACATGAACGCCGGCGCGATTCACCGCTGTGACCACATTCTGCAGGGCGCTGGACGCGACCGTGACAATATGCACTCGTACTTCGAGCCGGGCGGCCATCATGCCGAGCGGATCATTGACGCCGGTCTGGTCATCGAGAATGAACTCCTGCGGCAACAGGTGCAGGATTTCGCGATCATCGGGAAGAGGGATGGCGCGCGCCTTGTCCACCGCCGCTCGCAGCTCCTCGCGGCCAACTTCACGCGCCCGGGCGCCAAAGCTCAGGCCGCCGTGACTGTTGATGCCACGGGCGTGCGCCCCGGCCATGCCCAGCAAAGCATGCTCGATCGGCGCTCCGGCTACGTCTTCGGCTTGCTCGACCGCCTTTTGAATCGAGCTTACGGCTTTGTCCAGATCCACGATGACGCCCTTGCGCGAGCCGCGCGACTCCGCCACTCCATGACCGCGGTAACGCAAACCGTGGTCGGTAATTTCCGCGACCAGAGCACAAGTCTTCGCACTGCCTACGTCGATTGCGGTCAGAAGGTGCTCGTGCTGGTTCGCCATTCCTATTGTGGTTCTCCCTTGGCAATTGACGGGCTTGGTTTCGCCGTCGGCTTGATGGCGGCCACGGATTTCAGCGCGGGCTTTGTCTGTGGCTGTGTCTTTGCCGCTAAGACGGTGCCAGACTTTGATTTTGCTCTAGCTTTGATCGAGCCCTTGGCCCGGCGGATGTGTGGTTTGTGATGTCCAGCCTTGGCGGTTTTTAGACTTGCGACTGGCTTGGCTGGATTCGGTTTCGCGGGCGCTGGCCCAACCGTTTTCACTGCCAAGGTTGGAGATGGCCTGGGGGCGGACGGGATGCGAGTAATCAGCGCAGCAGGCTTTACTCCGGCCGCCATGGCTTTCTTGGCGGCTTCGGTGGAAAGCGGCGGCTGCTTCATCGGTCCCTGCAAATCCGGATTGACGATGATCTGGCGCTCGTAGCGCAAGTCCACCGATTCCAGTTTGTCGAACTGTTGCTGCCATTCCTGCAGGTGTGTGACGTAGATCTTGTAGCGCTCGAGATAGTTGGAAGATCCCAGGTGGACCAGCACCTCGCCGGCGTGATGGTTGGCCATCACTTTCACGTCGTCGGGATCGGAAAGATCAATTTCGCTGAGCTCTTGCGAGTAGCGCGCGCCGCCGGCGTCCAGCTGGCTGACCACGTCGTTGTAGATCTTCATGCGGGCGCTGCGCGTGGAAGGCGGCTCGCCACCATTCATGCCCACAATCACGGGGAAGGAATATTTTTTTCGCCCCGGCAGATCCATCAGCGTGCCGGCGGCGTCCGTGAGCATGATCCGCGATCCAACGCGCGCGAACGCCACGGGTGTGCGCTCGTGAATTTCCACCTTCAGCCGGTTAGGGGCGAAGCGCATGACGCTGGCGGATTCAACCCACGGAATCTGTTCCAGCTGCGTTTTGCGCTGCCCCAGCGGCACAAAGAAAATGTTGCGGCCGATGTCGCCACCCATCACTTCCATCACCTGTGCGCGGGAAACGTTCTGTAGCCCGCTGATGTCGATATCGTCGCTGGATTCAACTCGGAAACGCCAGGAACGCTCGCCGTAGTGATACAGCGCTGCGACCGTCATCCCGCAAATGAACACGATGCCAAGAGCGACGGCAGCCCAAGTCAGGCGGGTAACGGTTTTCTTTGGAAGTGAACCACGACGAACGGAGACGCGCTTCTGTACACGCAGGAATGGAGGTTCCTGTTCCACGTCCAAGTCGAGCAGGCGCGCGTCTTGCACTTCCTCGCGGCCTGGCTCGTCGGCCAGTGGGTACAACTCTTCCTGCGAGATGGTGGGGCCGGATTTCCGCGCCATCAACTCAGGTCAGTTGTCGTCAGGGAATCGCTGAGCAAAAATACTATAACTGCTTTTGAGCAAGAGAGATAGAAAAATTTGGCGGGTTTTGCACAGGCCCAGCTGATCGCGTCGATCAACCTTTGGCACGAGATTTTTGTCCGCTAGAAAGTGCCCACCTGCACTTGCGGAGGCTGCGGAATGTCGACGACTATGTCGGGATTTGGCCAAACGATGGTACGAGGGGCGCGTTCCAGCATCTGCAACTGGACTCTCATTGCCTGCGAACGAGCCATTTCAGCCGGTCGGCGCACCGGGACGCGTTGTACACAAGCCAAGCGGTTCTGAACATCGGTCTGCACATCGACCACGACACGCGGAGGTCGCACTGAATGTCCTTCGCCGCTTCCCAGCATCATGTCCGCTATTTCAAGGTAGTTCATGGCTCTTTCAGAAGCCTGCGACATCATCGCGATTGAGCGGTCGGCGAGGCGGTCGCCCCAACCCCGGTGCTCAGTTACGACTCCGGTAACCGTGGCCATCGCAAGAACTCCCAGCGTCATCCAGTACACAATTTTTTCGGATTCCATGGCATTTCCCTTTGCCCAATTAGACGAGCCAGGGAAAGAGTCGTTATCAGGCCTGGGATGTTTTGTGAGCGGGCTGAGCGAAAGGGTTCAGGGAGCCGAGACTGCCGTCCGAGGCCCAGGTGGAGTTGCCTCGTTTTCGCGTAGCGTTGCCAAGATCATGGGACCCAACTGCGATACGCTGCCGGCCCCCAGGGTCAAAATCATGTCTTCCGGCTGGGCGGCGGCCAGCGCCAATGCGACTGCATCCGCAAAGGAACTCGCGTACGAGGCCGCCCGGTCCCCTTCTTCAGCGATCTGGCGGGCCAGAGCCTCGCCGGTGATGCCCTCGATCGGCGCTTCGTTGGCGGCGTAAATATCGAGGACGACCAGCGAGTCGGCATCCTGAAACGCAGTGGCGAATTCGTCCATGAGATCGCGGGTGCGAGTGTAGCGATGGGGCTGAAATATGACGTGGATTTTTCTGAAGCCACATTGCCGGGCCGCCGCCAGCGTAGCGCGAATCTCGGTAGGATGGTGGCCGTAGTCGTCGATCACGCTGACGCCCGCGGCCTTGCCCCGCAACTGGAACCTTCGGTCCACGCCGCGGAAGTTTTCCAGAGCCGTGCGGATGTCATCGGCCGTGATATCGAGACCGATTCCTACCGCGATGGCTGCGGTCGCGTTCAGGACGTTATGCACTCCGGGGACATGCAGACGGAATTCGCCGAGGTCGCGCTCGCCGTAGGCAACGCGAAAATGGCTGATCGGCTGCCGTTCAGCCGACTCGAACGTCGATTTCCCCAGTTTGATCTGAAAATCTGATCCTCGCCGTGTCCCGTAGGTCACGGTGCGTCGCCGAATTTGCGGGAACAGGCGGCGCAGGGGCGCATCGTCACTACAAACCACGACCACGCCATAGAAAGGCACACGATCCATGAAGTCGAGGAATGCCTTCTTCACGTCGCGCATGTTGCGGTAGCAATCCATGTGCTCGCGGTCGATATTAGTGACGACTGAAAGCACGGGAGAGAGTTTCAGGAACGAGCGGTCGCTCTCGTCCGCCTCCGCGACCAGGTACTCCGACTTGCCAATGCGGGCATTTGAGCCCAGGGCGTCCACGCGCCCGCCGACTACGACTGTGGGGTCAAGGCCGCCAGCGGCCAGGACCGCGGCGACCATGGACGTGGTCGTTGTCTTGCCGTGCATGCCCGCAATCGCGATGCCGTACTTCAGACGCATCAACTCAGCCAGCATCTCGGCGCGCGGAATTACGGGAATGTGGAGTTTATGGGCTTCGACGACCTCAGGGTTCTCTGGCGCGACCGCCGAACTGGTCACCACCACCTCCGCGCCGGTAATGTTTTCCGCGGCGTGACCCTCAAAGAT
>Ga0075015_100000581_pt1 | contig 12853 bp, 7 predicted proteins | sample AleBraG_ABR_2013_FD_71476 | JGI IMG/M metagenome (GOLD analysis project Ga0075015, IMG submission 71476) | Freshwater sediment microbial communities in response to fracking from Pennsylvania, USA - Alex Branch Run_MetaG_ABR_2013 | ecosystem: Environmental > Aquatic > Freshwater > Creek >...
ATCCAGATGAGGTCATAAGTCGAGTAGTAGCAACCGCAGCTATCGAGAATCTCATTTCATCTGAAGTAGCAACAAGAACCGATAGTAATCGTGATAAAGAAATCAGTCGCGTTGTCGGATTACTCAAAAGGGGATTAGGCGTAGCAACGAAACACTTTGATTCAAAGAATCTGATACAATTTTCCGATGATCCACGAATGCTCTTAAAGCCGAAAATTTCAAACAGCGCAGCTCTTGAAACTATCGACGCCAAGATATTGTCAAAGTTAGGACAAGATCCAAAACCGGTACTTCGTGATAGGAAAGATGGTATTACTGGGAAGATGAGGAAGTCTGAACTTTCTACTACGACATATTCATATCATCCGTATATCGATCTGAGTGAATATATAGTTGACGACAATGCTGAAGCATTTCCAGCGGTTATGGAGCTCCCTTACGAATCAGTCATACCTATCATCGTTGAAGGAGCGCCATCTAATCATATCGGTTATTTCATCATGTTAAATCAAAATGGATCACCTATATCCATCGATGATAATAATCTTTCTGATACATTGAGTAGTGTTAGTGGGACTCAGCGTGTCAATAATCTCTTTAATGCATTTTATGGAGCCTCTCAATTCTCTATATCATCAAAGATGTCCGCTGATGCAAAGACAGAGATACTCAACTCGATCTATGACAGCTTCATCAATAACATGATGCATACGAAGCTCGACAAACTCGGTCTTGATAAACACCGTGTCGAATTGTCGAGTAGTTTGAGTAGAGTTATGCTCACCCGATTGCTAAAGAATGCTCAAACACGCATTCTCTTTGTTCCAAAGAAGTTGATGTTATATCTAACATTTCAGTACAATGCCGATGGAACTGGTAGAAGTAAGATTGATAATATCAAGTTTCCATTGAGTCTTAAGATGACTCTAATCATTACACGACTTATCAGCTTGATAGAATCATCTGTAAACAGAAGAGCTCTTAATATCACTCTTGACGATGGAATAGGAAATCCTGTAGAATTGCTCAGGACTATAAAGAAAGATATTATGTCCAACAAGGTCTATGGTATCTCATACGATCCGTCAACTATCATCAAGAGTATCTTGGATAAGGAACTTACTATCGTTCCTAGCAAGATACCTGGTGTACAAGATTTTTCACTTACCGATACTCCGAACAATGTGGATTATCCAAAACCAGATGATGCTATTCTTTCTGAGATCAACAATATGTACATGTTGAGTCTCGGAGTACCTCCGTCAGCTATGAACAGGCTGAATGAAGATGAGTTTTCACGATCAGTTGCATCGAATAATATCTTCTTTTCGAATCAGCTCAAAACATATCAAAAGAGTGTATGTTCATTTATGACGACATACATTACAACGTATATTCATTTTAGTAAAAAGCTAAGAGAATCTATCTTAGCCATTCTTCAAGAAGAAACTGGAATGAGTGCAAATGTAGGTGGACGAGGTATCGAAGCAACGATCGAAGCTGTAAAAGATCGTGATGAAAAAGACACCGAAACTCCCAATGGAACAACGAAACCCAAAGATAAAACGGAGGATGATCCGAAAAAGGATGAGCTTGTAGATCCAAAGAAGGCTATTGAAGCTGATGATAAGAAATCGTCAAAAAAGGAAGACGAAAAGAAAGCTACCGAAGACAAAGACGGTGGAAAGAAATTATCTCCAGAAGAACGATTAATGAATATCATCGCGAATATTCGGTTCACTCTTCCATCTCCGACATTGGCACAAGATAAATCAAGCTTTGAAGAGCTCAAAGATTATGTTGAGATCATCGATCTTGTTCTCACGAATATGTTTCCCGACGACATGATAGCTGATACCGATCTAGCAAATGTTGTTAAAACAATCCGTTCGAGTATTAAACGTACCATTCTTCAAGAACATCTCAAATCAAACAGTCTTCTTTCTGATCTGAATTTTGATGTATTGAATAATATGGATGTCGTTGGTCCAGCAACAACCATGCAAAAGGTCATGAACATAAAAGCATCGCTTGATCAAATGGTTAAAGCTTTTGCTGACGGTGGTGACACTAACATGACTGACACCGGAAATACCGGTGGTACTGATACAGGAGAACCTCCGACGACATGGTAGTCACACACAATAAGGAATAAGAAAATGGGTATAGAAGAGAAGAGGAGATACGCCCGTGAAACCGTATTTCATATCAAAGCAGATCTTTCACATGGACATCGTATCTTCACTGATTGTAAACTCGTAGATGTGTCTCTTACTGGAGTGTGCATAAGAGGTCTTTCCAGTAGATTCATGCCGAAAAGAGAGGCTCTTAAGGTAGCTGAGTTTACAGCAGTAATTGTTGCCGACGATGTACGTATAAAGCTCAAACTCACTCCAAAATGGTTCGTTGATCACGCTCATGGAAATGAATCAACAGCTGGATTCCAAATCAAGGGTGAAGTTACTTCATGGATAGATTTTGTAAGAAGAAAAACCCAGATCGTCATGAAGAAACGCGAAGACATCTGGGGGAGATGGACAAAATATCACGAGAAGGGTGAACGTCTTCGCGTGTAATTCTTAATAATGGAGCTACTAGATATGCGCACTATAATTGCTGGATCTCGAACATTCACTGATTATGATGAACTCGTCTTAGCAGTTCATTCAGCACCGTTTGTACCAACACTTATTATAAGTGGTACGGCAAACGGTGTTGATAAACTCGGTGAACGATACGCTAACGAGAACAAAATTCCTCTCGAAAAACATCCTGCTATGTGGAAAGATGAAAAAGGAATATATCACAAAAATGCCGGATACCTGAGAAATGTACAGATGGCTGAGGTAGCTGATGCTCTCATCGCACTATGGGATGGTGAAAGTTTTGGAACTAAGCATATGATAGACATAGCAAGAAAGAAAGGTCTTCTCTTACACATAGTAACAGTAGATCCTCGAACGAATATTCTGAAATATTCATTTTAGATCATACTACAAATACCGACACCTCTGGAGCACGATGCTCCAGAGGTGTCGTAGTTCTACTAGATTTCTTTTTTCTCTGTTACGGGGTGGCTGTTCCAGTTGTTTGACCAAGATTGAAACTAGCCATGATCTCAGCTTGCTCAGCCTGAAGTCCCATATCAGTAGCTGCAGATTCGATCGCATCTGCAACTGGTGTAGCGAACTGGAAGTTCTCTTTATGAAGCTGAAGAACATTTGCAATTGCTACGGCCGCGTTGTACACATTACTGTTGTGCTGAACAATACCATTGAAATCGATGGAACGTTCAGGTGATTCAGATGTACCGATCTCGCGTTTGATACCCAACTGACCAGTTGTCTTTGGCCACATCGTTGTAATGAACACAGCGTCGATGATGTTCTGAGGAAGCATCGTCGGATCGAAACTGATCAGTAGCATGTCCATCGAGAAATATGAATAGACATATGGTGACATTGTGTCGGTAGCATTTGCCATGGAAGACATACTCGAAAAGTGAGTATCCGGATTGGATATCATCATCATCCACTGCCGGAAGAAGTTCCATACAAGGTTGCCCTGAATTTCTCCAAATGTCATATTCGGGGAGATAGCAGTTCGCTTGTTTTTGGTTGGAACTTTTGCTTCCTGACCATCAGGTAACATGTAAGATGTCGCTTCATCCAACTCATACCCAAAATCGACACCGGTGATACTTTTGGAATGACGCTCAACTAACGACTTAAGGATTGCTCCCATCGTTGAGTTTGTGTTGGCACCCGCCGTTCCACCTTGATTGTCAGTGAACATTGTCGGGAGATGAGTGATGATTGGGATTGCCGGAGCAAACACCAATGGAGTAGCGGCATCTATCAACGGTAGTCGCGGACCTACGCCGAGCTGACCACCTTGGGTGATATCATTTATCGTAGAATTCTGATTATTACAGATATTCGCTACGTTGTTAATTAACGCATTAGCTAAAACGCTCATTTATATAATCCTCCGCAGTGGGTTGTTATTTAGTCGTAGGTACGATCTCTCTACGGACAGGGATTATCACGTTCCAGACGCGGTTCGGCATTGTACCGTAGACATCGATCTCAATCGTTAGCGAATACCCGAGTTGAACATCGAGAGCTGTCTGATATGGTTTAACAACACATCGGACATAATTTCCAAGAGCTGCATAAATAGCTGCTCCAACGGAATCGCGAATACGACTTATCAGCTGAGGGATTGGGTCCTCAACACCAGCGAAGATGGCCCATTGCTCTCGAACGATGTGCTTGATGTAGATGAGCTCATCGATGAAAACATCGTCAGACAGGAGACTAGTCTGGTACGGATAAACTGCAATAACGTCGGGATAATGCACCGATGTCATGTCATAGTACTGCATGTAGTTCAATGCGTTGTCCCATGACAGCTGTTTGAAGTCCGAGGTGACCGGGAACCAGTTTATGTTTTTGATGACAGTAACTGCTGAATTCGGAAGACCTTTCGGTTTACCTTTCAGATACGTAGCTCCTTGCCAAATTCCCTTCTTAACCATACAGTCAAGAGTAGCCGGAACAATCTTCGTATACGGAACCAATTCGTTCAACACACCACATTGCTGAAGGATTGTAGCTCTGCATGCCATCGTCCCATAAACCATAGACTCGGGTAGAAGAAGAGACCTTGCTCGAAGGAAACTACCCATGGATTGATCTTCAGCCATTGTATTCGGTGGATTGTACACCGACTGAGTAGACAAGATCACTTTGACATCGTCGCGAATACCGAGGAAATCGATAAGAGCTTCCTTAGTTAGGGCTTCGTATCCAGAATCGTACAGATGGGTTACTGGGTATCGGGCATGATCTTGAATATCAGGAAATACATCTCCACCAAGCCACAGACGTGTCAGATTCTCGAGAGTTTCGTCAGCGATTGAACCATCATTACCACCGGTCATGTAATTGATGATACTTTCATTCATGAGAACAGAATTCGAATCTGAGGAATTAACAGCAATATGGTCATACGGCTGTTGTTCCATTGTTTTTCCAGTGAACAGATTTACCATATACGGTGTGGTCAATTCAGGGAAAGCGGTGGTACTCTCGACGGTGAGGCATTCGGTACCGATCGTTTCAACATTGTTCGGGTACAGATACATGTTGAAAGTGATCTTATTCGCAGCGTAATCGTTGGAGATTACTTCGCTGAGATAGTACCGACGCATGGTGGTCTTGTCGGTGGTATTCTGTGCAAACGTAAATTCGTCCGTTGTATCGAGATAGATATTACGAACAGGAAGTGGAGTATCGGTACCCCATTTGATCGTCTGCATACCGAAGGTGAAGATAAGGGACTTCATCGCCGACGCAACACTCGTGTCGGAACTTGGGTTCCAGAAGAAATTAAATCCCGTCACATTACCCCAGGCACCTGGAGACTGAGCCTCAAATACAGCAATCGGATACGTTGTTCGTTGTACGGACGTATTCGTTACTGGATCAAGGAACATCGAGGTGGACTCGAGGAGTTTTGCAGGATCTTCAGAAACCAATAGAGGACGAGTAGTCCACTTAACCACTACACCAGGTTCTGAAAGAGGATCGCCAGCACCGTCAGTTTTTGGAATAGGATTTCCACTTGCATCTTTGATGCGGAGTCCCATTGCGTCTTTCTGATACTGGATTAAGGTTGATCTGTAAATGTCACATTGGAACACGATACTTGCAGTTTCTGCGGTTTTATCGGCTAATCTTACGAAGAAAATATTGTTGTACGGAAGACATCTTTCGGCAAAAACATTTGGATGTCGATAGTACTGACTGAATACGTCGAATGTACCAGCTCCGAAAGTGCTCGTAAGATCATCGATATTTCCATACACCGGTGTGTTTATTGGTCCACACTCGGCGAATGAGAGAAATAGCGGGACGTGAAGTGCCAACAATTCCGATATGAGCGGATTTGTTACCGACTCGTCCTTAATATTTATCTCATAATGAGGAAAAGAGTAGAACTTAGGCATGTTTAAGCTCCTATTTATGAGGATGATTGGAAAAATGATAATATTACTGAAGAAAGTGCATCTGGTACGATTCTATGAGCTATGGATAGGCCTAGTAATCATGGGTGCACAACGTTTGAAATACGTTCAATTTATAGATTAGGATTAAGGGGTAAGTCATAATGAAAATCGAATTAGCGAGTACATACATTGGCACTACCAGCAATGTCAAAGACTATGCCAGAAATGCAAGAAAATTCTTGTTAGATAACGTGAATCGAATTACGTTTCCTCATGATGAAGAAGAAAAAATTTTAGGTACGCAAGATTCAATGACGCGTACTATAATGAGTGAACTTTACCAGCAGGCTTTACTCGAAGGAAAACTCTCGATGTTTAGACTGCTGATACTTGACAAGGTTGATAAAATCCCGTCGTGGTTTCTCATATCATTGTCTGGAAGCGCGTACGTCAATTGATCTTTCCAAACAATCCTTGAACAGCTTGAAGAGGGGTATTGCTCTATGAACAACGGCATAGATCTTCTTGGTAAAATATTTGGTAGATTAGAAGTTCTCAGACGTGAAGGAACTGGTAATAGTGGTAATATTCTATGGCGGTGTAGGTGTGATTGTGGAAAAGAGATCGTAACTACTGGGAATCATCTAAGAACTAATCATACGACTTCGTGTGGATGTTACAGCCGCGATATTCATACAACTCACGGAATGACTGGATCTATGGAACGTAGTATTTGGAATTCAATGATTCAACGATGCACGAATCCTAATAACAGTCGATTCGAGAGTTATGGTGGTCGTGGTATTAAGGTCTGTGAACGGTGGTTGAATAGCTTTTCGAATTTCTACGAAGACATGGGTGATAAACCGAAAGGATTATCACTGGATCGTGAAGATAACGATGGTCCTTATTGTAAGAATAACTGTCGATGGGCCACAAGAGAAGAACAAAATAACAACAAACGAAATACTCTGAAATTTGAAGATGGTACTCCAGTTTCAGAATGGAGCACATCTAATAAATTCAATCATGAGAATGTGAGATATCTTTTTAGAAAAGGTCATACTAAGAATGATATCTACAATATCCTATCGATATAAATTTTTTTCTACCTGACAGAGGTTTTAACCCAATATGAAAATCGAATTAGCGAGTACATACATTGGCACTACCAGCAATGTCAAAGACTATGCCAGGAACGCTAGAAAATTCCTGTTAGATAACGTCAGCCGGATCACATTTCCTCATGATGAAGAAACAAAGATCTTGAGTACGCAAGATTCAATGACGCGTACTATAATGAGTGAACTTTACCAGCAGGCCTTACTTGAGGGAAAACTCTCGATGTTCAGATTGCTGATACTTGACAAGGTTGATAAAATCCCGTCGTGGTTCTTGATATCATGGTTGGATATCGATACACTTGAATTGAGGGATACAGATAAGCAGAGTGCTGATGTTTTGAACACAATATCTGAATACCGTGATAAAGTGCTTGTAGATATCACCCCGTATTACTCAAAGAAAAAACGTGGTATTTCTGATACAACGAGTTTTTACTCACGATTAATGCGATCAATGTTGTGTCGGTCGTATCATAAAGCTGATCAGATGTGGTTAACACCAACATTGATTTATCAACTTTGTAAGTTTTATGCAACAATACTCTCTACAAAGATAGGGAGAACATACAACCTAACATATCAGGAACAATACGTTGTTGCCACAGCTCTCGCTGTATTCTTTGTAAATCGTTGTACAAACAATTCAGAGGTTATAAATCCGATGATGGGAAAGATGGACTTCTTAAGAAGAGCTGTCGATACAAAACCTATCTACGATTACATTTCTGAACATTATACAGTAGCAACCTATGATATTAATGCAGTTGTTGCTACGATCGTCGAATTTGGACCATCACGTATAAGCGCATTCAACTCCGCAACATTGTATCAGATGAATTCAAATCTCACTGGTAACCAAGTCATTTCATTGATAGCAGTTGAATACCCGCCATATTGGTGTCATCTGATCATATCAGCAATGAGTGGTGACAAGACGAGTATGTATCACAGTATAAAATCTCTGAATCTTAAACGTGAGGCTATGGAATTTCAGAATGAAATCTTGAAAACAAGTAGTTTCATCAGGTCCTTATAAAGAGGCATACCCAAATGACAGTTGATTACAAAGATCTGTTCGAAATAGTGAAAGATACCATCTTCACTGATATTTACAACTACGCTGAAATCACCCTTAAGAATAATATACGATTGACTATTCTTAATAACGGTATCGCTGTCAGAGGAATGCTTTATAATAACGTTATAGCGATACTCCTACCAGATCCTCTTTCATCGTTCTACCTGTTTATTTGTAGTAATCAGGCTATCAGTAATCTGTTTATAGATGCTGAAGGATGGACATCACTTGAAGATACTCTCAATCTTAAGAAAGTGAATGCCGATCTCGTAACGATCGATAATCAAATGATACCGAAGTGTATGGTATACGGTCGTGTAACACATTCTGGGAATACAATTCTTGCTATAGATTCCCGTGTGTATAAACAACTCAAAGCCCCTACTGAAACGTATTTGATAATTGACGTTGATACGACACATTCAGTAGGGAACCGTACAGTCATCAGTAGCATACCAGTTATCAATCCAAACATAACTACCATTCTAAATACCGTTCCGAACTATCCTGAAAATCAACTTCTGGGATTCATTAACGGATACGCCTATCGAATGGATACGTTTTTGACTTCCGGTAATCCGAACAAAGACTACTACGAATTGTATCATGACGCTGATGTGAAGTTTACATTCGCAGTAGATTTGACTCATCGTAATACGTATATGTGTACAGAGCAAGCCATCTACAAAGACATCGTCGTCATCCCTCAAAATCTCACAAATGGAGAGGCCTTTACATTTGACTCGATACAGCTGGTGGTTATGTCATATTCGGGTAAAGGTGTTATTCTTCCATTCATTGCATCGAATAGTATTTCACAGTTGACACATGCAAGCTTTAGCGTCGGATCGTATTTGATAGATGCTGCTTTTGATAAGCTCGGTGTGACAGACGGACTTCTTTATGTCATCGTAAGTGATTACAATAAGAATAATACAAATGTTCTGAATGGTGACATCACTGAACAACTTTATTTACTTGATGATACAAAGATCATGTCAGCTTTGACAAATACGCTCAATCCAGCAGTCCCTTATTGGACAGCTGAATCATTAGGTGCGAGTGTTTATGCAAAGTACCTCGTCGATATGACAGAACTTGATACATATGATCAATCTCTTTTCTCAAAAGAAATAAAATGTCTTGGATATTACTCGTTTGTGAATACCATTTGTAAACACAGCGGTGAAATCAAAGATCTTGGAACAGCTGATATAACAAATCTTACAATAGCTGTACCGAAGTTCTGGTCAGATACTGATGTTTATCCGATCTTATATGCAGATGGAAATAAGATATCTTCGAGTCGATATACAATCTCTCGAGTTGGTAATGACTTAGAAGTAACATTTTCAAATCCGTATGTACTCAATTTCAGTAATTCTGTTATACAGTATGACATCATCCTCAATCCGAAGATAGTAACATATCGATGTACAGCAAGTAGTTCTCTTCAGTCTATACAAAAACCGAAATCAGGATCACTTCACGTTTTTGTTAAAACAGAGACGAATCTTTTAGGTCTTACAACTGATATGTACATCGGTTATTCTGAAATACCCTTTTCAACAGGTGATTATTTCTCTATCATCGATCACGACACAGATAGTTACATACTGGAATTTAACCAAAGCTCATATGGAAAAGAATTCATTATCATGTTGGATTCTGTAACAACTATCAATTCGTATCCAGACGTTGACATCAGTGCTGGAAAATCAATATTTTTTGTTCCGAACTGTCCAGTAATAGGGGTAGATAATCCTGTGAATATTTTAACACCAGGATCGTATGATGTTTATCTCAACGGAAAGTATTTGATCGACGGATTCGATTATATTGTTACTCCAATCAAGAATGACACACTGATAGGTGGATATGCTATTGTTCTACAAAATCTTAAGTTTCTCAATGATACTCAGACAAATACAGTTGAGATCATAAAGACAGATAGGACTATTTTATCTACTGATATCGGATACGTCGTAGGTGGAATCATACCACGTAACGTAAACAATGAGGCCTGGATACAAGGTATCAGCAAACTCTTCATAAATGGAAAACTCGTTCCGTTTGATTGTGTTACGAAAACGAACACCCATTTTGAAATAGATCAGAGGTATTGGAGTAATGGCTATATATACCAGTTTATTAACAGTGTGTCAACCGACTTTTACAACGCTTATCTTCCTTATATGGATAACAGCTATTTTGATGGGAGGAGATCAATAAGTCAGTACTTCACCCATGGATATAGTTACACTTATCCAAATCCTATCATCATAGATTATGGGAACAAGATCTTTAGTTCTTATCTCAATGAGATTATTAATAGAATCATAGCTGGAGAGATAACTATTAATTATATCAATGATGACGCTGATATCATTCAGCAGCTTTCAGCATACGAACATTTGAAAGAGTTCGATGTAATATTTTCTGACGCGAATAACATCGACAAACGCTTCGTTGATCTGTATCCGGGTTATCTGGCAACTCTTTCTATAACTGATCTGAATCATTACATGTATATTCAGCGTCTTGTCAAGATAGTACTCGGTCCAGATGCAATAACCGATTACAAAATAGTCTACACAGGTAATTGAACCATAAAAGAGGGATTTTTCATATGAGCCTTACTACATTAACACTGTTAGCGTTTAGACCGATATTACAAAACAACGTTACGGTTTATGCATCTGATGTCGGGAACATTCGTCTCATAGTTACCGACAGGAACATACTCGACGGTGGCCCTGTCGAACAAACTGATCTTTTAACCTTCGTAGACATATCTTATCCATACAGTCTTAAACTTCCAGCTAATGTATCGATAGCTCCAATATCTGGAATAGCCAACAACTATTTGGTAACCGCAGCTGCCAATACTGTTATGATGGTTGGGAGACAATATGCAGGAGGACCTGCTAGTAATGGTTCGATAACAAGCGTTACTCCTGATGCTCAGGTTTCATCTCAATCAGTCACGAATTTCACATTTGAACAACGTGTTTTTAGCAGAACAGCCGTTCCAAATAATCTTACTGGTGTAATAACAGTTGATACATTTGCTGTAGCTGTTCCGTTGTCATATACGAACAACGTTGCAGCGACATTAACTGATCAGTATGGTACTGTTTCGATCGAAGCTGATACGATGGTCTATGGAACACCTTCAACCACCGTTGTTGTCACAAAAGAACAAATAGGTCTTGGTAATGTACCGAATGTTGATACAACAAATGCAAGTAATATCGTAGGTGGAACATTACCAGTTAGCGTCATTCCACAACTTCCGAGTAGCGTATTACCACCATTATCACTCACAGGTACCGTGGTAGCTACGAGTCAAGTTGTTCAACTGGCTTTAACTGTAACGGAAGGTGTTGTCTGTGTTCGTACTGACCTCAATGAATCTTTCATCAATATAACAGGACATAACACATCTATGTCCGATTGGTTACAATTAACCAACCCAACAAACACCGTATCTTCTGTTAATGGTCAAGTAGGAACGGTCATCCTTACAACAACGAACATCACCGAAGGATCGAATCTCTATTACACAGAGGCTCGTGTTAACTCTAACATAAACGTCGCTGCAAATACGGCTGCTCGACATACTCACTCCAACAAAGCCATCCTCGATGCAACGACGGCTGCTTTCACAGTAGCACAAGCTGCCAACATCGTAACACTGTTGAATACAGCTATAACGAGCACTACTGGTGGTGGAGGTGGAACTGGTATAACGACACAACAAGCTGCCGACATAGTAGCTGCCGATGCACATGTTGCTACGATATCTGGAAACCCACATCATGTTACCAAGAGTGATGTCGGCCTCAGTAATGTACCGAATCACGATTTCACAGCTGAAGTCAATGCGAACACTGCAAAAGTTGGTATTACAACTGCTCAAGCCAATGCTATCGTAGCGAATACTGCAAAGGTAGGGATCACAACCCAACAGGCTGCTGATATTACAGCTGCTGATGCACACGTAGCTACTATCAGTGGTAATCCACATCATGTCAGTAAAAGTGATGTCGGTTTGGGTAATTTGACGAACGTTGACTTTACTGCAAACATTGCAGCATCTACAGCTCATATCGCAACTGTATCAGGTAACCCGCATCAGGTAACCAAAGCTGATGTAGGCTTAGGTAACGTTCAGAATACTGATCTTACAGCTGCTGTTGCTCTGAATACCGCAAAGGTCGGTATCACAACTGCTCAAGCCAATGCCATCGTAGCGAATACAGCAAAGGTCGGAATCACGACTCAGCAGGCTGCTGATATTACTGCAGCTGATGCTCATGTTGCTACACTATCAGGTAATCCGCATCATGTCAGTAAAAGTGATGTCGGTTTGGGTAATTTGCAAAATGTTGACCTTACTTCTGATGTAACTCTCAATACAGCTAATCGCCATAGTCATGCAAACAAAACTATACTTGATGCAACGACGGCTTCCTTTACAACTGCAATATCTTCAGCAATCGATGCGAACACTGCAAAAGTTGGTATTACAACTGCTCAAGCCAATGCTATCGTAGCGAATACTGCAAAAGTAGGTATCACGACTCAGCAGGCTGCTGATATTACTGCAGCTGATGCTCATGTTGCTACACTATC
>Ga0075015_100000582_pt1 | contig 12849 bp, 10 predicted proteins | sample AleBraG_ABR_2013_FD_71476 | JGI IMG/M metagenome (GOLD analysis project Ga0075015, IMG submission 71476) | Freshwater sediment microbial communities in response to fracking from Pennsylvania, USA - Alex Branch Run_MetaG_ABR_2013 | ecosystem: Environmental > Aquatic > Freshwater > Creek >...
GCCGACGCCCGCAAGCTCCTCAACGTGGGCGAGAAGAAGCCCGACCCCGCGTTGCCGCCCGCCGAATTCGCGGCCCTGACCATGCTCGCCAACCAACTGCTTAATCTCGACGAGGTCTTAAATAAATGAGCCGCTCAAACGACATCCTGCTGCCCGACGGTGAAGGTCATTACGCCCGCGCCGCGCAGGAACTGGACCAGGTTTCCCATCGCCACCTGGCGCCCGGCGGCCATCCGATCGATGGCCTTGCCGGCGAAATGGCCATGCAGGAAACCCGCCGCCGCTTCTTCGCCCGCGGGGCTCAAGGCATCGGCGGCCTGGCGCTGGCATCACTGATGGGCGGCCGTGCCGAGGCCACCCAGACCGGCGGCCTGGCCGGCCTTCCGCACTTTCCGCCGAAGGCCAAACGCTGCATCTACCTCCACCTCATGGGCGCGCCGCCGCAGATGGAAACCTACGACTACAAGCCCACCATGAACGACTGGTACGACAAGGATCTGCCCGATTCCATTCGCCAGGGCCAGCGCCTCACTACCATGACTAGCGGCCAGACCCGCTTTCCCATCGCACCTTCCGTCTTCAAGTTCGCGCAGTACGGCAAATCGGGAACCTGGGTTTCGGAGTTGCTGCCGTACACCGCCCGCATGGTGGACGAAATCGCCATCATCCGCAGCATGCACACCGAGGCCATCAACCACGAACCGGCCATCACGTTCTTCCAGACCGGGTTCATGATCGCCGGGCGCCCCTGCATCGGGTCGTGGCTCAGTTACGGTCTGGGCAGCATGAACGAGGATCTGCCGGCGTTCGTCGTTCTGCAAGCCAAGCACTACCATCCCAAAGCCAACGTGCAGGCCATCTCCGCGCGGCTGTGGAGCGCCGGTTTCCTCTCCGGCCAGTATTCCGGCGTAAGCCTGCGGGCCGCCGCCGACCCGGTGCTGTTCATCAACAATCCCGATGGCGTGGCGCCCACCGTTCGCCGCACGATGCTCGATGGCTTGAGCGCCCTGAACGAACTCACGTACCGCAAGCTGGGCGACCCAGAAACCAAGACCCGCATCGCCCAGTACGAAATGGCGTTCCGCATGCAGACGTCGGTCCCCGAGCTTACCGACACCAGCAAGGAACCGGCCAGCACTTGGGAACAGTACGGCCCCGATTCGCGCAAGCCCGGTTCCTTCGCGCAAAGCTGTCTGATGGCGCGCCGCCTGGCCGAACGCGGCGTGCGCTTCATCCAGGTCTATCACCGCGGGTGGGATGTGCACGGCAACCTGCCCGAGGTCTTGCCCAGCCAGTGCAAGGAAATCGACCAGCCCTGCTTTGCCCTGGTGCAGGACCTGAAACAGCGCGGCATGCTCGACGACACGTTGGTGATCGTGGCCGGCGAATTTGGCCGCACCATTTACTCGCAGGGCAAACTCACCCCCACCGATTACGGCCGCGACCACCATCCCCGCTGCTTCAGTCTATGGATGGCCGGCGGCGGCATTCAAGGCGGCGTAGTCCACGGCGAAACCGACGAGTTCAGCTATAACATCACCCGCGATCCCGTCCATGTGCGCGATTTTCAGGCAACTATCTTGCACCAGTTCGGCATCGACCACGAACGATTTACCTACAAGTATCAGGGCTTGGACATGAAACTGACGGGCGTCGAAAAAGCCGAGGTGGTAAAGGCCATCGTGGCGTAGGCTCTGGCCTGCGTTCCGGGAATGTGGGAATGATCATATTTCGAATCGCACTCGCCAACATTCAGTTCCCGGCGACTCCCGAGGAGTCGATCGCCTTGGCCGAACAAGCCATCGCTGAGGCGTCCATCGAGCGCGCCGACCTGATCTGCTTTCCGGAGTGCTTCATTCCCGGCTACCGAGGCATGGGGAAGTCAGTGCCGCCCCCCGATCCGGTATTCCTGGCACGTGCGTGGTCTGTGATTGTGAGGGCCGCTGCGAAGGCAAATCTCGTGGTTATTCTCGGCACCGAACGCGTCGTCGATGATGCGCTCTTGATCACGGCCCTGGTCATCAATCGAGATGGAACCATCGCCGGTTTCCAAGATAAAGTCCAACTCGACCCCAGCGAGGAGGGCACCTATTCACCCGGCTCTGGGAGGCGCATTTTCCAGACTGGCCGGTTGGCATTCGGCGTCGCCATTTGCCATGAAGGGTGGCGCTATCCGGAAACGGTTCGCTGGGCCGCCCGGCGCGGCGCGCACATCGTCTTCCACCCTCATTTCCATGAAGCCGAGCCTGGCGGTTACCGGCCCCTGAGTTTCGCCGATCCTGCGAACTCATTCCATGAGAAAGCAGCCTTGTGTCGCGCCGCCGAGAACACCTGCTTTTTCGCCACGGTAAACTGTGCAAGCGATGGGTCGCCGACCACATCCGCGGTGGTGCGGCCCGACGGGACGCTGCTCAGCTACCAGCCATACGGCAAGCGGGGCTTGCTCATCGCGGACGTAGACATCGCGGAGGCCTCAGGCCTTCTCGCCGCGCGCTGCAAACCTGTCTAACGCTATGGCCAAGACCGACTTCAAGTCCGTGGACGAGTACATTGCCGGGCAACCCGAGGCCGTGCAGGGCATACTCGGGCGCGTGAGGAGCACCATCCGCGAGGCCGTACCGGCAGCCGAGGAAGTGATCTCCTACAAAATGCCCACTTACAAACTGCACGGCGGCCCCGTGCTCTATTTCGCGGGGTGGAAGCAGCACTACTCGCTCTACCCCGCCACCGAACGCGTGGTCGCGGCGTTCAAGGATGAGCTTGCATCGTACGAGGTCCACAAGGGAACAATCCGCTTCCCGCTCTCCCAGCCCGTCCCGGTGAAGTTGATCGGACGCATCGCGAAGTTCCGCGCGAAGGAAGTCGCCGAGCGCGAGAAGGCGAAGACAGCAGTGCCGAAGAAGCGGTAGGCCGACGTTATGGCCAGCCTCTGGCCAGTGCGCGGCGGGCTTTCCACCGGATAATCTGCTATGCGGAAACCCCAGGTCGCGCGAAACTGTCTATAATAGGGTCTTGAAATCTACTTCATCAAAATGGAGGTTTGGCATGTCTTTCTCCCGAAGAGGTTTCCTTCACGCCATAGCTGGGGCCGGTGGTCTTACCGTGCTCCGGGCGCAGGTCGCCGGACCGCAGACACCGCCGCTCACCTTCCTTCCCGAGCCGCGCGCCAATTCCACGGTGGCCCTCGTCAAGGGCGAAACTCGCCGCCAGAACATCCAGGATGCGCTGGCCGCCATTGACCACCAGATTCAGCCGCTCCTCAAGCGCAAGAAGTACGTGGTGGTCAAGGTCAACAACGTCTCCACCGTGAACCAATTGGCTGCTACGCACGCCGACACCCTCCGTGGCATCCTGGACTACCTGGCGCCGCGGACCAAGATGCCGGTTAGCATCGTGGAATCGTCGGCGGGCGACACGATGCAGGGCTTCGAAAATTTCGGCTACACCAAGCTCCCCGGAGAAATCCGCAGCCGTACCGTGAACCTGGTGGACCTGAACGCCGAAGCCAAGTACCAGGTGATCCCGCTGATCGATTACGACCTGCACCTGCAGCCCGTGCGTCTGGCCGCGCGCCTGCTGGACCCTGACGCTTTCATTATCTCCGCGGGCATCCTCAAGACGCACAATACGGTGGTCGCGACGCTCTCGGTGAAGAACATGGTGCTGGGCGCTCCGCTGCATCAGGCCCCGAAGGAAACGCCGCGCTGGAACGACAAGCGCAAGTACCATACCGGTATTCGCCAGACTCACTACAATATGCTCCTCACGGCGCAGAAACTGCGGCCGCATTGGGGTGTGGCGCTGCTCGATGGGTTTGAGGGCATGGAGGGCAACGGGCCAGGTTCGGGCACGCCGGTGGCCTCGCGCATCGCGATTGCATCCACCGACTTCATTGCCGCCGACCGCGTGGGCGTGGAGTGCATGGGCATCAACCCGGCCTGGCCCGGATACCTGAACTACTGCGGCCAGTTGGGCCTGGGCAACTACGACATCGCCAAGATCGACGTCATCGGCGAGACGATCGCCGCCGTGCAGAAGAAATACCGCATGCACGAGGACATCGAGCGGGAGTTGGAGTGGATGGGCGAGATGAAGGACCTGCCGCCCAAGCTAGGCTGAACAGGAAAACGTTCATAGCCGCAACCCGTTCAGCCCTCGGGTTCTTCGGCATCGAGCAGGCTCTCGAGCTCGGCGAGTGCAGAGAGGTCTTTCTCCCGGCCCGCCGCGCGCTTGGCTTGAATGAGGCTGGGGAGATCCCCATGGAAGGTCGCCGAGACGCCGCCAATCACCACGAACTCCACTCCGCCGTCGCTGAGTGTCTGGACCGCTCTTTCGAACTGCATCAGGGCCGCCGGCGTGCGGTCCCGCGCACTCTTTCGAGGGCGGTCGAGGCACTCTCCAGTTTTCGCGCCCGCTCGGCGGGCGTAAGCCGCAACTGCTCCACCAGTAGTGTCAAATCGATCCCGTACTTCTTGGCGGCTTCAATCCGGCTTCCCGGCGGCGGATGGCTCAACCGGTACTCGGCACGGGCTAGTTGCTCGGGAGATAATGGACGAAGCTCCTTCACACTCCGATTCTACCGCCTCGGGCTGGTCAATCGTAGCGAGCAACTCCATCGAGCGGCACTATTACACACCGGTCGCCTCGCGCCTCGCGGTTGCGCACTGGAGGATGCTGTAATCAAAAGCGCAGGCGCAGACCGAACTCCAGAGACCGGCTCTGAGCGCCATTCGGAGTGGTGAACTGGTTGTTCACGACGCCAAACGTGCTTGCCGAATCGATACTGGTGGTCGGATCGGCCGGCACAAAGTGGTTCAAAACATTCACGAACTGGAATGACAACGTGGCGCCGATCCGCTCCGTCGCTCGGAAGTCCTTGGAGATGGTCGCATCGAGGTTCCAGAACCCGAAGCCGCGAAGCGAGCCGGCGCCTCCCGAATTCGTGTCTTGCCCGAGAATCGGCCGGCGGAATTCGTTGTAGATCGTGCAGGGATTCGCAAAGATATTGAGGCCGGTGCTTCCGGATGTGCCGGCGCAGAGACCGGTGGTCTGGACGTTGTAATTGGGGCTGTTTCCGCCGGTGAAAGGAGTCAATCCCGCCGCCTGTTCGTAGTTCGCGGTCTGCCCGGAGTAGATTTCTCCGAAGTCCTCGCCATTGGACGATGTCTGGAGCCGCAGTGGCAGGCCCGACCGCGCCGTGAATAACGGTGCGATCGTCCATCCACCTAGGACGTGTCCAAGGAAGCCTTTTTGGCTCCTGAAGACCGGCGGCTGATAGAGCATCAGTAAGCTATAAGTGTATTTCGCGTCGAACGGCTGCACGCCATAGGTGCCGAAAGTCTTGAAGTTGTAAGGATCCGGCACGGTAATCGAACTGCTGGCTTGGACAACGCTGCCGGTGCCAAGCGATTTCCCCCAGGTGAAGTTGGAGCGAGCCGTCAAGCCGTGCCAATCGTGGGTTGTGAACGAAACGAATGCAGCGTTGTAATTGCCGTGCCCGAGTGAGTTGATGAAATCGAACGCACCCGTAAGCTGCTGTCCCGCTCCCGGTTGAGCCAACAAGCTCCGGCCAAGGACCCAACTGGATTTCTGGCTGAGATCGACCCAGACTTGATAAGCGTTGGTGGACTTGATGTTGCTTGCCTCGTTCTTCGCCATCGCTGCCGTGCAATTCGCAAACCCCGTGCAATAGGGGGAACTTGGCCCGCCGAGCGCCGCCTCAAAGAAAGGCTGTGCGGTAACGTTGGCAATGTTCGGCGTGCAGGTTGGACCGGCGCCGGCGCAAATTTGGTTGTATACACCAGCCCATGCCTGGGCGAAGCTCTGGCCGTTCAGCGTGGTCATGTACGGCACCGCATCCAGGTTGATTTCCTGAAACTCATTGGCAATCTTACGGCCGATGTAGCCCACTTCCAATGTCATCTTCTGCGATATCTGGCGTTGGATGGTGAGGGTGAACTCATCGGAATGGTTCGGCTTAAAATTCGGATCGAGCTGCGACCCATCCGCCGCCGCTGAGTTGAGAATGCCGTTTTGAGTAAGCCCCGGATAGAATGGCTGGGGCAAATTCTGGGTGACCGCGGGTAGCGGAGCACTGTTGCCATCGACGCCGATGCGGAAGGCATTGGCTGGAGTAGCGCCGCCAGCACCGGTGCACACACCGCCCATTGTGGGGGCGACGCAGGACACCGCCTGCAGCAGGCCCGGGCCCAACAACGGGACCAGCATCAGGTCCACACCATTCAAGCGGCCGTAGATGCGAGCATAGCCGCCCCGGATGACAGTCTTGTTCCGGCCCATAAGTTTGCCTAGCGGTCCATCGTCGGAACTGGGACTCCAAGCCATCGAAACACGCGGGCTGAATCCGCCATAAAACGGGTTGTAAGGATACTTGCTGGTGCCGCCGTTGACGTTGCGGATGGTCTCAAATCCGATCGTCGGATTGTAAACCTGCCCCTGCAAGGCGGCTTGTGCCTTGTTGAGCATGTAGCCCTGGATGTTGATGGGATTCCCGCCTGCATCCACCATCTGAACCTGCTTGCCGTTGATTTCGTAAGGCGGCACCGCCAGCCCCCAGCTCAGACCGTAAGTCATCGTCAAGGTGGGCCTGAGATGCCAGGTATCGGAGAAATGCACGTCATAGGTGGGGACCACACTTTGGTCGAAGCCCGGCGTCCCCAGTGGATTGAGCTGAAGATTCGCACCGCTGCGGGTGTACATCACTTGGGTCTGATTGACCACGCCCATCAGTTCGTTGAAAAGGATGGGATAGGCGGAAGCCGCACTCGCTGCTGTCCCATCTGGCGGCGTGTAGGCCGCTGCGTTCAGGCCGGTGCCGGCGACCTGGTAAGTGGGCGAAGTGTCGATTCCCACGCCGTTATCGTTGCGCCCATGATATAAGAACTGGCGCAGGTACGAGCCGCCGAACTGGAACAGATGGTTTCCATTGAGCTTGCTCACCGTGTCCGAAAGGAAGTAGTCGTGACCGTCCCAGAAGCGCTGCCGCACGTCCTGGGAGTCCACGTTATAGGGGATGAGCGAACCAGTCTGGCTTTCCCCGCCGATCTCCACCACCCCGCCTAATCCGGCAAACTGCGGTGGCCCCGCCTGCGTGGACCACTGCCAGAAATTACGCGTGTAGCTGAAACGGAAATCGTTGGTGGTGTTCGGCGTGAGGGCTGTGGTCAGGCCAGCCACCCAGAACGACGGCTTCACGGGCCGCGGGGCAAACGACGAATATTGCCCTTGCTTGGCGCCAGATAATAACCCGCCCACGTCCGTCTGGGTGTTCACAAGCTGGCTGAACGTATAGTACCGGTAACTCGACATGAACTTCCACTTATCGCTAAAATCGTGATCAATGCGGCCTACCACGAAGTTGGACGTCTGAGGGAGCGCGAGATTGCCTAGATAGCCTTGGGCATTTACCCCATCGACATATCCCGTGGTGGTGCTGCTGACGGTGAAATTAGGATCGTTGGGCAGCGGCATGGTGTTCCAGATCTTCTGGATGAGGGGGTTCACGCCGATCCCGCGCGGATCACAAAGCTGCCCGCCGCACATAGCAGGCTGATAGGTGACGCCATTCACGCTCACCGGATAAGGGTTGAGGTTATACTGACCAACGCCGCCACCTGCTTTCGGAAGAGTTAGGACGCCGGCTCGCATCAGCGCGGTCGGTGAGGCTCGCTCAAAGCTGGCTACATTCGGGAAACGGCTACCCTCATAATTAAAGAAGAAATAAGTCTTTCCGCCCCAGAACTTCGGCGTCATGGGGCCGCCCACGGCGCCGCCGAAACGGTTTCGGTGCGTGTCTGGAAGGGGAGTCGCCTGACCGTTGACCAGGGTATGGTTATTCTTCCAGAGATTGGCGGCGCCTACATTGCTTCCAAAGTAATATTCGTAAAGGGCGCCATGGAAATCATTGGTCCCGCGCTTGGTCACCATCTGGACCTGGCTGCCGGCGGCGCTATTGAAGTCCGCAGCCTGGTTGCTGGTACCGACCTTGAACTCCTCGATACTTTCGATGGGGGTGGGCATTACGCCGGTCGGCGTGCCACCGGAGGAGCTCGTGCCACTATAACCATTGCCGATCGTATAAGTGGTATTGGTGCCCGCCATGTCGTCGCTGTTGTATCCGCCATCGAGCTGGAAGCCGTTCTGATCGGTAGCCGCTCCGGCCACGTTGCCGGTCAGAGATACACCTACCTGCAGCACCGACAAGGTCGATGCGTCGCGGCCCAGGTTCGGTAGAAGCTGAAGCTGATCGTTATGGAGCGTGGAACCGATAGTCGCATTGAGCGTCTGCAACTCCGCGCCCGCCGACCCCGCGACTTCAACTACCGTAGTGGTGGCGCCAACCTCTAGGGTAATGTCGACGCTCAAGGCTGAGCCAACGTCCACTTTTTGTCCTTGAATCTTCGCGTGAGTGAAGCCCGCATGGCTGAACGACATGTTGTAGACGCCCGGTTCCACGTTGATGAACGTGTATCGTCCGACCCCATTGGTAACTGTGGTTCGCTCCGAGCTCGTAGTCGGATCTACTATCCTTACTTCGACTCCGGCGACGAATGCGTTCTGCTGGTCGGTTACCAGCCCGCTGATCGTACCTGCCGAGGTTGCTTGCGACCAGGCTGATGCGATCGTCACCAAAACGATCGACAACCCGAAGAGAATGGAAGAAACACGGGGACTGGATGTCCGAGGCAGGAACATGTGAAGTTCTCCTTAGCGTAGACTACCCAACTAACCCAATGCTCAGGGGGTTCCCCCAGATGCAGTATATTGGACCGATAATATGGCGGCTCGAGGTCCTTGTCAAGCAAATTGGCTGAATCGGCGAGATTAGAAAGACTGATTACACCCAGTACGGAAGTCCCATAGCGCCGCTGGGTTATGCGATAATGGCGCTGCTATGACAGCGGGAATTCGCATCGTTCGAGGCAGCACAGCGGCGGTTTTGGTGCTTGCAGGCGCGGCTTTCGCTCAGCCGCCCCAGTTCGGCGGTAACCAGCCGGATTTCGTCCGGCAAGGCCAGCAGTTGCTTCGCGAGGGCAAGCCGGACCAGGCTTTGTCCCTGTACGAAACCGCCCTGAAAGCCAACCCGGATTCGCTGCCGGCCCATAATGCGGCGGGCACCTTGCTGGACCTGGTGGGTAAAGGCGACGAGGCGCGCAAACACTTTCAGAAGGCCATCGACCTGGCGCCCAACGCCGCAGCCAAGGCCAACGCACAACGGGCAATGGCGATGTCGTGGGCCTTCAGCGGCAATTGCAAAGAGACCGTCGAGTACGAGCAGATGGTGATGCAATACTACGCCGGGACCAAGGACTTCTACCAGCAGGGGGAGATGGCCGACGAGGCGGCGCGGGTCTGCATCGACAACGGCGATTTCGACACCGCCTATCAGTGGTATAGAACCGGGCACGATCTGGGGCTGAAACAGCCCGACATCCCCTCCGACCGCAAGAGCCTGTGGGAATTCCGATGGGAACACGCCCAGGCGCGCGTGGCGGCCCGCAAGGGCGACCTGACCGGGGCCGAAAAACACGTCAAGGCAGCCAAGGCGATCCTGGATAACGATCCCGAAATGGCCCGGCAGCAGGCCGTCTTCTACCCGTACCTGACTGGATATGTGGCGCTCTATCGCGGCGACTATGAAATCGCCCTGGAGCAATTGCAAAATGCCAACCAGAACGATCCTTTTATCCAGTGCTTGATCGGCGACGCTTACGAAAAGCTAGGACAAAAGGACAAGGCGGCGGAGTATTACAAGAAAGCCGCGTCAGCCACGGCACACAATCCGCCGGCGGCCTTTGCCGTGCCGTATGCGCGGAAGAAACTGGCAAAGTAGCTCGGGCCTCCTGGCCTGTGTTTCGTGCTGCCTTACTGCAACAACGCGGCCAGCCGTGCCTCGTCGTAGCCGAGGACGATACCATTGCCCTTGATCAGAATGGGACGCTTGATCAAATTGGGGTTCGCCGCCATCAACTCCAGCGCTTCGGCCCGCGACGGCGGGTTTTCCTTCATCCCTCGCTCGCGGTAAAGCTCGTTCCGGGAATTCAGGAAGTCGCGATAGTCGCGGCCTCCAATCAGCCGGTCGAGTTCCCCGGCCGTCAGGCCCCGATTCAGGTCGACTTCCACAAAATCGACGCCCTTTTCGCGAAGCCAACTCTTCGCTTTGCGGCAGGAAGTTCAAGTGGGTTTAAGGTAGAGTTTCGTCTCGGAAGGCACAATCCAGGATACAATCGAAGCCGGGTGATATGCCAGTCACTGTCACCGAACCTCCGCGAAAGCGATGGACCCGCTCCGAGTGTCTGAAGCTGGAGTCGCTGGGGCTGTTCGATCAGCAACCCGACCTGATCGTGTTGAGGTCCGACTATTCGGCCTTCCGCTCCGCGACGCCACAGCCCGAGGATTTGCGTTTGGTGGTCGAGGTGGCTGACACAACCCTGGCGTTTGACCTCACCGTCAAGGCCGCCCTCTATGCTCGGGCCGGCATCGTCGAATATTGGGTAGTGGATGTCACAGGCCGCCGTCTGGTGGTGCATCGCGATCCGCAGGGCGGCCAATACCAATGGACTGCGGCCTACAGCGAGCAGGAGAGTGTCGCCCCGCTCTCGGCTCCCGACTCCCCGTTCCGCATCGCGGATGCGTTCCCGGAGTAGAGCACAGGCCAGGAGGCCTATGCTACAACCAGTTCAAGTCCGCGTACCGCTCGCCGGTCAGGTGCAGGAACAGAGGCTCCAGCGCCTTGAACTCCTGCCCTCCGTAACTGATCGTGCCATCGCCGGCGAAGCCCGTGATGTCGCCCTGCCAGACGAGTTTGCCAGGCTTGGTGATGATCGCCACCTCGGTGCAGATGCGCTCCACGGTCTCCAAAACGTGACTGGTGATGAAGACCGTGCGTCCCTGCTCAGTGAAACGGCGCAGCCACTGCTTCATCAGCGACACGCCGGCCGGGTCGATGCTTTCGAAGGGCTCATCCAGGAACAATATTTCGGGCGAGTGAATCACGGCCGCGGCAAAGGCGACGCGCTTGCGCATGCCGGTGCTGTACTCGGAAAGCGTTTTCCCCGAATCCGTCAGTTCCAAGGCCGCCAGCAGTTCCGTGACGCGCTTGCGGGTGGTGGCATCGTCCAGGCCGAACATGCGGCCCACAAAGGCCAGGAACTCGTGGGCATACAGCGGCTCGAACAGGCCCAGGGTTTCCGGCATCACTCCGATGCGCCGCTTGATCGCGGAATTGCCTGCGTCGAAGCGCTGGCCCAGGAGTTCTACCGCGCCGCTGGTGGGGTCAAGCAGCCCGGTCATGCATCCGATGGTAGTGCTCTTTCCCGAACCATTCGGCCCCAGGAATCCGAACATGGTTCCGGCGCGGACGGTGAGCGACAGGTTCTCCACGGCCACGGTGGGGCCGTACTTCTTCACCATGTTGGTCAATCGAATCGCATCCATTGGATCAGTCTCTTCCTTCCACTACCGCCAGCAGCTTTTCGCGCCGGCCCACAAAGAGCGGACCGGCTACCCTGAGTGAGACCACGTAAAACCCGATTCCAGCCAGCGCCAGCGGCACAACCTCCCACCAGTTGCCGGTGGAGAATAACCCGGGCGCCACGCGCAGCAACACCTGTGGCAGGAAGATGCTCCCCAACATGCCGCCAATCAGCACGATGTTGCCGCCCAGGGACAGGTCGTTTCCAAAACTGCTCGAATAGTTGCCGCGGCGCGGGTTGAACACCGTCACCCACAGCCCCAGTCCGTGGAAGACGAACAGCCCCGTGATGCCGGTGCCTGCCAGCATGAACACTTTGCGCGCATCGAACGCCACGGGTGCGAACACCACCCAGGCGGCCAGGGCGATGGGCACCATGCTGCCGCCCAGCATCAACGAAGCGTAACTGCCGGTTCGCAGCGCGGCAGTGGGGTCGGTGGGCAGCAGGAAATAGCGGCGGAAGGCCCCGCCTACATACCCGAACAAATTGACAGCAATCCGCGAGGTGCCCAGGAACGAAACGCAACCGATGGTGCCCAATGCTGTGGCGAACATACCGTTGGCCCGTGACTGGCGCGACACCGTGAAGGTTAGGAAGGCCACCAGGGGCAAGCTAAGCACGTAGAGCGTGCGGAACCGGTTGTTGCGCGCGTAGAACCGCAGCCAATGGGCCACCAGGGGCGCATCCTCGGCGTCGAAGAGTGCGGCGGCCAGCCGGTCGATGGGGCCATCGAAGGTCATGGCGGCGCGTTCGGCCACAACCCGAACCCGCGGCGGATGCCGCTCCAAAGCCACCAGAGCGGCGCCCAGCCCCAAGCCCCACCACACGATCGTGCCCAGGCCCACCACGGCGCCGGAATCGGTCCGGACCATGGCCGCCGCGGCACCGAAAGGCGGCGTGTAACTGAGGGCGCGTACCGTTTTGCGTCCCAGTTCGGGATTTTTTTGGAACGCGGGTACCACAAGGGACGGACCCGCGGATAGGCTCATAATCGCAACCAGCAGGACCAACATGCCCGACTTGCGCTGCATCACGCGATCCACCACCAGCGCCAGAACGCGCGCCGCCAGGTAATTGCACACGAACAACAGGAGAGCCGCCAGGAATCCCAACCAGAAGGAACCAGCTCCGGCCACGTACAGCCCCACGGCGAGCCCCAACTCCAGAGCCAGGAAGAGGAACCAGAACGGATCGACGATGCCGATCAGGTGGCGCGCCAGGCGGCGCTCCATGGCGTTCACCGGGTAGCGCCGGAGTTCGGTTTCCGAGAAGATGGCGTTCAGTCCAAAGCCCAGAATGGTGGTGGCGATGAGGCCTTCCAGGAAGAGCACTCCCAACACCGCCTGCGCTACCA